>MDSY01043360.1_pt1 | contig 17335 bp, 23 predicted proteins | sample 811131 | NCBI WGS metagenome assembly MDSY01 (sample SAMN05326643, study PRJNA326480) | marine metagenome | isolation source: seawater | place: Atlantic Ocean: South West | collected 2010
AATTGCAATCAAGATCAATCAAAGCTCGAACGTGTTGTGTTTGGACCGATACTAATAGAAGAGGTCCGATGCGTCACTGGATATTTCGACGAGAACAAGCATCGATAATGGATATCGCGAAGGTTACAACAGGGAGTGGATATTTATAAAAAATGAAAGCAAGATGTCGTTGGTGATCTGTGGTGTGTGCCGGGGAGTCATGCAGTGATGACTCCTGATGGGTCGCATGGCGAAAAAGGCACGTGGTGAACACACGCCAAAAATTTACTGGTCGGTCGGCCAAAATCTCGTAAAATTTGATGGATCTGCTAATTTGCTGGTCGCGCGTCGCGGGAGCTATATTTGCCCCCGGCTATATTTGCCCCCGGCTATATTTGCCCGTATTTGCCCAAGAGTATTTGCCATTCTGTGGACTTCCCATAAGATATATTCAAAGTAAGTCCTACATATTTCAAGATTATTAGATTCAATTTTTAAACATTTTTAGAACGAGCAATTCTCGTTGCGCGGGGCGCGTGCCTTCCATCCTCCTTGAGATTCACGAGGTTTCAGGGAACACTTGCTCAACAGCCAGAGCACCTAGAACGCTAGAGTACCATGCCGCTCCTTGCGCGAGGCGACTTAGCGGCGTGAAGACACACCGAGTAAGACCACTTGGTGATGCCCGGCCGAGTCCTATCGCTGAGGTGAAGATTTAAGTTCACCGGACATGTGTTCGTGGAATGGATGGCTCCTTGAGCGCGGATGGATACCTTTACTTCTCTTGTCCCTCATCATGGTCGCGACGTTCGGCTTTGGTCACGTAGGCCTAGTTCCGGGATTCAAACTGTCGTTGAACCGATTCGCGGAGTGTCCGCTGAACTTTCCCATCACTGGGGTGAATTTCCACGAAACGAGGGCCTTTTCCACCACACAGAAGTATCGCATGTTTGCGGGGAACGCAAATGGCGTCGTCATCCTCATCGCTGGTGTGATAGGGTCATTCGGGCTCACGAACGACGGACTCGCCAAGCGTAACGCCCGTTCGTTCGTGTTACCTGCCGGGTGTGTCATGGTATTCCTACACGCCCAGTCGACGTTCGACCGGCTGCGAAACGGCACGGAGGCCACGAACCACAGAGGCATAGTCATGTGTATCGTGGCGCAGGCGGTGTTTGCGATGTTTCTGATGCTTTTTATGGTCGAAGTCAGCAGAACACAGGAAAAGAGTTACCCTCCCGCGGTCGCAGCGCTCATATTCGCGGGAATGTCGCTGACGATCTTGGCAGCGCACAACTTTGAACGGTTCCGAATCTTCGCGAAAGGTTCGTTTGACGTCGCGCGCTTCGACAACGAGTGGTTCAAGCCGCAGGGTGCGGAGAAATGTCTACGACCCCGACCACCGGCGTGTCTTGCGTAACCTCGGTACAGTACCGAGTCTGCGGGGCACTTCTGGTCTCGCGAAGTTTACTCGTAAAAGATCCTTTTGAAAGAATTTTTGTAGAAATGGAACATCAAGAATTGAAAAAAGAAAGACATCAGTTAAAGCAGTTGTCGAAAACAGACACTGTTAGGACAGCAAGGCAGGAGGACAAGAGGACAGGAGAAATCCCTGATATTGCCTATATCACACTCCTAGATGAACTTTGGTGTTTCACCTGTCCGTCGTATCGAACCACTTAAAGAGCTCGGAGAAAAAAGGCATCTGGGAAATAGATGGATTTTAAACATATAAAATCCCAAAAATAAATAGCCCAGAACGCATGCGAACACATCGAACGCAACGTACATATATACCTTCGTAGCTTTTATAAAACGAGATCGAGGGTTGCGGTCTTCATACGTCGATGCACGCCTTGACCTCGCCCGCCGACGTCTGGATCGCGCGCGCTCCCCGCAGCCGCGCGGTGCGCCGCGCGTCCACCGTCCTCGCCACCGGAACGCGTTCCGGACCCGGCCCAACGCCAAGGGAATCCAAGCCTATCGATCACCCCGCGTTCCTGGCCTCGACCCTGAAGATCGCGGGGGGCATCGCAGCCTTGTCCGTGTCGCTCGCTGCTTCGCCGGCGCTCGCCCTGGGTCCTTTAGTCACCTCACCGCCCCCGCCCGAGCTCAACTCCGACGGCAACTCGTACATACAAGGCCTCCTCGCCAAGACGGAGGCGAACAAGGAGATACGAAAGTTGGAATCAGAGAGCTCCAACTGTTTGAAGCAAAGTAGAATGGGCATCGGGGACTGCGCGGGTCTCCCCGAGAGTGAACTACGGGCGGCGATGGAGCTGAGCAAGGCACGGTTGGAGGCGCGGATGGCGGCGGAGGCGGCGGCGGAGGCGGTGGAAGCGGCCGCGGCGGAGGTCAGGGAGCAGGGCGACTGGAGCGAGACTGTCCTCGAATAGGTTGAATAAATTTTAAAGAATCGGTAGTGCTACTAACGCCGCCCACGCGCCTCGCTCACGTAGTCTTGGCCTTGGCGCGCGGCGCGGTCCCAAACGCGCGGTCGAACACCCCGCTCGTGATCCCGAACGACGTATCGCTGTCGTCGTAGTGGTGCGCCATGTGCGTGGACCGAGCCTTTCGCAGCGTACCCGTATACCACTGAGACACCGCGCCCACTACGCCTCCTAAACGCGATCCTTCCGACCTCGGTTCGAACTCCCAGCGGTGCAAAAAATAGTGCGTGCAGTCGTACGCGACGTACCCGGTGAGGCACCCGCTCCAGAACAGCGTCGCCGCCGCGTCACCGCACCCTAAATACCCACCCACGACTGCTCGGAACACTTTCCAAAAGCCAAAAATAATCGGCGCGGACGCCGTCGGCGGAAACACCAAACGCAACCCATCCAGCGGCGCCTTGTGGTGGCACCCATGCATGAGAAAGTGCGCGGTGATACCCCAGTAACTAGACGGCGCCGCGTGAAACGCGAACCGGTGGAACGTGTACTCCAACACACCCCAGAACCAGTACCCGGCACACCACGTCCCCATAGCCGACAATAACCAAACCGAATTACCAAACGAATAACCAAACGCGCCCTCGTCGTCATAGCCAAACGTTAACCCCAAACTTTTCGCCATCCCCGGTGTAAACCCGGTGTGAACACTTAGGCACAGCGTGTACGCCGCGAGTGGGAGCCACACGCACGGCACGAGCCACCACGGCGTCCGCGTCGCCGCCTCCGCCCAGTCGTTTTCGAAGAAACGCAGCGGCGCGTCGCTCACCTCGGGGGTGTGGACCCACTTGTGGTACCTCGCGCCCAACGCGCCCACCTGGTGGACGAGCGCGCGAGTTCGGTCGATGCCAAAGTCGGTATTATCCGAAGTGTCCAGATGTTTTCCTGGCAGGTCGACGCCGCTCGTATCGCCCGGCTCGCGCTCGTCCTCTTCGGAGCCGGAAGGATCTTCGCCATCCATCGAAGACGCGTCTGATCCGACGGTGGACCCGAGGCCGCTCCTGATGCCACCCTCGCCCTTTTCATCGTCCACAGCTGTGTCAGCACCCTCGGCACCCGCGTGCATCGCCAGCTGTGCGCGACGCGCCCTGACTCGCGCGAACGGCCCTGACTCCGCGCCAGTCTCCGAGGCGGCGGTGGCATCAATCGTGCCGACCGCGAGCCGTGTGAGCATCGAAAACGCGGCGGCACTGTGCGCGTGCGCGTCGCTCCGCATGTGCGCCATCGGCTTGTGTGACGACCTCGGTTGTGTGCCCGCAATGCCCCTGAACATGTCGCTGACGTCCTCGCCCGCGTGCCGCGTCAACACCGAACGACCGCCGGGGTGCGTGAAGGCGGAGAAGTCGACGACGCGCCCGTCGCAGATGAGCAGATCGGCGCCGTTCGAAGCGAGGCGCGCCACCTCTTCCCGGGTGTACGTTCGCCCATGCGCGACGGATCCGACGCCCATGTCCGCGTCCCTCTCACTCACTGACGCGTTCTCCCCGTGCCGATTGGATCGGCGGCCTTCGTCCCTCGCGCCTCCCGCGTGTGCCTGGCCCGACGGTTGAGGGGGCGGGTTCAACCGCGAAAAAACTCGTGCTCCACACGCGCTCCTGGCCACGGCCATCCGAGAGGGGTTTCGATTCTAGCCAGAGTATGGAGCAAACAGTCAGGGAGGTGTAATTTTCAATCCAGACCTGACTAGCGATCTGTGCATCTAACTCGATTCCCGAATTTTCGGGATATTATTACGGTGGATTTTGTCACCGAGATGTGGAAAAACGAGGTGACTTTGGGGTACCTTTTCGCCCTTACCGGACACGGACGACCCCGTGCGATGGCTCGGCGTGACCGCACGGCCCGTACGATCTCAACGAGCCATCGAACGTCTCGATCCGAGCCCGACCGGCCGAACCGAGCCGGCAAGTGCCCGGCGCCAAACACGTTTCCGCTCGTACCCAACCCCAAAGTGACTTTGGGGTACCTTTTCGCCCTTACCGGCCTCGGATCGAGACGTGCGATGGCTCGGCGTGACCGCACGGCCCGTACGATCTCAACGAGCCATCGAACGTCTCGATCCGAGCCTGACCGGCCGAACCGAGCCGCTACGTCCTCGACACTGTCGAGGCATCCGAGATTGTAATCATCGCAGCGACGTGTCGGTCGACTCAGGCTGCGACTAACGAGCGCTCCCGGGTAGCTTTTCGCCTCACCTCAGGCTCGCGTGTCTTGAGAAGGCCTCGCGGATATCCCTACCCGTTCAATCATCTCCTGGCTCATCACCCTCCACCCCATGGAAGGATCCCTCCGCCCCCCGTTCGTTGGTACATCCGATCGCCCCGAGTGTTAGATTGATCAACTGGAACACCCACGGACGGCGTGACGTGGTGGTTAGCCCCGTTGATCGGAGTGCCGTTATGGCTTAAGAACACCATCATCTCGTCGTCCGCCGCGTTAGAGAGCGTACCAGCTGCGCGCGCGTGCTTATGCGCCGGCTCTCCAGTCCGTAAATGTGGCACCCGGGAAAACAGTGAAATTGACGATTTCGCCGAGACCGTCGTCGCACTCACGCGTACGGACGCGACTGTGATGACTTCACGGCTGGATCGTCGACGTAGACTTGGTCCGCACGGACCAGCGCACAGGATGCGCGCCGCGTATCGTCGAGCGCGAACCGCGCGCGCGTGTCGCACTCGTTTCAGGGCGCGTCGAGGAATGTCAGCGAATCCTGACTGATAACGCGGGTGCGACGAAACCAGACATACCCATTAATATCGTAATTGTGTGTATTTAAAATTCGTCGCACCCGCGTTGTTAGACTGGTCGACTTGACTTTTTACTTTCTAACTACCAACGCGGGTGCGACGAATTAACAATTAACAATTACGATATTAATGGGTATGTCTGGTTTCGTCGCACCCGCGTTGTCAGACTGGTCGATCGCCACAAGCAGATACGCGCTGCGTTGCCCGGCGACGCGGCGGGTTCGACGCGCATAGCGGCCGGAAGGGACGCAAATGTCGGTGGGGATGTCGCGCGTCGCATAACCAACCGCGCACGCCGAGTTACCGCACCATGTCGAGGCGATACTCGCGGAGAGGCCCATCTCGAGCGCCACGAGAGCCGACTAAAATCACTGTGCACGGCGCGCCTCTCGCGCCGGCAGCCTCTCGCGCTGGCATCTCTCGGGTCGATGAACGACGATATCGACGAGACGAAGTAGGTGACGAGTCGACATCGCGGGTCGTCTGTAGCTCGGTAAGTCAATTGAGCGCGGCGCACGCTCTCCTCCGACCGCGCTCAGGTGAAGATGGACGCCTCGGATGGGCGAACCGAGGCTGGCGAGACGGTGGGATCCGCAAGCCAGGACCTAACGTACGACGACATCGTCGTGGACCTGGGTGGTCTGGAAACCCAGGCGGAGGTGATGATTGGCACGCTGGGCGACATGTAAGGACCTCGGCCCGTTCGGGGGGAGACGGAGGCCTCTGGTTTAGATGCCAACGGGTGGAATGGGCGGAGACCGAGCTCGGCGGCGAGAATGGTGATGGAGCGCGCGACACACCCGGCGCGGGCCGTGGTCACGATTCCCCGGACAAGCTCGAATAGGCTGACGTCACGCCGGGGACGACAGACACGGTCGAGTGTCGGCTTTGGGCTCGCACACGACGTAGGACCTGAGCCCGAATACGCGGGCGCTGCGAGCGTGGCGAGTGGGGCAGCGAGCGACCGAAACAGCGTGAATCCAGGCGGAGTGGGGACGGTACGTCACGCCGCTGATCCCGGACTGGCTCGGATGCCGCGGGGGAGGAAGACGAGCCTGATTCCCCCCGGCGCGACGGCGCCGGAGAGCATGATTGGATCCTTCACCGACCGCCGCGTGAGCAACCGCGATTCCGCCGGGGTGCGCCACCGGGAGCGATCGGGACCGCCGAGCGAGTCTGCTGTGCGCATGGCCGTTCTGAAGTGGATGCGGGCGCCGCCACGCTCCACAGCGCCGTCTTGCACTATGGTTCAGATCCACGGAGGGTACGCTCAGGGACGTGCGGGACTTTTCAGCGATCGCTGCTCGAGCCGCGCGGTTCACGGGACGTGCCTCCGTCGGTGCGATCGACGTGTCGGAACCCACAACAAGGTAAATGGTACCTTCGTAACAAGGTAAGCTACAGTTCAGGTGCTAGCATCATGGTCTCCTCCAGACTTTCAAGCAAGCGTTGCCTCCAGGCATGCGCCTGACGCTTCCAAGATTTTTGGCCCGCGATGTAACCGGGGTCCACCACAACCCCCTTTCGAATCACCACGCGATGAGGTTGTATCCCCATGTACAACACGCACTTACCAGTTCTCCCAGGCTTGTTTTTAGCTCGTGCTAAAGGTATGTGGTAACCGAGTGCAGCGACTGTTTCTTGATATGTTGCCACCGTCTCCCAGACATTGAGATTTGAAACACGCTTCGTAAGAGCCTTCAAGACTCGTGCTCGTCTTTTGGCGCCAAACAAGCACCCGACCTTGTCAAGGTCGTATGGCACATGTTCATCGATATCCTCAACAACACTGAAGGACATCGGTGTATCATCGTGTGAATCGTGCAGGATACTCATGTCGGACGCTGATTGATCTAAGAGGTTGCCGTCAGCGGCAGCCGGAACAAGAGGTCCGGCTGAGTTCACCTCTGCCGTTGTCTCGACGGAAAAGATCATCGACTCATCGTCGAAACTACCTCCGCTCGAAGGAGGTGTCATCGAGGCAGGGGGTGTCACTGTCCCGTCGGTGGTTTCGACGAGTGTGATCGTCAAGTCGGCAGATGCGACGAGTATGTACTCCGACTCAGTACCTTCGGAGAGCGAGGCCAGCGATGCGGCAACGCTACCGAGAGTGGGCTGCGACCCAATCTTGGTGGCGAGTGAGGACAGCGGTGTGGCGGCGACAGCTAGCTGCGTCCCGAGCGGCTGCGGCGTGTCATCGTCACCGGCTCCGAGCAGCAGCGGCTCGGCAGCGGCGGCGGCTACAACCGGCGGATGCTCTTCATCGTCATCGGCTCCGAGCATCGTGTCATCGTCATCGGCTCCGACCGGCGGCTGCTGCCCTGCAGCGGCGGCGGCGGCGGCAGCATATTGCGACCAGGCGGCGGCGTACTCCGACCAGCGTGTGGCGGTGGCGGTAGCGGTCTGTGATCTGGCATCGGCGACGGCAGCGTGCTGCGAGTTGGCAGCGAGGGCGGCGGCGTGCTGCGACCCCGTACCGGTGGCGTGAAAGGAGTAGTTCGCCCAGACTTTTCGGGCGGCGTCGGCGAGATTCGACCCGGCGATTGCGGCCAAGTTGTGATGCCTTGTGGCGTCTGCGTTAGCGGCGTTATCGGCGATGATGCCGTCGGTGTGCATCGACCAGGCGGTCCGGGCGTACGCGGCATACCTCGACCGTGCAAGGGCGGAGGCGGCGGCGTAATTGCACGCGTCGGTGGCGGCGTCGGCAGCACGGTGCAGCGACCATACTGTGGCGGAGGCAACGTTGTTGTCGATATGCTGCGACGGAAGCATGGGGGCGATGGCGACAGCGTCCTCCTTGGCGGCTGCTGCGTAATTCCACCAGACTGTGGCGATGCAGGCGGCGGCGTACGACCATTCGTCGACGGCGTCGACGTAATCCTCGAATGAATGGCCGTCGGGGATGCGATGCGGCCCTCGCGGCGGCGGTGTGTCCATATCTGGTGGCGGCGGCAGCAGCGGGGCGCAGTGAGGCCTGAACACGTTCAGGGTATGTTGCTTGAGCTTCAAGTAATCATCGTTCATTTTGCGATTCCCTCTGAGTCTGTTGCCCGTCAAAGTTTTGTTCAGCATATCAGCAAGCTGTACCGAACGCCATCTGAGATTGTGCCTAGCCAGCCAATCCCTCAGAAACGGTTCATGGTACCACATTAATAGAGCCGCATTAGTTAAGTTCGTCTCGATATGTGACCTGAGGAGCTCGAAGGTGAAGAGCACGTTGTTTCTTGGGCGAACCTGCAAACAAAACATGACATCATTCTAATTGTCCATACGATGATTAAAATAAACTTACCCGGACGATTCGCTGACTGTCCCTGCTCTCCGCATCCACGGCTCGTTCTCCCACGATTTGTTCGGCGATGGTCAACCCTCCCCCGACACCCGGAATGTGCAGCACAGGACCCGCGGCGGGCGGCACGGGCAAAGCACCCGGAAATTGTATCACAGGACCCCCCGCGGCGGGCGGCATGTGCAAATTACCCGGTGCCAGACCAGGTATTAGCCTAAAATTGCGTGGAGCGCCGTTAAGGGCGTGGTAGGGAACCACGTGGTAAGCGGAGTCGATGAGGGCTACGTTGCCTCGCATCCGCATCATCATCTGTGGACGGACGGCAGCGTGATTCATCAGCGCAGCCGTCGCCTGGGCATTGAATCCCGCGGAAGTGTGATTGATGACTGGTCCTTGATTGCGACGGTTTCCCCTGTGAATAAAACACGACGTCAATCGAATTGCCCATACGAGAATTAAAATAAACCCACCAGCTGGCGACAAACTCGAACAAGTTCCACCGCACGTTCAGCTCCATCCTATCCACCATAGACCGCGTAAGCGGGATCACCTCTGCTGGGGGTATCCCTTGGATTTGGAATACCGACAGTAAGCTCAAATGCACCTGCTCGATCCAAGCCACGAGGATGTCCACGGCGATGTTGAGAATCGCATCCGCCCGGCGGTAAATCTGCCAAGTCGTGGTAACATCTCCGATGAACTTCGTGGGCACGAACTTTACGAGCTCCGCGGGCAGTTGAAAGATGCCATCAGCGGCGTCCAGCAGGGTTTTGGACGTGCCGTGCTCGTCGAAGTAATGGACTGTTCCATTCGCGGCGTTGAAGTGATAAACGTCAACACCTTTGATCGGTGTGAGACGACCGTGGAAGACTGGATGCCTGGCGGTGAGCACAGGAATGCCGCCGATGAACTTGAGCCAAAGTAAGCATCCCTCGGTCGGGTCGACCCCGTAGTGTGTGCCGAGGTGGGATCTCGGGATGATAAAGAGGAGACCGTGATCCCCATCGGCTGTCTTCAACCGCTTTTCTTCATATTTTTTCTGGACTCGCCACGCGATCTCTTTGTGAACAATGTCGAGCTCGAAAAGAATTCGCCACGAGGTGATCTCCATCGCGCAAGCGAACCCCTGCGCAGTGTTATGGCCCGCCACGCTCGTTATACTCTTAATATCCGTACCGCTGAACTCCTCTGGCTTGATCGGGGAGTGGTGCGCAAGCCACTTTTCCTCACGGAGCCAAGCCATGTCCCAAATGGGCGACCCGTTTTGGTCCGTCCCGGACGGCAGTTGGAAAACCACCCTCATAAAGATGCGCCGACGAAGCTTCGCCAGGCAGAGGGAGGTCGCGGCTGCGTGAAACCCCAGTCTCACGTGATGCCGGGGCTCGTTCCACGACTTAGCTCCAAACCAGCCGCCGATAGGAACGACTTCAGCCATGGTAGTTGTCGCGCGCGCCGAACAGTGGGAGGGAGGAAACTGAGTCGTCGGAAGACGAACTGGTGTCGACTGGTGGACTTCGATGCTGGCCGAGTTGACGTCGCCAGTTTGTAACTCAAGGAATAAAGTGGCTCTGATCGCACAGGCAAACAGTGAGAACCCAGTTAAGATTTCGTGAGGGAGTTGTGAACCGCCGTGCGGCTCTGACTGGCATTCGCTAAATCCACCTCAGCATATCTTTGCGCTTTTGATGAGCTTCTTGAGTTATTCTTGAGTTAATTGTCCCCCACTCGATGGACACCTGGATTTCCCCGCTGTAAATAATTTGAACGCAGCATTTTCGCGCACAACTTTTCGAAATAAATAAAAGCTCGGTGTGTCACGTGTCACCACGCACAGTGCGAGCCGGAGGGTGCGCGGAGATCTGAGAGGGAACTTCGCGCGCGTCCGGCGAGAGGAGGGAGAGCGCGACGATGTTCGCGAGCAGCGCGGGCCAAGCGGTGGCGGCGCCCGCGTGCGTCGCCACGCGGGACCGCCGCACAATCCTTCGCACGAGACAACAACAAAAAAGATGCTGCTCGGCGCTGGCCCGCGGCGCCGAGACGCGCGCGTTCTCGTCCCCTGCGCGGGACCGACCGTCATCCGCACGGGGCGATCGATTCACGCGTCGCGTCGCCGAGTTGAACGAGGGAGGACCGTCAGCACGGGGCGAACGAACACGCGCGGATTCCGTCGCGGAAGGAGCGTCGTCGTCGGGGCGCGAGGGACTCGAAGATCGTCCCGAGGAAAAAGATCCAACCAATGGACGCGCCGAACCCGAGGAAACCAGCGGCGGCGACATCGATTCCATCGCCCAGCTGCTGTCTCGCGCGGACGGCGCGGTGCACCAGGCGTTCGTGTCCCTCCTGGGCGGCGACCTCGACGCCAGGGTTCCCGCGCGCCGACCGCCGCCGCTCGGGTCGATGGTGCAGATCGCAGGGCCCGCGCCCGAGCTCGATTGGCACAGAGCGACGCGAACCGATGCGCAGCGGCGCGAGCTCATCGCCTCGCTCGCGACCGGGCGATTTCGAGAGCCATGCATCCTGCGCGGCGCCGCGGACGAGTGGCCCGCGGTGTGCGACGCGTCCAAGGCGTGGACACTCTCCAGGCTCGTCGCCGATCACGGATCCTTCGCCGGTGAGTCTATTTTCTTATGTCTCGTAAGGGCAATTGCACTGACGTCGTGTTTTTTCTATTTTATTCACAGGGGATGTTCGAGTCCGATCGCCCGAGGGCAGCGCGGCAAACGGAGTTCCGAAGGACGGCTACGCGTACGTGGAGGAGGCACACGAGGCGGTACGATCCGGTAAGTTCGCGGCGCCGTCGCGGACCGTGAAGATGCCGCTGCGGGAAGCCGTGGCGAGGATGGTACGCAACGGAGACGGCGAAGGCGGGGTCTACGTGCAAGCGCTCATCACAGACGAGTTGGCCAGAGAAGCGGGACTGACTCCGGGGCTGAGCTCGAGCTCCAATGCGGAAGGTGAACAGACGCGATCGGAAGGTGAAGGTGAACCGTCGGAGCCGTGGCGGAGCATGGACCGCGCGGGGTGGAGGGAGACGCAACCGCCGCGGCTCTGGCTCTCCGCCGCGGGGAGCACGTCGCCGCTGCATTTCGATTCCAGCGCGTCTGTGTTGGCGCAAGTCACCGGGACTAAGCGCATGCTGCTCTACCCGCCGTCCGCGTTGTCCAGAGCGCACTTATACCCCGACTGGCACCCGCTGCGAAGGCGGAGTAAGGTTCGGCTGGACGCGGATGTCGACGTGGACGACGCGAGGCGCGCGTTTCCGCGGTGGACGGGTTCGCGATTTGCGGATGAACCTTCGAGTGACTCTTCGAGCGACTCTTCGAATGACTCTGAACCGTTTGAAGAAACGGCCGGAACCCACGCGTCCCCGCCCGGCGCGTGGGAGGCTGTCCTAGGTCCCGGGGACGTCCTGGTGTTTCCCCCGCGGTGGGCGCACTACACCGAGTCGCTCGGTCCCAACATGTGCGCCAGCGTCACGCGACGATTCGAAACGCCGAGGTGAGCAGTTACCCGCAGTCACCCTTCCAAATACCAATTACCACCCAAATAAGGTACTGACCAGTCACCCCTTCCCCCATGCACACAGGTGCGACGTTTCCGACTCGTCACCGCATCCCCTGCCGTCGTCGCAGGACTGGCCGACGGGCGTCACACCGGAGTCGCTCGAGCGCAGCGCCCGGTTCGCGCGGTGGATCGAGAGAAGAGGGCTGGTCAGTAACCCGTTCAGCTCGGCCGGTCCCACCGAGGGCGGCGACGCGTCGACGACGGTGTCGGAGGGACGGAGGGCGCTGAGGCAGTTGGTATCCGCCGGTTTGTTGCGACCGATCGGCATCCCGCTTCGTTTAGACGACGCAGGGCGCGTGGTGACGGAGTGCTGCGCTATGGGTAAGGTTTACGAGTTACGGAGAAAGCGCGGGGGCGACGGGGGGAGTCACGGGCGCGGCGGCGCGGCGCAGTGGGCGTCGCAGTGGTGGGCCGCCGCCAACGACGCAGCGGAGGTGAGTGTTCAGCAGTGCAGTCACCCTTCCACAACCAATACCACCCAATTACCCAATTACTACCCAAATACTAATCAGTCGCCCCCTTTACTAACCAGGTGATCACCGAGACGTTTCACGGCGACGAAAAGTTCGCCACGAGCGTGCAGCACTCCACTGACACCCCCGTCGTGGGGGTGTACGCGCGCGGTAGCGTGGCGCGCGGGGAGGCTCGCGCGGGTGTGAGCGACGTGGACCTCGTGGCGGTTTTGTGGGGTCACGACACCGCCGACGGCGTCCGAACGGTGAGTTTCTTTCAATCTTCGTACGGGCAATTATACTGACGTCATGTTTTAACTCTTATTTACAGATGGCTCGAGCGAAGCGGGTCATGCGAACGCGGCTGAACTCAAAGCCTGGGGATGAATCAAAAGGCGAATCAAAAGGTGACACGTGGCTCGGCCGGTGGGGACACCTCGCGACCAAGGCGGACGTCCGCGTGGTCACCGTGCCGCCCCCGCCGCACCCGGCGGGCGCGGCGCTCGCCGCCGCCATCGCCGGTGAACCTTTAGCCCGGCAATCCCCCGAAGCCGTCGCGGCGTTGCGGCAGTGCCTCGGGTCCGAGACGATATTCGTGCTCGCGGTGGAGTGTGCGCCGATCCACGGGCCGGACCTGCCCATGCTCCTGCCGCCCAGCGCCAGGACGCCGCCCGTGCGATGTTTACGGAGCCTCAACGCGGATGTCATCGACGCCTTGGCGGATGGGTACGTTTATTTTAATTCAATTAGGCAATTAGACAATTAAACTGACTACGTGTCTGTTTACAGCGGCGAGCGAGCGTTGATTTGGGCGTTGAAGCGATGCATTCGCGCCGCTTTCGAGCGCGAGATGACTCGTTCGGATGGGAACCACATCATCTGTTGTAAAGACGAAGGGTGCGGGGAGTACACCGTGGGGGACCGGGACGATGGGAACCCCGACGTGACGGTTGAAGGGCGGGTGTACACCAGAGATTTGTACCACTGCGCCGGGTTGGTGTCGGTACGTTTATTTTCATCATCGTAGGGCGACTAGACTGACGTCATGTTTTGTTTACAGGACGCGAGGCCGGAGTTGGGTGAGGATTTGGCGGCTGCGCTGTGCGCGGCTGTGCACGGGCCACGGGCGGTGTGGGGTGCGCTGTGGTACGCGAGTGGGAGCGCGTTGTGCGTGCGGCTGAGGGACGCGGTGACTTACTCTGAGGGTGGTGTCGGGCCCAGATGAGGGAAGACTCGCATTTATTATACATAGCACTACGAAGAAGGACAACGAAGAAGAGAAAGGACCGAAGCAAGACACGGCTGTGATATACTGACGCCTTATTAATGAGACTACGGCGCGATGGACTTAAAAAATCTAACCCTAAACTTCACAGGCCCTCGTACGGCGTCTTACCCTCGTCGTTTCGAGCGTCCCGGTTAGCTCCTTTGTCCACTAAAAAGTCACCCAACGCGTTAAATCCGTACTGCACCGTGAAGTGCAGCGGCGTGTTCTTCTTGTGGTTCACCGCGTTGACGTCCGCGCCGTACCGCACGCACATCTTCGCGAGGCGCCCGTGCCCGTTCTGGCACGCGACGATGAGCGGCGTGTTGCCGAACTTATCCCGAACGTCGACGGATAACCCTGGTTTCTTGAGTAAACCCCTGTAAACAAAACACGGCATCAGTCTGATTGCCCATACGAGTGTTAAAATTAACTTACCGGGCGTCTTCGTAGGAACCCTTGCGAAAGAGCTTGAACAGCGCCGGGATGTCCGCGGCGGTGGCGGGTGGTAGGTCAGCATTCGACCGATCGGACCGAACCGACGAGCCACCGGGCGAATTCCCGGGGGGTCCGGCCGTTTCGCCAGCCGTTTTATCCCGCTTGGATATCCTTCGGCCCCGAAGCGGCGGATTTGGAGCGATCACCTGTTAAAAAAACACGACGTCAGTCAAATTGCCCTTGTGGAAATAAAAATAAACTCACCTCGCCCTTGGCCAAACCCGAGTCGCCGCGCTCGCGCATCATCTTCTGGTCGATCATCGCGCGCCTCGCCGCGGCGTCCAGTTGTTCTTTACGTAATCCGCTGACGAGGTCGACGTCGTCGCCGACGGCGGGAACCGGAAGTCGCCTCTCGTCAAGACCTTCACCCTCGGGGCGATTTAACAAAGAGAGGTTAAGACGCAGTTTGGTGTTCGCGTCGTTGTGGGCGAGTGGTTGCCCGTACGAGTCCAAGGGCGGCGGGCGATCCGCGGCGCCGTACCGAAACGAGGCGGACCTCGCGGCGGCCATCGCGGCGCCCTGCCGCGCCTTCGCGGCGCCCGTCGCGCCTTCGTTCGTGACCGCGAAGGACGTGTCTAGATTCGCGATTCGCATGGCTTCATCCTGTTAACAAAAAAACACGTCAATCACGTTGCCCATACGAGTACGAGCGTTAAAACAAACTCACCGTCGCTTTGATAACCGCCGAGTTATTCGCCGTTAAACCCCCGGTTTGTGCGGAGTCGATCGAATTGGTATCGAACGGATTGTGGCTTCGCGCGTTGACCTTCGCGTCTTTCTTCGCGGCGTCTAGAAAGGCTCCAGAAAGACCCGCGGTTTGCAGCACGGTGACCTCGCGCTGGCGGGGCGGTGGTGAAGGCGCGAACGGGTCCCCGTGAAAAGCGTCTTTGGCTTTGGATCGGTTCACCTGTACACAAAACACGGCGTCAGTCCAATTGCCTTTACGGACCATTGCCAAAAATTACCAAAAGATTGCCAAAAATAAACGCACCGGCGGCGACGGCGCGAAGGGATCGTCGTTCGCGTGTGCCTTTTTAGGCAGCGGCGATCGCGCGTTGGCGATGTGCGCGAACGCGGCGCGCATGCCACTCATCTCCGACGTCCGAGTGGCGACGTCGATTGACTTTGGATGCGTTTTATGAAACGCTTCGACGGCGAAGTCGTTTTCCTGCAAACAAAACTCGACGTCATTCTAATTGCCCGTACGAAGGTATATAAAAATAAAATCACCTGTTTTCGCGGCGCTGGCTCGCACTTGTATAAGTCTTTGTCCTCGAGGCGGCCCAACGCGCCGTGCGATCCCGGGTCCCCGGTGCGTTCCCGCACGCTCCTGTACCCATCCTCCGGGCCGTGGAACCTGCGTAAGATCGCGGCACCCCTGGCGACGTTTGGGACGTCTCGAACGTCATCCGGTTCCCCTTCCGGATGTTTCGTGTTTGAGACACCCCTGGCGGCTTCCAGCGGCGGCGGCGGTTTACTCACGTTACCCACATGGATCCCCGCGCGGACCTCCGGGACGGACACAGGGACGGATGAATCGCTCCCGGCGCCCTTGCCGTCGAACTGGGACGGGCCCTGTGAACAAAACACGCCGTCATACTAATTGCCCGTATGAAGAAGAAAAGAAACTCACCGCCATGCGTCGAGGCGCCGCCAACGGCCCGGGCGATGACACCCCGGTGACGTACCCCTGTAAACAGAACACGATGTCATTCTAATTGCCATTACGATAGTCTAATTAATAATAAACTTACCCCGACGCCGCCGAGGTTCAACCCGGGGCCCTTCGGTCGATTCTTGGGATCCATGGATGACGATCGGTCGATTCTTCGCCACCCCGGTGAGACGAGATCCACGTCGTCGAGGTCGTCCATGCCGTCGTCGAGGGAGTCATCGGACAGATCCTCGCCAGCCTCGGCAGCCGCCGTCTCCAACTCCGCCCGAGTCTCCTGTGAACAAAACACGTACCCGTCAGTCTAATTGCCCGTGCAAGTACGAGAGTTATTAAAAATAAACGAACCTCTTTTCGGATCGCCGCGGTTGACTTTCGTTTGTGAACCCCCGCGCCAGCCATCGCGAGCGCCGCGGACATCAAGTCGTCCGCCGCCATCTTCGCCTCCACGCCCTCCAAGCCATCCTCCGGCTCCGGTGTTTGTGTGTCGACAGATGACTCTGAATCTTTCGTGTCGACGGAGGATATCGCGGGCGGGTCTGTAAACAAAACACGCCGTCAGTACAATTGCCCATGTGGGAATAACCAAAAATAACCAAAAATAACCAAAAGAAACTTACCGCCCAGAGACGTTGTTCCCGGGAATGGCATGAAATCGGCGGGGGGCGGCGGAACTCCGGCGGCGATCCACGCGCGCTGCTGCGCCATCCACGCCTCGTGCGTCGCGCGCTGCGCGTCGAACGCGTACACTCCGTGAAACGGCTGGTGAAACGGCTGGGATGACGACGTGGACGGTCGCGAGGGAGGAGGAAACGGCTGGATGCCCGCGGGAACCGCCACCGGCATCGCAACCGGAACCGACGAGCGCGGCACGTACGGGTATTTAGTCTCCCCGGCCCCTGCGAGGACAACCTCGTGCGCGCGGACCGAGTCCAGTTCGTAACGCATCACCAGCCTGTCCGCGACGCCGCCGTTATCGTCGTAAAACGCGTCCCTATCCGGCGTACCAGCCGGTGACTCACCGCCGTACCGGGACCTGAACAAAAACACTCACCTGTCATTAAAATTGCCCATACACGAAATAATTATAAAAAAAACTCACCACATCGAGGAAGTCGGCGGGGGCGACGCTCGTTGCGGCTCGATGTCGTACACCGATCCCGGGGAGTCGGTCATCCGCGTGGACGGCAAGGACGCACGCGCGGAGTGTACCTGTGTCTCGTTTCCGCCGTGAGAATACGAATCGTCAATGAAGCGCTGGGTTGAACTCGGTTGGTAAGAACCGGGCTCGTCCTCGTTCCACGAATCGTATCCTCCGTTTTCGCTTGGGCTCTTGTCACGCTGGCCGTAACGCTCGCGTCCCGTGCGTTTTACACGATACGCGGGCAGCACCGGGCCCTCTCTTCGGTCCACGGCACCC
>MDSY01069525.1_pt1 | contig 17335 bp, 16 predicted proteins | sample 811131 | NCBI WGS metagenome assembly MDSY01 (sample SAMN05326643, study PRJNA326480) | marine metagenome | isolation source: seawater | place: Atlantic Ocean: South West | collected 2010
CTTTCGAATCTGACTCCTCATCGGCTTTCGAATCGGCAACCTGATCTGTTTCAACGACTAACTTCACGCCCACCTCCACTTCTTCAAAAGGTCTTGGGCCTAGGATCCGCTCCACATCAGCCTTAAATATCACCTCATCTTTAAGAAGTGCTTCAGCAACTTCAACAAGCTTTTGTTTGTTTGCAGTAAGGATTTCTTTCGCCTTAACGTAGGCCTTTTCGATAATCTTGCTTACCTCCTCATCAATGATTCGAGCAGTTGCTTCTGAATAGGGTTTGGTAAATGATGTTTCTCTACCGCTATCGTAATAGCTGACGTTTCCGATTTTTTCATTTAATCCGTAGACAGTCACCATGGCGTGCGCTTGCTTGGCGACTTTTTCCAAATCACTCAGCGCTCCAGTAGATATTTTACCAAACATTATTTGTTCCGCGGCTCTGCCTCCGAGAGCGGCACACATCTCGTCAAAGATTTGTTCCGCGGTGGTGATTTGGCGTTCATGCGGAAGGTACCAAGCAGCACCTAGACTTTTACCTCTTGGGATAATGCTGACTTTCACCAGTGGGGAAGCAAACTCTAACAACCAACTTACGGTTGCGTGACCCGCTTCATGAAAAGCAATCGTCTTTTTCTCTTCAGGTGAGATGACCCTTGAACGTTTCTCTAATCCACCGACGATTCTGTCGATGGCCTCGTTGAAGTCCGAGTGACCGACCACTTTTTTATCCTTTCTTGCAGAAAAAAGTGCGGCTTCATTACACACGTTTGCAATATCGGCACCACTGAAACCAGGAGTCTGCTTGGCGAGAAGCTCAATATCGATGCTATCATCGGTTGTGATAGGCTTAAGATGAACATGAAATATCGCTTTACGCTCATTGACATCTGGCATATCCACATAGATTTGTCTGTCAAATCGCCCAGCACGCAACAGCGCATTATCTAAAACATCAGCGCGGTTTGTTGCTGCGATAATAATGACACCACTGTTTGAATCAAACCCATCCATTTCGGTCAGCAGTTGATTCAATGTATTCTCACGTTCATCATTCGAACTGAAGTTGGCATTTTTACCTCTTGCTCTACCTATGGCATCAATCTCATCAATAAAAATAATGGAGGGTGCTTTTTCCTTAGCTTGCTTGAACAAGTCCCTCACACGTGAAGCACCCACACCTACAAACATCTCAACGAAATCAGAACCACTCAAACTGAAGAAAGGCACTTGAGCTTCACCTGCTACAGCTTTTGCGAGCAACGTCTTTCCTGTCCCTGGGGAACCTACAAGCAGAGCTCCTTTGGGTATTTTCGCGCCAAGTCTTGTGTATTTATCTGGCTTCATCAGAAAATCTACGATCTCTTCAAGCTCTTCTTTTGCCTCATCAACACCGGCAACATCATCAAAAGTGACTTGAGTTTTGTCGCCTTTCTGATGAAGTTTGGCCTTTGACTTTCCAATGTTAAAAATCTGATTGCCGCCTGGTCCACCTCCACCAATACGCTTCATTATAAACATCCAAACGACAATCATAATGACAAGGAAAAAGATCCACGAAAACATTTGCTGTCCCCATTCATTCACGGGCTCGTACTTAGAGTCGACGTTATTTGCGTCTGTAAGCGCCTTATAGTCGTCCGTGTAACTGTCGCCAGGTGGCATTGAAAACCATAGGTCATGTCCAGAAAACAGTGCCTTCATGGCGGGATTCGAGTCCGCGTCATCATCTGACAATTGACCACGTGCACTTTCAGTCAAAAAGACTTTATAGACCCGACCATCGTGAATAACATGATCAACATCTCCAGATTCAACATGTATTTTAAAATCAGAAAACTGAATCTCGTCACCACCGCTGTCAGAGTTGAGCAGAATCATGCCCAGTAGCAAAACACCTACCACAGCGTAGATCCAGTAAAAATTAAAATTCTTCCCTGAACCTTCTTCACCTCCTAAATCCTCACTGGATTTCTTGGGTGTGGGCTTAATGTTTTTAGGGCTCTCCTTAGATGCACTTTTTTTATCTTGCTTCTTCATGCTTGCTCTTCCAATTTTACTGGAGTCTCAGACTCATAGCTTCGTATTTCTGCATCTCCCCAAAGCTCTTCCAATGCATACCGATGTCTTACGTCTTTGTGAAACACATGAACGACAACATCAAAATAATCCAAAATCGCCCACTCACCATTTCGCAATCCTTGCACTGACATCGGTTTTTCACCAATGGCTTCTTTCACGACCTTCTCTACTGAGGATGCCAATGCTGAAACTTGCGTCTGGCTATTACCATGGACTATCACAAAAAAAGCAGACATTGCATTTTCTATCGTACTCAGGTCAATTATTTTAATATCCTGACCTTTGACATCATCAAGACCTTTGATGACTGCATCAAGCAGAATATTAGATGGGAGAACAGCAGGTTTTTTCATGAAATATTTTCAGTTGACAAAGTTACTACTTTTGCATACGATGACACCTTAAATGAGTACACTTAATAGGACATGAATGCCAATGTTAGTGAAATAACGACTGAAAAAGGTTTGGTGAAACGTATAAGCTTGGTTTCCGTAGGGAGCACAAATGATTATGCAATAAATTTATTGCGTACAGAACACACTCACAAAGAGACCATTGTTGTTACAAAAAGTCAGGAGAAGGGAAAAGGCCAAAGAGGAAAAGCGTGGATTTCATCTCCCGGCAGGGACCTATGCATGAGTTGGATCTTGAAATCACCTCCTCAACCCCCTGCCGTTTTTAATATGGCTGCAGCCTTAGGCGTTCTTGACGCTCTCAGAGAGATCACAGGCAACACAGACATCTCAATAAAATGGCCAAACGACATCATTGTGATTCACAACCATGTTCCAAAAAAAATATCAGGACTTCTCATTGAAAATACGTGGAGGGGAGATGTTTGGGCAGCGGCAATCGTCGGTATCGGTGTCAATGTCGGAAAGGGGAGCGGTCAAAAGCGCAGTCCCAAATTTAAACTTCCGGCCACAAGCATCTTTGATGTGATTTCAAAAGACATTTCACCCAAATCTCTCGAAATCGTCATTCTAAATGCACTTCAACACAGAGTAAATGCCATCAGTCTTTCGGGCGGCATAAAAGACACCGTATCAGAATTTAACTCAGAACTGTTTGGAACACATTCGGAAAGAGTTTATACCATCAATGGGACCCCTCACAAAGGCATTTTGAAAAACGTAGAAGAAGATGGACGGGGGGTATTCTCTTGGCCAAACAACAATGAAAGGGATAACATTCAAAATCCCGAGACACATTTACATTCCTCAGAAGTTATTTGGTCATGGTGATGTTGGAAATCTGTTCACCATGCCTTCAGCCATTTTTTTAAACAAGCTATTTAATGCTGGCTCAACCATCATTCTGGTAAATGGATTTAGATCTGCATCACTGTGAACATAACAAGAAGAACCCTGTGCATGTTCTGCTGCGATCACTTCCAAAGAAAACTTCACAGGGGACGGAGCAACTGTATGCAGGCGTAAAATCATTCCATCAGGAAGCTTTTCTAAATCTTTTTCAAGATGAATAGACACACCTCCTTTTACTTTAAAAGAACATGTGTCGTCTTCCGATGTGAAATCTTTCACTTCGCCTTCAGGAAGCATCTCTCCTATGATGGCGAGATTTTTCAATTCAGCCGATAATGCTGAAACAGAGAGTCCCAGAATGACTTTTGGACCTTCGAAAGAAATCATACGGCGTGGTGTTTGTTGCTCCAAGATACAGGGTCAGCTGACCAGCCGTCCAATTCCTTTTTCTGCACGTCAGTGATGTACTCTGATCTACACGCAACGTCGAGCATTGTCGTGTAATCCGTCAAAGTGAAAAAAGGACATTCTTTTTCAGCAAACCGCGCTACCGCATCAGGGAATCCATACGTAAAGAACGCAAGCAAACCCTTGACTTCAAGCCCAGCATCTCTAAGCGCATCCACAGCTGACAATGAACTTTTGCCCGTCGATATTAAGTCCTCAATCACAAAAACACTACTAAATCCGGAAAAGTCACCCTCGATTCTTTGTTCCTTGCCATGACTCTTTGCAGAAGCCCTCACATAAATAAAAGGGATACCTAATTCTTGGGCAATGAGTGCACCTAAGGCAATACCTCCAGTGGCGACTCCAGCAATTGCTTCTGGTGTTCCATTGCGTTCTACAATCGCAGCAGTTGCAATCTGTCGGATGTAAGTTCTAATGGTCGGATGGCTTAATATGCGCCTGTTGTCACAGTAAATTGGTGACTTTCTTCCACTCGCCCACGTAAATGGCTGTTCAGGAGATAATTGAATCGCTTTGATACGTAGTAAAAATTCCGCTACCTTTCGTTGATTCTCATTGCTATTAGACATGTCACAAATGTACGTTGTATTTATGCTGAACCGAAGGGTAAGTTTTGTCAATTCAAAGGCAGAAAACTCGCATTCAAATGGGTCGAGGTTATCTGTTTTTAATCCCGATAAAAAAACGCTTAAAGACCTACCCAAGTTTCTTAAAGCGCACATTGAGGTGGAAGAGGTTGTGCTCGTGAGTGACGATGTCGAAGAACTTTGGATTCGATTTTGCCTCAACTATTTTGAAGTTCTTTCTGCTGGAGGATTGGTTTTAAATTCGAAAAACAAGGCCCTTTGGATTAACCGAAACAATCACTGGGACTTACCCAAGGGTAAGGTAGAACCAGGAGAAAGCCTAGAAGAAGCAGCCGTGCGCGAAGTCAGCGAAGAGACAGGCATAGAAAACCTTAAGGTTACAGGAGACCTTGCAACCACATATCACACATATGACATTGATGGCGTTGTTCATTTAAAAACAACATTTTGGTTTTCCATGCAACACAAAGGAGGAGATACAATAGGAACACCTCAGTCCATAGAGGGCATCACAGAAGTCAAATGGTTCGAAATACCTGTCCCAACCAAGATTTGGGAATCAACATACGGTAGCATTCGAATCGTCATGAATGCTTTTAAGAACCGTTCTATTTAAGCTTAAAAAGTACCTGACCTAAACCTTGACTGGGCAGGCGGTTGGACACCGAGTGCACTTCAAGCGAAGGGGATAAAATGATTGTTTGGGGAATGGACTCGATCGAAAGACCGTCCAACCATCTCGTATCCGCGCCTACCCACCGTAACATGTCAGATGAAGATTGACGAGAGTCCAACAATTCTTCCCACGCCAAACGCGTTCCATCGATACTTAACACAACAAATTGTATATCGTTACGTACACTTTGTAATGACCTTTCAACGGCTCTAAAAGCCGACCATTCACGCATGCAGGCTGAACTCCCCGATTTAGCGACGAGAATGACCGCCCATTTACCCTCCAGCTCATCCAGGGAAATCAAATCTAAAGAGGGCGTTGTCCACACTTGCTTGACCAAATCCAAAGCGTTCCACAACTCTGACCCATTCATCATCCGTAAAGACGTAAGCGGTGATTTGGGATTATTTAACCACCACAATGAGGCGATTGGGTTTGGCTCAGACAGCTCCCACCACCACATCGCAAGTGCAACCTCATCCAAAGTGCATCCAAGTGCCAGCGCAAGTGAGTCTGAGTTGTTATTGTTGACCCAAGAAATGAGGTCTGAAGGTGGGGCTACCTCTTGGTACCAGCTTTTATTCACTTCTATCCAGGACGAACACCAGCCCTCAGATTGAACTTTTTCCATAATCGTTCTTGCGGTATCCGCTCTGGATTCTTCTTGCCAAAATTGCCTCAACAAATTACTGGATATGCCAGAATCTTTTTTCCATTGCAATCTTAGCGCAAGTACCAAATCTCTATAGGGAGAAGGGTGATTAAAAGTGGAATCTGAGAGCAGCTTGGTACATGCTTCTTCAAAAACCACATCCAACGAATCTGTATAATTCAAATCGACCAATCTTGTTCCACCTCCTACCGCACCAGACAAAGCCATGCGGTCATACAGAGCGAGTGCATCGAGTTCGGCAGCAAACAATCTGAGACGATCGTATTTCCAAGAAGGATGTTCCGAACCCCAATTCGATTTGGACATGACTCTTCTTAATCTTGTTGGACCTACTGAAGATTTGTGTAATGTCAGTGTATCTGATTCAATTTCATAAGGTCTGGCCAGGATTTTCCAGCTCCAAGGTGGGGCTTCAAATTCGTAGACACGCGCCGTTGTATGTGGTCGATTAAATGAGAAACTTCCTTCTGAATTAACAGGCAATATATCTATTAACGTACGATGCCCCACCACGCCATCTAACGCTTCATACATAAATAGAAATGAGGGAGGACCTGATTGTGTTTCCGCCCACCCTGACATGACTCCTTGAATGAGATCTTGAGAAAACACCAAACCACCTGCATGGAAGCACAAGAGAAACACAAAGCATCCGCTCTTCAGGTCACGCAATCGTTTATACAAAGTCCAAAACAGCTTTAGGGACAAAATTACTTACATCCCCACCGTTCGCTAAAATATCACGCACAACAGTCGAACTTATCGGTGCAAATTCTGGATCAGTAAATAGGATAATTGTTTCTAAAGAAGGATTAAGCTTTTTCGTCATTTGGGCAATCGTTCGCTCATATTCAAAATCACCGCCATTCCTCACACCTCTGAGCATCCAATCAGCTTTAACCTTTTCACAAAAACGAACAGTAAGACCGGAAAACGTTTCAACTTTAACAGAAGGCGCATTTGAAAAAACGCGCTCCAACATCTGAATACGTTGCGCGAGTGTAAACATCGTTTTCTTAGAACCATTGACGCCTATAGCGATGACAATCTCATCGAACATAGGGATAGCTCGACGAATAATATTCTCATGACCCAGTGTGATGGGATCGAAAGAACCGGGGAAAACTGCACGTCTCATGATTCGAAGGTAAAGAAACTAAAGTGTACATGACCAAATTTTCTGCACTCAACAAAACCATCTTCCCCGCCAAATGCAATTCTCTCTCCATGCTCTAATACAAAAAGCCCACCTTGAGCGACAAGTCCTGAATCTTTTACTAGGCCAGGAATAGATTCAAACTTATCCATGTTGTAGGGTGGATCGGCAAACACGAAATCGTAGGGCGTATATGCTCTTCTCATAAAACCGAAACTGTCGTTGCATACAACCAGAATATTGTCGTAATCAAGATTCTTATACTGTTCTTTGATATATCGACACGCTTTATTTTGTTTCTCCACTGAAGTCACAAACGCTGCCCCTCTGCTCGCACATTCCATCCCTACCATACCAGTCCCTGAAAACAAATCAAGCACCTGGGCACCCTCGAGATCAACCCTGGTTCTCAATAAATTAAACAACCCCTCTCTGCCAAAATCTGTTGTAGGTCTTCCTTGAAACCCCTTCATCGGATTCAATCTTCTTCCTCTCCATACCCCACCAGTAATCCTCACTTTGAAAGCAATTTCAGGCCATCCCATTTGGACTTCCCCAAACATTCAGTGTCAGAAAAGAACCTTTTGAAAACCGCATTTAAATCCTCACCGACTATTCCGATAAATCTGATGGCTACGCCACCCTGTTCTACACCATTTCTGTGCATTGCATTGACGACAGAATACAGGATGCTTTCCGGGTCCCCCTTCAAGGAATGGCCACTCCAAACCGCATTTCCGCAAAAAGATGCTGCGAAATCTGCACCTCGCTTTCCTGCATCAACAACCACAACCCACACATCTGTTTGTCTGGATATACTGATTGCTGTTTCCATTAAAACAGCCGACTGAATAACACCTTGAGCCTGGGGGAAACTCATCTTGACTGACTCCTCCCAATCTTCGTCTAGTCCCTCCACAAAAACAGGCTCACCTTCTATTGACTCAAGATGGCGTATCCTTAGGCCAACATCCTTTGTGGGCGCATGATGTAATTTAAACCATTTTTCTGCAGCTTCAGAGTCGTCTTTTAAAACAATGGCGGGAACAATCGTTGTCCGCGCAAACCGTTGTGTATAGACCACTTCATTCACAGTGCTAAATCTCCCTTTAAGTGCACGTAAAACTTCAGGCAACATTGAAATTTTACTTACCGCTCGATGGCCGAATGAAAATTGTGATTCCTGTGAAACCGAGTCGCGAAACATCCATGCCCATTGTACTTCACGTCCATCCCAACGCAAAAACAACCCTTCAGGATCCTTTCGGGTATCTGTATCAGTTGCGCCAGTTTCCATCAGTGTGAGCTTCGGTAGTGGACCCAAAACGAAGCGTATCTTTCTTTACTTTGTCGCGTCCAAAAGGCGTTGGATCTTGAACTAAAATTGTGGGCTGCCACAAGCCACCTATTTCGACAACACCTACTTTCATTCTGAAACGCTCACCTGTATTCGGATTGAAGGGCATCTCAGACAATTTAAACAATGGAAGCTTCGCTTTTTCTCTGTAATCTTGAGTCAGGTTCTCTGCATAAAAACTCGTGAACGTTGTGTCACGAATTTTATATGGACTGTTATCTTCCTCGATGAGGCTCAGAAACACATCTCTCTCTAATTCTAGCACCAAAGCCAAACTGTCAAGGTCGGCGCGTTTGATGATGTACCCTTTTTCAGAACTTTTTGACTCTGGCAAAGTGTCATGAAAAGACCCCATGTTATAGGTAACAGGCATTACCTCAGAATTAATGAACAGAGAAAGACTGTCAAAATCGGGCGCAAATGTGCCAAACACAGACTTATGTGCAAGCTGAGTCTCTCTGATATCCTTTAATCGTTGGACTGTTTTTGCTTGAACACTTTTCTTTGTTTTTTGAAATTCAATTTCATCATCGACAGATGAGATCACCGCGTACCCAAGCGCAAAAGAACCAACAATTCCAAAAACCAGAATTTTTTTATAAAGATTGCTGTCAATTTTATCCAGAATTTCTGGAAGCGCAAATACACCTACAGAAATAAGTGCGAGGCCTGCAAACAACATTGCCAAAGGCTGACTTTCGAGCGAATCACCAAGCAAATACTTAATCACTGGAACAATTCCTGCGATGATTAAAAATGCTGAGATCACATACTTACCAACGTCTTTACTATTCTTTTCCATCAAAAATCTGTTTCGAAAGACGAAACTACAACATACAACTTTCAATCCCTTAGTTATTATTGCTTTTTCACAACAACACGCTCTAACTTCGGCGTTCATGATAAGCGCTTCTTCAAATGAACTTGCTGTCCAGCTTAAGTCTCATTTCCCCCACACCCCAACCTTAGGTCAGGAAAGACTTATTCATGCGTTCTCGAGATTCTTGATCTCAAAAAAACCACGTTGTACTTTGATTATTAAGGGCTACGCTGGAACAGGAAAAACCACTTCTATCGGTGCAATCGTTCGCACACTTAAGGCGCAAAAAGTGCCGACTGTCCTCCTTGCTCCTACAGGAAGAGCCGCAAAGGTGATGGCTTCATATAGCGGAATCAATGCCTCTACGATTCACCGAAGGATCTATGTAGGCAAAAAAAACAGCGACGGATCGGACGGGTACAAACTGGCGCCTAATCTCTATAAGAGAACAACCTTTATTGTGGATGAGGCATCCATGATTGGCGAATCTGGAGGGCATTTAAACAATTTACTAGACAACCTTCTTGAGTACGTGTTTTCCGGAATAGAATGCCGGCTCATTTTGGTAGGTGACGATGCCCAACTCCCGCCTGTGGGTTGTTCAACGAGCCCCGCCCTGCAGGAAAAGAGATTAACAGAAAATCACTCCCTCACCATCGCAACTGTTGAACTTACAGAGGTTGTACGACAAGAACTTGACAGCAGCATCTTGGCAAATGCACATGGTTTGCGTCTGGATATCTCAAATGCAATTGATAAAACGAAAATAAATTACCCGCAATTGGACTTAAGCTTGGGCCCAGATGTAAAGAGACTGCCTGGGTTAGAACTTCAGGACAGTCTAGAAACACTCCATGGCCGATTTGGTGAAGATGGGGTGATTGTCATTACAAGGTCGAATAAAAGGGCGGTACTCTTTAACCAACAAATTAGACAGCGGGTTTTGTGGCAAGAAGAGGATATCAATGCGGGAGATCGTCTGATGGTAGTAAAGAACAATTATTTTTGGCTTAAAGACCACAAAGAATTGCCGGTGGACCTTATCGCAAACGGCGACATGCTAGAAGTGGTGCGGATATCATCAAGATTTACAAGATATGGACACGAATTCGCTGAAGTGGATGTGACCGTTTCTGACTTCCCAGACTACCCGTCATTTACGGTCACCATTTTATTGAGCATCTTGAATGACATAAAAGCCTCAATGTCACAAGCTGATACAAAAGCGCTTTATCACGCAATAGGAGAAGACTATTCAGACTTAAGAACGAAGTCTGCCATCCGCAAAGCAATCAATTCTGACCCTTGTTACCAAGCACTTCAGGTCAAGTTTGCCTACAGTTTAACCTGCCACAAGGCGCAAGGGGGGCAGTGGCCAGCAGTCATTATTGACCAAGGATACATCAGCGAAGAAATGATCGACAGAGATTGGCTAAGATGGCTATACACAGCATTTACAAGGGCTGAAAAAGAACTTTATTTGTTGAATTTCGACGATAGATTTTTCGCGGATCACTCAGAATAGCGATAATTCTCGAACTGATTAACACGTAAAACCCTGCCTTTTATTTAGGACTAGGGAAAATGAATGTAAAGCCCTATTTTTGCACCCCAATAAACAATTTTACTATGGCTACAAACCGAACATTTACAATGCTCAAGCCCGATGCTACGGCAGCAGGCAACACAGGAAAGATAATCGATCGAATGATTGAAGCGGGATTTGCGATTAAAGCAATGAAGTGGACACAACTTTCTAAAACACAAGCTGAAGCATTCTATTCAGTACACGCTGAACGTCCTTTCTACGGAGAATTGGTGGAATACATGACTTCAGGTCCTATTGTTGCGATGATTCTCGAAAAAGATGACGCTGTGGCTTCATTCAGGGAGCTTATCGGAGCAACAAACCCAGCTGAAGCTGCACCAGGAACAATTCGCGCAGATTTTGCTGAAAGTATTTCTGCAAACGCTGTTCACGGGTCTGATTCTGACGACAATGCATTGATTGAAGGAAGGTTTTACTTTAGTGAAAGAGAAGAAGCTTAAACGATGAATAAGATCAAAGTAGATAACCCAGTTGTTGAGATTGATGGAGATGAAATGACGCGTATCATTTGGCAATTCATCAAGGATAAACTTATTCTTCCATATTTAGACATCGAGCTTCTGTACTTCGATTTAGGTGTTGAGAAGCGTGATGAGACGAATGACCAAATCACAATCGACGCAGCAGAAGCCATTAACAAACACCACGTAGGTGTTAAATGCGCAACGATTACTCCAGACGAAGGGAGGGTTGAAGAGTTTGGTCTGAAAAAGATGTGGCGCTCACCCAATGGAACCATCAGAAACATTATCGGTGGAACCGTTTTTCGTGAGCCTATTATTATGAAGAACGTTCCGCGTTTGGTACCAGGATGGACAAAGCCGATATGTATCGGACGTCATGCATTTGGAGACCAGTACAAAGCCACCGACACTGTCATCAAGGGCAAAGGGACATTAACAATGTCTTTCACCCCTGAAGGAGGCGGTGAAACAACAGAGTGGACTGTTTACAATTTCGAAGGAGATGGTGGCGTTGCGATGAGTATGTACAATACTGATGAAAGTATTTACGGATTTGCGCATTCATGCATGAACCAAGCACTAACGAAGAGCTGGCCCCTTTATCTCTCAACAAAAAACACCATTCTCAAAGCATATGATGGGCGCTTTAAGGATATTTTCCAAGAAGTATTCGAGGAACATTACGCTGAGAAATTTGCCACTGCAGGAATTACATACGAGCACCGTCTTATTGATGACATGGTTGCAGCAGCCATGAAATGGGATGGCGGATTCGTTTGGGCATGTAAGAATTACGATGGAGATGTGCAATCTGACACCGTTGCTCAAGGATTTGGATCGTTGGGACTAATGACGTCAGTTTTGGTCACTCCTGATGGAAAAACGATGGAAGCTGAGGCAGCTCATGGTACCGTGACCCGACACTACAGAGAGCATCAGAAAGGAAATAAAACGTCTACAAACCCTATCGCATCAATATTTGCTTGGACCAGGGGACTGAATTTCAGAGGCAAGTTAGATTCTAACGACGCGTTAAGAAAATTCGCAGATACGCTCGAGCAGGTGTGTGTGAATGTTGTAGAAAGTGGAAGAATGACGAAAGATCTCGCACTATTAATTCACGGAAAAGACATGACCTCTGAACATTGGCTCACAACTGAAGCATTTTTAGAAGCGATTGACAATGACCTGAAGGCACAGATGAACGGATAATCGTTTATTAAATATTTTAATCTCAAAGTAGAATCCATGACGTCATGGATTCTACTTTTTTTATTCAAAAGACATCTCTTGGCACGTTCGTTTTAGATGTGAATTTTATCTAATCAAGGCACTCAGTTTCCTTAAATAATCTTCAACTATTAAGAATGGAACCACCCGAAGCAATACCTTTGAAACATGAACATGAATGAAAACACTATCTCTGGCCCGGCCACCTCTGAGGAGGCTATGGATCTCGAGAATAGACATGGAGCGCATAACTACCATCCTCTCCCAGTGGTGCTAGATCGAGGGGAAGGCGTACATGTTTGGGACATCGAAGGCAAAATGTATTTCGATTTCCTGAGTGCTTATAGTGCTGTAAACCAAGGTCATTGCCACCCGAGTATCGTCAGTGCAATGCAAAAACAAACAGGAAAACTCACCCTCACGTCACGTGCATTTTACGCCTCAAATTTGGGCAAGTACGAACAGTTCATCACCGAGTTCTTCGGCTATGATAAAGTTCTTCCCATGAACACAGGAGCGGAGGCCGTTGAAACTGCAATAAAAATTGCGCGCAAGTGGGCGTATGACGTCAAGAAAGTCCCTGCAAATGCTGCGAAGATCATCACATGTACTGAGAATTTTCATGGCCGCACGACCACCATCGTTTCCTTCTCTACGGATAACGATGCTACAGGGGGATTTGGCCCCTATACGCCAGGGTTTGAAGTGATCCCATATAACGACTTAGAGGCTTTGAGAGAGGCTGTGGCAGACCCTAATGTCGCTGGATTTCTTGTCGAACCTATTCAAGGAGAGGCAGGTGTAAATGTCCCGCACGATGATTACATCCGTGAAGCTCACGCCATTTGTAAGGAGGCAAACGTTCTCTTGATGGCAGATGAAGTCCAAACAGGAATCGCCCGTACCGGTTCCCTCCTCGCAACGTGTGGAAATTGTTCGTGCTCTGGATCTTGTGAGCGTCAACCCTCATTTGTAAAAGCGGATCTTCTTATTCTTGGAAAGGCCTTGAGTGGAGGTGCTTACCCTGTGTCTGCTGTTCTTGCAGATGATGCTGTCATGTCGGTGATTCAACCCGGACAGCACGGATCAACGTTTGGCGGCAATCCCGTTGCGGCGGAAGTTGCCATTGCAGCCTTATCTGTCGTTCGCGATGAAGACCTTGCATTGAATGCACGCACACTTGGACAAAAGTTCCGCACGGGTATAGAAGAAATCGCCAAGGAGAGTAACCTCATCAAACTCGTTCGAGGCCGTGGTTTACTCAATGCTGTGATCATCAATGACTCACCTGAATCAACAACAGCTTGGGATCTATGCGTCTCAATGAAAGATAACGGACTGCTAGCGAAACCCACACACGGGAACATCATACGCTTTGCGCCACCATTAGTTATTACTGAAACTCAACTCGAAGAATGCCTTGCAATCATCCGCAAGACTTTTGTGGAGCATGGAAAGTAATCAGTCAATAAACCCCTGCTCGCGCATCCAGTCGTCGTTGTAAATTTTCGCAACGTAACGAGATCCGTGATCGTGAAAGAGGACGACTGGGACGTCGCCAGACTTAAGCTCAGACTTGAGTTGGCGAAGACCTTGAATGGCCGAACCGCAAGAGTATCCAAGAAACAAGCCTTCTTTAAGGGCGAGTTCTCGCGCAGCGAGGGCAGCATCTTTATCGGTCACCTTCTCAAACTTATCAATGAGGTCAAACTTTACATTTGCAGGCAGAATATCTTCACCGATGCCTTCAGTCAGGTAACTGTAGATTTCGTTTTCATCAAACTCACCTGTTTCGAGATACTTTTTGAAGACCGAACCATAAGAATCGACACCCCAAATCTGAATGTCTGGATTCTGTTCTTTAAGATATTTCGCCACCCCTGAGATGGTCCCTCCTGTTCCAACGCCCACAATAAAATGAGTGATTCGTCCCTCGGTTTGAGACCATATTTCAGGACCAGTAGAAAGATAATGCGCTTTACCGTTGCTAAGGTTGTCGTATTGATTGCACCAGAAACTGTTCTCGATTTCTGAATTCAATTTCCTGGCGACACTGTAGTAACTATCTGGGTGATCAGGCGCGACAGCAGTAGGACAAACATGAACCGCAGCGCCCATCGCCCTTAATATATCCACCTTCTCCTTGCTCTGCTTGCAGTTGGTTGTACAAATAATCTTGTAGCCTTTCACGATTGCAGCAATGGCGAGTCCCATCCCCGTGTTTCCTGAAGTACACTCGATGATGGTTCCTCCGGGCTTTAAGTCACCCGAAGCCTCAGCGTCTTCAATCATTTGAAGTGCCATCCTGTCTTTTACACTGTGACCAGGATTGAAATATTCAACCTTTGCATACACCTCGCAAGGGAAATCCTCCACGATTTTATGAAGTTTAATAAGGGGCGTATTCCCAATTGCACCCAAAATGTTTTCGTGTACGTTTTTTCCTTTATTCATTCTGCAAAAGTAACTACTCAAGGTGGGATTTATGCGCATCTCTAATACTACCTTTATTCCCGATGAGTACAAAAGGTAAAATCACAAGGCGAATTGCAAATAGAATGAGCAATGCAAATAGCTCTGCATCCTCGTGGGCCAAACCCGTGGTACAAATCGCAACTGCAGGAATTGCATTGGGGCTGGGACTGATTATCATATCTACAGCAATCGTTCAAGGATTTCAGAGTGAGATTCGAGATCTCGTCATCGGATTCGGTTCTCACATACAAGTCGTCCCGATTGATCCTGATAACGACGGAATCACAATAAATACTGAGTTACTCAGTGAAATAAATGAGCTGAACGGGGTGAAGTCTGTCGCCCCTTTGTATTTAAACGCGGGTTTACTAGAAACAAATAAATCGTTAAAAGGCGTATCCGTAAAAGGGATTGAGCTAGATGATCGTGCCGGGTTTAACAGCAATTCTTACATGATTTCGGAGGCGCTTATCTATGGCAAACTGCCTACTGAAAAATCCGACGTCCTCATTTCTTCTCCCCTTGCAAAGACCTTGGAGCTCGACACAAATGACCGCATCAGCCTTTATTTGGTCATCAAAAATGAAGAAGTCAAACCCAGGGTCGTTCGGGTATGTGGCATTTATGAAACTGGACTTCTGGAGTACGATGAGCGGTTCATATTTGTTCAAAACACCCTTCTACAGGAAGTATCAAACCGCGGCGTCCAAGCTGTGATCTATCTCACTGAAACTTCAGACAGGACGGATATTCGTGGCGCATCGTTTGGGAAAACCCTTGAAGGTGAAGCGCCATTAGGAAGATGGGAGCCTGAGATCGAGCTCGAAAACCCTGATACAACTATCGCATACGCTTGGATTGTTGGTGAGGATGACGTTCAAGACACAGCCCATTTATATTATTCCAAGGATACATGGAATGCGCAAGCTGGAGATGGATCGTCAACCCTGTTTGCTGACGGATATGAAGTTTACATCGACAACTTTGCAGATTTGGCAACCACCGATGAAGAAATCCTTTACACCATCCCGCACACGTTCACCACAATTAAAATAACCGACCAAAGCAGAGAGATTTTCAGCTGGCTTGGGATGCTTGATTTAAATGTCGTGGTGATTATAAGCTTGATGGTGCTCATCAGCATTATCAATATGGTCAGTGCGCTTCTGATCGTTATTCTAGAAAGAAGATCTCAAGTAGGACTCCTAAAGGCCTTGGGGATGAAAGACGAGAGTGTCATCAGATTGTTTGTACAGTATGCCACGAGAATCATCGGGGGTGGGTTTCTCATTGGAAACATCATCGGATTAACGGTCTGTATCATCCAAAAGCAAACTGGATTAATCAGCCTTGATCCACATGCCTATTACGTTTCGGAAGTTCCCATACTGTTTGACTTTTCGAGATTATTGGTCATCGAAGGAGTTGCCTTTTCTGCCTGCGTCGTCTCTATGATCTTACCGGCCTGGTACAGCACAAGAATACTTCCATCAACAGCATTAAGAATTAAGTGATGTATTCAATGAATTATTTATCCAAACTGAATGTTTTCCTCGCCCTCATTCTGTCTCTCTCTGTTTTTTTGAATTGTTCAGGCCAAACCAAACGCACTTCTGCCCCACACAGAATTTCATTGGGCCATGAGCAGATTGATCAAATTGTTGAAATCGCAGCTGACAAGCGTGTTGCAATCGTAGGAAATCATACATCAGTACTGTTTGCCGACACCCCGACCCCAAACATTCATTTGGTCGATACTTTGCTCGTGAGAGCGGTCGATATCGTGAAGGTTTTTGCTCCAGAACATGGATTCCGTGGAGACCATGCAAATGGCGACCACATTTACGATGACATTGATCCGAAAACGAAACTCCACATTCTCTCTTTGCATGGGAAATCTCGCAAACCATCCCAAGAATCACTGTCAGATATTGACTTAATCATCTTCGACATACAAGATGTGGGTGCGCGTTTTTATACGTACTTGAGCACGTTGCTTCTGGTCATGGAAGCCGCAGCAGAAAGCGATGTTGAGGTTTTGGTGCTCGACAGACCCAACCCTCACGGACATCATGTTGAGGGGCCCATGCTCGACCCAGCCTTCAAGTCATTTGTGGGGTGGGCTCCTGTTCCGGTGATTCACGGCATGACTTTCGGAGAGCTCTCAAAAATGGCTATCGGTGAAGGCTGGCTAGAAGGTGACGCAACACCGAGACTTACCGTGATCAAGTGCGGGGGGTATGCACACTCCGATCGGGTCATGTTGTCCATTGCGCCCTCACCTAATCTACCCACTCATATCTCTGTTGAGCTCTACCCCTCACTTTGCTTTCTTGAGCCCACAAATGTCAGTGTTGGGCGAGGAACCCCCACCCCTTTTGAGATTACAGGTGTCCCCATCGGAATGATTCCAAACCCCCCTGCCGGAAAAGACCCTTTGCGTTTTACGCCTGTTTCTATGCCTGGCGCATCTCC
>MDSY01131852.1_pt1 | contig 17324 bp, 17 predicted proteins | sample 811131 | NCBI WGS metagenome assembly MDSY01 (sample SAMN05326643, study PRJNA326480) | marine metagenome | isolation source: seawater | place: Atlantic Ocean: South West | collected 2010
AATTTTTATTGTGATTATCAAATATCTGAGTCAAACGAACTAATTGTTAAGGGGGATATATGTGTTTATGATGATTGGTTTTTTACTGGAGACTTAGTGGTAAAAAAAAATAAACTAACATATGACAAAAGTCCTGTTCTTTATTACTTAGGCAGGAATTAATTTTTACAGTACCTTTCTTCTTACACTTCATTTGCCCACATAAGTATCTGGGGGTAAACTAGTCTTATGAAAAAACTACTCCTACTCTTATTCTTAATACCTAATTTAGGGTTTGCTGATGGTTACCAATCATGCAAACAGCTTGAGAAAAGTGAGAAAAGATACCTTCCAGATGTTGTTGATAGAATTTTAACCATTGAATCATTTAACTGCTCCAAAAAAAATAATCATGTTATCGGAACATATACTCACCTTGTGGACCCTTCAATTTATGATTCACAAAAGATAAAAAATAGCTTTGATAAAGTCTTAAAAACTGTATGTAAATATTCAAAAAAGAACTTAAGAAAATTTGACCTTGAATATAGTTACTATTCAAAACAAGGGGATTATATTGGAAGCAATTCTTACACATTTAGTGACTGCAATTAAATGCAAAAACTATTCATAAACTTAAGATAGAGCAAATAAATTCAAAACCTTATTTAACATGTGTACTTAAAGATAATTAATAAACAAGGATAATTAAATGCCCTTTTCAGATAGTTTTAATTTTTTTATGTAATTATTGAGCCATAATGAGAGAAATGTTTAATATAATTTTAGATTTTAATTTACTTTATGTCGCTTATCTTTTAATCGGAGTCGGTATTTTTTTTATGTTTTCATATGTGATAAAAGCAGTTAAATTCATTAAGACAGACAATATTCATGATACTGTAAAAGAAAAAAAATTGAGAGAAAGACAATTGGAAGAAGAGCTAGATAGAGATAACAAGGAAGGCTAATAAACTGTCCTTATGAAAAAACTACTCATAGCCTTATTCTTAATATCTAAAAGTTAATGATGCGCCCAAAATAATCAGTATTGTATCAATTAAAGCTAATAAAAATTTACATTAATCAGGCAGACACATTATTGAATTGCTTTTAAGAAAACTATTCCTACTCTTATTGTCAATACCTAATATAGTTATGTGGGAAGAAATTAATAATGGCTAAATTATTTGATATGAAAATTGTAAGTTTATTACCTGCAGCTTCAGAAATGCTATGTGACCTAGGTTTGATAGACAATATTAATGCAGTAAGTCATGAATGTAATTATCCTGAGTTATTAAAAGAAAAAGTTCAAATAACGTCAAGTAATATCCCTAACAATATTGAACAGAAGTTAATAGACTATTTAGTCTCAGAGGCAATTAAAAAAAAACTTCCACTTTATAATATTGATACAGAAAAACTTAACAGTATTAGTCCAGATCTGATTCTAACTCAGGGTTTATGCGACGTCTGTTCAATTTCTAAAAATGAAATTGAAGCAACACTTAAAGATAAAAGATGCATTTTATCTTCAAAAACAAAAATTGTTTCCTTAAATGGTACATCATTTGATGAAATTTGTTCAGATGTTTTGAAGGTAGGAAAAATTGTTAACAGGGAGGAAGTTGCAAATAATATAGTTAGAATAGCTAAAAAAACTAAAATTCAAATGAGTAAAAATAATATTAATAAAAGCATACTTTTACTTGAGTGGATTGACCCATATTTTAGCGCAGGCCATTGGATTCCAGAACAAATTGAAATGGCAGGGCTTAAGTCAGCATTAGGGGAAAAAGGAGAAAAATCAAGGAAAATTAGTACTGATGAAATAATTCAATCAGACCCTGATTTTATTGGATTAATATGTTGTGGTTATAACTTCATTCAAAACAAATCATTTGCAAAACAGGTTTATAATGACGAAAAAATAAATCATTTGACTGCTATTAAAGATGAAAAAGTTTATGCATTTGATTCAGATTCTTATTTCAGTAGACCTTCTTTAAGAATTTTAGAAGGAGCCAAGCAGCTTAGAACTGCAATTATAAAAAAAAAATGACAATCAGTATCATTGCAAAAGAGATTAAGTTTTAAAATGATATGATAAAACTACTCTTACTCTTAGTTATTACAAATCTAAATCTTGATTATCAGTAAACTCTTGAGCCCTCTGTTGTTGAGCTACCCAGTTTTCAATCACTGCATAACTCCACAATGCTGCTCTGTCACTAATTCTCATAGGAGGAGGAAACTTACCGTCTTTAATCCATTCCTTGAGGGTATCCTTGTCTATCTTTAGTGAATTTATAATGTCATCAATGTTTAAGTAACTTTCTTTCATACCGTAAATAATACCAAAAATTTAACTGCCATACATTTTATATTGGCTAGGCAAGTTGGTTCTAATACGCCATTATGCATATAGTTTTATGATGTGTGTAAAGTCTTGTATACAGTTTAGTTTTCAACTCTACATTACATTTGCCCACTTAATTGTCTGGGGGTAAACTAGCTACATGAAAAAATTATTCTTACTTATAATATGAATTCAGGTTTTCAGATAATTGGATTATTTTTAGCTTTTACAATGATAGTTTTTTTTTATCGTCATTCCATTCAAAATATCTTCAAAACACCAAAAGAATCTTTTTGGTTGTCTATCCCAATTATTTTTATGGGTATCTTGTTCTATATTTTCTTTAAATCAAAAGGATTCTAAAGACAATATGTTTTTCAGTAAATAATATGTTACTTGTGCAAAGTTGTTCGAGCACTCATTTGCCCACTTAATTGACTAAGGGTAAAATACTTCTATGAAAAATTTACTCCTACTCTTATTAACGATTCCCATTTTAAGTCATAGCAAAGAAATTTTTATTAATGATCAAGGCTTAAAGATTGATTATTCCAAGCCATCCCTTACATGTTTCTATGATAAAGAAGCTTATGAAGGTTATCTAAAAACTTGCTTGATGTTACCTAATTATGAAGCATGTGGACAGGCAAAATATGAAATTCATATTTGTGGTGATAAGAATAAGGTCAAGCAATTAGAAGAAAAATCTAAATGAAGAAACTACTCCTATTCAAAATTTGTTTTATATTATTCATAACAATTTTCTCAAGTACGTATGCTAATGAGTTTATGAACAATTTAGAAGAAGTAAGAAATAATAATAATAATGCTGCTTTTGTATTACCAGGTAATCTTAATGAATATATGTCTAAACATTCATCCTGGAATTCAACCGATAAGTCATCACTCTCATATATAGCATCTAGGTGTGGAATATTATTTGAAGTAATTTCAGAGCGATATAAAAATATAGCCGATGCCCAAAAGAATTATAATATAGCCTTAAGAAACTCTATTTTTTTTTCAAGGGCCTCTTCAGATATTTATAAAACAAGATGTATCAATTATGACTGTATTAAAGAGAAAAAAATAACCTCTCAAGAAAGAGAAAAAAAATGGGGATTAATATATGGAGAAGAGGTAGTAAAAAATATTGATATTTATGGCGAGATGATTCATGGCGATATTAAAAGTGATATCTCAACTTGTATAAGTAAAGTAAAGCCTAATTTAAAATGACAAAATTCCTCCTACTCTTATTTTTGATACTTAAAGGGAAATGATATGATTTTTAATTTTATAATTAAATTCTAGTATATGGTTTAGTTTTTAAACTCTACACAAACCTTGTAAACTGTTATTCCTTATCTTCTCTGTACTTGAGATTTATAATAATTTCTGTATCTTCTTTATAATAACTTCTGTATCTTATTTATTTGTATTTTCTCTATTTTTTTTCTTAAATGTAAGGATGTTTTATGTGTGGGTTTATTGTAGCTAGGAAATCAGATTTGGTAACTGATTTATGTTTTAAAAAATCTTTGGAGAAGATTCAGCATCGCGGTCCAGACGACTCGAAAATCTTAGAGTCTAACGGTCTATTATATGGTTTTAATAGGCTTTCAATACAAGATTTGAGTGAATTTGGCTCTCAACCTATGCGTGATTCTGATGGTAATATATTGTGTTTCAACGGTGAAATATATAATTTTCAATCTCTCCGACAAGATCTGAAAAAAGATGGTGAGGAATTTCTCTCTAACTCAGATACGGAAGTCTTGTTAAAGTTACTCTCCATCTATGGACTCAGTAAAACATTAGAAAAAATCGATGGTATGTATGCGTTTGTGTACTTAGATGCTAGCTCAAATAAAATTTTTGCTTGTAGAGATTCTTTCGGCATGAAGCCATTGTTCTATTATAGTAATGGCAATGAAGTAATCTTCTCTTCAGAAATAAAATCTATAGTACCGTTAATACCTTCATCCACTATAAATATTGTGAAAACTTTCAATCCGTTATTTTTTAACGGATTATCTTCTGGAAATGGGACAATTTTTAATGAAATAAAATCACTAAAACCTGGTTTTATTCTAGAATATTGTTTGAACACTCGGTCCCTGAAGAATAAACAATTTTTTGATCTATCCTCTTTGGTAAATGCCAATGACTATCTTGAAAATGCCAAATTATCTCAGAATGAGTTATCTGAAAAGGTTGAGGGGGCATTGCAAAGATCAGTAAAGTCTCACATGGTCTCAGACGCTAAAACAGGAATTTTGTATAGTGCTGGACTTGATTCGTCTTTGGTTGCTGCTATAGCCTCTAAAATAAATAGTACCCCATTGGATTTGTTTAAATATCAGTCAACTGATTTAGATGATTCAGCTTTAGCTAATAGTTTTGCCAGCCGATTTAATTCCAGACTCCACGTTACTAAGGGCCAAGAAGAAAATTTAATATTTAGACTGCCACATTTAATTTATACATACGAAATGTTAAATAAAGCGGACGGAGCTCCTCTGAGTATGGTTTGTGCTAACGCACATAAAGAAAATTATAAAGTTCTATTGACTGGGGATGCTGCTGATGAACTCTTTGGTGGGTATGGTAATTTTGATGCCTTTAGATTAAATCAGTATATAAAAACAAAGTTTGATTTTCCTTGGCTCATTAATTTTTTTAATAAAGTTTTCCCTGGTGCCAGAAATATTAGCATAGAGTCGATGCACCACTTAATATCCCCATTTGACGATCGATTTATTCAATCCTATTTAGATTTTACTCTTTTTGAAGGTAAACGGAATCGAGAGTGGAGTGATTGTGTAGACGCATATTCTTTTCTTAAAGATGACTATGAAGTGAAAACAAATGCATTTTTACTTGATGAAGTAAAAAGTCGATTAGAACGGTTTCTTATACGTTCTGATAGAATTGGTATGGCTAATTCAATCGAACTGCGAACACCCTTCCTGTCAAAAGAAATAGTAGGTTTGGCTCTAAACATTCCTATTGCAAAAAGAAGTATTTTTGCACCATCAGTAAAAAGGAGAAGATTGTTCAATAGTAAATATCAATTAAAAACCTTAGCAAATAGATTAAATATTAATGCTGGAATTGTGAGTAGGGCTAAGGTGGGAACTCCAACAGGTAGTGTTGATGATGCAAACTTATTGACGATCGGTAGTCGAATCAAATTTTCAAATATTGGAAATAGTTTTGATATAAATTCAGCTGATATATCAAGATTTTTATCTAACATTAAGTTTACACCAATGGCACTACGGGCTAATTGGAGCTTTGTATCCATGGAGATTTTGATAAGAATGTTAAAATATAATGAAACACCAGAACTAATCGAGAACGAATTTCGAGAATTACTTAGTTAAAATTTATAATAGATAATGGAAAAGTATATGCCTAACGATATCAATGATGATTATCAATTCATTCGTAATTTAAGAGAAAGTAAAAATAGTAAAGATTACGATTTATGGGAAACTCGACTATTTAGTTGGGTTAAAAAGTTGACTACCAATGATGAAGTCGACCCAGAAAAGCTAGCAAAGTTTAGGTCTGTTAGTGCATTATTGTCTGAGGTCCCAAGAAACCCATATATTAATTCTAAAATTTTAAAACATGTGTATGAGTTTATTAGATTTACTGGCTACAAAAAAACCTGCTTTCATAATTTTGATAAATTACGTTTAGATAATAGTTTGATGTGGGATAAATTTAGTGAAGTAGGCGCACCTATTTTTTTTGAAAGTGATGGAAAAAAATTTAACGAGCGTTTTTTGAGGCATTTGAGAACAGTATCTATTTTAGAGAAAAATATTACATTAGAGAGCGATTCTGTAGTTGTTGATATTGGAGGAGGTTACGGTCAATTTCTTGCCATGCTCAATTATAGGTTTAGCTCAACAAAAAAAATACTAGTAGACTTCCCGGAGCAGTTATTAGTTGCTTCCTACTTTCTGAAGCAATCATTTCCAAATTGTAGAATAAATTCCGTTAGAAGTGGTTACGAAAAAGATTTTTCGATCGATAAAGCCTTGAACGAGAATGATTTTATATTAGTTTCTACTGATAAAATTAATTTATTAGATGGTGTAAGAGCTGATCTTGTTTGTAATTTTAGTTCGTTTGGTGAGATGTCTATTTCTAACTTTGATTCTTATATGAACAGTAAACTTATGAAGAATGCTAGATACTATTTCACGGTTAATAGAATAGATTCGTTCCCAACATATAACAACGGCCTTTCTATTTTAGATTATAAACTTGATCTCTATAAACCTATTCATTTCGAAGTCTCACCAATATGGGATTTTTATTTTGATTCATTTACTCCTTTTTTTCAAAGTAAAAAATCTTTTAGCTCTCGAAATTTCGAATTTCTAGGTGAAGTATCTAAAAAATAAATCATCTACATGGTTGATGATTAGAAGATAACTATACTTTATTTAATTGCAATGAAACCCTCAAAACAGACCCATTTAAATATAGTTTGTATGTCACAAAAACCGGCTCTCTTCATCAAATCTAAATTCCCTTGGGTCGAGAAAGGCTCCATTACGCCCTTAAGGGAATGTGACTTATTCATAATTTCAGATTCAGAAAAATTATTATCAATTTTAAATTCATTATAAATTTGACTGGCATGATCCTGAAATCTTGCATCGGAAGCTCTTACTTTTTCAAAAAATATAAAAGCACCTCCCCATTCTAAACTTTCATATATTTTATTGATCATTAATTGACGTATAGAAGGGCTAATAAATTGCATCGTATAATATGAGATTAATAGATTAGATTTAGCTAATTTCACGTTTTCTAAGCTATCATTAATAAGCTCAATACGTTTATCTTTTATTTGATCACATGAGAAATTATACATATCTTCTACTGGCTCAATACCAATAAGCTTAAGATTGTCTTTACTTTTATGCCTTTCAGCAATCTTACTTAATAATAGTCCAGTTGAGGACCCAATATCAATAACGGTATTACTATCTGCACAAAAGAAATCAGAGTACTTACATATAAGGTCGTGTCCTTTATCGTAATCGGGAATAGATCGTTGGGCGTGCGCAACAAATTTTTTTGCTGTGCCCTTAAAGGTCCAATTACTATTTTCACTTTCGATATGCATAATAATTCTCAATTTAGATACTTTTTAATATGAAAAGTATACCTGTTATATAGATTAGTAATAACCCTTACTTATTTTTTTTTGCAATCAAAACTAAGTTTTTTCCAAAAAAATATTTAAGTCCAATCGTATCTAAAAATTTTGAAATAGGGAAAAGCCATTTATCATAGAACTTTAATGAAGAAATAGACCCAATACCCGAATTCTTTTTGTAGCCGAATATTTTCATTGTTAATGAAGCAAAAAATCCTAAGCTATCGGCATAATGCAATTTCTCTATGTTTAACCCTACTTTTTGACACTTGTTTCTCAATTCATTAATTTCATACCTTCTGTAATGACCCACTTCTTCGTCCAATGAGCTCCATAACATCATTTTTGCCGGTAAATACAGATAAATTTTACCATTAATGCTTAGTTTACTAGTCATTTCCTTCAAAACGGAAATATCATCCTCAATGTGCTCAAGCACATTTGATGAGAATATCAAATCGACAGTTTCATCAATAGTTTGCAAACTATCGAAGTGCTTAAATTTTCTTTGTAAGAGGTAATCTTTATTTTTTTTATCCCTCTCAACACAAAGAGGCTCGATTGCAAAATGTTCTCTAAAAATTAAAGATAAGGTTCCAATTCCAGCACCAAAGTCTACAACTTTCTTAGCATGATCAGCATTTTTAATTGCTAAATTGACTATAAATAAATTGTAATTAGTCATTACTTCAGTGTTTAGCAATTCTTCTAAACCAGAATAATATGTATCCGCTTTATTGTGTTTTTTCATAACACGATTATTGCCTCCAGATAATTTATTGAGCTTAATAAAATTAACGACCTCTAAAATTAAAGCCGACTTTAAAATAAATAGGTAGATTAATTACGTTTGCCTCTAAAGATTTTACTTATCAAAAATCCTTTAATCTATAAATTGTTCCTGACTTCCAACCGTAAGATCTTTTTGAATTGCTAGGGATGTAACCCACTTTTTCATACAAATCAATTTTGTCTATAATTTCTGACATTGCAGCATCACCCGCATGAAAATCTGTAGTCACAATTATTGTAGGGCGCTGCTCTTCTAAAACATTTATTAGCTTATTCTCATCAAAATTTAATTTGATAAATAAATATCTTAACCATGATAATTCATAGGTTGGTGGCATCAGTTCTGTAAGTGGATATAAGACTTGCATTAGTCCGCTTACAACTAGTGTTGAATCTTCTCTTGAGAGACTATAAATCTCAGCTGCTAGTTTTAAATACTGATCATTTTCAATTGTGTGGGCGTGGCGGAATGATGTGCTATCAGCTGCCAATGCTATTGCATCTGACGGCATGATAATTTGATTTTGTTTTATAATTTTTGAATTTACTACCGGTAGAATAACAAATAAACTTATTAGCCCAATTACCATCAAGGCTGGCCTTTTTATTCGCTTAAATTCCTCCTTACTTAAATATCTCCAGCCCATTGCGCTAAGTCCTGCAAGACCTATAAGACAATTAGCATAATGGTACTGAAAGCCTATTTTAAATATTGGTTCTATGAGTGGTATTGTTGCTAACAAAATCCAGAAATAAAAACGATTCATTTCTACTATTTTTTTGTCACGAAAATTAAGTTTAATAAAATAAAAAATTGAAGCTAAGGATATAATACAAATAAACCAACTAGTATGTATTAGCTTTAGTATTCCTGATTTAAAAGAAAGACCCCAATTTCCAAAATCACCGACAAAATCTACATGCAATATATAAATATGTATTAAATTATATAGGTCCCACCCTCTGAACATTAAAACAAAACCAAGGACACTGAAGACCAGAATTGTTGATCCAATTAAGTACTTTAAAAGAGCACGCCAGCCATAACCAATATTTATAACTACTCCTGCTAAAAGAAAGAAAGGTAGAAATGGTTCTCTTAAAAGAATCCCAAAAGAAACTAGCCCGCCAATTAAGTAAAATGAATACTTATCTTCTTTTGAAGTATTTTGCCAAACTAGCAACGCTGAAAATAGTGGTAGGTAAGCAGCCCAAATACTATTTTTGAATCCTAAGTATATGTTGGTAATATCAGACAGTATGATCAAAAGGCTGGTCATTAAAATTATCGTAAAAATTTTACTACCACTTTCTTTTAAAATAACTTTAAATAATATTAAAGAAGCGGCAATGGCAATAATTCCATCAATAATTCTTAATAGTATGATCTGATTTACTTCTAGAGCATAAACCCAGGCAGTTAAAAATTGATATAAATATAGTTGTGAATCTTTTATAACAATATTTTGGGTAATGGCATTAAAAAACCATTGACATGCAAATGTATAGTAACCGCTATCTGAATCAGGCGGAAAACCTACAACCTGTAATCTTAAAAAACCAGTAGTAAAGATTGCTATAATCACTGCAATTAAATTAGGATTTGTTAGTAAATTTATTAGTCTCATTAGTTATACATCTGTCTCTACGATATTCTTAATAAGATAAATAGGTCTATTTTTTGACTCAATATAAATACGACCTATGTACTCACCCAAAATACCAATAAAAATTAGGTTAAGACTTCCAATAAAAAGAATAGCAACCATTAGGGAGGGGAACCCGGCGGCATCAACACCGTAAAATAGAGTTCTAAATAAAATATATAATCCATACAATAAAGATGATAAAGCTCCCAGATATCCAAAAATAGATGACAATTTTAGGGGCGCTAATGAAAAACTAAATAAACCATCTTTTGCCAATTTAAAAAGCTGTAGAGCATTAAACCCTGTTTCGCCTGAAGATCTTTTGGGTCTTGCAAAATCAATGATATGAAAATCATAGCCAACCCATGCAAAAATCCCTTTCATAAATCGCACTTTCTCAGGTAATAATTTAACTGAATCAACCACGGACTTATCCATTAAGCGAAATTCACCAACATTTTTTGGTATTTGTGTTGTGGATAACTTATTGTGAATATAATAAAATATATCTGCTGAAAATCTTTTAAATATAGTGTCATCTTTTCTACTTATTCTTCTGGCTAATACTAAGGGTACGCCTGTACTCCATATCGAAATCATTTTTTTAATTAATTCAGGTGGGTCCTGAAGGTCAACATCTATTGGGATAACTGCATCCGCCTGAACATGATCTAGGCCAGCACTTAATGCGGCTTCTTTACCAAAATTACGTGTGAGGATAACTAACTTAACTCTTTTATCATTATGGATAAGTTTTTTGATAATTTCTGAACTTTTATCCTTGCTTCCGTCGTCAATAAAGCAAATAATAAAGTTATAATCTTTTATTGAATTAATGACAATCTTTAAGCGATCGTAGAATAATTTTATTGATTCATCATTATTGAAAACTGGAATTATAATTGCTACTGTTTTCATAAAATCCTAATTTTATTTAAATAAAAAGAAATATATATAAATAAATTATACCACCATGCGTGAATGCAAAAAATAATGAAATTTACATCTCAAATTATGACTTCATCGGCATTAAAAATCTAGAAAGATTTATTCTTATCGTATAATAATGTATGGAAAAAAACTTTCAAGAAGCTTTTAAGTTTCATAAAAACGGAAATCTCCAGGAAGCAAAAAAAATTTATGAGTCAATATTGGAAGAAACTCCAAATGATTTTAACTGCCTTCATCATCTTGGGCTTATTGCTAAAAATAATAAAGAATATCACTCCGCTTTTGAATTAATATCTCAAGCAATTACTATAAATCCAAATAGTGCTGAAGCCTTTTTTAATCTTGGAAATGTTTTAAAAGAACTTAATAAAATAAATGATGCTATTGCGAGTTACGATAAAGCAATTGATATTAAGCCGGACCATGAACTTTATTTGCTTAAGGGAAGAGCGTGTTATGAAATTAAAAAATTAGAAGATGCTTTAATAAGTTATGACGAATCTATTAAGCTTAATCCAGATTCTTTTACAGCATATTGCCATAAAGGGTTGGTGCTCGTTGACCTTTCAAGAATAAAAGAAGGGATTAGTCATTATGATAAAGCTATTCAAATTAATCCTAATTATAAAGACGCAAGATATAATCGTGGACTTGCCTTAAGGTTATTAGGCATGCATGAGATGTCTATTGAGGAATTCCAAGCAATAATTAAAATAGATCCCAACCACCTTAAAAGTTTGTATGAGATTGCATTGGTCTACAGAGATTTAAACAAATTTGATTTGGCATTAAATTACTGCTCAGAAATACTCAAAATTGACCCAAATCATAACCAATCAATTTTATTAAGTATAAAAATAAGAAAGTTAACTTGTGATTGGAGTTTTTATGAAAAAGATTTTTTGTATACATTGAAAAGAATAAAGGCTGATGAGGAATCGCTCGGTCCTTTTTCTTCATTATCTTTTTTTAATGACCCTGCTATACAGAAAAAAACGTCTGGAACTTATGCTCGTAGATATAACCCTAATAATTTATTTAATAAAATCACACCTTATAAAAATCATAAAAAAATCCGTATTGCATATTTTTCTCCAGATTTTTATATTCACCCAGTATCAAATTTGATAGTTGAGCTCATTGAGAATCATGATAAATCAAAATTTGAAATATATGGTTTTTCTTTGGTTGAATGGCCAGATGACCCAGTTAATAAGAGGCTAAAAAAAGCATTTACAAAATATATAAACGTAGAAAATAAATCTACAAAAGATATTGTGCACCTTGCTAGGGAAATGGAAATTGATATAACGATAGATTTAGCAGTTTATACTGGAAAAAATAGACCTGAAATTTTTGCTATGAAGACAGCCCCTATTCAAATTAATTACTTAGGCTTTCCAGGCACATCAGGGGCTGATTTTTATGATTATATTGTAGCCGACCCAGTTACAATTCCAAAAAATTGTCAACAATATTATTCTGAGAAAATTCTTTATCTTAATGTGTGCTTTCCAATTGATACAAAAAAAGTTAGCGTAAAAAATAACTTCGATAGGCGGTACTTTAATTTACCAGATAATTGCTTTATTTTTTGCTGTATAAATAATCATAATAAATTCAACCCTCTTATTTTTAATAGTTGGATGAAAATATTAAATAAGGTTGATGATAGTATGCTTTATTTAAGAACACATACTGATTTAGCGAAAGATAATTTAAGAAAAGAAGCAATTGCAAACAATATCAATCCTGATAGATTAATTTTTGCTAAAAAACTTGATTATCCGATGTATATTGAGTGCCTTAACTTAATGGATTTATCACTAGATACATACCCCTTCAATGGTATGTCCTCATCTTGCGACGTCTTATGGTCTGGTTTACCAATATTAACGTTAATGGGTGATTCGTATTCATCACGAGGTTGTTCAAGTGTTTTAAATTCACTCAAATTAAATTCCCTAATAACCCATTCTATTGATGATTATGTAAAACTGGCTATTGATCTTGGAAATAATCCAAATAAACTTAAACTACTAAGAAAAAAAATTTCTAATAAGACAATATTAGATTTATATAATACCAAAAAATATACCAAGGATATAGAAGATGGTTATCTGAAAATTTATAATAATTGTCAGGAGAATTTACCCCCTGATAATATTTCATGAAAAGCTTCAATACGACATTAAAAAAATTTTTAAATGTAAACCATATCAAGCAAGTTAAATTAGTATGAATTACACAATGTCTTTTCTTATTTTTATGAAAAACTCTGTGACCCAATAAACTAATTAATCTATGCCATTATTTTTTAGACCAGCACGGCACGATAGTCATATAAATTTTTTTCGTTAATGATGATTTTAAAATAATTATCTTCTCTAGTACAATAAATATATTGAATTTGGAAAAATTTTATGACGATATTGGTAACAGGAGCTGCAGGTTTTATCGGGTCAAATTTTGTTTTAGATTGGCTCGGTAATGAAGATGAAAACATTGTTTCTTTAGATAATCTGACATATGCAGGAAATTTAGATAATTTATCATCTTTATCAAAAGACAGCAGACATTTTTTTGTTAAAGGAGATATTGGTGATACTGAGTATATTTTTTCAGTACTCAAAAAATATAAACCTAGAGCGATAATTAATTTTGCTGCTGAAACGCACGTAGATAATTCAATATTAAAACCTATCAATTTTATAGAAACTAATATTCTTGGGACTTATAAACTTTTAGAAAATACTCTTCTATATTGGAAAAAGCTGGAAGTTAAACAAAAAAATGATTTTCGTTTTATACATATTTCTACTGATGAAGTTTATGGGGCTCTGGATAAAACCGAAAATCCAGCCACTGAACGGAATAGATATATGCCAAATAACCCATACAGTGCAAGTAAAGCAGCTAGTGATCATTTATTAAGAGCTTGGCATCAAACTTATAATCTCCCTGTTATCACAACTAATTGTTCAAATAATTTTGGCCCATTTCAGTTTCCTGAAAAATTGATTCCCTTATGCATTTTTAATGCGATAAATAACAAGCCATTACCGTTATACGGTGATGGAAAGCAGGTTAGAGACTGGGTATATGTTAGTGACCATTGTGACGCTATTAGGAAAGTTCTCAAGATTGGCGTTCTGGGCGAGACTTATAATATTGGTGGAAATTCAGAGAGAACTAATATTGAAGTCGTCCAGATGATATGTAACTTATTGGATGACATTAAACCAATGAAGAATAAAAGTTCATATGCAAAACTAATTTCTTTTGTTAAGGATCGCCCAGGTCATGATCAAAGGTATGCAATAGACTCATCAAAAATTCAGAAAGAACTTGGGTGGCGGTCTAAAGTAAAGTTTGAACTAGGTATGGAAAAAACTGTTAGATGGTATCTTGGTCATGACGAGTGGGTAAATAATATTATTAGAAGTCAAAATAAGGAAGTTAAATAGATGGGTAAAAATAATGAGTGATAATAAACGGAAAGGTATAATTCTTGCAGGCGGAGAAGGTTCAAGACTTTTTCCATTAACAAAAATAGTTTCAAAACAACTACTACCAGTGTTTGATAAGCCGATGATTTATTACCCACTTTCAACATTGATGTTGGCAGGGATAAAAGATATATTACTTATTTCAACTCCAAATGATATCTCACAATTTAAAACATTACTTGGAGATGGAAGCTGTTGGGGGATAAATATTTCATACCAGGTTCAGCCATCTCCAGAGGGATTAGCTCAGGCATTTATTTTAGCTGAGGATTTTATTGCTAATGATTTATCTGTTTTAATCTTAGGGGATAATATATTTCATGGAAATGATTTGACTCAGATGCTCCTTAAAGCATCAAATAATAAAGGCGCTACCATATTTGCTAATCATGTATCGTCACCTGGAAGATATGGTGTTGTTGAATTAGATAATAATAATAAAGTAATCTCAATTGAAGAGAAGCCTAAAATTCCAAAATCTAATTACGCCATAACAGGATTATATTTTTTTGATAATAAGGTAGTAAACTTTGCAAAAAGCCTCAAACCTTCTAAGAGAGGTGAGCTAGAAATAACTGATTTAATCCAAATTTATGTAAATCAAAATAAATTAACTGTTGATACCTTTAACCGAGGTTTTACATGGCTTGATGCGGGAACTCACGAGGCTTTATTAGAAGCAAATCAGTTTGTAGCAATTACCGAAAAACGACAAGGTCAAAAAATTGCATGCCTCGAAGAAATTGCATTTAGAAAAGGATGGATAACTGAAGAAGACTTATTAATCATGGCAGATGAAGTGAAAAATAGTAATAACCGAGACTACTTAAGAAATTTGGTGTGATAAGAATAAGTAGGGGGCAAGAGACTATGTTAGACTATTTTTTTTTGTGGAACTGGTCCCCACTTTTTCCGCCAAAATTCTTTACTTAAACTTTACTTAAAGGCTATTTATGAAAAAAATTAAATTATTATCTTTATTATTTTTAATATCTTTATTTGGAAATGCCTATTCAGCTGATCATGTTGTTAAAATGTTAAATAATGGCGATGATGGAATGTTTGTATTTGATCCACCTGCTTTAAAAATTAAGGTTGGAGATTCGGTTACTTGGGATGGTGATCCTTTTCATAATTCAGCGTCGATTAAAAGAATGATGCCTGATGGAGCAAAACCATGGAATGGCAAACTTACAAAGAAAAAAGGTGAAATATCTATTACAGTTAAATTCGATGTTGAGGGTGTTTATGGTTATAAATGTACTCCTCATGCTATGTTGGGTATGGTCGGTTTAATAGCGGTAGGGGATTCCTTAACCAACCTTAAGGCGGCAAAAGAAGCTACACAGACTATTGCTGGTGGTAAGGCTAGATTTAAAAAATACTTTTCGGTTATAGAGTAAATTAATTATCTAAGGTATTTATAACTTTAATGAAAAAAATTATCCTTCTTTTATTTTTTAGCTCCACCCTAATAAATGCAGATGAATTAAGTTCAGAAATTTACGAGCCAAATATTTCAAATGCTTATCAGGGTCGATTAACCTATGATCCCCTTGTTCAAGATTATCCAATAGACGAAATGAGGGAGCTCTGCAAGGGATATGCTGGAGTAGATACTGCTCAAACAAAATGCAAAAAACAAGGTCAGCAGAAGGCAATGGTGTGTGAATATAAATGCAGTATGCATTGGTCAACCACTAAATGATTTAGGTATTATCATTATCACTTATCATACTATTGATTAATGTAAATTAATTGATATACTAAATTTGTAAGTACGAATATTTTGTATATAAAAAATTTAAACTATATCAAATGTTATTCGAAATAGTTTATTCCCTTACTTTTTATAGCTTAAATAAAAGTTTTTATAATCCATATAAAAGCTCTACTTTTATTTGGATTATTTAAAGTAGTTGAAACTTAAATGATAAAAATAAAAATTTTTAATTCATTAAAAAGTTTAAAAAAATACAAAATATAATTTTATTGTAATTTAAATATGGAGAAGTTTTTATGAAATCGTTAAGTAAATTTAACTTGTTTTTTGTTGGCATAGTTACTGCTATGTTAATGATAACAACTTCAAGCTTTGCAGATGGTCATGGGTCAAAAGGAATGAAAGTTCCTAAAATTGGTTCAATGGTTGTTATGTCTGGCTTGGAAAATCCGTGGGACATGGCATTTACTGCTGATGGCTCTATGTTTTACACTGAAAAATGTAAAGGTCTTTCAATAAAAACAGCATCTGGATCAACAAATGCTTTATACGGCATGAAGGGTTCCAAAGGCTATAAAAATGCTGGTAATGATCTATTTTGTGAAGGTCAAGCTGGAATGTTGGGTGTAACATTAGATCCTAACTTCAAGAAGAATCGAGTACTTTATCTCTATTCTACTTCAACAAAATATCATGGCGATGGTTGTAAAACTAACTTTGAAAGATGTGACGGTAATATTGTTATGAAATTCAAAGTAGCTAAGGATATGAAAAGTATTAGTGGTCGTACTGATATCGTTAAAGATATTCAATACAAACCATTCAAATCTAACCAACCATTTGGTGGGCCAGGTGCTCACAACGGTGGAAGAATGGCCTTCGGTCCTGATGGCTATTTATATGTTGGTACAGGAGACCGTCATAGAGGCGTATGTGGTCAAGACAATACATTACTATGCAGTGTAGTATTAAGAATTGATGGTAATGGTAAAGGTCATTCAAAAAATAAGGTTAAAGGCGACAAACGTATTTACACATACGGTCACCGAAATGTTCAAGGTTTAAGTTTCCGTCCAAACGATGGTCGACTATTTACTGCTGAGCATGGACCTTGGCACAACGACGAAATTACTGCATTAGTAAACGGTGGTAATGGTGGTTGGGATCCTAA
>MDSY01134645.1_pt1 | contig 17318 bp, 16 predicted proteins | sample 811131 | NCBI WGS metagenome assembly MDSY01 (sample SAMN05326643, study PRJNA326480) | marine metagenome | isolation source: seawater | place: Atlantic Ocean: South West | collected 2010
TCAAATACTTCAATTACCTCAATAAATCTTAAACCTCCTGAGAAGTAGCCAATTCTTTCCGCGCCTAGTCCTCTATTAGAAACTGTAGCCTTAATTGGTCGTGGCATTCCTAAATATTGGAAAATGCCTGAATTGTATTCTTCATCACTAATTTCATCAACTTGAATAATATTGGCCCATATTCTCTCTTTACTAGTATTTAAGACTATTTCGTTTCTTACTTCAAAATTTTCAGAGGGAGTAACAATCATTTCTTCAAATGGAGCAAAAAATGCAGGAATTAGCATAATCGATATCATCAATTTATTTTTATTTCTCTTATTAATTTGAGTAAAACGAACAATTAGACCTATTAAGGTTCCTAAAAGCATAAATGGTGCTGCAAGAATTACAAGACAAAGAAATCCTTCGAGTTCAAAAATCATTGTAAGGCCAAAGAAAACAAAAACGCTCATCCAAGGAATTAGTATCCAATCCATGAATACTTTTCGTTTTTCACCCGATTTAACAAAATGAGGAATAGCTCCCATTACTGCAGGGACAACAAACAAATAAGCAAAAGAATTCATTTGGTCAAAAGCTCCAAATCCTATTCTTGCAACCAATCCATATATCGCAGCAATTGAAATACTTATTATAAAAACTTTATTTCTCTTAAAATATCCCATCGTTAAACTTTTAAAAAATTCGGTAAGCTAATCTTAACTTCTGACCCATTGGCTACAAAACAATTCACAGGATTAATGTCGTTTAAAAAACTCCATTTTTCGCCATATAAATCACTGAAATCACCTTTAAAATCTACTCTACTTTCTTTAAAAATACTCCACCTTGGATGTTGCACCTCATACTCAACAGTTTTATTAGAACTTATATTTGAGTAACCCCAATAATGTTCAGCTATAAATTCTTCAAAGCTTTCTTCAATTAAAGGAGCTAATTCATCTCCTACTTCTGCACTAACTTTGTTCTCAGACCCCTTAAAAACGTTGTATTCTATTTCAGTATTACCTTTTAAAGGTTTAAAAAGTAGATCATTCATTTTACAGGTCTCATAGTGTTCCTTAAAAAAAATGTTGGCAATCTTTGTGACCAAAGGTTTTGGAACTATTTCTTTTATAAAAGCTACTGCTCTTCGATCTTCTCCGTCTACACTCCTTTTGATATACATTCTTAAATTGACCTCCGGAAAACTTCTGTTTCCAATAGCTGGTATTCCAAAAACACTTATTTTATCAAACATAAATGCCACCAAACTAACAAATGCTTTGCCTTCCCATAAGTCTATTTCAGTTCCTATTGGAACATATGGTTCTAATAACTCTTTGGGTACCTCATAATTTATCAAAATGAGATTTTTCCATTCTGCTTCCAAAAATGTTTTCATAAATCAATATTTTTAAATATCCCGATTATTAATACTGCACTTAAATGAAGGATTAGCCACCATCTAATTGTAATTATTTGACTAATCCCCAATACTTTAACTCTTTTTAAATGCATTACTAACATTAATAAATCACTAAGTCCCATACTCACCAAAATCCACCAAATACTGGGCGAAAAATAATATCCAACCAAACCAAGCGTCTGAAGGAATATTGCGCTTCCAGCTATCATAGCTAAATGCCCCCAATAACTCCATTTATTTTGCTTTTGATATGTTACCCCAACTAAAAGCCAACCTAATCCGGTAACACAAATTAGCTTCCAACCACTTAAAAATTCAAAAACAGGATAGTCATGGAGCAACTCACCTTTTATATAAGTTATAACTAAAGCGTAAATCCCAATAAAAAGTAAAAATGAAAATCGATATCCTTTTTTTAATGTTGGGGTACAAGTAGTTTCATTTGGTTGAATTGGAGCAATTACTCGACGATTACTTGCTAGGAATAAATAAAATAGATTAATAAAATACTTTATACGCTTACCCGCAAAAAACTGAGCTATTTTAGGTCGATTAACACTTAGTAAATCTATATACCCATCATAACCATAATTCACATCTAAAGTTTCGTTATTAATTACAGCCATTTCATCGCACGCCCTTTTTGGATCAACATTACAAGTAATATTGTTTTTTTGAAAATTCTCCAATTCAATCCCTTGTTGAGAATCCATTAATCCAATAGCCTTAAAGGTTTTAACTCCAACACTACATACCCCACATTTATTATCGAATACTATTGAATATTTTTTCATGATAAACCAATTTTAAAGTAAACCAAACTTAAATAAACCCAAAACACGCTAAGCGCTATATGAACAATCGTCTCAAAGGTCTTTCCCTTCCACAATTTTGAGCTGTAACCCACAAACTGTAACGCACCCCTAATTGACCAAAAAACACCAATTCCAACGCACAATTTTTGTCCTAATGCTGTAAGCACTAAATCTTCGCTTAGACAAAAACTCAATAATCCCATTAAAAAAACTGTAAGTGCAATAAAAAAAGTATGAATTTGCATCATTTGACGATTGACTAAACTCAGACCCTTCAACTCTTTTTTCCAATTAAAATATTTTGGAAATATTGAATGGAGAAACGCTAGTAATATTAATGCAATGCCTGATGCTTTAAGATGAATTTCCATTTTTTTTTATTTTAAATAGTGATACAAATGGTGTTAGTTTTATTTCCTCTTTAAGGCTAAAGTCTCCTTTAAGAAAAGCTCTTTTCCAGGTTTTTTTTGAGTGGAAATGTAAGAATCCAATTGTATATGCTAAAAAGTTTTTCCAATCTCTTAAGTGCTCAATAATATAAATTTCACCTTTATCGCTTGTTATTCTATTTAACTCTTTAAAAAAAATGATACGATCGGACTCTTTCCTAATTTCATGCGCTGCGAAAAATAATAATACTCTATCATAGTTTTCCGTGACTTTTAAATTTCCTATCAAAACTTTTTTAGCTTCTTTTTCTAAAGGATATATTTTTCTAGCTCTTTTAATAGATGGTTCAGTCATTAATTTTTCATCATAAAAATCAGCAACAGTCAAATGAACTTGGCTAAACTTTTTTCTGATCAAAGGACTTATCTCATCAAATCCAGCATTAATAATAAGTACCTTACCTTTTAATTCATCTAACCATTTTATTTTGTAAATTCCAGACAAATCATAAATATACCATGAGACTAAAAGTGAAATCATCATCATAATTAAGATTACAAAGGGAAGTATAGTCACTAAAGGTTGTAAGAATAATGCAATTATATACAGCCCAAAAACAGCGAATAACCCCCCCAAATAAAAAGGCCAATTAAACCTAATTATATTTAAAACTCCTTGATGTTTTTTTCGTTCAGTCATTTAATTTCTCTGTTATTCCTTTCTCCCACTCGTAGGGTATATCATTAATTTGAAATGCATTAGCCAACTTAATTTCACTGAAATGGAATTCCTTTAAAAATGGAATTTCATAATTATTAATCTTTAATGCTTGAGGGTGCCAAGTACTTCTAACCCCCCTTATGATCATAACTTCATTCTTTTTTTCATCATATGAAAATGTATGCGGTAATGGACCAATATATCGTCTTGCAACTTTCCATTCAGGAAAAGGAGATTCCTCCGGTAATCCATCTGTGCTACTTTGAAATTCAATAACAAAGTTTGATTTATTCGATTTTAAAAATCCCTTTTCTTCATTTAATTCTACGTCAGAAAAAGTATAATTGTAATTTGTTAAAAGGTTGCCCAGCATCTTTACTTTATAACTGTCAGTCTCGGACTTTATAATATAAATTCCCCTTAAGCGTTTTCCCTTTTTATTGACATACGACACGAAAACACGATAGCCTGATAAAATCAAATTACTGCCCATAAATTTTGGAAACCCTTTTGGACGTAGACCTTTCGCTTTTACAAAAGCTATAGTGATAAAACCCCATTTATTATTATAGCTATCTAAATCTAAACAGTTTGGAATTAGGGGAAGAATCTCTTTTTTTGGAATAGCAAAGGTTAACATTATTACTTTCTCAAAATGAGCTTTCATAGCAAATGAATGTTTAGGAATTAATTTAAGCATTAGTCAAATTGTTTTTAGTATTATTCCAATAAATCAAAACACAAAGCATTAGCGCGAAAACAAAATTAAATTCCCCCCACATTAAAAGTTCAGGAGCTAAAGCAAGCTCCAAAACATTCATAGTTAAAATAATTACAACTTGAGTAAACATTGCCATTCTAGGTTTTATTTCAGACATTATCCAAAAAAACATTGCTATTTCTAATATTCCAATTGTTACCCTTAAGAATTCCGAATTTTCAAAACCAAGAACTTTTACAATTATTTTCTCGTGCCTCGGAACCAAATTCAACACTTTGAAAAACAATCCATTTACTAGCCATATCAAAGCTACTAACCAGTTAATATATTTAGCTCTTCTATTCATTATTTCTTTGCTGTTATTTTATAATAACCTACTGATTTTCTGTTTAAACCTAAAAAGAATATTGTAAAACATGCTTTCAGATTTTTCCAACTTTGTTTTCCTAATTTTTCACCTTTTAGGAAGCTTTTCAAAAAAAACAATAAGGTTAAAAAGGGTGCATGAATAGCCGAAGGTGCGATTTGCCAACTTATTTCCTTTACATCAATATCCTTGAAACCTAAGCATTTCATTCGGTAAACAACATCAGATATATTTGGTAAACTAGGAAGCGCCCAGTTATCACATACAGTATCATACATTATCTTAACGATTGGGGATAAATCACCTTCTGGCTTTTTTGTAAATCCATCAACCATTGTAAAACGACCCCCTACTTTTAAAACTCTATAAGCCTCATTTAATGGTCCAGTTTTATCGGTTCCTTCTGCATGACAAATACTTTCCAACCCGTAAACTCCGTCAATTGAATTATCATCTAGGACTAAACTATTATAATCTCCAAAGATAACCTCCGCATTTTTCAAACCCAGTTGATCAATTAATTCACCTGATTTCTTTACTTGCCAAGGTGTAATTGTTAAGCCTTTAAAATTAATATCAGGAAACTTTTCAGCCCCATACCTTACAGTTGCACCTAAACCACACCCAATATCAATTACAGTATCTCCTTTGTTCAAAATCAATGAATCTATTACTAATTGATTCATACTTTGAAGCATTTTTTCTCTACTTAAACAATCAAAAGCTTTAGTGGAGAAACCAAAATGCATATTAAAATTTTTACTCCAAGCTTCATAATCGGGACCTGCTTCAGTATAATAATCAACCACTGCATTTCCTGTTTCAGTTTGAAAATTAGATTTAACTGTTTTGTTTAATATTTCTGTCCTTATTTTCATGATGTTCAAAAGTTTCAATTTTAAATGAAAGTTTGTTTGTAAATTTTTTTACTTTCTCACTAAAAATTTCATTAATGACCCCGTAAACCAATGCTCGTCCGCTTTAACCATCTTATCAAGCATTTTGTTGGTACTCTCTCCAAAATGACTAATATCTCCAACAACTTTTGAAAAATGTTCTCCACTCCCATCGGTTATATTCACATTCTCTAATTCCTCTAAAAGATTAAGCACGGGAACTAATTCTCTTTTTCGTCTTTCTTTAAGAATCTGAATAGCTGTTTTGTAAATATCTTTTTCAGCAGTAAAAAACTCTTTACGTTCACCGAACTTTAACACCTTATGAACTATACCCCATGAAATTAACTCTCGAACATTCATATTAACATTACCTCTTGAAATATTTAAGGCTTTCATTATTTCCTCAGAAGAAAGTGATTTTTCACTAATTAAAAGAAGTGCATGGATTTGCGCCATAGTCCTATTAATACCCCACTGAGTACCAAATGCTCCCCATGCAATAATAAATTTATCTTGAGCTTCTTTTAAATCCATAACACAATATTAAATATAATTTCCTAAACTTTCAAATATTTCTGAAAGTTTGATTCAATAAAACATAAAAAAAGACCTAACCCTAAACAGGAAAGGCCTCATAAACAAATATTTTTTTTATCTTTCTTCTAACTGCGCATTTTTTGCTTCAATTGATAGAGATGTGTGAGGTACGATTTTTAAACGTTCCTTAGAAATAAGTTTACCTGTTTGGCGACATACACCATAGGTTTTATTTTCTATTCTTACCAAGGCAGCTTTTAATTGTTGAATAAATTTCCTTTGACGGTGAGCAAGTTGAGCAATTTTTTCTCTTCCTAAAGCTTCAGAACCATCTTCCATAGACCCTAATTTTTTACCCATCTCATCTCCAGAATTATTGCCAGAATAATCGATTTGACCTTGAAAATGCCTTAAATCCTTCTCGGCATTGGTGATTTTTTCTTCTATTAATTTTTTAAAGTAATCTAAGTCTGCGTCCGAATATCTTAATGCTTCACTCATGGTAATAAAATTAAATTTTTATGATCTAGATAAATATTAGTTAGAACACTTTGATGTTATAACTTAAAATTGAATACTTAGGTTTCAAAAACTACAACATTTTTTTAAAAATTAAAACGATATTTTTAAAAAACTACACCTGTAAACCAGATAAATAAAAATCCACCCCAATCTGAAACTGAATTTCATAAAAAAAATAGAAAATTGTATTTTCTTCGTTTTAAAAAATTTAATTTATACACACAGATAAAGAGGATAGACCCAAACTTTAGTGTTTTGAGAGAAAATAAAACCAAAATATCTATGCTATTAAACTTTATTTCTTTGAATAAAATTATTTTGAAACTAATCCAAACTCAACGCGCTTTAAATGATTTAAAAAGTATTAATCAGAGCAAATTTTAACTTGAAATAAAACACTCTTGTTGTTTCTTCTTAACAAGAACAATTATATAAAAAAAATCAAACCTTCTCAATAGCAATTTCAGTGATTAGTTTTCCATCTACTTCAACTTCTAAAGATTCCTTTATCGAAGCTAAAACAATTATTTCTTTTGCAAGTACCTCGGTACAGATATATTCTTTAAAGTTAGAAACAACAGCTTCAACACCTTGAACATTTTTGATCATCAAACTGATTTTATCTGTTAATTCAAAACCTTTCTCTTTTCTTAAGTTCTGAATTCTATTCACCAACTCTCTAGCAATACCTTCTTGCTTTAATTCCTCAGTTAATGTGGTATCTAAAGCAATAGTATATTTACCTTCATTTGCAACTAATAAACCAGGAATGTCCTCTGTTGATATTTCAACTTCTTCTATTAAAATTTCTGGATTACCATCAATATTCAACGATAACTTCCCCTCTCTTTCGATCGTTGCAATATCACTCTGTTTAAACTGAGAAATTGCAGCTGCAACAGCTTTCATTTGCTTTCCGTACTTCCTGCCAAGTAATTTAAAATTAGCTTTCACTTTCTTTACTAAAACGCCAGAATCTTCTTTTAAATATTCTAATTCTTTAACGTTAACTTCTGATAAAATTAAATCTTTTACAGCCTCTATTTGACGCTCAAATTTTTCATCTAAAACGGGAACCATTATCTTATGTAATGGCTGACGAACTTTTAAGTTGTTTTTCTTTCTTAGTCCTAAAATTAAAGACGAATGTTTTTGTGCGATCTCCATTCTCTCTTCTAAGTCAACGTTAACTTCGGAATCATTTGAAACAGGAAAATCTGATAAGTGAACAGACTCAAACTTCTGTCTCAAGGAAACATCATCTAAATCCTTAAACAATCTGTCCATAAAAAATGGTGCAATTGGAGCAGATAATTGAGCAACTGTTTCTAAACATCTGTAAAGTGTTTGATAAGCTGAAATTTTATCTTCAGAGTATTCTCCTTTCCAAAAACGCCTTCTGCATAATCTTACATACCAATTAGATAATTGCTCTGATACAAATTCTTGAATTGCACGAGAGGCTTTTGTTGGTTCGTAGTCAGCATATGAATCATCAACTAATTTGATTAGGCTATTTAATTTTGAAAGTATCCACCTATCAATTTCTGGTCGCTTACTTAATTCAATTTCTGCTTGAGAATAATCGAAACCATCTAGATTAGCGTAAAGCGCAAAAAACTGATAAGTATTGTAAATGGTACCAAAAAATTTACGCTGAACCTCTGCAATACCATCTAAATCAAACTTTAAATTATCCCAAGGCTGTGAATTACTCATCATATACCAACGAGTAGCATCCGGACCATATTTAGATAACGTTTCAAATGGATCAACAGCGTTACCTAATCGCTTGCTCATCTTTTGGCCGTTCTTATCTAAAACTAATCCATTTGATACAACATTCTTGTATGCAATAGAATCAAAACACATTGTAGCAATAGCGTGTAATGTATAAAACCACCCTCTAGTTTGATCAACTCCTTCAGCAATAAAATCAGCTGGGAAAGCCTTATTATTATCAATTAATTCTTTATTTTCAAATGGGTAGTGCCACTGCGCATATGGCATTGATCCTGAGTCGAACCAAACATCTATTAAGTCTGATTCTCTAGTTAAAGCTTTTCCTGAGTCAGAAATTAATGTGATTGCATCTACATAATTTTTATGCAAATCGAAAGTTTTGTAATTTTCATCACTCATGTCCCCAACAACAAAATCAGCCAATGGATTTTCTTCCATTAATCCAGCATCAATAGCTTTTTGACACTCTAATTTTAATTCTTCAGCCGAACCGATAACTTTCATTTCACCCTCCTCATTACTCCAAATAGGAATTGGAATTCCCCAGTAACGTGATCGAGATAAGTTCCAATCATTTGCATTTTCTAACCAATTCCCAAAGCGTCCTGTCCCTGTTGATTCAGGCTTCCAGTTAATTGTTTTGTTCAACTCCGCCATTCTTGCTTTCACCTTAGTAGCGCGGATAAACCAGCTATCTAATGGGTAATACAATACAGGCTTATCAGTCCTCCAACAGTGTGGGTAACTGTGCTCGTATTTTTCAACCTTAAAGGCTTTGTTTTCTGTTTTAAGTTGAATTGCGATTAATACATCAGCTCCTTTATCAGGTCTTTCTTCGTCAGAGTAATATTCGTTTTTCACGAACATTCCACCTAACTCACCGTCCATTTGTTGAACAAAACGTCCAGTTAAATCAACCAATGGAACGGGGTTATCATTTTCGTCTAAAACTAACATTGGAGGAACTCCGGCATCTTTTGCCACCACTGCATCATCTGCACCAAAAGTAGGTGCAATATGAACTATTCCTGTACCATCTTCGGTAGTAACAAAATCTCCTTGAATTACCTGGAATGCTTTATCCGCATCCTCGTAAGGTAAACATCCCTTAATCAATTGCTCATATTTAATTCCCAATAAATCAGTTCCTGTAAATGTTTTTGTAACTAAAAAAGGAATCTTCTTGTCTCCCTCGTTGAAAACTAATTTATCTTCTGATTCAACAGCGAAGTATTTACCTGAGAATTGCTTTCCAACTAATGGTGATCCAATAACAACTTGGATTGAGTCTCCTGTATATTGATTAAATGATTTTACTAAGGAATATTCTATTTTCGGTCCAACACAAAGAGCTGTATTTGAAGGAAGCGTCCAAGGAGTTGTTGTCCATGCTAATATGTGCACATCACCATCAATATGCCATTTATCTTTAAACTCCAAACTTGTTACTTTAAACTGAGCTACAATTGAAGTGTCCTTAACATCTTGGTAACATCCAGGCATGTTAATTTCATGTGTTGAAAGTCCTGTCCCTGCAGCTGGTGAATAAGGTTGAATTGTATAACCTTTGTACATTAGATCCTTGTTGTTTAATTGCTTTAATAGCCACCAAACCGTTTCCATGTACTTATTTTCATAGGTGATATATGGATCTTTTAAATCAACCCAATATCCCATTTTATCGGTTAATTCATTCCATTTATCGGTGTAACGCATTACCGACTTGCGACAAGCATTGTTATAATCATCAATCGAAATCTTCTTACCAATGTCCTCCTTGGTAATTCCCATTTCCTTTTCTACTCCTAATTCAACTGGCAAACCGTGTGTATCCCATCCAGCTTTTCGATTTACACGATAACCTTTAAGTGTTTTATAACGACAAAAAATATCTTTAATAGAACGAGCCATAGCATGATGAATACCAGGCATTCCGTTTGCAGAGGGTGGACCTTCAAAGAAAACAAAAGGCTTGTTTTCGTCTCTTGATGAAATGGATTTTTCGAAGATTGAAGTTTTATCCCAAAAATCCTTAATCTCATCTCCAACTTTTGGAAGATTCAAACCTTTGTACTCTGTGTATTTCTTACTCATAATAGACTTATAATAACCTTGTCATTTCAAGGGTGGACAAAGATAAGAAATTCGAAAGATTTTATTACAAAAACAATCTGTAACAAAGAAGTACTATTGAGCTTAAAGTAGCCGTTTAAATTTAACTTAAAGGACACCTTATTTAGGCCAATTTAAAGAGTGTTTAAAAAAAACACCATGGATATTCAAAATAATTAATCTGAAAAATTTAAAAAGAGGGTAAATGCTAAATACTTGAAGAGAACATTTATTTTCAACAACATCCATCTCCCGGAGTACAAGTATTTTCAATCTTATTTGCAATGGTTCTAAATTGAAATTTCGGACTTTCTTTTTTATTTTCTGGTATACAGCATGATGAAGCTTCATTAGTTTCGTAATGAGGATCGTTAAACTCTACATCTTCATGAAAATAATAAACCTCCCACTGAGTACCATCAGGATCGGTAACCCAAAATTTATCCTGAACGGCATAACAACAAGATGTTCCTATTTCTTCTTTAGTGGAAAGACCGAATAGATTTGCTGACTCTAATCTCTTTTTCACTTCATCTTGAGTTCCAACTTGAAAACCTAGGTGTCCAAAATTGACAGAAACTCTTTCTGGATTTTCAATAAATGAAATAATTAAAGAAGGTTCTTCTAAAACAAACTTAGCATAGCCTTTTTTAACCTTATTTGGCATAATACCAAAAAAAGCAGTGTAAAACTGAACTGACTTACCTAGTTCACTAACATATAATGAAACATGCATTTTTGGGGATTTATTTTCTTTCATAACTTAAAAATTCAGTTTAACAACAGTTTGAATTATCACAGAAGTTAGATATTCTTAATTCATTAAGAGCAACAACTATTTCATTGAAAACGTTTCTATCAATACAATAACAAATTTTAGAACCAAATATCTCACCTTGAATTAATCCTACAGCTTTTAATTCACTCAAATGCTCAGAAGCTGTACTTTGAGCTAATGGTAACTCTAAAACAAAATCATTATAAATACATGATGTGTTTTTTATCATATATTGTAAAATTTTCATTCTTGCAGGATGACCTAACACCCTTATAAATTGCGGTTTACGCAGTGTTTTTTTTAACCATCTTTTTTTGAAATTCCCACATCTTAATATTACGATGAAATATTTAAAATTAAAATATTTTAATAAGAATGTTATCTATTTAACTCTAGAATCTTCTAATTTCTTTAGAAAAAACAACTCATTTGCGATGAAATATAACCCAAATGAGTAGTCAGGAAGTACATCATTTTTTAAATCCACATATAAATTACCTCTCAATTCTAATTTTAAATTATCACTTAAATACCTTTTAAGTCTCAGTTTTGAATAAAAAATCTTTCTATTCGCTTGATGGAAATTAGGACTAGATTCAGACACGCTCATAAACAACGATTCCCCTTTTGATGATAAAAACTTTTCTCCTTTCCAATATCCAAATTCAAAATTCATAAACTTATGATCAACATCAGATGACACCATTAATCCCTTTCCGTTGTTGTATGGCTGATAATTTTCACTTTTAGGATTATTTGGCAGCCTTAATCCCTGGTACCAAAATAATTTGGGTTTTAAACTGTAATTAATATGCTTTGTTTTTAAAGTTAAGTCTAAACCATAAGCCCCATTAAAAATGTATATTGCAGGTCCTGCATATGTGTCAATTTCTCCTCCTTTGTGAAAAAGTAAAACTTGTAAATCCCCTTTTATATCAATGCCTTTAGTTTTGATAAAATTAAGTTTTGTGTGATTTCCAACAGTAAACTCTTCCTGAAATGGATCTCCTTCAAAAATGAACTTTTCCCAATTCAACCAAACATCAGATTCAGTATACTTTGATTTATGTAATAATTGCAATCCGTATTCAATATTATTTGTATAATAAAGATCAAACCTATAAAAAGGCTCTGATAAACCATGGTTAAGATTTCCATACAAGCTCCCAAAAACCAACTCCAAACCTGGAATTATCTTATGGTGAATTTGGTAGATAGGTATAAGATTAGTAAAATGGTTAACTCCAGAAAACTTTGTCCCAAAAAAACCTACATTTAATCTCGTATTATAATTTAAATAATATTCTAAAGTAGGTTTAAGCATCACTCCAATACCTGATAGACTTGTGGCAAAATCACTTTCGTATTCGTTATTTTTCAGAAAGGATGTACTCTCAAAACGAAAACTTAAATTTCGTTCACATGAGTCAAGAAGAAGATTTTCCGTCTTAAACATACTAGCCTCCAAAATATTCCCAAATGATAGAAATAATAAGATTAATAAATGTTTAAGTAATCTTTTCACTCTTAGACTACGAGAGAAAATTTAATAAGTTTGAAATATAAACGTCAATGAATAACGCTGTTATTCTACCTATGAAATTACAAATTCAATACTCAAAAAAGTTTGGAAAACAACGCTAAAACTCATCAAAATCAATACCCTCAGATATTCCAATTGAATTTTCTTTACGCTTTGTGCAATCGAATTCTTCATTCTCAAGTGATTCTGGCACTTCAAATTCTCCCTTTGAAATTTTAATTTTAGGGTTTTTATATATATCATTCATATAATAACCCCAAATAGGCAATGCCATGTTGGTTCCCATTCCTAATCTTAAAGAAAGAAAGTGAGCTGCACGATCTTCACAACCAGTCCAAACACCCGTAACTAAATCCGGTGTTATTCCCATAAACCATCCATCACTTTGCATTTGAGTAGTTCCTGTCTTACCCGATATTTTCACAGAATAAGGAATATTAGCGTAAGGTCTAGATGGAGATCGCAATCTTATCCCAGTACCATAAGTAAATTTCCCCCCTACTTTTGGACCGTAAGCAGCAACACCGCTTAATAGTTCCAACATTTTATAAGCGTTCTCTTCAGTCATAGCCTCTTTTCTCTCAGGGGTTGGTCGCCAAATAATAGAACCATTCTTATCTTCTATCCTTGTAATAAATTGCGGTTCAACTCTAATTCCTTTGTTAGCAAAAACACAATAAGCCGACACCATATCGAAAAGTGATGCATCTGGTGTTCCTAAACATATTGAGGGAACAGGTTCAATTGGAGTTGAAATCCCACACCTTCTTGCAATACTAATTACTGCTTCTGGACCAAAATTCTTCATTATTCTTGCAGTTATTGAATTAATGGAATTTGCTAAAGCCATTTTCAGTGTTAAATGTTGACCAGTTAAATGTGATTCACCACCTGCATTTTTAGGCTTCCATGACTCTTCCAATCCATAAAGACCTGCAGGAAATGTGACCTCTTCATTCAAATATTCTTCACACGGATTAACACCATTTTCAATTGCTGTTGCATAAACAAAAGGCTTAAAAGTAGAACCAACCTGGCGAGTTGCTCTTACATGATCGTATTGAAAGTATTTATAATTAATACCTCCTACCCAAGCCCTTATATAACCTGTGTGAGGATCAATTGACAACAACCCTGACCTAAGGTACCATTTATGATGAATAACGGAGTCTCGTGGACTCATAATTGTGTCGCGCTCACCTTCCCATGTAAAAATTCTCATTGAGATTTCTTTATTAAACTCATCCATCATCATCTTATCAAAGGGGTTCCATAATTTTAGGTAAAACTGTCTTTTCTCATCTAATTCAGCTTTAAAGCTTAATATAGTTTTCTTGTACTTTTTAATGCTGTCTTGAAAAGCATCAATCTCACGCCTTACTCTTCTTTTTTCCTTAAGAATTGTATACGTATTTGTTGAGTCTTTATTTAATCTATTAAGTTCTTGTTGAACTAAAGAACGCTGCTTTTCATATTGCTTAACTTTGCTTTTCCACTTCTGATTTTTATAAGAAGCACGGTTATAAGCATATGTCACTTTTTTTACTTCAGTATTACCATCTAAAGCTTTTTTATATCTACTAGAAGTCCTAATTCCATTATTTATTAACTTACTGACCGCCTTAGCTTTTTCATTATCAGTATAATCTTCAAAATAAAAAGGAGCATACTTTTTTAAAGCACGAGATTTTGACTTCCAATGTTTGAAAAATGCAGGCTGAAGTTCTTTTGCGAGATGTGTTTTAACTGCATTCTCGGCATACTTTTGCATATCATAATTTATACTAGTATAAATTTTCAAACCATCCTCATAAATATCATATTTGGAACCATCTGGTCTTCTCAAAGTTTTAAAGATATTTTTTAGTTTCTTCCTTACTTCCTCTCTAAAATAGGTTGCAACCCCGCTTCTATGAGATGCAAGAGTAAATTTCAAACCTAAAGGAAGGGTCTTTAAACTATCAAATTCTGATTTAGTGATAACGTCATTTTTAAGCATCTGAAAAAACACTACATTTCTTCTAAACAAGGTAGTATCTGGTCTTCTTAAAGGATTAAATAAGGCAGGATTTTTAGCCATTCCAACAAACATGGCGGCCTGCTCAATTTTTAAATCTTTAGGGTGTGAATCGAAATATACTTTAGAAGCAGATTTGATACCAGCAGCATTATTTACAAAATCGAGTGTATTAAAATACATTGTTATAATCTCCTCCTTAGTATACTGCTTTTCCAATTTAACAGCTACAACCCACTCTTTAAGCTTTTGAAAAGCTCTTTCCCATTTGTTTTTAACAACTTGTTCAGTAAACAACATTTTAGCAAGTTGCTGAGAAATTGTACTGCCACCTCCTGAACTACCACCTTTTAGAACGGCTCTTACTAACGATTTCCCATCAATCCCACTATGATTATAATACCGTTCATCTTCAGTACTTATAAGCGCCTTCTCCAAAAAAGGGGAAAGTTCATAATATTCAGACAATGCCCTATTTTCCTTAAATATTGTACCTAATTGCTTGCCATCTGAGGACAACAATCTCGTAGCTAAAGATGTACTTGGATTTTCTAATTGTTGAAATGACGGAAGCTTACCTAATAGATCCGTCGTTGCGATCCCATTGAATATGTAGTAAATAACACTTATGCCCAAACAAAAAAGAATCCAAAAGGTGATTACCAAACCTTTGTAAGAAACGATTTCTTTTTTTGGCTGTTTAATTTCATCTGTCATTATATTATTGATCTAGCTTTTCAATGCGCGCTCCAATCGAAACCACATCCTTCAAAACCTCATCACGCATTCCTTGTTGAATGTTAATATTATAAATACCTTCCGGCGGATTTTGGATAGCAAACTTATAATAAGCCACAGACTCTTTAATATTTGCTCCTTCGACCCCTTTAGCCCAGTAACCATCAGGAGTCATTAAGTTATGATCTAACGTATCTCTTATTGGTTCCTTCTTACCTGGGATTTTTATTTCAAAAAACAGGTGCATATTCCGATAATAATAATCTGTATTGTTCCTTATATTAAAACCAAATGTAATTATTGGCGGTAAATTTACTAGAGAATCTGTTTGAAATGCAATTATAGAATCTTTATGCCATCCCACTTTAGGAAGATCAACATCTTTGCCGTAAATAAAATTACTGTTACAACTTATTAAAGCAAATGAAAATAATATGGCTAAAACAATTTGTTTCATGAATCAGTTTTGGGCTTATCTTCTTTTTTATTCTTTTGATTTTTAAATTGAGGTTTATTTGGTTTTCCTTTTTGACTAGAACGTCCTACCTCATTTTTGGAATCACTATCATTAACCTTTAGTTTTTTCTTAAAATTAGAATTTGGTTTCCTTTCATTATTCTTTTCACCTAAATCTTTATTTGTTTGGTTTCTGTTACCTTGGAATTTATTTTTTTGTTTATTATTGGGACGCTTTTTATTCTTTTTATTCGCCTTATCAAATCTTGTAAGATCATCTTGACCAACAACATTTAAATAATCTATTTCTTTTTCTGAAACTTCGTCTTCTATTATTTCAACTAACTCGTCAGGAAAATCACCCTGCTTATTTAATTTATATACCTCTTTTACCCTGTCCACAGGTACTGCCACGAATTTCATTCGATCCTGTTTACAGATGTACCAAAATATGCCTTTAAAAATATCGGTTTTGAAATGAAAAAACTCCTCTTCCTCTGTTTTTAAGTTTACACTTGAATCTGGAAAATCTTTTACCGCATCTAAATAGCTGTCTAACTCAAAATTCAGACAGCATTTAAGCTTACCACATTGGCCCGCAAGCTTTTGAGGGTTTAAAGAAAGCTGCTGGTATCTTGCTGCACTTGTAGTAACCGATCTAAAATCAGTTAACCAAGAGCTACAGCATAATTCTCTCCCACAAGATCCTACCCCTCCTAATCTGGATGCTTCTTGACGTGCACCAATTTGTCGCATTTCAATTCTAATTTTAAAACTAGAAGCATAAATTTTTATCAATTCTCTAAAGTCTACCCTTTGTTCAGCAGTATAATAGAAGGTTGCTTTAGTTTTATCTCCCTGATACTCAACATCACAAATCTTCATATTAAGACCTAATTCAATAGCGTATTTTCTTGCTTGAGTCTGGGTTGGTTTTTCCATTCGCATAGCATCTTGCCACTTATCAATATCGTTTTGGCGAACCTTTCTGTAAATCTTTAATATATCAGAAGGCTTGACAGACTTTTTAGAAACTTGTAACCTAACAAGTTCTCCTACTAAAGAAACCGTACCTATATCATGACCTGGAGATGATTCTACTGCGACAACATCACCTACACTTAGGCTCAGTTTTTCAAGGTTATTAAAATATCCTTTTCTACCATTTTTAAATCGAACTTCTACCCAGTCTGGCTGGTCGGCCATACTGGGGTTATCCATATTTGAAAGCCAATCGAAAACGTTTAGTTTATTACAACCACCGCTATCGCATCCACCATTATTATTACAACCTCCAGGTAAATTATTGGTACCTCTTCCTGTACTACATCCAGAACATCCCATATCTAATCTTTGAAAAGGTTTAATCTACCTCCTATAAAAATAAGTAAAAGCCAACTAATTACGGAATTTATGTAGTCTTTATGATAAAATTAAAGTGTTTATTCAGAAAATAATTCAACTTCATTGATGGTAAAAGAGGAAGAAAGCTTCTGAGGCATTACTCCTTTAATACTTTCACCATCTTTTGTAATTAGAGCTATAGAAA
>MDSY01012187.1_pt1 | contig 17308 bp, 16 predicted proteins | sample 811131 | NCBI WGS metagenome assembly MDSY01 (sample SAMN05326643, study PRJNA326480) | marine metagenome | isolation source: seawater | place: Atlantic Ocean: South West | collected 2010
CATGGCCAAAGCGCGTTACATGGGGCTGAACCGCAACCGCACACGGTTTGAATTTATGTGTGTGGCGCATAATATTAAAAGAGGACTGTCGATACGACAGTGTAGTTGTGCCTAAAAAATGGGAAAAGGCCTATAAATTGACCTATAACGCATTAATTAGGTGAAGATCGGGCGGTTTTTGCAGTTTTTACAAAAAATATACGTGAAAAACATCACGGCTGATGCTCCTCAATCGTGCAAAGGTCTCTTAATGCAAATGATAATGATTATCAATAGTGTTGAAGGTATTATTAATTAGTGTTAGATTTACCCCGTTGTTGGCACTTACATGAGTGTCGAAGATTTGTGATATTGAAATATTGTTAAGGAAAACCACTGATGAAATTACGCTTTATATGCGCCGCCCATAAACAGGAATTGACTGTAAATACAGAAAAAGCCCTTAAATTTTGTCAAGACGGGTTTGACACAGGGCAATTCTACAATGACCATTTGCAGTGGAAAGAAGCAATTCCACATTTGGGGTGCGCTTTTGAAGCTGCAGAAATATTGCTGTCTCATAGCAATATAGACAACGAGGTATCCTGTGACTGGTTGGCAACATCGGCGCAGTTGTTGGCACTTAATCTTTATAATTTACAATATGTAAGCCAAGCTGAAGACGTTATTTGGATGGCTATCAACCGTTTAGAAGAGCAGCTTGTTCAACAGCCTGGTCAAGTGCTGTGGATGGACCAGTATCTGGTTTTACTTTATGCAGAGTTAAAAATATACATTACGGTAGCAGCTAAAAGTCATCCCCCACAGGTTAATACCCCTTTGAGCACCAGCCTAATACATTGATTCCAGCTTAACTGCATACAAGCCTTCTGCAGGGTAAGGTAAATTAGAGAAACGGTTAGTTATGTTGTTTTAGAATAAAATGCAGTTATAACTTAGGGGCTTATAAATACCTGAAAAGTATTATATAAATATCTAAGTAACATTATTTTTAGACTGCCTAAGTCAACTATCTGGCACAATATCGAACACAGTTATGTATACTCATCTGCCAACAATAAAAATTAACATGAGAAAATGCAGATGAGTATGGACAAGTTAATAGCTGTAATCACTTTTTCAATGCTATTGGGCAATGGTGTAGCGGTTGCTGCTGATTACGATGAGGGGTTTAGGGCTTTTCAAAAAGGTCTATTCCCATTTGCACTGGCGCACTGGGTACCTTTGGCAGAGCAAGGCAACGTGGATGCTCAAAATAGCCTTGCGGCACTCTATAAATTTGGCTTAGGTGTGCCACAAGAACCCAAAACCGCCATAAAGTGGTACAAGTTGGCAGCAGAGCAGGGTGATGCTGCCGGCCAATATGGTCTGGGTACAATGTATGACAATGGTGAAGGCATGCCCGAGGATAATGAGACAGCCGTAAGGTGGTATACCTTGTCAGCAGAGCAGGGGGATGAAGATGCTCAGCTTAACCTTGGTGTTATGTACGATAGTGGCCAAGGAGTTTTAGAGAACGATGAAACCGCTGTAAAATGGTACGCCTTAGCCGCTAGGCAGGGCCTTGCAGAGGCGCAAACTAACTTAGGGGTAATGTACCAAAATGGACATGGTGTGACCATGGACATTGATCGAGCCTATATGTGGCACAACATCGCAGCTTATGGTGGTAATGACTTAGGTAACCAAAATAAAAAGGCGCTCGCTAGTGAAATGAATGCTTCTGACAAAGCTAAGTTACAAAAGATGTCTAACACCTGTTTGGCTAGTGGTTACCAAGATTGTTAATTCAATAGTGATTTACTTTAGGTAGGACATGGAAGACTAACCACATAAATGCCATCTTATTGGGGTGGTTTTGAGCTAAATTTCAGGCTAAAATTCAGCGCCAAAGCGTCAAAGCTAATCAGTAATAATGGTTCTAAAGGTTAAATTAATTCTTGGAGAGTTTACCTTCCTAGTTGGTGGTAAGCGATGCAACCAGTGCGTTTGAGTAGTTCCCTTCATGACTAGCAAGCTTCCATGTTGTAGCACTAAACCATGAGTTTGTTGGTTTTTTTTATGTTTAAAAACAAACTGACGCTCTGCACCTAAACTCATTGAAGCAATTGCACCTTGTTGCTTTAACTGTCTTTCGTTATCGCTATGCCAAGACATACCTTCATCGCCAGTATGGTATAGGTTGAGTAAACACGAGTTGAATTTTTCTCCACTGATAGCCTCTACTTTGTGCTTTAAATTAAGCAATTCAGTGGTCCAAGGTAATGCTGATTTAGTTATCTTCGAATAGGTGTAAGCAAAGGGTTGGCTGGCATACCAAGCCACTTTACGTTTTGTGATCACCTTTTTATCAAAAATAATGGCCTCATCATTTTTCCATTCAATGGTACTGAGCAAACAGCTAAAAAAATAATCTGCATCCTCTAGGTTTAGCACAACACCGTGGTAATTGGCCTCGCCATCTTGGGGGAGCACATTAATGGGAGGATCTAATAGTTGAGAAAGTAGGTCCATATTTAACAGCTCTTTGTACAGATCATTTTTAATCTGGTGCCAGCCAATAAAAATCTCACGGTGGATTAATGTTACAAACTTGCTGTTTTTCCACCATCAACCGGTAAATTAATACCATTAATATAGCCAGCAGCGTCAGTAGCTAAAAATGCAATCGCATTGGCAACCTCTTCAGGTTGAGCAAAACGCTTAGCAGGCACGCTACTTTTCATAAATTCGATGGCTTTTTCTTCAGAGCCATCAAAGTGTTTTGCTGCATTACTAATAATACTTGCTAAACGGTCTGTAACAGTAAATCCTGGTAATACATTATTAACAGTAATGCCGTATTGCCCAAGTTCATTGGCTAGGGTTTTACTCCAGCTGGCTACTGCGCCACGAACGGTGTTGCTTACCCCCAAACCATCAATAGGTTGTTTTACTGAAGTCGATATTACGTTGATAATTCTTCCATAGGCATCTTCTTTCATTCCTGAAACCAATGCTTGTACTAAGATTTGATTGCATTCTAAGTGCATGGAAAAAGCGTTGATAAACTCTGATGTGTCTGCACTAAAAATAGGTCCATCTTTTGGGCCTCCCGTATTGTTTAATAAAATATGGTAGTTTTTTTTAGAAGCGGCAGCAGTTACTTGTTCTTTCAATTGTGCTGGATTTGTAAAATCTGCTAGCAAGTATGCATGTGTTTGATTGCCTTGCTTTGGTAACAAAGCTATCGTTGCTTTTAGCTTCTCTTCATTTCTAGCGACTATGGTAATGCTAGCTCCCATAGCTGCTAATTGCATAGCACTTGCTCTTCCTATACCTGCTGTGCCTCCACAGACTATGGCATTTTTATTTTTTAAATCTAAATTCATATTCATTTTAGTATTGCCGCATTAAATATTTAGTTTTATTTTCACATCATAGGAAATAAATACGTTTTTTGCTTCTGTCAATAAAATCCAGACCTGTAAAGCCACCTTCTTGTCCTACGTCACTTTGTTTAATACCATCAAAAGGTGTGTGTGAATCTCTGTGGAGCCATGTTGTTACCCATACTATTCCTGCCTCACTTGGCTTAGAAAGGTGCATCGTTCTATCGATATTGCTCTTCCATAATATTGCTGACAAACCGTATTTTATACTATTTGCGAACACCAGGGTTTCTGCTTCTGTTTTAAATTGTTCATAGATGGTCTCTTTTACATGGATGCTACTCCCGCATCAACAAACTGGCCCTAAATTGGCAAGAGAAGACTGCACTACTATAGAAAGCATTTCTGATAATTGTAATCTGTAAAAATTAAATGTGGGTTCTTAACCACCAATTCTAAAGCAGGCTTGTTAAACGCAGGAGCTTCCTATGGTGCAATATGTGCTTTAGTTTGCAATAAATTAACCAAAAATAGCTCGTTTGTAGCAGTTAATGTATCCAGGTCAGTTGAATGTTAATCCTCATCATTGTTATTGCAGCCACCCTCATAGGTCTACCCTGTTAGTTTAGGTATTTTTTACTAAAAAAAATACTAATATTTTTTGTAATGGCGGCCATGTCACGGTGGGGAATGATTTGGAAATATACTGCCTAATGCTTGGTGTTAATCGGCTTTTAAGAAGTTACTAAATTAAGGAGGGATGACTTTTTTTAAATACAGCACTAACCTGTTGAGCTTTATAGTTTAGGGCGCAAAAACCCCCCAAAGCCAACCCGTAGTTAGCTAATAAAGGAGTAGTACCCTAATTGATGATCAATGATAGCCAAGCTGGTATAGGTTCAAACAGTTGATAGGGGAGAAGCGCTGATGTTTTTGGTGTGTTGATATATTGGCTTGCCACAACTCCGGCAATAAACTGTTCTTTTGCAGCCTAGCAAATGTGCTTTACTTCGTATTAATGAAGGTTTTTAACGTTTTTCCAGGTTTAAAGTGAATGGTGTTGGCAGCTGCAATTTGAATACTAGTGCCTGTTTTTGGGTTACGGCCTGTGCGAGCTGAGCGTGACTTGACAGAGAAAGTGCCAAAGCCCACTAAAGAAACACATTCACCATTAGTGAGGGAGTTATTAATTGCTCTTGTGGCAGCATTTAATATCCGCTTTGCTGCAGCCTTTGGAACGTCAGCCTCCAGTGAAATTGCTTCAATTAGGTCACTTTTATTCACTTTAAATTCCTTGTTTTTAATCTGTATCGAGTCAGTGTTTAAAATTCATTCGATTGATGGGTAATATATTAATGGTATTGTATTGAGCCTGTAACCTTAATTTGTGATGAATAAATTAGGAACCTATTCATACAATCCCTCAAAAGTTCTCAAGAGATCCCTAAAACATGTGAGAGAACACATTTAGGGATCTCTTGAGAACTTTTTTAATCATGCTAATGGTCATTGCTAATAAATCACAACTTAACCGGAGTAATAAAGTAGTTAAAAAGGCATTGCTCTCAACTAATGCCTATTTGCTAAAGCCCTTAGCTGCTTGACTGGAAGCAAATAATATATTAACGCGAATGATAATGCAAATGATTCTTAATAAGATTATTTATCTAGTAAGAATTTGTTAGATTTTATGATGTTTGGTGAGTTGGCAGGCAACTATGAACCGCCCTAGTGCCTTTTGTACTGCCGGTGATGAAGACTATTTTAGTCTCGAGTTTTGGCATTAGAAGGCTTCAAATGTACCTATTATTAACGTCCACAGTAGGTGGCAAGCTGTATTAAATAGTACTTTAGGTCTTCTAAAAAAACACTGATTACTCTAGCATCTACCCATATAGCTGCTATCGCAGTTGGCTTTACTATTGGAGTTTATGTGCTGCCAATACTCATTGCGCCGCCTGCGCCCAGTAATGTTGAAATTCAAGCAGTATCCTCGCAACCTTTGTATTCAGCGCAGTTCATAAAAAATCTTAAAGGTAGTGATACATTCCACTGGGGCGAGGGTACGGTTGCCATTGGCAATGACACCATTACCTTTATAGGTAAGCTTGCGCCTGGCCCAGACTACAAGCTTTACTTGTCTCCAAAGTTTTTGGAAACAGAAGCTCAATTCAATGAATTGAAGCCATCAATGATGCTCATTGGTGGCGTAAAAACTTTTGACAATTTCATCGTAGAAGTGATTTCTGATATTGATTTCAAAGCATATAATACCGTTGTAGTTTGGTGTGAAACCTTTGGTGAGTTTATAACGGCGGCCCGGTACCGTTAAAAAATGATGAATGGCCTCATCAAACAAATGAGTTTACTGTGCTAGACCTAACAAGATGACAGCCACCATAGAACTGTCGTTCTGCGAAGTTTATGCTTCAAGTTATTATGGTTTAGTGTGTTGAACTTATTTTTATGTCATAAGTGTTGGTTATTTTTGTGAGGGCTTTTAATAGGGCTTAGGTTCTAAATAGAACCCCCTTCAACCATATAATTATTAGCTGAACACATAGCAGCGTCATCTGACGCCAAAAAAATAACCATTCTGGCAACGTAAACAGGTTCAATTAAATCGGGTAGGCATTGCCTTAGCCGCTGTTTTTCTAGTGTTTCAGGGGTGGCCCATAGTTGCTTTTGACGATCAGTCATAATCCAGCCTGGAACTACGGTATTGACCCGAATGCGATGCTCTCCTAGATCTCGCGCCATGGTTCTGGTTAATCCATGAACCGCTGCTTTGGCGGTTGCATACGCAGGAAAACCGCCCCCTGTTTCGTGCCAACTATTAGACCCCATGTTGATTATGGAACCACCACCTGCAGCAATCATACCGGGGGCTACAGATTGGATAGCAAAAAACTGATGCCGTAGGTTAGTTTGTAGGCGCTCATCCCAATAGGCTGGGGTAATGTCTTGCCAACCATGGCGGTCATCATTAGCTGCATTGTTCACTAACACATCGGCAGGCCCAAGTCGTGATACTAGCTTAACTAGAGCCTCCTGCAGGCATTTGATATCTTTGAGATCACAAATTTCATAGGTAATAGCGTCAGACATATCTGCCAATGCCTGGCTATTGACCTTATCTAGATCAACAAATCCTACCTTTGCGCCTTGATCTGCAAAAGAGCGTACTAGGACGGCACCAATACCTGAGGCTCCACCAGTAATAAAAACTGTTTTACCCTTGAGGCTTGGGTAGGTGGCAAATGCTGGTTGGGTCACTATAGTTTACCTCTATTGGATTAGCCTCAGGGTGTTGAGGACTACCTTTATTGATGATGACTAATTTTAAAGCTATGTAATTCATTTGCCTAGTTTATGTTCTTTTTATTTGCTCATGGTTTTTTGTTTATAATTTCTTCAGCATCTCTTTTGTTTCAATAAAGTCGATAACCTCAGTTAAATCGTGCTTAGTTTTCATGTTGCTAACGATAAAAAGTTTATTACTACGTATTTTATTATTTTATAATTATTTTACAGGGATTTCTCCAGGCCAAAAAAAACATAGCTTGAACAGAAAACAATTCGGTCGACTAAGAGCATAGGGTTAGTTGATTGAACTCATATTATTTGAGAACTTAGGTGTTGTCTTGCAGCCCAATTAATGGACCTTATGGTGTATTCTAAATATGATTGACGAGCATTAGTAGCATTGAAGTACTGGATGAATTTACCCAGCTAACGAAATAGCCACAGGGTACTCAATTGATGTTTGAACATGGCAGTTTTGATGTGTAGGTGTTACCTAAAAAAATACTAATTTTTCTAAATATTCAATTGGTTGGCTACTAATCTTCACTTAAATTGATGCTAATTACATTTTTATAAAGACACTAACTTAGCTCTAAAGTTAACAAGGCCATTGTCTGGGTTAGCTTATTATCCAAGTTTAACCTTGGTGCTGTGACAGATTAGGCCTATGAAAAACTCAATTTATGAGACTATGAATTAGCGTGAACTAGAACTAAGTGTACCGTCTATATACAGAAGGGCGTCTTCATCGCACACACTAATACCCATAGTATTGCCCACATTCATTTCAGTATGTTTACGGGTCTTTGCTTTGATTACAACTCCTGTAGGTAATTCGAGTGTGACAATGCCATCAACACCTAGGTGTTCAATCTTAATTATTTTACCCATGCCAATACTATTGGTCTCTTTAGCTGCCATTACTATATGTTCAGGACGGATACCCATCTGATAAACGGTAGCATTGCTTTCTAAGGGTAGGGGCTTAGTTAAATTAAGTGCTGCTGTACACAGTAAACCTAAGTTTGGCTCTAGGGTGATCATGTTCATGGGAGGCGAGCCTATAAAATAACCCACGAAATCATTCTGTGGCCGCGAAAATAGTTCTTCCGGGGTGCCTGATTGCTGTAATAGTCCGTCTTTCATGACCACAATTTCGTCTGCAAAACTCATGGCTTCACTTTGATCATGGGTCACTAGTATCATTGTCATACCTGTTTGACGGTTAATTTCACGCAGCTTCCGACGCAACATAAACTTCATCTGTGGATCAATTACAGTCAATGGCTCATCTAACAGAATGGCACTTACATCTTCTCTCACAAGTCCACGGCCTAGAGATATTAATTGCTTTTGATCAGCACTAAGCTTACGTGCTGGCATATCAAGTGCATAATCGAGGTCTAAAAGTGTGGCGACCTCAGCCACACGCTGCTTTATTCTAGCAGGTGCCATGCCTCTGCATTCAAGTGGAAATGCGAGGTTCTGCCTTACTGTCTTTGTGGAATAAATAACTGGGAACTGAAACACTTGAGCAATATTTCGTGCAGATGTTGGAACCTTTGTGACGTCCTGATCATCAAAAAGCAAACGGCCATGCGATGGTGGCACAAGCCCTGAAATAATATTGAGCATAGTGGTTTTGCCACAGCCTGAAGGTCCCAGTAAAGCGTATGTTTTACCATCTTGCCAGGTGAGGTTGACCGGTTTAAGCGCAAAGTCATGTTCGCCTTCTGGATTGGGCAAATAACTATGCCCAAGGTTTTCCAGTACAATTTTAGCCATCTTGGTTGTCCCTGATTGTTATATTGCGGCCATCTGGTGCAAATAGCATCATTTGCTCTGCTTGGATTGAGATACGAAGATCATCACCGGAGTTGAATGCTTCTATGCCATCGACCATCATAATGGCTCGGCCAAAGGCAAAATCAAGATGAATAATGGTTTGTGATCCACTAAATTCTGACAAGCCAATCTTGGCACTGAAGTCTCCACCGCGTTCAATTGCATTTGGGCGCAGGGCTATAGTTACAGGGCCATCTGGTGGAAGCTGTAAACCATCACTAGGCGCTATTTGACCTTCACCAAAGTAAAGTGTCTTGTTACTTACGAAGCCGGATATGAAGGAAATAGGTGGATCGCTTATTACACTTGCAGTGTCTTTTGTAGGTGGGTTTGCAAATAAGTCTGCTGGGGCGCCACTGGCAATTATTTTTCCGTCGTGCATCACAATCATAGTATTCCCCAACTCCATTGCCTCGCGTGGCTCTGTGGTTGTGTAAAGAATCACACTTTCTTCATTATCAGATACTAGGCGCGGAAACTCCTCACGTAGCTGCTCACGCAGCTTGTAGTCAAGGTTAGCTAGTGGTTCATCTAGCATCAAAATACGTGACTGTTTGACCATTGCCCGAGCAAGAGCAACACGTTGTTGTTGACCTCCAGAAAGTTGTGATGGCCTGCGATGTAAAAAATCGCCTAATCCCACAGTACCTAGCATAGTACTAGCTAGCGCTTGGGCCTGGGCTTTTTTCTTACCTTGTCGGCGTAACGGAAAGGCCACATTATCAAGCACACTCAGGTGTGGATAATTAATAAACTGTTGGTACACAAGCGACATATTTCGGTCTCTGATAGGTCGCTTGGTAATATTTTCTTTGTCTAACTTAACTTCACCATCTGTTAGTGGGTTAAGCCCCATCAAGGCTCGTAAAAGCTCTGTTTTACCGGCACCAGTGCGGCCTAGAATAGTATAAATATTGCCCGCCTCAAAAAGGAATGAGACATCATCCAAAGAGACTTTGGCATCAGCGGTTGTGAGATGATCAATCTGAAGCATGATAATTACCTGATGGCCCCCGACATTGTGCCGCGTGACATATAACGTTCAACGACGACGGCTACTAAAGCCAGCGGCGCAACAGAAATAAGTGCAAAGGCTGACAGCGACCACCATGGAGTCACTGAAGAGTTAAGGGAAACAATTGAGACTGGCAACAGCTGCGTTTCAGTAAACGTTAGCGTAAAGGCGAAGAAAAAGTCGTTCCATCCAAAAATAAGACAGAACATTCCTGCAACCACTAACCCTGGTACTGAATTAGGCAGAATTACTCGAAAAAATGCCCCAATGGGGGTGCAGCCATCGGTCATAGCCATTTCGTCTAGCTCTTTTGGAATGCCTGCAAAGAAATCGGTCATTACCCAAACAGCAATGGGTAAAAGCAATGCCACATAAACCAGTACTAAGCCAAAAATAGTATCCAACGCACCTAGTTCCTTCAGCATTAAAAAGAAGGGTATAGCCAGCACAATGGGCGGCATAATACGCTGAGATATGAAGAAAAAAGTGATGTCTGCATTTTTAACAAAGCCCAAGCGGTACTCAAATCGAGACAGGCCATAGGCTGCAAGTGTGCCCAAAATTAAACTCACAAGGCTAGCAATAAGAGTAACCGCAGCAGAGTCTATGAATGGCCCAATAATATTAATACCCCGAGAACCGGTGGTAAAAAGTGACGTCCAGCCTTGGGTTGATGGTTCAAAATCTACCCATGGAATGTAGGTTGCACCACTGGTAATGGCGTTAGCATCTTTGAATTAAGTTGAAAGCGCCCAAAGAAACGGAAACACTACAAAAATAGACCAACCCAGTAAAAAAATAGTTTTGAGTGTGTGGTAGAACTTATTCATTTTATTCATCCCTCCCGACCAACATACGTAACAGAAGTTTAGCAATAATAGTGAGGCTTATAACCATGATCACCAGATACACTAGCGACAAAGCTGCGGAGTAGCCAATCTGAAAATCCCTCAAACCACGGATATAAATATAATACGAGGAGGTTTCAGTTGCAGTACCTGGGCCACCTGAAGTAAGCACATAAACGGTATCCATTATTTTTGATGCTTCTATGAGCCGAATGATCAAGGCGCCAATAGTAATGGGTGCCATTAGGGGAAAGGTGACCTGCCAAAAAGTTCGCCAAGTGCCAGCGCCATCGATCGCTGCAGCAAGGTAGGGCTCTTTTGGCAGAGACACTAAGCCCGCTAACAACAGCAAGAACATAAACGGCGTCCATTGCCAAACCTCTACAATAAGAACACTTATAAAGGCGCCCATGGCACTTGAAAGCCACGGCACGGGGCCGACACCAAATACGCTTAAAATATCATTTACAGGCCCTAAACTTTCATGAAAAACAGTACGTCAAATGACTGACATAACCACTGGAGTGGTCATCATTGGGATGAGAAACAACACCCGTAATAAAGGACCACCTCTCACCTGTTTCCATACCGCTAAGGCAAGTGCAAAGCCTAATGTATATTGCAGTGATACAGAAATGATTGAAAGTAGTGATAAGCGTTGTAGGCTTTGCCAGAACCGATCATCTTCAAACACACGAACGTAGTTGCGGCCACCAATAAAGTCTAGCCCAGACTGGAATACATCCCAGCTTGAAAAGCTAACTCTAACAGTGAACAAAAGTGGGAAAAGAATGATCGCTACCAGCGTTAAAAGGGCTGGTAGTAAAAAAAGTGCTTTGAAGATAACATTATTTTTTTTCCAAGATTGTGGGTGGGCGCCTAGAGGAACCCACCCTACAGCATCAACCTTCGTTGTCTTCAAGCTTAACAACGTTAGCATAAGCTGCACGCAACCGATCCTTACCAATACGCTCAGTAATTTCGGCCCATTCTTTGGCTACACCATCGAGCGCGTCCTGCGCTGATTTCTGACCAGCCATTGCTTCAGCAACACCATTGGCCATGGATGACATAAACTGGCTTACACCAGGAACACGCAGGTCAAACACACGGTTCTGACTTTTTGCCATATTCGACAATGTCGAAACATAGGATTCAGCTGTTTTATCTTCCCAGCCTTAGCCTTTCCAAAAGTCTACATCTAAATGCTCATTGCGATAAGGGTTAACACCAAAACGGCCAATCTGAAGGTCACTCTTGGCGTTAGCTTCGTTTGCAAAGAAGCACAAGAAGTCAAAAGCCATTTCCTTTTCCTCAGACATTTGTGAAACTGCAGAAGACCAGCCCCACGTCATATAAGGTGCACGGTTTGGCGTAGTAAATGTATCCCACATACCTGTATCACGGTTCCAAACTTCACCCGCGCCAGGCAGAGGTGCTGCAGCAACCATGTTACGGATTCGGCTATCTTCTTGGTTAGCCTGAATATAGGCATCATCCCAGCTGTAGCTCATCAACGTTTGGCCTCCACCAAATGAGAAGATCTCATCGCCAAGGCCAAAGTTATTGCCACCTGGAGGGAAACTTTTTTGTGCGTCAACAAATAATTTTAAGCCACGTACAAAACCTGGTGAGTTGATTAATGGCTTCATTGTTTCTAGATCGAAGAAAAAACCACCTTTAACATCAGGATGTTTAGCATAAGGAGCTGCGCGGCTAATAAACGCAGAGAACATCAAATCATCACGTTTGGCTACTTCAGCTGAACCGTAGTTTAATTCACCATCACCATCACCATCCCAATCGCGGTCGTTGAAATAGGCAGCAACCTTATTATAGTCTTCCCAAGTCTCAGGCACTGTTAATGCATTGCCAGTGTCCGCTAGGAACTTTGCCTGTACTTCAGCGTTGTCAAAAATATCAGTACGGTACTTTAGTTAATGGCGATCACCATCCATTGGGTACTGAATCATCTCACCGTTCCAGGTAGCCACACCAGTGAAGCTATCAGTGACATCTGCCATGCCTGTTGAGTCAATGTACTTTTGCGGCACAGGTTCTAAGAAACGGTTAAAGTCACCAATCCAAAGTGAGGCATAGAATAATACGTCATAAGCATTTTGCTCACTTTGAAATGGAATCATAATGCGTTGGAAAAGATCTCCAAAAGGCACATGTACAACGTTGACTTCAGCTCCAGTAAGCTTCGCAAACTGTTCAGCGTGAAGCGCTGTAGGCTCTCCAATGACTGGAATTGCATGGGTGATAACGTTCAAGGAGCGTCCAGAATAATCCTTAGCATCGGTCACCTCGTAGCTACAGGTGCCAGGTAAATCTTTTTCAATACCAAACTGTGTGTAATCTTTTGCCACTGCAGGCGTTGCGGCCGAAACGGCTAGAGCCAGAAGCGTTGCTGGCCCTATAAACTTCTTTATTTTTATCATGGTTGTACTCCAGTTTATTTAAATTTCAATGAAAACTAGGGGATCAGAACGGCACGTCCGGTGATCTTACCCTCATGCAAATCGCGTAATGCAATATTTGCATCCCTTAGCGAGTACTCCTTAGTGGTAAGGTCAACTAAGCCCCTATGGGCCAGTTCCATTAATTCAGTTAACTCAGCCCAAGTGCCAACAAGATTACCGATGATGTTCTTTTCGGTAATCACTAGGTCAACAGTTGGGATCTGAATGTCTTCTCCATACCCCACTACATAGTAGCTACCAGCAGCTCGGGTCATTGCTAAACCCTTTCTGGTTGTGCCTTTTTCACCAACAAAATCTAATACTGCTTGAGCGCCATGCCCTTTGGTTAGTGATAGAACAGCTTCCACTTCGCCACCATCAGCTTGAACCAAATAATTGGCCCCACATTTACCCGCAAGTGCTAGTGATGCTTCAGACGTATCAACAACAATGATTTCTGCAGCACACATGGCTCGTAATACTTGAATAGCAATATGACCTAAACCGCCAGCACCAATTACTACGCAGTATTCGCCAGGCAATAGATGGCGAGTTGCTTTTTTAGCTGCTCTGTAAGCGGTTAGTCCCGCATCTGAGTACGGCGCCACTTCTTTGGGTAACAGAGAATCTGGCAACTTTATAATGTTGCGTTCAGATGTAACAAGGGCCTCTGCATAGCCACCATCTGAATCAAGTCCAGGGAAAGTACCTTCGCCATGCATGTCTTCGCCACGCCGACAGGCAATACATGTACCATTTGAAATTTTTGGGTGCACAATAACGGGATCACCCTTTTTAAGACCTTGAACCTCCGGACCAACATCTTCGACCCAACCTGCATTTTCGTGTCCCAAAATCAGGGGCAATAACTGGTCTCCAGTAGGGTCCATGTGTGGGCGCCAAACTCCTTCAATAACATGTAGGTCTGTGCGACAAACTCCTGCGCCTCCAATACGCACAATGACATCAGAACCTTTGGTTATGGTAGGGTCAGGAACATCGATGTACTCAACCCAGGATGACGCGCTTAGGTCGTCGTCGTATTTATGTAAAACTTGCGCCTTCATTTAACTCTCCGAAATATAGAACTACTTGTACCTTGTATGAGATCGAATATAACTAATAATTTTTTCAGCTGTTGACGTTTAGGCTGTCAAATTTTGCCTGTTGGCAATTTTTAGGTGGTCAATAGTTGACATTTTTTTAAATTCGCTTTATTTAATTTGCGTTAGCGGTCATATTCTTTATTGAAATTTGGAGAGTATTTTGGAAACTACATTTGAAAAAGCGCGTAATGCATTAGAATTAAACGGCAAGTTTGCCCATGGAGCAATGCCATCACCTATTGCTGATAGTTGGAAACGCTGTATTCGCTCAGGCTTAGATCCTTTAAGCAAACCGGAAGAGTGTGTTGTTTCGCACACTGATCTATACCAGCGCCGTGACAAGTTAGAGCTTGTAATGCGCTTAGTGAGACCTGAATTAGAGTTACTAAGCGCACAAATAGCTGGGCCTAACTTTTTGTTGGCGTTTGCAGACAGTGATGGAGTGGTTCTCGATCGAATTATTGATGAAGAGTTTAGCCAATCAAAGTGTGCACAAAGCATTGTGCCTGGTTCTATCTGGAATGAGCAGATACGTGGAACAAATGCTCTCGGACTTTCTCTCCACACTGGCCTATCTTGCAACGTTACCGGTCGAGAACACTTTTTTGCTAAAGAAGGTAGCGTGTCGTGCTTATCGGCACCTATATTTGATAGTAGTGGTGATTTAATTGGGCTGATCGATGCCTCTTCTGAGGTGACTGTACGCCAATACCATACGCTAGCTTTGGTTAACCTCGCTGCCCAAAACGTTGAAAATAGACTTTTTGTAGATGATCATCGTAGTGACCACATCATTCAATTTCATCCACGTAAAGAATACCTTCAAACTCAGAACGTTGCCATGATCGCTTTTAACCAAGAGGGGCAGATCACCGGCGCTAACCGCCGCACAGGCGAACTTTTAACAGGTTTAAGGCTAACTGGCACACCAAAATACGAAGATGTCTTTATGGGGCAGTTTTTTCCATTGATGGAACGTATTTGTAAAGGGGAAGTTGTTCAAATTAAAGACTGGTTTCATTCTGGATACTTTGCTCGCCTAAGACTTACTCACAGTGCCAATAGTAAGCTAACGAAGTCTCAGGTTTTTTTGCCAGTTGATCCCATTTACCACCTACAATTAGCAACTGAAGAATTCGATAATGGTCGAGTGTTCAAAGATGAAGCACTACGGCATAATCTTCGATTAGCTAAAAAATCAGCCCTACAAGGCCTCCCTGTGATGATATCTGGCGGTCCAGGAACGGGTAAAAATACAATAGCTGAAGAAATTCACGATCAGCTACACCCAAAACAAAGTTTTATAATTTTGGATTGCGCAACATTAAACGTTGACTCAGTTGAGAGTCAGCTCATCGCTCAAATGATACCGAGTTCGGCTAGTAGTGTGTCGATGGATGATAAGGTTGACCTGAATAAAGGTGGCACACTTTATCTTGATAGAGTTGACCTTTTATCCACTGAAATTGTTCCAATTTTAACCACACTGTTAAACCGTTGCACGCAACGGCGAAAGTTACTGCTAGGTGATGGTGAGTGGATTATTTTAAGCAGCACACAGGCTGTTGATACTAGAAATTCTTCTAAAGGGCCACTTCAGCAGTTAGAGAGTCGCCTGGCAGGTTTCTCACTTTTCTTACCCAAACTGAGGAATCGCTCTGATTTTCGGCACGTATGCAGCTCCATGCTTATGGTAATCTCATCGCAGCACTCATTATCGAACAACGCTATCGAAGCTCTTCGGACAAGTGCTGCAATTGATAATTTGTCTGATCTAGATTGGAGTTTGCGAACGCTAGTCAGTCAGCATCATGAAGGCATTATAAAAACAGAAGGTGTGTCACGAATTTTAGGACAACATGAATTTGATACCTCAGCTTGCCCTCGTTGCGCAGGCCATATGGCTAAGGAGATTCAATGCCTTGAAATTAGGAAAACTGTACTGGAATGTAGTGGCAATATCGCTCTAGCTGCACGCCAGCTCAGAGTTGCGCGAAATACTGTCAAGGCTCATTCCATCGACTAAAAAGTTAGGGGCTTAATCAAGACGTTATATACTGCCCATACATAGCACAACCACACCTAGTAGGGCATAGGGTGGGTTTTGTGGGCTTTGGCAATGTCTTTGAGGCATTCATCGCTTAACTTAACATCGACTGCTTTTAGAATATGCTCAAGCTGGTCATGGTGTGTTGCACCAAAAATAGCAGAACACATGAAGGGCCGGGTAAGGCACCATGCAAGTGACATGTGCACAATATCGACGTTATGTTTGGCAGCGATTTGCATGTAAGTGTCAATAGCAGACCAAACACGGTCTGTGGCACGCCCACCCAAATCTGCTACAAATGTTTTGCGTGATCCTGTGGGGATGGCACCGTTCTTGTATTTTCCGGTCAATAATCCAGCAGCTAAGGGTGAAAATGCGATTAATCCAACATCTTCATTAACACTTAATTCGGCAAGGTCAGTGTCATAAAGCCGGCACAAAAGCGAATACTCGTTTTGTATAGTTGCAACACGGGGTAAACCGAGATCTTCTGATAAACGGAGCCACTGAGCTGTACCCCAAGCGCTTTCATTGGACAGGCCAAAATGCCTAATGTTGCCCTTATCAACCTGTTTTTGCAGAGCTTCCAGACAATCTTCCATATTAGCGAGTGTATCGGCCTTATTTTGGGAAGCAGGATTAAAGTCCCAGTTTTTGCGGAACATATATGAACCACGATTGGGCCAATGAAACTGGTAAAGATCTATGTAATCAGTTTGCAGCCTGCGTAAATTACCTTCAATGGTCTGTGGAATGGTAGCTGAAGATATGGCAGCGCCATTGCGTACGTCGTTAAGGCCTTCACCTGAATGTTTAGTTGCCAGCACATAGTCACCCCGGCGTGACCTATTTTTTGCATTCCAGGTGCCTAATATCTCTTCTGTTCTGCCGATGGTTTCTTTTGCAATAGGGTTCACAGGGTACATTTCTGCGGTATCGACAAAATTAATGCCACTTGCTAGTGCACAGTCCATTTGGGCATGGCCTTGGGCCTCAGACGTTTGAGTGCCAAAGGTCATTGTGCCAAGGCACAGCTCAGAAACCATCACACCAGTGACACCCATCGGATTCATTTTCATTGTTATTGTTCCTGTTTAGTTCTCTTTTATCGCCATTTTTATATAAAAGCATTAATTCTTACAGGTAATTTATAGTATCTAAAACTTGATCCTTTTGGATCATAATTCCTGTGATATTATTAACCCCGCATTCAAATACATAACATGTTATAATGCTCGGCATGAAACATATCGATGCCCGCAAACTGAGCTCTGAAGCTCAACAACATAACCGTAACCAAGC
>MDSY01136361.1_pt1 | contig 17308 bp, 17 predicted proteins | sample 811131 | NCBI WGS metagenome assembly MDSY01 (sample SAMN05326643, study PRJNA326480) | marine metagenome | isolation source: seawater | place: Atlantic Ocean: South West | collected 2010
TAATGTTATTTTCATTCTATTTGATGAACTTAAACTCAAAAAAGAAACCCCCACTATAAATATGGGGGCACTTGGAAACGATAATAAAAGATTTTTTAGCTTCTTTAGATGTTAATGAGTTTAGATACTAATCAACGTATTAAGATGCTTCAAATAGCTTTAAAATACACTTTGCCAAGAATGAAACAAGCTACTAATGAAGTAAGTGAAGACCTGTTTTTGTTTATTCAGTAAGTTCAGGAAGAAAAATACGGAGTAGAGATATTGTAGATTTTTTATATTAGTAGCTTATTAATCATAAATCAACTAAAATGAAAAAATTATTATTTACCATTATATCTTTCTTGATATTGATTTCTTGTTCAGAGACAATTAAAAAAGAGACTAAAAAATCTACATTATCTAAAGAGAAAGCATTTGTTGAAAACGAAATTATCGCATTGGTTTTAATGAAATCAAACGGAAAGACAATTGAAGAAATTAATAAATTTTCAAATTTTTATACAAATATTGTTGAACAAAATGAACTTAATTCATATGGATGGGCCCACTATCAAAAAGGAGAGAATATAGTTCTTATTGAAAGATATAAAGATGAGGCAGCTCACTTAAATCATATAAATAATATTTCACCTGGAGGTATTTTAGAAAAAGAATTTGTGCAGTTTTTGGAACATTTTGAAATTGTAGAAATAGATGTTTATGGGACAGTTACAGACAAGCATAAATCCATAATTAATTCTTTTAATTTTCCAACATCATATAACACAACTTTAGCTAAGTATAGTAGAGATTAATTGCTTTTATATATCTATCTCAACTTTATTTCGAAGAACAGATAGACATTCAAAATCACAGCCATATCCTCCTCAGTAAGTTCAGGAAGAAAAATACGGAGTAGAGATATTGTTTAGTTTAGGTATCTCGAACTATCTAAAATAAATAGAATGAAAAAACTACTTCTTGTTTTACTGTCTATTCCATTGGTTTCTTGTTTTAAGGATAATGCAAATAGTTATTCAAATGAGTGTAAGGAAAATCAAAATATAAAAGAAATAGCTTGTACAAGAGAATTTATTCCTGTTTGTGGATGTAATAATAAAACGTATTCAAATAAATGTATAGCTGGTTCTTGGGGAATAGAGACCTATACAATGGGCGAATGTAAATAAGACACATCTTTTCTTCATTAAATTTGATTGGATTAGGTATACCTTATTCATTTCAGAAATATCTAATCAACGCAACTAGGTTGTATTAAAAAAATATGGTCTTATAAATGGCCGTAGATCAATATGTTTTATATAATAGTTATATTAAGAAGTTAATTAAAATTTAATGAAACGTAGAACATTTATAAAGGGAACAACAACAGTATTTACAGGACTTGGCCTTTCAGCTGTTAGCTCTACTCAAGCACAAATAAAGAAAACTGAACAATCCTTTGAGACTTACGTTACAATGGAACAGGAAAAAGTATCTTTTTATAGTGATGTTATAAAAGAAAAAATAAAAATAATCCACATTACAGATACACATTTGTATATGGATGATTACAGGGGAATACCTTTTCTAAATTATAGCAATCGTATGGCGAAAGCATACAACCAAACAATACATTTTAAAACAAGAGAAAAAACAAATCCTAAAAAGTCCTTTGAAGATGCACTGGCATTTTCCAAAGAATTAAATGCAGATGTTATTACATTAATTGGGGATATTTTCAGTTTCCCATCTGAACTTGCAATTGAATGGGTACTATCCAAAATAGAAGCTATCGGTATTCCCTATATTTATATTGCAGGTAATCACGATTGGCATTATGAGGGTATGAAGGGTAAATTAGAGTCACTTCGTTATAAATGGATAGAAAAACGTTTAATGCCCTTGTATCAAGGAAACAATCCTTTAATGGCAGCATATGATATAAAAGGAATTAGATTTTTAGCCATTGACAATTCAACCTATGAAATAAATAATGAACAATTAATTTTTTTTTCCGAGCAAGTTTCATCTGGATTACCTGTTGTTTTATTGGTTCATATTCCAATGTACGCTCCTGGAAAGAAAATTTCTTTTGGTTGCGGAAATCCATTTTGGGGCGCATCAACTGATCGTAATTTTGAATTAGAAAGGCGTCCTAAATGGCCAGAAAGTGGTCATACTAAAACAACATTTGAATTTTATAAAAAAGTTTTTGATTCATCAAATGTAATGGGAATTTTCGCTGGACATATACATCAAAATTCTATTGAAATTATTAAAGGAAAGCCTCAAATAGTTTCAGACGACAACGCTAATGGAGCATACCTGAATATTGATTTTATGCCGTTGGAAGAAAAGTATAAACTAAATAATCGGTAAAATCATCTTCATAAAGCTTATTAAAAAAACACAGAGTAGAGATATTGTAGAGTTTTTTATATTTGAAAGTTATTAAACATATATAAATTAAAAATGATTATTAAAATTATTATCTCGGGATTAGCAATACTTGTTATACTTTTTGGTGTTTTTAAAAAAAATAGAGTTTTTTTCAACGTTGGATACTTTGTTTTTGGAATAATGGTTGTTTTTGACCAAATAACTTTATTCAGCAATAATTCCGACTCAATTCATCTCGCTCTTGCTTCTTTATGGCTAATACAGGCTTCATTAGCAATACCAAATAAATTACCCTATGATGGAAGTAAATTAGCTAAGTCAGCTGGAATAAAAATATATTCTGCTCTATCTATCATTAATCTTTTTGGTGCATATTATGCAACTATAGGTGATGAGGTACCTGAAGGTGCAATGTATGGACATTTAATTCTTGGAATCCTTCCTATTATTGCCATATCCCTTATATTAAGTGATAAGATTGAAATAAGTAAAGAGTAATTTAAAATATGATAAAACTATCTAGTGATGTACAGATATACAAAAACTCCTGTTGCAATCCATAGCATAGAAGCAATTAATAGTTTTTGAGTTTTCGTAAAATTATCCACAACATAAAGTTACAAAAAACCCATTTAAAATTCAATAAAGGTACTTCCTCTTTATCCTTAAATAGGATTAGTAAAATACAAACGAATGAAAAAAATAATTTTTTTATTTTTATTTATTACCCTTAGCTGTTCTAAAGAAACAGACTGTATAGAAATTACAAGGAAAGAGAAAAGTGGTGGTAACTTTTTGTTTTTTTGGCAAAAACAAAATTACAGTAATAATACAGTGGTTGACGAATATGGCGCAATTCCTTCAGGTGCTGTTACTGAAGAAATATTCAATCAATATGAAATTGGAGACACGTATTGTATTGACTAAACTCTTCTCTCACAATTCAAATTTTCTACATAACATTACCATAAGTCTCAATATATTTTATAAAATGAATGAATGATGACCTCCAAGTAATCTAAAGAAAAGAATGAAATTAATATATGGGAAAACTTCAGGATTGAAATTAATTTTAAAATTGGGAGATTTTATTTTGCTTTGGCTTATTGTTATTATATGGTACTTCAATTAAACTTTCATGCCCCTCTTTAAGAATGTATTTTTTCTTTCCCTTAATAGCTTTAAATACTTGTGCTTCAGAATTTGACCAATAAACAGTTAATGAGTTTATGAGTTGATTTTGACCTAATCCAATTTCAGCCTGTAAACTATTCCCTCCAAAACTTCCTCCTGTATTAATTGAGTGAAATATAGTTTGTCCATTTTCTAATTCGAGTTTTAATTTCGTGCCAATAGCACTTTTATTTGATTTGATGCCTTCCAACTTTAGTATAACCCATTGGTTATCTGATATGGGGTTTTCAAAGCATATATTCGGATAATTGTCTCCTTCAAAAGCACCTCCAAGAACGGCATAAATATCTTGATCGCCGTCATTGTCCAAATCGGCAAAACCTATACCATGTCCCTTTTGGATATGCCCGAAACCACCAGCAGATGTGACTTCTTCAAATACTACACCATTATTATTTCTAAACATTCTGTTAGGAATTACAGATGTAAATTCAGGGGATCCTGTTCCAATATAAAAATCTAACCAGCCATCATTATCAAGATCTCCAAAATTACTCCCCATGCTATATAAACTTTTGTCAATATTGAAAACTTTACTTTTGTCATCAAATGTTTCGTCTCCGTTATTAATAAATAGTTTTGATTTAGTTGATACTATATTTTCATATTCAAGTTCTTTTACAAAATCTCCAGATATATCTTTTAAATTACGCTCGTCATAACTTGCAACAAAAATATCATCATATCCATCATTATTGACATCCCAAAACCATGTTGGAAAACTGAAAATTGGTTTTTCTACACCTGAGGAACTTGCAATGTTTTTAAACGTTCCGAATTCATTTTTAAATAACATGTTATTACCCCCCATGACAGAAATATAAAGATCTGGCCAATTATCATTGTTTATATCGCCAAAAGCAACCCCTTTAATAAATCCCTCAATGAATCCAAGATTATATAATTTAGATTGCTCTAAAAATTGACCGTCTTGTTGATTAATAAATAATTCACAAGGGTGAGATTGTTTCCCTTTTGACTCATTCCCAATAAATAAATCCAAAAAGCCATCATTATTTACATCTGCCCATGCAGCTGTTTGAGTTGGATGAAACGAAAGAATTCCCGCTTTTTGTGTAATATCCGTAAAAGTCCCGTTACCATTATTATTTAATAATGAATTTGGATGATTACCCCCTTTTCCAAGCCAGGCTCCCCTTAAAATAAAAATATCAACATCTCCGTCGTTATCATAATCTGCATGTATACAATTTAATCCACTAACTATACCTTCTAATCCTGCATCTTTTGTCTTGTCATCAAATCCATTTCCTGTATTTATAAAAAGTTTACACTGATCAGACATTCCATAAGAAGTTACGAATATATCAATTAGACCGTCATTATTAAAGTCTTCTAAACTTACTCCCCCAGAAAGACCATCTTGAGCTATCCCTAAGTTCATTCCAATCTCTTTAAATCTTGGAAACTCTTTTTTTTCATTCTTCCAATTGGGATATTTAATAACATATTTTTCTGGAACTTTGCTAGGATATTCTCCAATTGTCATATAAGCTAAGTTCAAGAGCCATTTGTAGGAGTTTTTTGGGAACTTATCATAGATTTTAGAGTAGATCTCAATTGCTTTTTGAGATCCCTCTTTTTTAACATGATAAGCTTCTTTTTTCAATGGAAGAATACACGAAAACTCATTATGATTATTTTGACAATTATCAGCTTCTCCAAGTCTTAAGTAGGCAAGAGCTAATAACTCAATTAAAGGAAGATTATTTTTATCTATTAGGTCACCGTATAATAATTTTTGTTTTTGTAGTAAGTACTCAATTTCATTTATACACTTTATGTTTTCACCTGCTAACAATAACTGAGTGCAGTATTTAAACCAATATTTAACCTTATCACTTCTAGGGACTGAATCAATTTGAGAATAATATAAATTAGCTAGCCTTTGATTCCAATGATAATGTACTGTTGGATCACCTTTTTCTTCAAGTTCTCTGAGTGTTCTTCTCATTGAAAATGTATCCTTATTGTAAGTTTGTTCTATTTCTTGATCTAAAACTATAGCTGAATTAGCACTTCCATAATGCTGTTTTTTTTGAGCAGATAATATAAGACAGGCGGCGAATAAAAAGACACCAAAAAGTTTTTTCATTAATCCAATATAAAAAGCTAGATAAAGATAAGAAGATTACTTTTTTTAAAATACTGATCATTGTTTTTGATTTAAAATCAAATCTATTTAAATTTAACTTTCATAATTAAATCAATTTAAATGAAACAGATATTAAATATAAGTATAGCTTTTTTGGTTTTATCATGCCAAGGGGTTAAAATAGATCCTGCACCAATGAGTGGAATTATTGATGAAAGCGATGAGAAAAGTAAAGTTGTAAAAAAACTAGCTCAAGCATATCAAGATGGTAATTTTGACATTGCAAGAGATTATTTTACAGAAGATGGTGTTCATTATTTTAATAATGTAGAATATACTACAGAAGGAATTATAGAAGGCTATAATTTTCATTCCATCCTTTTTGATGACTTAAAGCATATTGAACCTCATATTACTACTATGTATTACAATAATGGGGATATATTTACCAATCATTGGTCAGATTGGTCAGGCAAGTCGAAAATCACTGGTAAAGTTCAAAAAAATACTTTTCATTGCTGGTGGCAATGGGAAGGAGATAAAATTATTTCTACAAAATGTTATCTTGATCCAACAGAATTGATGGAAGAAGTTGCACTATATCAGTCACAAACTGTTCAGGACAATTAAATCATAATTTTATAAGGCCCTTCACTCAGAGGGGTTTTATAATTTTAATTAATCTTCTTACAGTTTATAAATAACTCGAAAAGTTACAAACCTAGGCTGAATAAAAGTAGAGGAATTAAATACTGAAACACTATTAGCGCTATTTTGAATTTGCGAGCTTATGTTTAATATATTAGATGCTTTTAATTCATATTCCCATTTAGCATCCTTGTCTTTTCTATAAGCCAAAGAAAAATCCCAAAGCTGAAAAGACTGTGATTTTCCGCCAACCTGATCTTGAATGTTATAACTGTAATTGGTCTTTAAAGTGAATTTTTCAATGATATAAGCATCAAAATCTATAGATGGAGCCTTTGTAATAAATTTAGTTTCTCGTGTTCCTTGTAAATTATTTGAAATACTGTAACGGTATTGTAAGCTTATGTTTGGTGCTACACGAAAATTCGTTCTAATCTCGGGAGTATATACCTGAGTAAAACCTTCATTTATAGACCGCTGATTTTGAATAAATTGATTTATTTTACTATAATTAAAATATGTTCTAATACTGGCTCTAACCTTTCCAAAAGTTCTTTGGATACGTCCAAATAGATTAAAGTTTTCATCAGCAAAATTAGAATTGAAATAAGAACTTGTTCTAATTACATTTTCAAAATTTGTCAAACCACGAATTTGATCAATATTGCTTGAATATGCAGCTCTAGCAAATATATTTGTGTAATTAAAAAGATTAAAACTTCTGTAAAGCATACTTATATTATGCGATAAAGCATTCTGTAAGTCAGGTTCTCCAAATTGGATATTGTTGTAACTATTAAATACTAAACCTCTAGCAAGACGAGTTACATCAGTAAATTGATTCCGCATATTATAATTAAAGGTTAGTGATTCTCCTTTCTTTAATTGGATTCGCGTTTCAAAATCAGGTAAGAGCTTTACAAAATTATTTTCGGCGATTGTTCCAATCTGAGTATTTTTATTCCCGTATGCGTGTATTGAAAAACCTGGTGTAATTGTAAACTTTCCAGCTTTAAATCTATAATGAATACCTAAATACATGTCATTAAACTTATAATCAATATCATTCACAGCTAAACCTTCATTAAATAAAGGTGTTAGTTGAAGTTTTGAATTATTTTCTATGAATTGAAAAATATTAGAATTGAATTGCTGTCTACTTAAAATTGTTCCCAATGTAAAATTGATATTACTTTTAGATCCAATAATATTATAATAATCCAATTTTGCATCTAGCTGATTAGTTTGAATTCTTCGGTTTTGTCCCAGATTATATGACGCCTGAGATGTGTCTAACCCCAAAGCATTTGCTGTTGAATCAAAAGGATCTATATCCTGTGGGTTATTTTCCAGTATTGCATTGTAAAAAGGATCTTCGTCTTTTACCACGCTCTGAGCCTCAAATGCAAAAATATTATTTTCATCTAGGGTGTAATAATATTTAAGGTTTTGATTAATATTAAAGGGAGTAACCTCGTCAAATTGGTTGGTTCTACCTAAAACTGAAGATAGATTGTTTTTCTGTTGGGAATCATCAGAAGTCCGTGCCAAAATATCGTAGTCAATTTGATTGCTAAAATTTGGCTTATACGATGCACTCAATTTTAATAGCCCTTGACTTGAAAGCTCAGTATTTGACTGCTCAGTTGATTCATCGGGAATTTCTATATCTGCATTTGTATAACGGATATTACTAATCTCGTTTGAAAGAATTCGACTATTGTTATATATCAAAAAACCACTAATATCCAATGACTTCTTTGGAGAGTAACTGAAATTTGCAGAAAAAAGTTTATTTTCTATTTTTAGAGCATTCCTTTCATTTGTAAGAAAATTTAAACTGTTATCTCCTAGATTAATACTAGTACCACTTCTAGAACTGGGGGACTGAAAGCCACCTCCAAAACCTCTAATGTCTCGACGGGATAACGCCACTTCTCCTATATTATTAATATCACTTATGATATTAATGCTGTACTTTGGATTGTAGTAAAATAATTTAGGCTGAAGTAAATAAAGTTTGTCTTCAGGGGCATCACCGGCGCCAGCTGTTATATTTCCAAACCAAAAACTCTCTTTCCCTTCTTTTAACTTTATATTAATTGCAAAATTATCTTGACTGCTTCTAACCCCGCTAAGCTGACCTACTTCTGAATAATTTCGTAACACTTGAATTTTGTCAACTGCACTTGAGGGAATGTTTTTTGTTCCAACTTTTGTATCTCCATCAAAGAAATCTTTTCCGTTGACCATTAACTTATTGACTACCTTACCTTCTACCTCAATCTGACCACTATCATTGATTTCAACACCAGGTAATTTATCAATGATATCTTCTAATTTTCTTTCTGAACCACTTTTAAAAGAATCAGCATTATATATCAAAGTATCTCCTCTTACCTCGATAGGTAATTTTACAATAACCTCATCTAATATGATATCTGCACGAAGAGTATAATTCTTGAAAATATCCTCTTTAGAGGTTTCAATAATATCATTTATTGTAATTAGACCTAAAGAACTTACTTGAATCTTATAAGAAGTAGATTCTTTCACATTTAGTTTATAATATCCTTTTTCATCAGTGAGTGCATAAGTTTCTAATGCATTTGATACTTTATTTATAGCTACAATACTTGCAGCTACTAGAGGGTTTTCTAAACTATCAGAAACTATACCTTTTAATTTGATCTGACCGAAAGAAATAGTAATGGTAAAAAAGAGAACAAATGATATTTTAAAACGCATAGAGGTTAAATTATTAAAGAACAATTCTAGGATGTCTTGACTATTTGACTTTTATTTTATACAAAAGTTTAATAATTACCCTCTTCTTCTCCCACGATTATTTCTCATTTCTAGCATTTTACTTTGAATTGTATTATTGTAATCCAATTTATTTATCTCTTTACCCTTATCAGGCGTTTTGATTTCTATTTTATCTTTTGGATTAATGACTACTTGAGAACATAACATAGTAGTATCTCCTGCACTTACTTCAAGAATTAATCCTGGAAGCCCCCAATATTCAGCAGGACCTTGCTTGAGTGGTATCTGTAGTGTATACCATGCCTCAATCTGAGTTAATTTTACTTCAGGGTTTTCTTTATCAATATTTAAATCACCCCATGAAAAATTATACCACGTTAATTCTTTTTCTGGAACAATTGCGGTTGCTTTAAAGCACAAGTAATTTCCCACTTGTTTTGATTCAGACTCCATTTTCCATTTGATAGGTTGTAATTCATCTTTTACCAGAAAGCGTTTACCATAAAATTCCTGAGCTTGAATTAGTCTGTTATCCTTAACATTTTTGTATTGTTTCCCTCTAGCAAAATTACTGCCCCAAGAATCCGTTGCACCTGAAATTGCGTCTACCTTTTCTTCTTCATAAAATAGAGATTCATTCTTATTGAAAACTAATACAAAAGTTTTTTCTAATCGATTTTTTAACCTGTTCTTTATTTGTTTTTTTTGAGCTTCACTCATTCTTGCCCCCCATGCCCCAAGCTTCATATTGGTTTTAGAAAAATAATAAGCCTTCCCTTGGAATTCTTGAATAACATCTAATCTACTTTCAGAATTAGTTAAAAAACTAAAAAATAATACAGTAACAAAATTGAATAAATACATAATATGTTTAAAATTTTATTTATAAAACTAGTGAATATTTAAAGAAGAAATGCTTTTTTAAAATATATCGTTTTTAATACATTTTTAATACCCTTTTAAATTAAATTTATAATTTTAATTATCTAGTTTTGGCTAGGAGAAATAATAGAGTTGCTGGTGGAGAGAGCACATCTGAAAAAAATCGTTACAAAAATTTAACACCTAAAATATTTTTGGCTAGTAAAAAGTTTACTCCCTTTTTATAGATATGAAAGAAACCAATCAGATTAATATTAAGGGTGCAGAAATATCATGGTTTGCTCCTCTTTGTGATGGAGATGATGATTTTTTAGGTAATCGGAATCCCTATTATAAGAGTGATTGGAAAAATACCTCTGAAATTGTAAAGACTGCAGATAAATTAGGTTTTCGAAATGTCCTGTGTCCATCGTCTTATCAAGTTGGCCAAGACACCCTTTCCTTTGTTTCAGGCATGGCTTCTTTGACTAATAATATTAACTTCTTAGCAGCAATTCGTTGTGGAGAAATTCATCCACCGATGTTAGCTCGAACTATTGCTACACTTGACCATATGTTGAAAGGTAGGCTAACAATTAATATTATTTCATCGGATTTACCAGGTACCCAATTATCTTCTTCAGAACGTTATTTGCGTTCGCGAGAAGTAATAAAAATTTTAAAACAGGCCTGGACAAAAGATTATATTGATTTTCAAGGAAAATATTACCAACTTAAGCTGTCTTCTAAGCCAGTAAAAACCTACCAAAAAGATGGGCCACTACTTTACTTTGGAGGGTATTCTCCTGATGGTGTAGAGCTTTGTGCAGAGCATTGCGATGTTTATCTTATGTGGCCTGAGACTGAAAGTAAACTACAAGTTTTGATGAACAAAATGAGAAATAAAGCTTCAGGTTATGATCGTAAAGTACAATTTGGTTTACGTGTTCATGTTATTGTAAGAGAAACTGAAAAAGAAGCTCGTGATTATGCAGACGGATTACTTTCAAAACTGAATTTTGATCTAGGCGTTAATATTCGCAACCGTTCACTGGATTCTAATTCTTTGGGTGTTGCGAGACAATCACAATTACGAAAAGAAGCGGATAAAAAATATTATGTAGAACCTAATTTGTGGACAGGTATAGGTCTTGCTAGGTCTGGCTGTGGAGCAGCTATTGTTGGAAACCCTGACCAAGTAGTAGACAAATTAGAAAGGTATATGGAAATGGGTATTAGATCATTCATTTTATCTGGTTATCCTCATAAACAAGAATGTGAATTATTTGCTCGCCACGTTCTTCCGAGGATTAAAACTATTTCGCTTCCAGAAGTCTTTGGAAAAATACCAAAAACAACACCTAAAAGTCCATTAGGAAGGGGGAAAAGAGATTAAATTATGATAGATTTTTTAATTGTACTAACCTATTTTGTTGTCATTTTAATCGTTGCATTACGAGGTAAGACTAATTTTCATATCTCTGCAGATGAATACTTTTTAAGTTCTCGAAGCCTCCCTTGGTATTCAATTGCCTTGTCAACAATAGCAACTAATATTCAAGGTTATCAATTTTTGGGGATGATGGGCTCTGCTTATCTGTATGGTCTTGCACAGGCAAACCTTGAGATTAATGCAGTACAAGGTATTCTATTAGGGGCTTTTGTATTTGTTCCTATTTTTCTAAAAGAGAAGATTACTACAATAACACAATTCATCTCAAAAAAACTAGGTAAACGTATTGCACTCTTTTATTCATTGGCAAATATTACTTTATTTGCCACAGTAACACTAGGAGCAGCTCTATTTTGGGGTGCGTATGCAGCTGATATGGTTTTTGGAGAACAACTATCTTTTTTAAATAGTAATCGTATAATACGCATCGGTATCCTAATAATTATTTTAGGAATTTTCTCGGCTACTTACACCTATTATGGTGGCTTAAGCGCAGTAGTTAAAACTGATATTATCCAATTTAGTGTTTTACTTATTGGGGGAATTGTAGTTTGTCACACGGCTATAAGTCAGCTTGGGGGATGGGAACAATTATACATTAAAACTCCTGATAAAATGCACCTCCATCTTCCAGCAGACCATCCTACACTCCCTTGGACACATCTATTTGGATTGTTTTTTTTAAATATAAACTATTGGTGTGCAAATCAAACAGTAATGCAGAGAGCCCTCGCGGCAAAAAGTATTACACATGCACAAACAGGATTAATGTTAGGTGGGCTAATAAAATTTGCCATGGCAGTTATAATTATTGTACCAGGCATAGCCTTGTACGGAATTCTAGGGGACCAACTAAGGGAACCTGATTTAGCTTTTCCTTATCTTGTAAATACCTATTTACCTTCAGGTGTTAAGGGAGTTATTTTATGTGGTTTGTTTGCTTCCTTAATGAGCACAGTAGATTCTACATTCAATTCACTAGCAACACTTTGGTCAACAGATATTTATTCTGTGTATCTCAATAAAAATGCTAACGATCAACAAAAAATTAAGGCAGGACGAAAAGCCATCCTATTTAGTCTTGGAACCGCATTGACAACGAGTTTAATATTGCTTTATTTAAAATTTGATAACCCTAATTCTGCTTTTACCCACACTCTAAATAATTTAAGATATTTTATCAACTGTGGAATTGTCGTATTAATATGCTGTGCTGTTTTACTTAGAAAGCCAAATATTAAAGTGATCTTATTGGCCTTTATTGCTACCCTGCCAATTAACATCTTACTCCAATTACTCATGCCAGAGATGAATTATTTTGTGAGAGCCTTTTGGGTTATAATTTGTGGTTTAATAATTGGGATTTCAGGGAGTAAGGGACAGCTTAATAGTCTATTAGAATTATTTCAACCAGCAAATCAAATCATCAGAAATTACGGATTGATATTGGCTTTAAGTTTACTTTGTCTTCATTTTCTTTTTCATTGATTTTTAATTCTTATCAAATATTTTTAATCTTAAAAACTAAAGATAAATTATTTGGTTATGTGCTTAAATCAAAAGCAAAATATTAAATTAGAAACAAAAAAATTAAATCCAATGGGTTTCTAAAAAGATTGCTTTAAAATTTATTATTTAAACTATGCTGCCCAATTTAAAAAAAAATATAAATAAAATTCTAAAACAAAACATCCCAGAAGAACGAAAAGATGTTTTACAGGTCCTAATTGATTATATTAAAAAAAAATATTTAGAAAATCAAGAAATTCATCTTAACTTTATATGTACTCATAATTCACGTCGTAGTCAATTTGCACAAATCTGGGCACATACGGCAGCAGCTTATTATAATATAAAAGTTTATTGTTATTCTGGAGGAGTTGAAGTTACAGCTTTTAACGAACGTGCTGTCGCTTCAATTAGACGAAGTGGATTTGAAATTTCGTCAGAGGGTAATTATAACCCTATTTATTCTGTTTTATATGAAAAGGATTTAAAAAATGTGCTCAAGTGTTTTTCAAAATTATATGACGATCCTGTAAATAAAATTGAAACGTTTGCAGCAATTATGACGTGTGCTCATGCAGACCAAAATTGTCCATTTATACAAGGTGTGGAAAAACGAATTTCTATTCAATATGAAGACCCTAAAGGCTTTGATCATACTCCTCAAGAAATCAAAAAATATGACGAACGATCTCTTCAAATTGCATCAGAGTTTTTTTATGTTTTTAATAAAGTGACTGATAAATAAAAAGTAACTTTCTTAAATTTACGATATAATACCTAAGAGTAAATCTAAATTCATTTTGATACCATTAAATTATTTTTCAAGAACCCTTTTTATAAATTCAAAGGGAGATTCTTGATAAACACCTGAATATTCTAAACCTACTTCTATAGCTTTTTTACGCATAAAATCAGCATGCTTATAACTGTGGAATAAAACATTAAAATCAATACTATTGTCCTCTCCTACAACCACGTCTTCGTATACTGGATTGTAGATATATAAAGGAGGATCATCTGCATCTATTTGACTTCTATAATCCAAAAGCTCTGATTTTTCTTTTGTTGGTGAACCATTATAAAACTTTACAAAAAGATCTTCAAGTTCAGAAGAAGTTAATCTTAATTCATCTAATGAAAAATCTGGAAAAAGTTGCTCCCATTGATATAAATCATAACTACTCTGAGCAATAGAAGCAAATACACCTTTTACTTGGCTATTGCTAGCTTCTTTGAAACCATTCCATTGAGCAATCCCTGCTCCAGCAGACACGCCAGCTAAAATTAATTTATTCTGGGGAAGGTTTAAGGGTCCATTGCGATCTGTAATAAAATTTATTACTGCTGTTCCATCTTCCAATGAAGATATTACGCCTTGGGAATCTAAATCGTTAATAAATGTATATTCTGAATTAACCACAGCAATATTTTGTTGTAATAATGATGAAATTATATCCTGTGTTTCTCCTTCATAAAGGTCTTCTTTGGTTCCAAATAAAAAGGCTCCTCCATGAAAAAAGATAACAGTCCCTAATATTTGATTGTTTTTAGGAAGCATAATATCAAGTTGGTTTCTTTCTCTAGTTCCATAGCTAACATCTCTAAAAAAAAGGTAGTCTCCTTCAAAAGGAACTTCACTTCCAATAACTCCCAAAACACTTTCCAAGTTACTTATATCAATTGATCCTAAATTTTCTGATTTAGAACATCCTAAGAAGAGAAAGCAAAATATTAAAAGAAAGCTTTTGGGAACAGAGTTATATTTCATTTAACTATTTTTTAAAAAAAACTACTTTTTGTTTAGATTAAAGATAATATTTTTAAATGCCAATTTATCATTACTAATGACATATTCAATTCCTTCTTAGTATTGATATGTTTTTTTATATTGTAGTATAATTTTAAATTATCCAAAATACTTCCACAAAAGGTTCATATACCAATATCTTACTTTTGATTCTTTCAGGAGAATTAATTTATATTCTCCCCTATTTCTTACCTCGTGTATTTCGTCCAACATTTTTAGCAGTTTTTGATTTAAACAATCTTGAATTAGGAAGTTTGTTTTCAGTCTATGGAACAGTAGCTTTTTTTTCATACATTTTTGGAGGCACTTTTGCAGATAAATTTTTACCCAGAAAATTAATTGCATCTTCCCTTATACTTACTTCTCTTGGGGGTATTGTTCTTGTAAATTACCCTAGTTTTATGATTTTACAAATCCTTTATGGTTATTGGGGATTCACTACTGTTTTTCTTTTTTGGGGTGCAATGATTAAAGGAACACGAATTTGGGGAGGTAGTCAGAATCAAGGACAAGCTTTCGGTTTTTTAGATGGAGGAAGAGGGCTTACTGCAGCGCTAATGGGTAGTATAGGAGTTATCATTTTTTCTCTTTTTCTTCCAGAAGATGTTGTATCCTCAAGTGTTGAAGAGCGCCAGGATGCTTTTGGAAATGTAATTTTATTTTCTTCAATAATGGTCGCACTTGTTGGAGTATTGGTGTATTTTTTTATGAAGACAAAAACAGAAAAAGGTATCTTTCAGTCTGAGAATATACATTCTTTAAATAATATTTTAGCAGTTTTAAAATTAGAAACAGTTTGGTTATTGATGGTAATCATACTTTGTGCTTATTTTGGTTATAAGGTCACAGATATTTACTCACTATATGCTTCTGATGTTATGGGATATGATGAGGTGAAATCTGCAAATATTAGCTCACTTCAACTTTATCTTAGACCTATTGCTGGTTTTACTTTCGGTTTTCTAGCAGACAAAAAAAATGGAATTTCTTGGATCATAAAAGGCTTTTTTGTAATGCTTACGGGATCCTTACTTTTCGCTAGCGGAATATTAGTAGCTGATCAATATATCCTGTTTTTTATTTCTTTAATCATTATAGCTCTTGGTACTTATGCTATTAGAGCACTTTATTTCGCTATTCTCAAGGAGGGTAATATTTCTCTTGCATTGACTGGAACTGCAGTAGGTGTAATTTCTCTGTCTGGATATACTCCTGATATCTTCGCTAGTCCTCTTATGGGATACTTTTTAGACAAATTCCCTGGTATAAAAGGTCATCAATATGTTTATGCTTTTCTGGCACTTTTTTCTATTTTAGGTTTAATTGCCTCATCGCGTTTTGCAATTATTACTAAAAAAATAAAATAAGTATTTACCAATCCTCCAGTTTTAGATCTTCAAGAACTTTTTTATAGATAGACTGAAAAAAAAGAGTTGAGTAATCTTTTAATGTTTGTTGATATTCACGAACAACTTTAGGCTGGGATAGAATGTAGATTTCTTTTTTCTTTCTACTTGTCATATCATAGTAATCCTGATCCATCTCTTCTCTTGCTTTTTCCATAATTACCTCAAGTTCAGTTATATCATAGTCCATTTTTGAAGAAAAAGGAAGTTTATATTCCGTAAGTTGAGAATCTGAATATTTCCCATCCTGATATATCATTTGAATACGATATTTCTCATCCCTAGCCTCAATAATAAGTGTATAATTATGGCTATAATCAATATAATCTTTAAGTTCTGAATTATTAGGATTCATAAGTTTATATGCGTCAAGCACGGGGACTAATGCTAGAGCTTTAATGACTAAGAGTTTAGACTGATCGTCATTGAATTTGATTACATCAGCTGCATCTTCATAAATTAAAGCAATAGCATAATTTAATTTTGAGAATATTTGTTTTGCATCAACCCCTCTTACTTCATAGACTTCAGAAATTTTATTACCATCAACTTTTTGAGAAAAAAGAGTAGTACATGCCAAATAAAATAATAAGTATAATTTAATTTTTTTCATGATTAAATATAGTATTTATAAAGTGTCTTTTTTAGACTCTTCTACTACTTATTTTTAATATTTAAATTAGATTTCTTACATTTACTATGCCAGATAGACTCAAAACTTTTATTGTACCGTTTTTAAGCCTTGCTAAAGCTCTGAAAGGAAACTGGTTATTAGTTTGTTATTTAGTAATTAAAAAAAATGGAAATTCTAACAGATAAAAAACCGAAGATGAAAGTTCGAGATAATAGGTCTTCTTGCCCTGTTAGCACTTGTCTTGAAATTATAGGAGATAATTGGTCACTAGTCTTAATTCGAGATCTTTTTTTAGAGCGAACAACTTTTACAGAATTCATGAATTCACCTGAAAGAATTTCAAGTAATATACTTACGGATAGGCTAAATAAACTCCGAAAATATAATTTGATTGAATATAGAGTTCACCCAAATAATCGAAAGATAAAACAGTATTATCTCACTCAGGCAGGAATTGATCTTTATCCTATAATTTATGATTTAATATTTTGGAGTATAGATCATCTTGATATGGAATTTAGTCCAA
>MDSY01050235.1_pt1 | contig 17299 bp, 6 predicted proteins | sample 811131 | NCBI WGS metagenome assembly MDSY01 (sample SAMN05326643, study PRJNA326480) | marine metagenome | isolation source: seawater | place: Atlantic Ocean: South West | collected 2010
CTGAGGAAGACGAGGAGAAGGAGGAAGACGAGGAGGAGAAGGAAGAACGTCCAGCGGAGGTGGACTGCGATATATGCTTCGAACGAATGCCACTGCAGGATGCGCATAAGAAAGCTTGTGCGTGCAAGTCCTACGCCCACCATACATGCATGCAGCGATGGAACGCGCTTCGCAGCCTGAATCACCTTGCGACGGTAGATTGCCTGATTCATCACGCGCCCGCGTAAATCACACGGAGCGTGATCAGAGCGCGGGTCGCTGTAACGCGTAGCGCTGTTACCTGTAACCTTTTTTTAAGTTTTTTTATCTGCGCATGTAACGGATCGGTGGTCTGTGATGATATAAACCCGGGCCCGGATCGCCAATCGAGGAAGCAACCCTCGGCATGGCAACGTCGCCGAAGCGAGGCGCTTTGGGGTCGATCGCGGAGGGGACGTCGCGCAAATTGAAGAGACTGCGCAGACAGCAGGACGATAGTTTTTCCGAGTCGGAGGACGACGACGACAACATGGAAGATGAACCCGAGGAAACAGATCGAGGAGGACCATCGGGATCGAATCTTCGGGAGGGGACGAACACGAATCTCGGGGGGCTTCGCCAACCTCAAGGGGCTCCGAGGGCTCAGGGGGCTCAGGGAGCTCAGGGAGCTCAGGGAGCTCAGGGAGCTCAAGGCGCTCGTGCGCCGATGGCGGTGGACGCAGTCGAGGGAGAGGAGGCGAAGAAGAAAGCGAGAGAGGAAGTGGCGGTACTCATGACATCCTCGCTTGCGGTGGTGCAATTGCCCTTGCATGATGACTTTGAGGAGGGAACTCTGTGGGTGAAGCACAGTGCGATGGGCAGCACGGTGTCGCTATCCCCCGAAGCACTGGCAGACAAGGCTTGCGTGCGACACAACGAAAAAACGTTGTGCCAACCGGGACCCGCGCTGCTTCTCGGCGTCGTGAGGGCTTTGAGCGGGCCATCGGAGTTTCAAACGCAGAAGGAGCGCGCACAACCCTGTGCCGAATCCACTCCGCTGGGTCACGCGGAGCTCAGGACGCTGAACGGGCGTCGCGGGTACTGGCTGCCGCTGCAGGAGGAGCGCGCGGCCGAGTGCGACGTGGATCCCTTCATAACGCTGTCTCTTTTCGATTGCGGGGAGCCTCTGACGCTGACTGAGATCGTGGGCTGCAAAGACGACGTGAGCAACATTCCCCCGCCGCTGCGTCGGCGCTACCTGACTACGTTCTTCGTCGCCTTCATGCATTTTCTGGAGTGCTGCGTGCAGGGAGAGGGCGCCATGAAGCTCGAAATGGACGGTCCGGGAGAGGAGCTGGCCGCAGAGGAGGAGGAGGAGGAGCCGTCACTAGCGGAACAGCCCGTGGTCATGCTGGGCAGCTTCCACCAGAGAGGCGACGACGATGCGGAGGGGGACGACGACTCCGATGACGAGGCGATACCCATTTCGGGCGGTCGCGCGAGTTTGGATAACGCGGGGGAGAGGCCTCGCGAGCCGGACAAGAAGAAGCGAGCGAAATTGCACGGAGTACTCAATCGCGCGCTGCGGGCGTTCTTCGCGGTTTCTTCAAAGGGATGCGATCACGCCAAGAAATTGCTGGATCGCCCGGATTTGCGCAAGTTCATCGATTTGCACGTGCGCATGATGAGTCCTCTGAAGTGGGCGCAGTGCATGTACTTGCACTACTACGGCAACCTCGACGTGGTGAACAAGAGCGTTGCTGCACCCTCGAGCCACATGTCCGCGGCGGAGCTGTTCAAGTACATGTTCGATTTCGAGATTCACGCGGAGATGTTGGCGGGTGCCATGCCGGCGTGGACTCGTTCCGTCAGGGAGTGCGACTGCGACCCCGAGTCGGACGCAGGCGTGTGGAATCTCTGCCGAGCCGATCGTTCGTTGATCTACGACACAAAACTGCTGCACATTCAAAGATCGGTCGTGGGGCAAGGCGATCACCCACGGAATCTGTGTCCCCTGAGCAACGTATTCGTAGGAACCGAGAATCCTAAGGAGCGCAGGGGCGTCGATGGGAACACCTTGAGGTTTACGATGCTGCGCCCCTTTCGGTGCGGAACGCTGCGGAGCTTTCAGTGCAAAGAGGATTTCGTGCCGTCGCTGAGTCTTCTGCGAGAACTGCGCTACGGGCAGCAGCTGCTGCACCGGGAGTTGCGTGCCGGTGGTAACGATGCGAGCTTCGTCCCGCGACAGGGGACTTTCTCACTGGAGCGGAAGGCTACGGATGCGCACGCCGTCTCTGAGTTGTTCAAGAACGCTACCGCGGCGCAGTACAGTCCGCTCGATCGGCCAGTAACGGTGAGCGACGTCGACGTGTATCAGGATCCGATGGTGACCGCCAAGGCGCGGGAGCTCGGGTGGGAGGATCAGACGCGCGATCGCGAGCGCTGCTGGCAATCGATAGGATGCGATACGTCGTACGATGTGGCTTGCGCTTTGTTAACGGCTTCGCACGATCTACAGGAGCACCTCGCTTCGTCGGACATCATAATGATGCGTCTGATGTACGGGAATCTGCGATGGCAGATATTGCAGACGACGCACGTGCCGACGCAGCGACACGCGCTACTGCATACGCGGATTGGGACGGGTGTTCTCGCTCTTCTCAGCGACATGCGGCTCATGTTCTATCAGGAAGGGAAGACGCACGACGCGACGGATGCGCTGCGCGTACTCTCGGTGCTCGTTCAGGCTTACGTGCGCATCGACACCACGGATTCGAGGCAAAATCCGTTCCTCATCTTGACGGGTCCCCCGGGTCAGGGAAAGACTGACATGGTGTCCATGATGACGCGTCTGCTGTCGCAATCGCGAGAGTCGAAGGCGTTTGCCGGCGATCCCTACGCCGACCAATTCGACTTCAAGAACAGCGTGTCCGAGAGGGCGATGAACTACGAGGGGGATCTCCGCATGAAGGCGCAGGAGCGAGGCGGGACGCCCATGTATTTGCGCGACAACAGCAACCGTCCGACGATATGGTGGGACCTCAATCCGGATCAACTGATGAAGGGCGAATGGGTGGTCGAGATGCAGGCGTTGATCACCGAGTTGGGAACAGATCGCGTGACGACGCACCGCAACGAGGCTTCCGGCGAGCTGGGAAGCGTTAAGCATCGGACGGTGGGGTTCTCTCGTCCGCAGCTGATCTGTTCTAACATTCCGACCGCGTCTCTGCTAGGAAACGAAGGGGCCTCGCGAGGAACGGGGGGCGTGCCGCAGGCCATCATCGACCGGTCGGATCGCTGCCGCATCAACCGAATTCCGCACGTGAAGTTTCCCATTTTGGTGGACCGCGGAGAGGGGGATTGCGACGTTCGGCACGAGGTGACGTCGAAGACCATGCTGAGCAACTACATGGAGACGGCGCTGCTTGAGGATCACACGGGCGATTTGTTGCGCTCCGAGCAGGACGGGTGCACCAAGGCGCTGGGGTTCGTTCCCGCCGTGATTCCCCACTTGGATCTTTACCTGACTACGATGCGGAAGATGAACGACGCCATGTGCTTCGACTCGGTAACCAAGCTTTGCGTCAACGCACTGGCTCGGGCTTCGCTGGCGCTGCAGTCCGACGCCGCTGCGAGTGGGGGGGTGTCCGTGCGGCAGGTCAAGCGGCATCAAAGCACGATGACGGCGCTGCAGCACATCGGGTCGATTTACGAGTACCTCAGACCGCGCGCTTCGGCTCCCGCGGAGTGCGTGCACGAGCCGGGCGAGATTGCATTGAAAATTTTGACAGAGACCGTGCGTTCGCGCGTGTCCACCGCGTCGTGCGTGCTGATGGTGGGGTACTCGAGCATGTTGCTCAAGCAATCGCAGGAGATCGAGTTCGACGCGACGATACGTTTCCTGGCGGAGCAGCAAACCTTGAGTTCGTTGATCAGCGGGGCGCCGTACGTGGAGCTCTCGCCGGAACAGGAGCTGATGCTGCAGGCGGACCACACGACCGGAAGGAGAAGGCTCGAGATCGACCCGTGGGACGGGCTGCGCACGGAGACGTGGGAGGACAGCGGATTCTTGGGGCGCTGCGTGGCGGATGTCGCTCCGATACCGCGAGCGGACGATACGGGGAGCGGACAATGCTCCAACTTCTACAAGCGCCAGATGGTGTACATCTTGCCGGTGACGAAGGTGAAGTCCGCGCAGGCGAATCGCCTCTGTCGCACGCAGGCGGGCTCGAGCAGCAAGCACGTCGAGGACGCAGACCTGCAGAAGTTTGCCGAGATGATACGCGTGAATTGGCAAGGGACGAAGCCGCCGGTGTCGGATCGCGCCGCCATCGAGATTTTGCGCGCGGAGCTGAAGAAGCAGCAGGATCCCTCCCCCATGGTGAAGGTGCAGACGTGGGTACCGGACCCGTACGGTGATCCCGAGGAGGGCGCGTGGGAGGACGTCGTGGACGACGTGAGCAACGTCATTCCGCAGCAGGATACGTTCGGCAAGACTCACCGGTTCGTCGTGGCGAACGATCCGCCCGTACGATGCGACGGGAAGTCTATGGAGTACGACAAGAACCTGAACGCGCTGCGAATATCGGTGCGTTTCCTGTCTGAGCGCATCATCGCGAAGGGCGGCGACGGCGACGGCGACGATGCCGGCGAGCACGTAATGCACCACAGCGAGACCCTGTCGCCGCCGCAGGTCGTCACGGTGGCCTACGCACTTCTGATGATGGACATCGCACACTGGGTGGAGAATCGACCGCTGGCCAACCTCTACTACGAATACGTTCGCGGGCTGCCGGCGGCCACCGAGGCGGTTCTCAAGGTGCAGCAGTGCGCCTCCCGGGCGCCTCCGAAGTTTAGTCGCCACTTCATCTTGGCGGTTCTCGCCCTGTGCGACGCGTTCACTCGCGACGTCTTCGCTGGGGTCTACCCGACGGACTGCGACGCGATTCGCAAGATCTTCGACTTCGGGGGGCTCTCGCACGCCGTGCAGAGAGTCCGCGCGATCGGCCGAAAGCGCGAATACGAGGGGGCGACGCTGGCTCGGCAGTCCACGGACCCCGATGCGGTCACCTTCCCTCCCGAATGGCTGCACGCGGTGCGCACGGAGGACACGGAGTTGGATTCCTTTTGCCAAGGCACGCAGCACGTGCACTGCGTGCCCTTCGTCAACCCCGGGGGGGACGGCAACACCGACTGCGGGTATCCGACGAGCGGGATGCCGGGGTTCCGCACGGCGCTGGACGAGCTTGGGATAGCGCACGCCGAGTACGAGGTGTGGCGACTGACGCACGACGTCGCGCTCGACGAGGTTCCGACGAGCGAAGCCGAGTGGATCGACGCGTTGCGCCGGGCCGGATACGATCCGATGAAGGAGCGCAAGCAGGCGCTGGCAGAGGGGGGAGCGGTGGCGAGACTCCGAGCGGCGGGAGTCTCGACCGGCGTGCATCGAACGTGCAGCGAGCTGCAGCTCGACGCTCATCGGGCTCGGATCAGCGATCCGGGGCGAGCGGCCGAGATCCCCGTGCCCAGATGTCTGGGGGGATTGGCGCGGTAGCGAGGTGAGGGAGAGGCCTAACGTCAGGTGCGTATATAAAGATTGCGAACGTGGTACCACCGCCTTGCCACACAATGTCGTCGGGTGACTCAGATACCGAGCGCCTCTACTCATCTGGTGACAGCGGCTACACATGGGATGTGACCCAGGCAGAGCAAAGGTCATACAATTATGAGGACGAAAAGGCGAAGAAGAAGGCAGCAGCCAAGGAGGCAGAGACAGTAAAGCCGGTTGAAGAACAGGAGATGTCAGATTCGTCAGATGAGTCCCCTGAGCCCTAATTCGCGCGCGTCTCTAATGCATTCCTCTTGCCCGGCCTCGCCTTTGCGCCCAGCCAGCCGCGGCGCGCGGGCGGCCGGCCGCGATCGCATTTCGTATCTATTTTCTGGTGAAGTCATTTCGAATCGCAAACATCGTGAAAACCATAGCCACGAGAATAAGAACGCACAAAACGGCGCGAATGCACTTGGAGAATATCTCCGCGCAGGTCCAGCAGCCTGTATCGTTCGTGACTGGTGGTGCCGTCTCGTCTGCTTCATTTGATTTCCATGGCATGTTGCGGCTGATGAACCTCGCCTCCGTGATCGCATAAACGATGAACCACAAAACGGCTGCGGCGAACCACAACCACGTGACCACCTCCCAATTCGCGACTTCGTTCCTTTTGCCGACTGTTATGTATACGCGCGACGTGGCCACGGAGAAGCCCATGATGCCGACGATCGATTGCAGGATGATGAGCTGCGTGCGCTCCTCAGCCAAAATGGTACGGTCACGGGCGAGTTTCACGAGTTTGCTGTCCTCATTGCTGTCCCCATCGCCGGCAGCAGCTTCTGTCGGTACGCTGGCGCCGGGGCCAGTCGGCAAGACATCGAGAGGATCGCCTGTGGCGCGCCGGCGCAGCAAAGGGGCCCCTTCGATGTTGAAGGTGGCAGCCTGCGCATCGACGGAAATCGAATCGGCCATGGGGGGGCGCGTGATCGCGATGCGCGCGCATGTGGCACGAATATATGATGTTACGGCAGCGATCGCCCGCCGTCTCAAAGGGAAAAAAGCCAATGGGAGGAGGGTCATGCTGCCCTCCCTTCATCATGCGTCACGGTAGATGCCTTCCTGCGTAGATTCACTTTTTGGCTTCATTCGTAGGGATAGCGTATAGCGTATCGGCTCAAAGTTTCCTATGGGGATGAGCACCAAGAGGGGACAGCCATCAGCGAGATCAGCGATCGGTTAGTAAGCAGTTCAGCGTAGGCTTTGCAGAAGGTGTGAGGGGTCCGGTGGATTCATGTATCATTGCTGTGATGGAACATGTCATCCCTGCCTCCTCCCGTCCGCGAGCGCGGCACGACCCTCGCCAGTACGTGCGGGATCACTTTATTGCGACCCAGGCAGCCCGTGTGCGCAATTGTGGGAGCGGTTGGTCTTATTTGTTTTTTGAGCGATGTTCTTTCAGTTCGGAAAACAAAGCAATGAAATCGTCAATCAAGCGGCCCTTGATGTCATCGTCTGCCTTCTTCTCCGCGTTCTCATTCGGCAACGGCTCTCGCGGTTCCTCCTCCTCTTCCCTTGGTTGTCCTTCGCTTTCGTGTTTGTCCCCTTTCGCCTTGTCCTCGGCAACAACGAACTCGTACGAGGCTTTGGCGTCCTTGATGTACTCTTCCATCAACTCCTCGGATATGATGTAGAACATGCCGTTTTGCACGTCGGAGTACGGGATCTTGCCCACGAGGAACGGTTTCGTCAAGAAGGGCGGCACCTGCACGCGCTCCTGCGGCAAAATAAAGTGCTGGCACGTCGCCGACTCCGTGCACTCGGTGTCCTTGTGCCACTGCTCGTGGCGACGCCGATCCGCCAATCCGTGTATGATTTGGCGACTGTATCCCTGCACGTCCTCCATCTCGAGCAGCGCGCCTCCCAGGTCGAAGCTGATGACCTTGCCGACGTATCGCGAACCCCCCGCGATGAACAAGTGATCACCTTGATGAAGTTTTCCTGTGCTGACCAGCAAGAGTCCGTCGATAATGTTGGTCATCAAGGGTCTCAACGCGAGACCCAACGAGATGGATACGATGCTCTCTATCGTTATGATGTCCCGAATTCCCTCGAAAACGTAGTTCTCGATGACGTTGAAGAAAACGACCGACCATACCCCACCGATGGCGATGCTCCCCATCGTGGCTACGCCTGCCGGTATTGTATTCTTGGCGTTTCGCATCACGCGAGCTGCGTTCGCCCGATCTCCGTGATTCGCCTGTTTCCCATCGGTATCTGCCTCGGTCGGATTGACTGGTGTCGCGAAGCACGACATGCACTGTGTGAGACGGAGCGCCGCATTTTTGATGAACGGAAAAGTCGTCACTATAAGAAGGGCCAGCAGCCCTCCCGTGAAAATAGTCCCGATGGCGCCGAGTAGGTCGACCACCAATTGTCCGCCCCAAAATTCCATAAGAATCTTCCATGCCTCCCAATATTCCCCAGGATCGACATTTTCGGGTGCTATTCTTCCCCACAGGTCGCGGCCTCCGAAGTACCCTCCCCACTCTCGGTCCGCCTTCGCCGTCTCGCCGGTAGTGTTGACGAAATCGAGCGGGGTTTCCGGAAAGTTACGCGGCATGGTCGCGCGGGGCTGTCGTGCGCGCCGCGGGCGCGATTATATAGGAATCGAAGACAGAGGCGGCGATGGCGCGCGAGCACACGCGATGACGGCTATAACCTGCACAAATCGTCCCTGTGCGCAGCGGTGCGCCTTGATCATCGATCAGGGAGCGAGGCTCCGCGAGGCATGGCGGCCGCATCGAGATCAAGCAAACTCGACGATATCGTCGCATTGATATCACATTTGTACACGGAACATACCCCCCCGGATTCGGTCACCGCAGAGATCGATGACTTTATGACGGAACTAATTGACAAAAACAAAGCACTCGCAAACGAATGGAGCGATAACGAAGAGGGATCCGATGCGTCGCACGCGGTGGTACGTTTCATGTCTTGGAACCTAAACTTCAAAGGCGACCAGCCTTTCTTAAAAGAGGAGATGCACGAGGTCGTCAAAGAAGAAAGGAGGCGTGAACAGGGGCGAATCTTTCGCATCAATATGATCACATATTGCATCTTAAAGCACAGACCCGATGTGATTTGCTTGCAAGAGTGCCCCGCGACAATGGCCCGTTCCATCGCGGGGAGTTTGAACGAAACATGGGGGAGAGAAGGAGAGGTGTTCGAAATTTCCCTGCCGTTGTTATGTGCTCATTCGCAACAAACAGGGCGACCGACGGCCACGCTTTGGAAAACATCAAAGTTCAAAAAGGTGCAGGTTAGGCCAGAGATCGAATGCAACTTCTTGAATCGTCTCGGGCAGAAAGACGAAGCACTTGCGTTCACCACCGTTTTGAAGGCTGCGGACGCGGACCGTCGCATGTGCGTCGTCAATGTGCACTGCAAATCGACGGGTGGAATGGAAGACGTGGTCGAGGTACACCGGCAGCTGGACCTTTTACGAAAGCTCTACCAAAGCGATCTGAGGATCGCGATCGGAGACTTCAACGTGTCGCTGGACGTTTGCGCTACGAACTCAAAAAACACGTTGCAGAAGTTTTACGACAATATGGTCCTGGATCCGTTAGTGAAGATCTTCTGCAGCAACGAACAGCTCCGTCGCGAATACGGTTTTGGGGCTACCGTTCGCAAAGGCCAGGTGGACAATTTTCACAAACACATCGTTCGACAGCGCATCCAGCTGCTGGGAAAGCAACTGCCCGACAGAGGCATTATCAACGGAAGCTCTACGGGACAATTCGATCACGCCATCTTGGCATCGAGCGTAGCACAATTTCGAGCGGGCATCGAAACGGTGCATTTTTTGACGAACGAAATGCGCGACGGAATGTGGGAGACGATCTCGAAGCAGGACGTCCCGCTCTATAGATACAAACACGCGAAGAAAACTCAAAAACAGCACAGAAAGTACCCGACGACTCATTTGAAAGCAGTCGTGAGCAAGCAAGCGCGACCGCATGTCAACGCAGTGATGAGTTGGCTGGCGAGCGATCATTGTCCCGTAATGCTTTACGTCAGACCGGACTGGGAAGCAGGCATAACAGAAGAACAAATGTGCCCAACGTTTACACCGTCCCCCAACAGTTCGCTCTTTTCCAATTCAAAGGAAGAAATACTGCCTGGCGATGAAGGGCCGCTCAGTTTCGAGACCTTCGAACAGAACGATGGCGACACCGGAGCTGCCTTCGAACAGCAAAAGCGCGCAGGGCAGGGTTTGACTTTTTGGAAGGACGAGCGAGCGGAAAATACATATGAGCACTGGAAGAGCAACTTGACGCGCTTGATGGGCAACAAAGCGGTCGAGCTGGACGCCTACGAAATCGGATTGGTTGGTGAGAAGCTTTCGCAGCTCGATCCTCCCTTGCAACTCGTCGATGTACCCACGCCACGCGACGGCGATTCTCTGTTGTGGGCTCTCCTGAACTCGCGCGAGGAAATCATTCAGGGCGGATGCGACCCAGAGGAAGGAGAAAACGAAGACGACTTCAACAAAAGGAAGGAGGTAGTAAAGGCTCTGATGGAAGTGCAGATAAACGTTGCAACAACGCGGCTTCGAACGCGCACAGCGAATGCGAAACAGTTGATAACATTGAGGGAAAGTCTTGTGGCCTATATGGAGTTCTTCGCCGACTGTTACTACAGCGAGGAATGGGGGACCACGGATGACATCTACAGCAGCGACGACCCTGAATGGGCCATGTACGATTATCAACGACGCGGAGAACCGCCGCCGGTTAGGCGCGATGTATGGAAACAGTACATGAAAATGCACAAATCTTACTGCGATATTCAAATGGTAATTGCGGCCGCCCTGGCGCTGAGGAGAAACATTTGGATCTCGACGGGGGATTCTGACGAATTACAGTATGTCGTACCGACGCAGGCAAAAAGGACAGTCACGCTGGTAGGAGATATTTATTTTGCGTACTTCCCCGCTCGGCTGACGTACGTAGCGACTATGCGCGCTCCTGTCGACGGTACCAGGCCTCCAAACTTTACTAGCCTCTTTTTGGAGAAAGTTCATCTGTTGCCCGACATGCCGACATGGGATTCCATGATCATTCATGACGATTCAAAGGACGGATTTTGGACGGCGGCCTCCAACTACAAGAAACCAACGGCAGGCGGAAAGATGGTCATTGAAACAAATCAGAGGGACGAGTATGTAATGGTCAAGCTCACCATGGATATGCTCTTGAATGGGCGCTGTGGTTTCGGTTCGGTGGCCTGGAAAAACAAAGCAGCAAACGAGGAAAACCCCGACACGAACTCGCCCACGCCGGAGGTTGCCGATCAGTACGGGACACAGGAATATATCGATCAGTTCGAGGCCAGGCCCGAGAATTCGGGCCGCAACGTGCAAGTCGTCACTGTCAGCGACGGTGAACCTTTGAAGTTGACGCCCGAAAAGTACGCGGAGCTGTTTGAGAGAAACGGGTTTGTGAAAATTACGGATTTGCCTCGGAACCAGTTTTGCACCGTGGCGCATGCACTGGGGTTGGATTCGGATGAAATCGAGGCAGGTGCCGAGCGTCATGGAAAGCCACGAGAGTTTCAAACGGAGCGCCCGGACGGAATCTGGCATCTGTGCCTTCTGTATCCCGGACTCGTGAAGGCGAATAACGGGGGCATTTTCACGCTTACTCTGTTTTCATTGGAGGTCGAACTGATAGAGTCCGCAGAAAATGTTTCGACCCCACGAAGAAGAGCCAAGCTCTGCATCGAAATTGACATCAGCGCAAAACCTAAAAGCTTTGAGGACGCCAAGCAGATGTACGAGCAGCAATACGGAAAAGAATTAGATAATATGAAAGGTCGCGGACCTCCCCCACAGAACTGGGTCGAAACACTGTTGGATAACTGTACGGGGGACCTGTACGCAGATGACTGCCCAAGTCGTTTTGCCCTGCTGCAATTTCCAATGGGTATCGCCGACGACAAGTACGCTCACGCGATCAAGAAATCACAAATACTTGCCGTCAAAGCGGAGGAGGACGGAGGCAGTGAAGCGGATAGCGGAGGGGACATGGGAGGGGGCAACGGAGGGAGCAACGGAGCGGGCAGTGAAGCGGAAAGCGGAGGGGACATGGGAGAGAGCAACGGAGGGAGCGCAGAAACGCGGATAGACTCCTCAGAAAATGTCGGCGATGATGATGATGACGAGAGACGAAAGATGGCAGAAGCAGACACAGAATCAGAAACAGAAGAAGAAAAGCAAGAGAGGAAAAGGAAAAGAGCAGAACAAGCAGAACGAGAAGAGCAGGAAATAGAGAACCGACGAAAGATGGCAGAAAAAGAGATGCAACAGCTGGAAGAAAAGCTGGCAAGGAAGAGACAAACGCTGGAAGAAGCGAGGCAAAAACTGGAAGAAGAGACACGGAATGTGGAAGAAGAGCGAGAGAGAAGAAAGAGGGCTGCCGAGCAACAAGCACAAGAAGATCAAGCGATAGAAAAAAGGCAAAAGCCGGAAGAAGAAGCAATAAACCAAGCCCTAACTCCAATCAACATTTTTCTCTTAAGTGAGGACGACAAAAAACCATTTTATCACCACGGTGATGATTATAAAGGCTATTATTGTGCTACCCAAGTGAATGGCAGCACTGCCATAGCGCGCGATGCTTGGATCGAGTTCCGCGACAAGTATATTTTGACGGACGAGCGAATGCAGAGGCATATTGTAGCAGACCTGGACGTGGGACCTGGTGAATGGCCAAGCGGCTACAAAATAATTCGTGATCATGACGGATCTTTTTATTTGATGCACGAGCAGATTGCACGCGCTGCACTCGCCAAGCTTGAAAGGGTACCTGAACCAGGAACAGGGAACCCCCAACCGACTGAACAAGTCGCTAGCCTAGAGGGTTGGATGCGGGATTGGAGGCTATGAGCGATGGCACCCGCGCCGCGCGCGGCGCGATGCTGAATTCAATTTTTGCATTTTTATTTGATTCGCGGGTGGGGAGGCGCCCCTCGCCCCGGTCCCTCTACGCGCGCGCACGCCTACATGACCTCTTCGGTGATCTCCGTCCTAACGATGGATTGGTAGAAGCCGCGATAGACGTTCCCGCAGCCGGGTCTTCTCATTTTGGAGCCCATGTGGCCCTTGTCGTGGATGATCTTGCGGGTGCCGCCGACGTAGCCCCACTGCGTCTCCTGCCAGCAGAACTCGTTGTGGTGCGCTACGTGGTTGATGAACGGCGCGGCGAACATCGCGGTGCGGGCCTCGAGCCCGCCGGTGCCGTCGTTGCCGTCGGTCGGCAGTCGCCACACGTCCTCGTTGAAGGCCTTGGCCAGGGCGTCCGGGATGGCCGCCTCGTTGTGCACGAAGCGCTCGAAGCGGTCGTCGCGGTACTCGTAGCCGTTTCCGCCGTCGGGCACCTTGCCTAGGAACATGGGGCACGGGATCTCGTTGTTCGCGTTGGCCTCGCCGCAGGGGCAGAGCGGGTCCCCGATGAAGGGGTTCAGCGTCGGCAGCGCGAAGATGGACTGCGGGGCGCTGGACGCGTGCGAGTTCGCCCCGCGTCTCGGGGCGCCCGTGATGATGTTCTCGACGCCCACGTTGCGCAGGTCGTCGGGGTGCTTGATGAAGCGGTGGTTCTCGCCGCCGACGTAACCCGTGATGAGGACGTCGGGGACCGTCATGGTGCCCTGGGGGTTGATGACGGCCGGTGCGTGCTGGAAGGTGAAGTGCCCCGTGTGCGTCTTGCTGATGATGTCGTCGGCCACCTGGAAGTCCGGGTAGCCGTAGAAGTTGTAGCCGAGGCGCTCTCCGCGCTGGCAGGCGATCATGGACCCGCAGCGGTAGGTGCGGTACGGACGGGTGCACAGGAAGGCCATGGGCAGCGGCACGTCGTGGTGCAGCATCGACAGAAGGTTCTTGTGCGACAGGCCCGTGCAAAAGAACTTGGCGAGGAGGTGGTTTTTGTCGACCCCTCCCGGTGTGAAGGTTTGCCATCCGGCCGCCACCGCCGCGAGATCGAGCTTGTGCAAAGCTTCCGCGTGAGGGTCCACCCCGAGGGACCGCAAGACGGTGGCGGCGATTTGTGCAGCACCACCTGTACCCGATGTGCCCTCGCCGAACGTGTAGTCCGTGTTTGGGGGCGACAACGCTGCAAAGGGCACGGCTGCCGTAGGTTGCCGCGTGCGTTCGCCGAAATACGGAAGGTCTTTCCGAAGACTGTCGAACTTGGTCAGAATCGAAATATTGTTGTAGGCGCAAAAATCCAACGTTTCTGATTTCAGCTCGAGTTGTGGCGAAGGTGGTCTCATGTTTTGGTAGGTGCACAGCACCCTCCCGACTGCGATAAAGTCTCCCTGCGCGGGACCGTTCAAGGGCATCTCTGCCAAAAGCCCGTCTACGCACGGGTTCGGGGTCGCCCTGACATCATTGACTAAAAAATGAACGCGCTGCTGCTCCACAAAGGTTTCCAACCCACGCGCGTCGGTCGTCAGGAGTGCACCGTAGAGCATGTCACGCCGAATGATGTTGAGGGACGCCCTGATTTCGCGCTTGAGAAGATCCGATCCGGTGTCGGACACCCCCATCTCAGTATTGTCGTCGTAGGTGCCCAGTTTAGTACCAGGTGCGAAGCCACGATGCTCGGCTGCTTCCCTGGTGTTGCGCATCGTGGCGCGCATGAGCCCGTAAGGCAACACGTCGTCTTCGTTGTCCCGCACGTCGAACTTTTTTATCAACTCATCGTAAAGTGCAGCGCCGCCGTTCAACAGTGCTGAGCCGGTTGTGCCTTTCTCTTGCAAAAAGTCCACCACGTGACAGTACGTGACGTAGCTGCTGAGCATGGCGGCCCAGGCCCACTTCGGTTCCGCTTGTGGAAGCGCGCCGTTTCCTGTGCAATCCTCCCAAATTTTTCGTGCGTTCTCCGCGGTTGACAGAAATGTTCTGTTAAACCCCTCCGGTACTGCTCTTTGGAGATGATCTATGAATGTGTCGGAGAGTTTCCCTTCCGTAAAGTAGAAGTCCGCCGCGTAATCCGTGCGACCCGATCCCCCTCTCGACGCAAAATCCATGATTTGCTCAGACGTGTGGGGGAGGTCGATGACTGCTTTGTTAGGGGAGAGGCCTCGACATTTGTGTGCCATATCTTTCATCAAGCCGGGCATGCGTGTTGCGGGCAAATGGTCAGATTGCCAGGTCGGATAGAATACCGGCGCGATCCTGTCCCCGAGTTCGTGGGGCGGCGTCACGTACGCAAAACTGGGACCCATGTAAAAGCCATGATTTGTGTTGTCGTGCCCCACGATGGGCCTGCCCATCTGATCGAGCGCAAGCTTGAGATCGCCGTCGATATTGGCGAAGGCCCCATGAGTAGAGCTGTTCTGCAGGGCGGCAAAGAGGATCTTGAAGTAGCTGGTGAGCACGTCCTTGCCCCAGTGATGCGCCGCGAGCATGAGGTGGGAGCCGACGGTGGCGGCGCCGGCGTCGGGGAGCGACGGGGCGCCCCTGTGGTGGCCGTGCATGCCGTCGAGCATCGTTTGGTAGGCGCGCTTGACGCTGGGCATGCAGTCGTCGTTGAACGCGGCCTCGACGCACTGGGCGAGGTTGATCGAGTGGATGCTGTCGTCCGCGGCGCAGTAGATCTCGGTGGTGCACTTGGACGCGCTGTACTCCGAGTGCCAGTTCTTGTCGCGGTGTGCGCCCCAGTAGCGGACCACGAAGACGCCGCCGATCTCGCGGTTGCGATTCATGACGTCGAGGGCGCGGTCGCTGTTGTCGAGTTCGTAGCGCGCGGCCTCGAACATCCGCTTGCCACCGATGGTCGCGTAGCCCTCCGAGGCGGTGAGGTTGCGGCGGGCGGCGGGGCCCGCCTTCTGGTAGTCGATCTCGCCCGAGTCGCCGATCTTGGCGTACATGCCCATGCGCGGGGGCACGATGTAGGTGTCGTGCTCGACGCCGTACTTTTCGAAGAAGCCGGCGATCTCCTTGTCGAGCAGGTAGATGGCGTGCTCGTTCTTCTGCATGGAGGCGAAGAAGAAGAGTTCGTTGGTGAAGTAGTCCATGAGGCAGGTCGCCTTCTCGGCCTGGATGAGCTCCCGTCCGTAGCTCGAGGGGGCGTTGAGGAGCGCCAGGAGCGAGGACTGCGCGATGACCTCGGAGCAGGCGCAGGCGATCGCGGCGAGCTTGAGCTCGTAGTCGCGGCGTCCCGCGGCGGTGGAGGTGAAGCCGTGCTCGACGCGGAAGCCCAACCCGCGACGGATCATCGAGGCGCCGTCCTCGGACTGCTCGGTGGTCACGAGGCGCGGCACCGCCTCCTCGCCCTGGATCTCCGGCAGCGTGCGGTCGAACTGCACCCTGGACCAGCTGATGTGCTGGTTGAGGCTGAAGCGGTAGGGGAGGATCTCCTGCATCATGAAGTCGTTCTTGTTGAGCATGAGGTAGACGAGCGTGGATCCGAGGTACTCGCTCGTGCCGGCGTAGGCGTCGGGCAGGTGGTAGGCCTCGACGGGCCGCCGGACGTGCGAGACGTCTCGCTGCGCCAGGGGACCGAAGAAGTCGGCCATGCCCTTCTGGGCCTCCATGGCCTGCTGCTCCAGCGCTCCGGGGGCGCTCGGCATGGTGTACAGGGGAAACGGCGCGGCCGGTCCGAAGGTGCCGGGTTGTCGAATGCCAGCCAAGCCGTACGCCGCCATGTTCGCACGGAAGGGATTGGATTCTGACTCCTTCGTCGGCGCGCATTCTTTATATGCAAAGTGCGTTGTCAGCGAGACACTACTGCGGGTGATAACAAGCGAGCACGGCGGACTGTTTTAAGAGCTCACCCATCAGCGCCAGGTGCTCCTCCTCGCGTCGCGCGTTCATTTCGATCTGCGACTGCAGCGTGGCGGCGGCAGCCTCCAAGATCGCCAGAGTCTTGCGCCCGAGCTTGTGTTCCTGCGAAAGCGCGTGCGCCTTGATCTCCGCGACCGTCTCTCGCGCCCGGGTGATGCACTCGCGCTCCCCTTCGAGCGTCGCCTCCGTGCGTGCTTTCTTCGACCGTTGGGTTTCCGTGCGAGAGATGCTCGCGCGCATCGCGTCGTGTACCCGCCGCGGCATCATGTCGCGGCAGCCGTCAATACGGCGACGTCATATATAAGCGGATGGACATTTTATTACTGATAATATAATAATTCGGGTACCACCAGCATGCTGCCGCGCCGGAGTGGCGCCTTCGCCTTGTGCGACCCATGACTAAGAACGATGAGCAAGCAGACAGCGATTACGTGCCCATCGTGATAGGATGCCTCGTCATCGGCGTCGGCGTGTGCCTGCTGGGTGCGCTGTTCTTCCTCTGTGGCTGTATGTTCCACGCTCGGTGGGGCAACAGCGGAGGCGCGGCAGACAAACAGACCCCAATGCTGGATAGCAGCGTCCACACCGGCTCGTCCGCGTACTTCGACGACGACGAGGAGGAGGAGCACACGATGATGAAGAGACGCCCGAAGAGTAGCAAAGACGATCACTTATTAGCGTTGGTGAACAGCACGGCGTGGCAACTGCAAGCCATGCAAATGGAGCAACAGCGCATGATGCAGAACCACTTGCAGCACACGTCGTTCGGTACGACGTCCGCGGACCTGCACCCCCTACATCTGAAGTCGATGCAGCACCAAAATCACCCGGAGTACGACGCAGGCACGTCGCCGCCGATCGAGCGTGATCATCGCGCGCAGCCACAATGGGAGAACGACGGACGCATTGCTTACATGCAGGGTCGAAAATTTAGCAACCCA
>MDSY01090982.1_pt1 | contig 17295 bp, 14 predicted proteins | sample 811131 | NCBI WGS metagenome assembly MDSY01 (sample SAMN05326643, study PRJNA326480) | marine metagenome | isolation source: seawater | place: Atlantic Ocean: South West | collected 2010
GCATATTTTTAATCACTTTATGGGGACGAATGCGCCCGGCCTCGAAGAATGCATAAAGTCCACAATGAAAAAAAGTCCTAAATCAGCAAAGGCAATAAGTAATAGAGTTGACGAATGCTTTATTGACCATTACCTACCCATTATGAATGAAATGGATACTCATCTTGTAATTATACGTGCTATACACCAGAATGCGACCGCGGACAAATCTAAAAGGTTCAGGGGTCTTAGAGCGTACGACCCAAAAAGTGTAAGATCATTAACTTACATGTTGTTTAACCAGTACAAACAGGGATTGATTAAAGATATTGACGACGACTTTCCACCCGTTGACGAGGACGAGGACCTCGAGGCTCCGCCCGATGAGGGCGGCGGGTGCAAGCACCCGACGGTGGACATACATGTAGAACGTGTACAGAGAGTGCATAAAGACTTCATGACCCTGGCCGACTCTTTCTTTTCGGACGCACAGCGCATGAGGGACCTCCCGGCAGCGCAGTGTGGCGCGGCGTCGGAGCAGCTGATGTATCGCCAAGAGCGCGCTGAAAAGGTCCACAGTCTAATGGAAGAAATGTTGAAAAAGATTCCAAGTAAATGCACAACAAATAGGGTTCGGGCGGAGCACTCCAATCGTAAGAGGGCGTTAAAAGCAATGCAGGGCAAGAGGATGGCCCTAGTTTGCGAGGGCGGCGGAGGCGAGGGTCTGGCCGGGCCAATCAACGCCACCGGCAGAGGCGAGACGCTCGCCGATAGACGCTCAGGATCGAGATCGAAGTTTCAAATGCCTTCAGACATGCATACCAACGAGTTTAAAAGACTAATTAAATTAATAATTACTTCTATTATAAAAGATGAGGCACTTCCCCCATCCATTGTGAATATTTTACGGGATGAAGCTGGAGGGGAAGGTAATATGATTGAGGGCATCAATCGAGTCAATGATAAGTTTTCAAAAGCCTTCCCAGGGCAGGGCGAACCATTTGATATTTATACATCAAAAATGTCTGAACTATTCGCTATGATGACAACTATATCAACCTCGCCAGAGTTCGCGGAGCAAATGGAGATGTTAAACATCGTTGTAACTTACATCAGTCTTAATATGATAGGGGAAGAAGAATGGGTAGTGGAACAATTTAAACAGCTATTAGATAGCAGGTATAAAAATAGTATACCTATAACATTCGCGGTTCAGCTTATAAAAAAATTGGATGGAGTTATTGATATGTCTACAGGGGTTGAAACTGGTACAAATGTTTCATCTCCTACGACGTGCCCACCCCCATTGACGCGGGCAGATTTCCCAGCGTGCCCGGCGGATAGTTCTTGCCCCCCTCAGATGACGCGTACAGACTTCCCAGCGTGCCCGGCGGAGAAGACGCGCGGAGACTTCCCAGCGTGCCCCCAGCAGAAGACTCGCGGAGACTTCCCAGCGTGCCCCCAGCAGAAGACGCGCTCAGACTTCCCAGCTTGCCCGGAAACAGCAGGATGCGCCGCGCCGATGACGCGAGAAGACTTCCCCGCGTGCCCGGAGGAAAAGACTCGTGAAGACTTCCCAGCTTGCCCGGACGGTCTCGCGCCTGGTTTGGTTGCAGTAGATGCTGCACGGTTAACACAGTTGGGAGAGATTGCAATCAAGTACGAGTCTGAGCAAACACAGAAGTTCGGCAAAGCCGTGTCGGATGAAACAGTGAAACTTACTAAGGCCTTAGAAACTCAAAGTTTGGCGTGTATAGAAGCGTCTGGTCGCTTCGCCAAGAAGCATGATAAAGCTATAAAAGAAAAAAACAAAATGATTATGTACGTAGGGGGAGGAGCTGGTGTCGTTATTGTTATTTTAATACTACTGCTTTTATTGAAGAAATAAATAAAAATCTAAACGAATCGAAATAAATTATATTATAATTATAAATAAATTTGTTATAATTATAATATAAATGGATTGTTTACAATATCATTACAGTAACCCAGAAGATGCTGAAAAATATAAAATCAAATGCGAAAATATGACATTTCCCAACCTGAATGATGTAGAAACATTTAACAATAAAGAACTTCTAGAGTTTATAGATACCACTTATTCGGATACCGCGTTTCCGGAAAAAAGTCCCTTTACCTTTTCAGAAGAATACATTGATCTAGACAATACATCTATATGTAAAAGTTCTGATATGTCATTAGGTCCGCAGCAAAAATTCATGGGGCAAATAATGGGACCATCTAGTAATTTTAATAATATTTTAGTTTACCACGGCTTAGGATCTGGAAAATCGTGTACATCGATTGTAATAGGAGAAGCTCTTAAAAATTCTACATCAAATAGAATTATTTATGCGGTACCTGCCCCCCTCGTAGATCAATATTTTGAAGAAATAGCAGGGGAGATAAGAAATGGATCATTTTTCTCCTGTCCGTCCTTTTGTTTAACAAGGTCACAAGATGGAGATGAATCTATTAGAAATTTCTATCTTTCAGAAACTAAAAACAATAATCTAATTAATTTACAAAATAAATTACAAAAAGAAGTTTCAAAGTTAGATGAAGCTGAATTACTTGTTGAAATAGATGAATCCCCGGCTAATAAAAAAAATTTTACAGACCAGCAAAGAAAAGTAGATCTTAAAAAATTTGAATTAGAAAGGTATCAAGATAGTATAAAAGATAATATTAAAAAAACGTTCGAAATTATAAGCCATAATAAATTTATAGAATCTTTATACAAAACAGGTACTAATAAACAATTTATCAAGGGTACAAAACTTACATCAACCGATTCTGCATTATTTAAAAAAAATGGATTACTGATAATAGACGAAATTCAGAGATTAGTTAGTGCAGGAGGTACATTCTATAAAAAATTATACAACGCAATCAAATATTATTTTCACCCTAGTCTAAAGCTAGTTTTAATGTCCGCAACCCCTATATATGATAATCCGTATGAACTAGCTTTAACTATAAATTTATTAAGACCTAGAGTTCCATTTCCTATAACTCCCGTAGAGTTTTACAGCCATTTTATAGGAGAACTAAAAACAAAAGGAGATACCGAAGTATGTGAAAAACAGTCGTCTCCTCTGAAAACCTGGATAACTTCCGAATCCTGTATAATGAATGAAGAACTTATAAAATACATATGTTCTGGATATATATCTTACTTTAAGGGAGGAAATCCCAACGCATACCCATATAAAAGAGTTATAACCCTTCAACATGGGTTCTCAAATAAGCATAAAATAGATTATATAGATGCTCTGGCGTCAGACTCAAAAAGAGATAGAGAAATTAACCTAGAAAAAAATCAGTCTAGTAATTATGAAAATATACTAATGGGGAATTACGATAGAGACGAAGACGATAAAGTTACAGGTATATTTATTACAACCCAACAGTATTCAAATATAACTTTACCTAGAATAAAAGGTGGAGTAAATAAATCGCTAATAGATAAAAAAAACTCATTGTCCGAGTTTAGAAGAAACATGATGTCTAAAAGAACCCAACCATCTCGTGATATAATAGAATACGTTAAGGAAGTGTCTGTAAAATTCGCATCTATAATAGAAATGACATTGGATAGCAAAGGTCCAGTTTTTATTTTTTCAAATTGGCTAACATACGGAGTTGAACCATTGGCAATTATATTAGAAACTTTAGGATTCACAAATTTTAAAAATGGGGCTAACAAGGATGGAGTTAATAAATTTTTTATATGGAATTCTTCTACCAAAATGCAAACAGGCGGAGAAGAACTAATAAAAAAAGCTAGAAATACATTTAATTCTCCTAAAAATTCAGACGGTAGTCTACTTAAGGTAATACTTGGAACTCGATCTGTTATGGAAGGAGTGTCTTTTAGAAATGTTAGACAGGTTCATATAACAGACCCCTGGTGGAACGAATCTAGAATAGAACAGATTTTAGCCCGAGCATCTAGGTATTGTAGTCATTCAGGTCTTGAAAAAGAAGAACAATATGTAGACATTTATAGACACTATTCTGTTTACCCTGGACAGGGAATAGATCAAGAGGCTGCATCAAAGTTGGGGGGTAATTACAAGGGATTTGCAGAAGATAGTATAGAAGAAAGAATGTTACAATCCTCGATTAAAAAATACAGTATAAACAACGATCTAGAACAAATAATTAAAAGCTGTTCAATAGACTGTAAGATAAATAGAAATGGGAATATAATAAGATTGGAAGAATATTGCAACCCAGTCGGTATGGGAATGTATCAAATACATTATAAAAACCCTTCTAATGGACGAATGTACATAAGGGATGGTATACCAGATAAATTATCTTTTCAGCAAATAAAAAATAGAGAATATTCTTTCCCCAGGAAAGATTTACCTTTAAGGTTTACAGAAGCGGGATTCCAAGGTGGAGATGGGAGTTATAGTATTATTACGACATTTGAAGACGGCCCAGATGTTCTAGACGATAGTAATATAAATGAGGACTTAAATATATTAGAAAATATAGAAGAATGGAACTCTGATAAAAAACTAGAAGATATTTATATGGACGCGAGTCTAAAGAAATACATAACAAATTTATATAAAAATTATAACTTATTGCCAGCGCTTAGGCGAGATCATTTAAATGAAACGGGGGGAGATAAGAGAACTTTTAAGGAGACAACTGATTCTGGAACCAGAGAACTAGTAGATTGTATAAAAAAATTGTCAAGTTCTGACATATCAAACGACTCGTTAAGGAAAAAAATTAACGACTATTTTACAATTAATTCTAAAAAGGACAATTTAACCAAAAAGGTACTAGAACTTATAAAATATGGAGATTACGAAATTCACCAATTAGACGATCTAATCGACATCGCTATACAACACCCCGATTTTATTAAAAATCAAATTAATATGTATAAAAATAAAACTTAAAATAAAATATAGAATAACATTAAAATGAGTGCGGAAACATTAAAATATTTCGACAAACTATCTAATGAAAATATAATAAATTGGATGATTCAAAATTTATCAGAAAATCAAATAAGAACATGCTTAAACAAGGAAGGGTCTACTGATATTTCCAAAATTTCGGCCGGATCTGGGATAAGTATGGATGATGCCGCATCGAATGTACAGAGAATATACAGGGGGAGGTTGGCGCGGGCTAAAATGAATCCTTCCCAACCCGATTCTAGAGAAACACTAGAAGAATTATACACCAAATGCGAAGGAATGGGATATGTAATAGCAGATGTACAAAACGGGGTTGTAACTTATTATCATTTCAAAGAATTTGATTCTGATATTGATATTCAGGCAGGTATCAATCGTGACACCGAAGACGGAACAGCGACGTGGACATATAACACGGTTCCGCTAGATGTATTCATGGATACTAGATGTGAATCAGACGAGCGCGATGTATTCCAATCTTTAATAGAAGATCCGGATAATAATACTAATTTTTCCCCTGTCCCGGATGATATATACAGAGCCGCGCAATCTTACAGGAATCTAGGTTTTGATCCACCAGTGGATATATATAATATAGGAGGAACATCTTCACAGGACCAGGAAGATTCAGAACCCGACCCGCAATATATAATGTCCGATATAATGATGAAGGCTATAAACACGCAAAAAAAATCGGCTGAATTTATGAAGAAAGAATTTGGGGACGATTCTGAATATATGAAAATGTGGCCAGTATTCTTCATTGGCGTGGACGATGATAACAAATTATCTTATTTATTTCCGGAGGTAAGTTCTGGTAATATACGATTTTCTACGTCTAAAGTAAACCCCAGGTTACTAAATACTGAATGTAAGAAATTAACAAAAAAAATAGTATCCGACATAAAAAATCAGAATATAACAGACGTAATGAATAAGTTAAATTCTGCTCTAAGAGATCAGGACGAAGATATTATATGTAGGATTAAGTTTAATTATGATGAACAAAATCATTTTAGTTCTTTTGGAGATACAAATTTTGGAGAGGATTCTGACACATCGTCCATTGCCGGAGAAAATGAAAGTAACTTTGGAGAAGAACCCGAGTATAATTCATGTGGAAATTCAGTAGATGAGAATAACTTCGGAGAAGAACCCGAGTATAATTCATGTGGAAATTCAGATGCTGAGAATAACTTCGGGGATTCCGACGATGAGAATAACTTCGGGGATTCCGACGATGAGAATAACTTCGGTGTAAAGAAAAGGAGGTCAAGAGGACCAACATCAAGGGATCCTTTTAATATGCGTGAGATGTATGCAGGACTTGATGATTCAGATGAAATGGAATCCGATGGTGTTCCAATACCAATGATATCTGGAATAAAAAGTGGTATATCTAAACCCAAGAAAGTAAGCGATATGACTATACCAGAGATAGAAGAGCGTATGCTTAAAATGCACGGAGCCAAATACGCATCAGAATTCAAACCCGAAAAGTATAAAACAAAATCTGGAGGAAATAGTGTGAGATACGTAAAGAGGGTTAAATGTGTAAGTACATCAGATTGTACTTGCACACCTAAGTCAATGAACACAGGTTTTTCAAAGTATGGAGACTGCCCGTCGTGTCTTATATCTAAGTATGGAGATACACCCCATGATACTACGCCTGTATTTCCAGAATTTAATACCGAATTTGGTGAAAACGAGGAGTTATTATTTTAATCTTTATCTTTTCTTTTTAGCCGTCATACTCGGTTTTTTCTTTGATATTCTGCTTTTACTCATGGACGAAGACAGTGAGTTAATATTTGGGGATAAACCCATATCTTCTAAGTCTTTTATGAGTTTATCTGCATTGTAGTCATCTGCCATTTTAAGCATTTTAGCCTCTTTTTCCACTTTTTTAATTATGTAAAAATTGTAAGCATTATTATACATTATAATCAATCTAATAAAATCATCCTGAAATATATTTCTCCATGTACTGTAATGACTGTTTAAGTATCCATGGAATTTTTCTTCATCGTAAAAATATGTTTCAAGTAGATTCGCGAATATAGGAACTTCTAAATATATCCTTTCTTCTATTGGAATCCGAGATTTAAATAGACCACGAGAAGGACCTTTTTTTATAGTATTTATTATTTCGGACTTTATTCTTTCCATATCTTAATTAATTTAATGTATTATTTTTATTTAGTGTTATTTATTTTTAGTAATTAAATTATTCAATTAATTATTGGTATAGAGTTATATAAAATAATACAATAAATGTACCTAGAAGTATCTTACATAGGATCAGCATGTGGTAAAAATAGATACGAACCAACTATTAAAACTATAATGCTTCTTTTAGCTCGGTATAGCCCACATGTAATAAAAAAACTTTTATTTGAATATGGTATTATAATAGAATCGTGTTATGATACTAAGGTATATGACACTGAACTTAAGAATATATATTCAGTTTTTAAGAAAAATATAACAGATGTCTCTACGGTAGAGAATGTTAAAGACGAGATAATTAAAAAGTTAAAATCCGAGAATAAAGAAATTACCGACGAGGACATTTCTGTAGCGAATAACTTTTTAGAATCTTCAATAAAAAAAGACTGCGGAAATAATAATGAAAGTTCTGTAATTCAATCTAAAATGTATACAAAGGGTAATAATTTTATGCATAGGAAAACCCCGTGGGGCCATCAGGCCTTAGAATGGGAGCTTAGAGGATTTCACGATGCTTCTCACGGAGACACTGTTATTGAGATTAAAACTAGGATGAAAAGGGTGAATGTTAGGAAAAATGAATACGATCTTTATCAATTGTTTGGTTATCTATTAGTAATGGACAAGACAAAGGGTAAAATAGTTCAGAAGTTTCAAGATGAAATCTTTGACTCTGACACTGAAAATTCTGAAGAATTTGGGATTATAGACATTTCATTGGATAAATGGGCTACTAAATTTGATAAATTTAAACAGGAATTGTATTCGTTCTTTGAAAAAGTTGATGCCATTTGTGATAACATAGAATATAACATCCACGATTATATGGTTGACTTTAAGAATGTAATTAATAGTTCTAATGATTTTCCCATTGCAAAGATATACAACGGAATACCGAGAAATGTAAATAATAACTACGAAAAACTTATTAAAACTCTATTCTAACATTTTTTTACCCGATTCAGTAATAATGTTTAATATTGGGTCTTTACCATATTGTTGTATTATTTCAAGTGCTTGTAATTTTTTACTTTCTAAATTTCCTCCAAAAGCTCTTGATAAAGAAACATCTGTTCTTATAAGCATTCTATTGTTACACGCAGTATTTATAGAAGAATAACTTGAATGACCCATAACTACATGGTTTACATTATAAAATTTTGTTAATTGTTTGGCTATTTTATTACACTTAGCATCTGATATATTTCTTTTATCAGAATATTCCCTAGAAAATATAGGATTATCTTCGTCTGTATTTTCAAGGTATTTAGGAACCTTTGATTTACCAGTTAACCATAAAGATACGTCCCTGTTAATTTTAGTTATATCAACTTTACCGTTTCTATCTAAATTATATCTAATCATAGCATCTGTTATAGATCCGTGTATAAATAAGAAATCTCCAATCTGGTATATAATTGGACGGGTTCTTCCAAACAGTTTTCCGCCTTCGTTGCCTGGGAGTAGGAATTTTTGCCTATCTAGCCCATGATATTTAAAAACATCTATATCAGCCTTTTTAACATAGTCGCGGATAAATCCTTTATTATCGTTGTTGAAATAATGTGAATATAATTCATGATTTCCTAAAATGGATATCACTCTACCGCCTGTCAATTTTGCTTGGGAATCTAAAATAAGAATGTATAATATTATCTCAAGTTCTCCAGATTCATCCATATACATTTTATTCATTTTAACACCGGGTCTTTTACCGTCCATAGTATCTCCCATTTGTATTACATGGGTAGAACCTCCTGTCCAGTTTCCACTTTTATCTATAACTTTACACATATACAAGAGTCTTTTAAATATTGTAAAATCCCCGTGAATATCTCCGATTGATATTACTCTGGTCGCGTTCATTGCATTATACTATTAACTATTTTTTAAATATTTTATTAATCATATTATCTGTTGGGAGTCCAAGTGTTAGCTCTGTCCCATGTAATACAGTTGGGAAAAATAGACCGAATGGTTTACTATCTTCGATAAATTTATTTACAGTATTGGTAATAGATTCTCGTTCTTCCGATTGAAGTTTTGTAAAATCATCTCCATAATCTAAACTGTTATCTCTGTTATATTTTATTATTATATAATCTTTGTAATCCTTGAGCTTAGTTTGTATCATGGTGCAAAATGGACAGTCTTCTCTACTTAATACAACGACCGTTTCTGTTTTCAATGGTAATATTATAACATCTTCGGGCTTTTTTATAACTTTTTTATATTCCGAAAAATTTGTAAAAGATGTACTAACAAAATAAACGGCTATTATAGATAATATAATTATAAGTACAGATATAGATAATTCCAACATATTAAAGTTTAAGTTAGATAATATTTTACGATAAATAACACATAATAAGAAATTAACTCAATAATTTTGTATAAAGGAAATGAATATATTTGTGTCATCTGATAATAACTGGGATAATTATGCTCTTATTACAAAATACATTTCTTTAGACTACATGCCCGAAGATGTTAAACTAAATCATGTATATGGAAAGCATTTACAACATATATCTAAAATTTGTAATCAAAAAATGATACATTTATATAGAAGAAGTGTAGATCCCGAATTTCCCGCGATGTCATATTATAACATAATAAAGAATATGAATGTCTGTATAATATTCCATAATTTCACCGAATATAACACACCGTCTTCTTTTGTTATAGACGCATGTAAAAAGAACAATATTCAATTCATTATTATAAGTGAACACAATAAAAAATGCTACCTAAATGGAGATGTATATGACGGGAAATTCAAGAATGCTCTAAAAATTGCAATCAATTCTCAATCTAATAGTTTAGACTTTAAATGTATTGAGAATGATTACGAATACACTAATTTATTTATTAATGTAGTTAAAGATAAGAAACCCGTCCGCGAACTAAGAGAAAACCTTAAAAGATGTTATGATAGACTAAAGGATTATCAAAGTAATAATTCTATAATTTACATTGACAATTAAAATATATCATGTGAATTAAAAATTTCTACCTGATCTCGAGCAGAACTTATCCCTGATTTGTATAATTTAAAAATATATCCAGGCGTTAATTTCTCATTTACTTTTAATATATCTTCTGATCCAGTTTCACATTCACATCTTATAATATATAAACTATTTGGTTCTTTATTTTTTGTCATGGTATTTATAACTTTACTCATATAACCATTCGTTACGTTTTTTAATATTATACTATACCCAAGTATAAATATCTCCTTCGGGGGAGACCCTAGTATATTTTTAGCGCACCCGTCTATATAATAATTTTCCCCTATTTTTACTGGGGGGAATATGAATGGTACACTCATTGATGCAATTATGGCGTCCTTTAATTTAATTTCTGGAAAATCTGTTTTATTGAAATTTGTGTAACAATCATTATCAATATTGGTCGCATATATGTTTATATCTGTATTATATTTATCCGAAAACTCTTTTATAGTAATGTCTTCAGCCTCGCCCAAAACAGACGTGAATTGATTTAATAATTCGTTGTCCAATAGAGACTTATTACTCTCTATTTTTGAAAAATCATACTTTATAATTCCAGATATATCAAATTTCATAAGAGTAGATAAAATTTTAGTAGGGGAAAAGCCAGATATATACATTATACCTATGAGAGAGCCTATAGAGCAACCATAAAATCTTTTTAAATCCAATAATTTATGCTGGTGAAGATATTCTAAGGCTCCTATAAAATTTATACCGTTCATTCCTCCTCCTCCTATACATAAATCGTTCATGATGTTTATTTACCTTGTTAAAAATGTTTTATTTATCAATATATTTACGTATTTTGTGTGAAAGTTGTCTTGTAAGAATTTATTTTTAGTTATCCATTTCCCGTGATGACCATAATCCCAGCATAATGAATGAGCTAGCTCATGTAGCAATGAGTTAATTATTTCACCTGCTGGAATAGGGGTGCCATCGGGATTATAAATCTTGAACCCCAATTCACGACCCTTGTCATAATTCCATGCCATTAAATTAGGATCCATGTCTATCAATTCTCTGTAACTGGTATTTTGTAATTTAGTCATAAGAATCTTAGAATCATCTGGGTCTATATTTTCATCGTATATTAAATCAACCGAGATATCTCTAAGAACATCTAGTAACTCAGCAGTTTTTTCGTCTCTAGAGTAGTATCGTCTACCAGATTTTGCTACATGAGAAGTACCACACGCACCTACAAATGAATATATTATAAAGAAAAAAATAATAATAACTGCTACTAATAACATTGTTTTATATTATGATAGATATATTATTATTTTTTTTGGGAATTAAGTCTTGGGATGTAAATTTTTTCCCTGTAAAACGATATTCAGTACAAGAAACCCCGAGAAATAATAATCTTAGAAACTCTAAAACTGTAAACACTTTAAAACTTATATCAGAAGATACTCCCTCTCCGAGAATGAATATATATCAAATAAGAAGAAATGTTAACATAAATACAAATGATAAAATATTTTATACATTTTACACGGTTTATTCTTTTATTATACTGTTATTATTATCTATACAACCAATTTATACTATATACAACTTTTCATACGATAGAACCGATTTAAAATTTTTAACTTCATTTTTAACCCATTTAAATGTACCTATAATATATGTATGGGAAAAAATATACTTCAGAAGTGACCATTTAGATAAAAGGATAAAGTGTAAAAAATTTAACAGGGCACTGATATACGTATGTGCCCTATCGAGTATAATAATAAACTTCTTAGATATAACATCGTTTTATAATGATTATTACTGGACGGATTTATTTAAAAACGACATCCTATTCTTTAGTTTTATAATAGTAGAATGGATATACTCTAGGTTAGTAATATTCTTATACGCATTTTCATTTATATTTGTTATGGATTCACATATAACAATTTTCAAAGATTTTATAACAAACCTACAAATTAATGAATGGTGTGAAGAATGTGATTCTCCTTTAATAACAATAATAAAAGACGTTGTAGTTATAAGAAGAAATATAGAAACTACTATATCTTATTATAATGATATAATTAGTCTAACTACTCTTTTAGGAGGATTATCGTTTGCAATTTTTATAAGAGATCTTATACCACCAGGGGCTAATGAAATAAATGATATTGAATTTGATGAACATGATAGGTATCTAATACACCCCACTATTGTATATATATCTTGTCAAATATCACTACTTGTATACATGATGAGATATGCTATGCAGAGAAACCGGGTATTAAAATATATTAAGTCTATAGAATTTATAAATAAATTTCTATCAAAAATACCAGACGAAAAAATTCATAAAAAGACAAATGGAAAACTGGATGTAGTTGTTTTAAATATAGCAGATTCTTCTTCTACTACACTCAATTGGATTATTTTAGGTAATATATTATCAGAACAATGGTTAGATTTTACTATTTTTGGTGTATCTACATCTGATGGAAGTCTTATTAAAAAAAGCGCAACACTTGGATCTGCCCTACTATTCGCTATTAGTTTTTTACAGAATAATAATTAACTTAAATACAATAAATATATATAGATATACGATGATATCATTTAAAAGGCCGCAATCTATAGAAGAAAAACCTGAACTTATTTATCAGATTTTATCATGGGAGGCGTTAGATGAAGATATTGAACAGGACACTTCCGACCCGGAAGATGAACCCGACCCTAATTTAGTTGATAAAAGGTATCACATCTATTCTTTCGGTGTAAACGAATGCGGAGAATCCGTCTGTGTTAGATTTGAGTCATACCGGCCTTATTTGTTTGCACTTGTGCCTGATAAATTCCAAGAAACTTTTAATTCTTATGCTAAGAAAGAAGTAGAACGATTTATCCGTAATAAACTGTTTAAATCGAGAGACGATCTTATATCTGTTGAGTTAGTGGAGCGTAAAAAATACAAGGGTTTTACAAACTGCAAAAAATTTAAATTCTTGAGATTTGTATGTAAGAATCTATATACATTTAATAGGATAAGATACATCCTAAATCCTAAAGAAAAGTCAAGACTTCCTAAAATTTCTAATATCGACCAGATTTCCCCTCTAAAATTCGACCTTTATGAATCAAATATAGATCCATATTTGAGATTTACTCATAAGATGGATATAAAAATGGCAGGGTGGGTAAAGGTCAATAATATAACACAGGATAATGACATGTCTAGATGTCAACATAATTACATCTGTCATTATACAAATGTAAAACCATATGACAGGCAGGAAATATGTAATCTTACTCTGGGTGCATGGGATATTGAGGCATTTTCTTATTCATCTAGACATCTAAATATTAACGAATTTCCTAACCCAGAAAATCCTCTAGATATTATCACACAAATAGGCACGAGTTTGTATAAATTTGGAACAAAAGAAAAGATTAAACATGTTGTCACTATCAAAAGTCCTATTGACAATGATTGTGATCCAGTTGAGGGGGTTGTTATTGAAACATATGATTCAGAAAAAGAACTAATAGAGGGATGGGTAAAATTCATACGGGATACAGATCCTGACATTCTAGTTCAATATAACGGATACGGATTCGACTGGGCATATATTTATGCAAGAGCCAAAGTCCTTGATATTGAATACGTTCTACAAAATCTCAGTCGCATAGAGAGTAAACCTGCCGAGTTTTTTGAGAGTCGTCTTAGTACATCCGCGTATGGAGACAATACGATGAAATATATGAAGACCCACGGTATTACTCAATTTGATCTTATGTTTATTATCAAGAAAGAGCACAAACTAGAATCTTATAAACTTAATAATGTAGCCGAACATTTCATCGGGGAAAACAAGGATGATCTTAGTCCAGCCGATCTCTTTAGATACAACACGTCAACAAAGGATAAGATTGCTCTAGTTGTAAAGTATTGCGCCCAGGACTGTTGGCTACTAATAGAATTAATGCTAAAATTGAGACTTATTACTAATATGATCGGTATGTCTAATATCACTATGGTATCGATGCAAGACATTGAGCTCCGAGGACAGCAGATCAGGGTTCATACTCAGATTGCGTATGAAACGAAAAAGGAAAATTTTCTTATACCAACTACAGACTATAAACCAGCCGGGGAGGTAGATGAAGATGATAATTTTGTTGGGGCTACTGTACTAGACGCAACACCTGGTGCCCATTTTGAACCAATTGCAGGTCTTGATTTTGCTAGTCTTTATCCTTCTATTATGATCGCGCACAACTATGACTACTCTACTATAGTAGATGACCCGCAGTTTGACAATTTACCAGACTGTGTATATGAATCTATTGATTTCGGAGACGGTCCTGTAAAATTTGTACAGAATCAGCAGGGTATCATGCCTAAGATTCTACAGCGTCTATGGAAAGAAAGAAAAGACATTCGTAAACAGATGAAAACACTAAAACCAGATGATGATTTATATGCAGTTCTAAATGGTGTTCAGCTTGCTATCAAGGTTTCTATGAATAGTATTTATGGGTTTACGGGGGCTAAGTATGGTAGGCTCCCAAATAAAAAGATCGCAGCCGCCGTAACTGCTAGTGGTAGAAATATGATTGCACATTCTAAAAAATGTGCAGAAGAATGGTACGACTGTGAAGTTGTTTATGGAGATACGGATTCTATATATGTAAAGTTCAATAGTGATTTAAAGGGTCAGGCTCATATGGATTATGTATTTAAAGTTGCCCCAGAATGTGCCGATAGAATATCAGCTACATTCAAGAAACCGATTGAACTAGAGTTTGAGAAAGTAATGTATCCTTTCATATTGTATTCTAAGAAGAGATACGCGAGTCTATTCTGGACAAATCCTCTAAAGTATGATTACATTGATTACAAAGGCATCCAAGTTGTAAGACGAGACAATTGTGCTTTCGTAAGAAATAATGCTAAAAAGATCTTTGAATACATTTTTCTAAACGAAAAGGTGCTAAACTATACATTTAATTCCGTCGATGAGCTTATCGAGACATCAAAGGACTTTGCTAGAGATAAAATCAGGATGCTGATAAACGGGGAGGTTCCAATGAAAGATCTATTGTTGTCCAAGTCCCTTAGAACTGGTTATGCATTTGATCGCAAAGCTATATGCAATGATTGTGCAAAAACATATTACGAACTTAGTTTAGTTGGTAAAAAAGAAATGGATATAACCGTACTATGGAAAAAACCAAAAGATGATAACAACCAGAAAGAAACTGTTCTCCAAGATTTTCTCAAAAGAGAACATATATGTCCCAATTGTTCAAAGAATACAACATTCAAACAATGTCCAGCTAATCTTCCTCATGTAGCACTGGCTCGTAAGAGAGTGGAAAGAGACAAAATGGACGTTGTAAATTCAGGAGATAGAATCTCTTATGTATTCGCAACATATGACAGTACTAAACAATTTGAAAAGGTAGAGGACCCCGATTATGTAAAAAAGAATGGCATACCTATTGATTATCTGTATTACTTTGAACACCAATTTAAGTCTGTAATTGAGACAATATTCACCCCCATGTTGGAGAATGTTCCGGAATTGTGGTTAGACATCATACCTGCAAAACAAAGAAAGACAAGAGTAAAGAAAAGTGAAAAGGGTATTTAAAGAAAAATGAATTATAAATTTTACAAAAAAACATTCAGTTTAAAAAAATAATTCATAAATTATTATATTAGGCAATATGGAGTCTAGATTCAAAGATTTTCAAACCGAATACAATCTTAATGACGAAGCCATGGGTAAATTGCTAGGACTTTTTAATGACGCTTTTATTGATATTGCCCACAAACTAATCAGTGAAGCTAAAATTCCGCCACAAACTTCTTCAAAAATCAACACCAAATCTAAACAAAAATCGTTTGATAGCCCCGCGGTTAAAAGATGGGCTACAAAGATCGCAGCTGATTACGGACTTGAAAACAATTTGACACTTGACGATTTTGACGTAGATAACCTAAAAGATGGAAAAATCACAAAGAACGACATCAACGCATTCATCAAGAATAATAAGAAAGATATTAAAAAAGCCCCTAAACTAAATACCAAAAGGGGCGATAAGAAAGAAGAACCCTGGTATAAGAACTCAGAACACGAAAAACCAACCCATAAGTGTTGTGGAATGAATAAATCAGGGGATCCATGTAAGCAGCCGGGGACAGTAAGTCCAGACGGAGCCAAAAATCACTATTGTTTTAGGCATGGGGTTGATTGGAAAAATTTCGAAGTATCGTCTGATTCAGATCTGGAAGAGGAAGCCATAGGCGAGGTTATTGTAGATAATAGTTATATGAATAAACTATGCGAAGTAGTTGATTCTGAATAGATTTAAAGATTATATGAATAAAGATAAAATATGAATTTCAAAGAATATCTAAATCTTAAAAAAATAGATTCCGAAACGTATTTTGATAAAACCATTAGCTCATGTAAAGATCTAGATGTATTACCTGCTGAACTAGTTAATTGTAGATGTTGTGAAAAACATAAATTTAATTTCCCCACTCTAGAGTGTAAATTACCTGCGTTACCAAAACCCCAAGGTTTTAAAAATTCAGATTGTAGTTGCCCATGTAGACATATAGCTAGACACATATGCAGGGAATGGGATCTTGTAAATGAAGTAGAGGATCTCAATAGTGATGAAAGTTCAGACGAGTCTGAAGTAGATAGCGACGATTCAATAAACGATTTTATAGTTTCGGACGATGAAACAGAATATGAACTCACTAAAAAAGCAAGAAAAGAACTAAGAAAAATAGTTGACACATTTAAGGGTAAAAATAACTTAAAGACGAGATAGATGTATTAGTACGTCAATAATGGAAAACTTTCCAATTAAAACAATGATAGCATATGTTTTAATTTGGACGGCGTGGTTGTTTTCACATGAAGCCATGTTAAATCATCAAGAATATCTTATAAAACAAGATGATCTCCTTTATAATGATAACACCTCAACAATAGAATTCCCATTTGGCCCAAGAGAGTTTTTATATTTTAATACGGTATAAAACTACTTATATAATAAATAAAAGGGGCACTAGCTCAGTAGGCAGAGCGCAAGACTTTTAATCTTGTGGTCATGGGTTCGATCCCCATGTGCCC
>MDSY01124503.1_pt1 | contig 17291 bp, 18 predicted proteins | sample 811131 | NCBI WGS metagenome assembly MDSY01 (sample SAMN05326643, study PRJNA326480) | marine metagenome | isolation source: seawater | place: Atlantic Ocean: South West | collected 2010
AATATGCGCCGTCTTCTTAATGTCCATGGGCGCATCAAAAAAACCGCGGACTTCACTAAAGGCCCGCTGCTGAAAATCCTGGTCTAATCCCGGGGCATTGGTCAAGACCAAAAACCCGCATTCTGAAAGAGCGTAGCGTAGATCCTGCATGAACTTGTCGCGATTACCTGCAAGATCAAGCCAATTAACAGTAGGAATCTCGTGTATCGGTTGCCCGGTTTTGCCTGCTTGCTTTTCTACTTGGTGCACACCATTCTCTCCCATCGGTTCACAGTCAAGCTATTACAGGGTCAGAAAAAAAGCAAAGTCTTTAGCGCTTCAAAAGGCGACAGCATTTACGGCCTACCTAGGTACCGATACATTTGCGAGGTGGTCGCTAAACCGACAATCATCACTGCGCAACAGCAAAATCGCTCCCTTAAATACCAGCGTCACTCTTAAACGAATTCATAGCGTGCCAAGCGTGAAAAACCATAGCAAAGACAGCAATCATCAACAGTCCAGCTGCGCCGAGAAAGTAGGCCTCAATGTGTACTGGCGCAATTTGACCGCCCCATAAAGCCAACAGCATTAACTGATAAATAACGCCGAACACCCCCAGAGATATGGAGGAAATTTTCAGCGACAAGGCCTCACCATATAGCGGCGCAGCAACCAATAAGGCGAACACTGAATAGAGCCAGAAACCTAGATAATCGAAGGAAGTATAGAGAGAAAAAGGCACTGAGACGTTAAGTAACCGCAGCAATGGATCCGCAAGGTCTGCGCCCGCGGCACCGCTTGCTATCGTGTCAGCCAGTAGAGGAATCGTCCAGACCGCAATAAACTTAGGGATGAAAAAGACCACAACCGACATCAGCACAACCATCGCCGCGAAAATGGCACGCAACGGACTGTCACCTACTATGCGCCAAGCAATCGCAAAAAATACGCCCGAAAAACTGAGCATTGCCACAATCTGGTTTACCCAACCGGCGATAAAGATCTCTCGGTTAGCATTCAACCACGCAACGCGGTCAGCATGGTCCGCAGTATAACCATCCGACACATCCAGGGCCGCACAACTCGAATGCGGCTGAATAGCACCGTGGTTGGCGTGCGGGAAGTTGAGAAAAAGCAGGTGGAAGTTGACTACGTCACTGGGGGCAAAGCGCTTCGCGTCAAAGCCAATAGCTGTGTCTTGGCTTGCTACAACAACCTCATACCTCACCTCTCCCCCGAAATGTCTGAGCGCCAGAAAGAGGGCCTAGATTATGGTGTGAAAACGCCATTCGTTTACGCGAGCGTGCTGTTAGAAAATGGTCGCGCATTTGGAAAGTTAGGCGCTACCTTTTTCCAATGTCCCTACGATACATTTCAGTGGGTAAGTGCAGGCCCAACCACGACGGTTGGTGGTTATGAACCCCCTCGCGGACCAGATGACCCCATGGTGTTATTATTAATGCATTCACCAATGACCGACCCCAAGGGCACCCTAACTGCGCGCGAACAGCTGCGGCTAAGGCGGCATAAGATTTACGCCACGCCTTTTGCCGATTATGAGGCGGAGATTCGCAGTCAACTACAGGGACTCATGGGGGCACAAGGTTTCAACCATGAAAAAGACATTCGCGCGATAACTGTCAACCGTATTCCTCATGGCTACGCCTACCCCTACCTCGCATTAGATGATCCTGAATGGGAGAAAGGTCAAGCACCCCACGAGATTGGTCGAGCGCAGTTTGGACGTATTTCAATAGCTAATTCAGATTCCGAGGCCATCCCCCTTATGGATGCAGCTTTCGACGCTGCCTGGCGAGCCGTCGAAGAGCAGACCTAGCCGGCTCGTCAATACCTAGGTGTTTTAGTCTCAATCAATCGGCTCTAACGCATTGCTGTAATGAAATTTGTGCATTGCGCCAGCTTAACTCGCTGCCCAGACCAGCTTAGATGGAGCAGAAACCATTAAGCTAGCGGTGAGCCATATTTTGTCGGGCACCGAGTGCATAGCTCTCACCAAAAGAGCCTCGCGAAACTCTGAGCTAGAGGCTGAACAAAAACAACAAAAATTTAGGGCTAGACCTGCGTCCATAGGGGCGAGGCATCTTTCATCAACCGGTCCATCTTGGTCATACGCGCCACTTTTTTGCCAGACACGGGGTCACTCAACCATGCCGTATACCAAACAATTTCAGTCTTTGGGCTATCAGAGAGCGCGACCACATGTCCGTGTACCGTGTAGTCTCGTCCCGACACAACCGGCGCGCCCAGGTACTGGATCTCAATGGCCCCAAACAGTCCAACATAAGGCCCGCAGATAGGAATAATAGCTTCCTCCACCCCTCTAAAAGAATGAATGCACTCTGCCATTGGCACAACCCTACCACCATAGGTCATGGCATCCGTATAGCAGTCCATGGATGCAGTAATCACCGCAAGCCGTGTATCAATACTTTCCTCAATGACACGCACAGTGCCTTGTGGCGAGGGCGCGCCAATGACTACGTCAGTCATCATGCGCAGATCAGTAGCTTGTCGGTTGGCGGCGATACGCTTACTCACTTCCGAATCTTCGTCATCGCCTAACGATGCGGAGCCTTCCATGACAACAGCACCCGCTTCGTTTTCCATCCAGATACGCGCTTTGATTTCACTGATGGGTTCAAGCAAACAACGCACTGGCTCGTGCTCAATTGTGGCTGCTTTAAAGTATAGGGAGATGCCCCCGTTGGACCACCAGGCATCGCCAAAGTACCCCACCAGCATTGGAGGGAATTGTTCCATGTGAATGGAGCCGGCAATGGTACCGCCTTGAAAGCCTAAGCCTTGAGCGGTGTCATCGTCATGAATACCCCCCTTCTCATCCGCTGAGGAATTTTTGGGTCGACACCACGGCCCCGTAATTATTGCAGACATTATCAACACCCTCCGAAAAATTTAGCCTCACGCACAATTGGATGACTAAACGCGAAATAGTTAAACGTTAACCGCTTTCTTCTGTCGAACCGCCCTAATCGCTATAAGGCTGTCCGTGCAGCGAGGCGTCTAATCCCGCCCCCATCAAATCAATGAAGTTATCTCGGTAAAAACGCTGTTTCTTCTCAAAAGAAGTATTAGCCAAAGCCGTCTCGAAACGTTTTAACGGATTTCGTCCGCCCTCAACGTGGGGAAAATCAGATGAGAACAAGCAAACGTCTGGGCCTGTATTTTCAATAATCCAATCTGTTGGCTCGTGAGGATAAGGCGTTACACGGAATTGGCGCTGAGCAATTTCGCTGGGTTTAGCCGAGAGATTTTTTAACCGATCTTCACCCTTCTTAAATGCTTCCGCACCAGAATCTAGATAACGCATCCAACCAGGCACCCAGCTAGCGCCCAGCTCAATGGCACCGAACTTCAGCTTTTCATGGCGGTCAAACACACCATCTACAATCAAAACAGACAGAGTTTGCCAAAGGGCTAAAGGAATCGTCATATAACTTGTTGAGGTGAAATTCTCCGCGCCACCATGAAAATCAAGCACTGCATCTTGGCCTGTTTCATGGTAATCCAGGTTCATTTTATGCTCGCCACCGACGTGAAACAGAATAGGCACGCCAGCGTCTTCTGCCAGCGACCATAGAGGTTCTAGCCCTATGTGGCTGGGACTGTGGCCTGGAGGACAGCGCGATGGAATAACTAAACCCTTGCAACCCATTTCCAATGCTTCTTTAGCAATCTCAGGAGCTCGCTCGATATCCACCAACGGCACATATCCGGTGGCCAGCAAGCGTTTATCTTCACTGCAAAAATCAGTCATCATACGGTTGTGCGCGCGCGCTGCTTCACAAGCCAAGGCGTTGTTTTGCCCTGTTTCTAACCCATAATTATCCAATGCGTCTGTGGTGAACATTAATTGGCTAGCAAACCCGAGGTGGTCCAATGTTTTGGAACGGTCTTCTTTACAAAACGCACCTAGGGCCTCGTGCCCGCGCCGGGTCATAATTTCTTCTTCAGCGCCTGCCTTAAACTCTGGCTTGTTATGCAGAGCAGTTGTCTCATCTACCCAGCTTTGATCGCGGGTTCTGATATGCGGCTTAAAATCTGACTTGAATTTCTCTGAAATGTATTCAACAATCTTTTCCGGAAACTCCATCACATGAGCATCCGCATCATGAATTGTTCGGTTTTCTACGTAGGCCATCTTACTTTACCCCTGATATTTAAAATGATGTTTCAGGCTTCAAGAGCTCAGTCTCCAACGCGCCTAACTAAGCAGGTGTAACCCGCTCTAAACATTCAAATCTCCCTCCCCCCCATACTGGCACCGTCGAAAGTGATCATCAAGCAACACAATTTCTTTACTCAAGACCATCTACTTGTCAAAACTATTACCTGTATCCTTAATTCTCCGAAATCTAGGCAAGAATAAAATGATGTTAGGTAAGACTATTCTCGGCATTTCCGCTTTAATTTTAGTTTCTTATGGCGCGGTGTGCTTAGTTTCGCCCACTACCCCTGCAACGTATGCTGGCTTGATCATCAGCAATGGCGATGCGTTCGCGGAAGTCGGCGCAATGTATGGAGGGCTGCAGACTGGCCTTGGCTTGTTTTTCTTACTGGCTTTTTTAAAATCGGAATTTTATCGGTCCGGGTTGGTCATATTGTTTTTGGCCATTGGAAGCTTGGCCATGGCGAGGCTATTCTCCTTATTAATGACTGACCAGGTGATCACTGCTTATACTTATGGCGCACTTATCTATGAGATAGCCACTGCCTGCGTAGCTTTTATTGCGCTAAAGAGAACACCCAATGACCCAGCATGAGTATATCTTCATATCCGTATCCATCATTTTGGGTTTAGCTATTACGAGATTACTGCACAACGCGGCAATGCTTATCCGCGCAAAAGACAGAATCAGTTTCCACTGGTCGTCCGCTATTTGGGCCTTTTGTATTATGTTGTACGTCCTGCAGCTTTGGTGGGTAGGATGGGGCCTGCGAGTTATTGAACAATGGCAGTTTGTTGACTTCATTGTTTTAGTTTTTGGTTGCTCTTGCCTCTACGGGGCGGCGGAAATGGCACTAAGTGAACCGGGCGAAGGCACGTTATATATGCTTAATGAGAGCCAGCAGTTTGGTCGGCTATCAGCGCTTTCCATGTTGTTATATTTCTTTGTTGGGCCTTATCTCAATATATTTCTGTATGATTACGCAATTCTGCCATCCTTAATTGTTCCCTCTATTGGCATTTTATTAATGATATTCGTAATCAGTATGCCCAAACAATTCCAGTTATGGTCCGCGCTTTTTCTCATCTACTCTGTAAACATACTGATTCTAACGGTTTAAGCTTCTCCACTGCTATGATGACCGCTTATTTTTACACCTGCCTGCCCGCGACAAAAATTGCGCTGTCGCTGCGTAGGGTTTCTCGAAGTTAGGGAGCAAAATAGAAATCAAGCAATAGCATTAGATCAAACCTCTACCCGCCTGAGGCGGCGTGTTTTGCGAATATTCAAGCCGCCAGCCGAAAGCTTTCTCCATTGCTCATAACCACAGGTTCTATATTTTTATGCATTATTTTCGCCCTTTATACCTATTCATAAGTGGATGGATTTTGCTTATAGCGAGTACAACTTTTGCGTTTCTCGGACTTATCAACGGCTTGGCTCAACTGGCATTATTTGCATTAGTGGTTTGCATACCTATTTGGCGCACTGGACGCATGAACTACGTGGACATCGGTTGGCCATGGGGTTTGGTTTTGCTGGGAGCGCTCAGCTACTTGTTTAGCGACGGCTATTGGTTGCGCTCGCTGATGATCAGCGCTGTGCTCGTTTTAGTTGGACTGCGCATGGGGATAGGCGCACTAAATCTATGGCGATTAGGGCTTTTGCAAAAAGAGTTTCCTCGCTACGAATATCAACATATCCGCTTTGCCATGGAAGGCAAGACCAACACTGCACTAGCCCTCCAGGTAGAAGCCTTATCCCAGGGTTTGGCTAACGCTTCTTTTCTAGCGCTGCCAGTTCTACTCATAGCGTCTAATAACAATCCTCACTTCTCGCTACTAGAGTTAGTTGGCCTAGCTATTTGGTTTATCGCCTTCGCCCTGGAGAGTGTGGCTGATTTTCAGAAGGTCAGCTTTTTGGCTAAGATGAAGTGCGAAGGCAAAACTCGGCAAGTGTGCGATGTAGGGTTATGGCGCTATTGCCGCCACCCAAACTACTTCTATGAGTGGATGGTTTGGAATGGCATTGCAATCGCAGCAATACCTTCATGGCTTGCTCTGCGAGGTACTGAGAATTCCGTAGTATGGGTGTTGCTTGGAGTCGGCTTATTATTGACCTCCAAAGCCATGTACAGCACATTGGTATATACAACCGGGGCAGTGCCATCTGAGCATTTTTCTATGCAGAAGAGGCCTGATTACATTCAATACCAAGCTCGCACTAACCGCTTTTTTCCTGGCCCGCCGCGGCAGATAGATTAAGTCGACTTTAGCCTACCTAGGGTTAGAGTCACAAAATGGATGTCTAACTAAAAATTTTTAGTTCATCAGCCAGCGCGAAAACAGTGGCTGCAGGAATCAGCGCTGGCTGCTAACTGCCCATGTCATCCACCGTGCAGAACTTCGACTCTAGATCGAGTACCGTCAATACTCTGCCAAAACCAATGAACTGCCCAATCATCATGCCTAGCTCCAACACCTGTGGATCGCTGTAGTGGTCTTTAATTCGAGCAAAAAAATCATCGTCCATGTTGTGATGGTCAGTGGCTAGCCTGTCTGCGTATTCCAACGCCAACTGCTCGTCTTCTGTAAAAGCAGCCAAACTTTTGTCTAGGTCAAGTTGAGCAATTTTTTCTTCAGTCAAATCTCCTGCAGACTGCAGGAGGCGTACATTCAGTCAGGTAAAACAGTCATTGTGTCTGGCGATTCTAAGACGAACCATTTCAATAAGACTCTCAGGCAGCGAGTGTCCTTTGCGCGCTGGATAATAAAACTGGTTGTATAAGTTAAAAAAGTCTTGGCTATTCGCCAAACCCCTCAGCGTAGAGGTGTCTAACCCCCTATCTTCCATAGCTTGCGCATTGGCACGGGTTGTTTCATCCAACTCTTCGTCGGGTAATAATCTTATTCTGGCCATATCCTCTCCTTCCTCGCACTCTTTTTGTCAATTTACGGTTGCATAGCATCTGCCTAATTCATTCACTATACCGGTTGTATCTTTCAACTCGCCAAACCTCGCAGCTCTTCTATCACTTCGGCGCCTAATGCCACTTCCTCTTCAGGGTGTTCTGAGCATACTTTTAGGTTAAATAAGCGACACCCTGATTCTATGTAGGGCGCCAGTTGCTCGGCTACCTGAGCTGGCGTACCCGAGGGTGTATAGCGCTCGAATTTGGAAAAAGGAATTTGATAAAAGGCTTCCATACCCTCCTTCACCGCCTTGTGAGCCGTTGCAGAATCATTTCTGTCCACACCAATCCATGGCTGATAGCCATGGCACCAGTTAACACCGACTCGACCCAGGTCCTCAGCCTCACGAGCGACCGTTGCCACCGCCTCTGAAAATCTGCGGGCAGAACACCAAACGCCAATCCAACCCTCGCTAAACCGCGCAGCTCTCGTAAGCGCTGCATCGGACCGTCCACCAACTATGACCGGTATCGGAATCCTTGGGGTGGGCTTAATGATCGCGTCAATCACTTCAAATTCCAGCCCAGAAAAGGTCACCGACTCACCGTTAAGAAGACCCTTTATGATCTCTAGTGACTCATTTGCACGTACACCGCGACGGCGAGGATTAACGCCGCACACTTCCATTTCATGGGGATCTTCGCCGCCAATACCAACACCAAAGATCAATCTGCCAGGGGCTATTCTGGCCATACTGGCAAGTTGCCGCGCCACAGGTAGCGGGTGTCTTAGTGGTAACAGGTAAATGCTGGTCATCACACCAATAGTTGGATGTAATTGCGAGAGCGACGCCACCTCTACAAAACCATCAGTACCTGAGCCGTTTCTGAACGAAACATGATCCGCCATAAAAATATGGTCAAAACCAGAGTCGGCTATTTCACTGACGGCTTCTTTACGGCCGTCCCAGTCCAAAGACCAAAGATTACTTGGCGTACCAAGACCAAATTTTAAATCCATTAATATTCCTTGATTCTAATCATCCCAGGTAAAATTTAGAGCCCGAAAGCTTCATCATCTAAACCTAACATTACCCGTCCAGCGAGTTCCATAATCGGTTCACCCACCATCATATGCTGGGAGGCTACATGCACATCGCGAAAATGTTGTTGTAAGCAAGAGGTCTCAAACACGGATGTGCCGCCCATAACGCTGTACATCTTATCAATGACTCGAATTGAAACGTTTACCGCATGCACGGTGGCCGTGCGCATAGCGCGGCGTTCTTGCAAGCTGCCAGGGGCAGATTGGGCAGAGTGCCAACCCTCTTGAATACTTTGGTAAAACAGTGCTCTTGCTGCATTGAGCGCAGTATCAGCTTCAGCCAGATCTATATGTAGGGAGGGTCGTAGCGCCAATGCGCGTCGGCTACCTTGGGGAGTTTTTTCTTTAGACACCCTTATCACCTCCTCCACACTAGCCCGGGCCATACCCAAACAAATTGCACCAATGGGGATACCTAACAATGCAAACTTAGGGAACTGATATATAGGTTTAGATGCTTGCACCGTATCTTCCACATTGCCTGAAAGTCTATCAGCGGAAACCCAGACGTTGACCGCAACGTAATCACTCGACCCTGATCCACGCATGCCAGAGACGTGCCAATTATCGTGTATATCAATTTCTTTAGGTTTAAAAAAGACACGTGTCAGAGGCATCCCTCGCGCGATCCGTTGACCGTCAGCGCCCACTTCGTGCACACCACCGGAAATCCATTCTGCATTACGGCAACCCGAACCCCAACGCCAGTGCCCGTTAACGCGATATCCGGGTTGACCATTTCGTTCCTCAAACAACGCAGTGCCCATGTCGGCAAAAACCCCGCTAGTGATTACATTAGGATTTTGCAACATTTTCTCTAATTGAGTTGTGGGTAACGCACCGAACAAATACTGAGATGTGGCGCCAATAAACACGCACCAACCGGTCGAACCGTTGGCCATAGCAAGAGTTTCGCAAATTTTACAAAACGCTTCTGGCGAAATGCCCAGTCCGCCTAAGTCCTCTGGCACCACCAAGCGATAAAACCCAAGCTGAGCAAGCTTGTCTGCTAAATCTTGCGGCAACTGCCGTAGCTTGTCGATTTCACCGCTGCGCCGTGCAAGTTCAGGCTGAAGTTTTTCAGCCGCACTAATCAATTTTTGTTCTTTTGCGCTAATTGCTATGTTCATTTGACTCCCTATTCGTAGACTGCCAATCTTGCAGAAATTCAGGCTCTGCCAGCAACATCATGCGTTCGTTAATTGCGTATTCCCTGGGGTAAACACCGCCAGAAATTGCCTTACCTGCGCGAATATCTTCCAACGTTTTGCGCAAATCTTTTACATCACTTATACCAAGCCTCGGCGCTCCCGGCGGCCTTACGCGGTGAGCACCATAAATTTTTGAAACCAAAGACTCATAGCTCATTACCGTTTCTGCACCCGCAAGATAGTCGCCCATGTTGCTGTTGGAGAGAAAAGCATACAACGGCCCTGGATAAATAAAGTCGCCACTGAACAAAAAGCCGCTAGTCAAATCTAGAAGCGAAATAGAATCATCGGTGTGCCCTGGCGTATAGAGCACCTGCAGTTGACGGCCCCCAAGAAACATCATCGAACCTGGGGCAAGCCACTCATTAATACTCAAGGTGGGTGCAGCAACACCTTCAGCTACACCCAAATGCTCAGGAGCACTTAGCGTCAAACGATTATCCACTGCCCGGGCTCGGATATACGGCAGGTCAACAACGGCAACTTGATCAAAAGTAATTTCATTGCCGGTATGATCGTAGTGAAAATGAGAAGGTACGAAGGTTATGGGTAGGTCCGTGAGAGATTCCGCAACCTCTCGGATATTGCGGAATCCCGGGCCTGCATCAAAAAGGACAGCGCGTTCACTACCAATGATCAGATAACTGTAATTTTGTTGGGCATATCGTGGCTCGCCAATGGCAAAGGTACGCTCGTCTAATGCTTGAACTGTGAAGTAATCGTCAAACCAAACGGTGTCAGTGCCTTCATCAGTAGTGGCATTGAGTGGCGGCTGTTCGCCACTGCTCATTAGAGAAACGACAATACTATGGCGATTAGCAATGCCGCTCCAAGCTAATATGCAGAGTAGTGCAGCACCAATAACTATGTATTTCATTGCTTTCCCCACGAGAAAAAGTCTGCGCCTTATTCATTCGCGCTTTACCAACGCTTAGGCAATACCTAAAACTATACCTTTAAGTGCCCTGCTAAAGCATCGTTTAGCGACTGCCGGGCCATCTGCAATCCGCTTTCAAAACGACCAATTGTGAAGTGTTCATTGGCGCCTGTGTTTAGCCCGGCTTGAATACTCTCTCCTATCACAAAGTCTTCATCAAATACTTGCTGAACCACATTGTAATTAGCCTGCCAATATTTTTGCGCTTTCTCAGTGTCAGCGGCTTTTGGAATGAGCATTAGGCATTGAAATATACAGCTTGTCTGTCCGGTGGGAATAATTGTGTGAATGTATACATGGTCGGTCATAACCTGCACAAAATTGCAGGGAAATAGGTAATTTTGCGTCATAAAGTTTTTGCGATAAGACCATTCATCACTAGGTTGCTCTTTGAGCTTTTCTATACCCGCCAGAGGCACTGAATGACGAACATGAGGGTATTGATTTAGAAACACACCCTGATTGTCTAAGTAGGCAGCGCAGGCGGTGTTTTTATGGGCAGAACAGAAATGGTATTGCTCTTGAAAGCCCTCCAACGCTATATGCCAATTCATTTCACGCGGAACCGCCCATTCCTTAAAAACCACGTGGCTTTGCAGATCTAACGATTCTAACTGTTCGGCCATAGGAGCTAGCCAAGCGTCAATATCAACCGGTGTCGCGCTAGTTGATGGTCTGACCCAAATTAGTCCGTTTCGTTCAAACGCAGGTAACTCAACTAAGCCTAATTCAGCTTTATCAATATCACCAAAATTTGCGTCCTTCGGTACGCCCCGCAACCCACCATCTAAATTGTAAGTCCAACTGTGGTAGGGACACGAAAACGTATTGGCCTTCCCACAAGCTTGGTGCTCTACCCGGGCACCCCGGTGACGGCATACATTGAGAAATGCCTTAATCGCACCGTCGCGATTGCGGGTAATCAACATGGGCACGCCAGTAGCGTCGTGGGTAAAGAACGTCCCTGACGCTGGAAGCTGACTGACATGGCCCACTATGATTGGAAACTGACGAAAAAGGATATCCATTTCTCGGCGAAGCTGGTTAGGATCAGTGTATTCAGCCACCGGTATCTTCATCACATCCCGCTGCAAATGCGTGTCGCCGCTTTCACAATAGGAAAGCACAGTTTCGATGATTTGGCGCTCCTCGACCTGATTACTCTTACTCATAACAAGCTCTATTATTCCAAATTACCCGCTGGAAAATCCCTTTGTCATTATTGCCCTATATGACCACAACATAATCAGCCACCCACTGGTTCAGTGCAAGATGAAATCCCATACCTCGCTCGTTAAGCCTTACCCAAATTGAAGCTTGACTTTATTAATCTAAATAATAATGATTCGCATTCACAAAAAATGCTTGCCAAGGAAAACAAAGAGGATGTCGGTAAAATACATAATTCTCAATGTAACGGCGATTATAGCGCTCCTTATTATTGGCAACATTGTTCATGCCGATATTGGCCAACATATCGAAGTCAGAATCTCTGATCTTGGGGCGAACCCTGACAAATACGTCAACCAAAAGCTGAGCATCGTTGGACTTATAGACGATATTTGTCCCGCAGCGGGATGCTGGGCAAGTATTAAGGACCCTGAAGTAAAAGATGTTGTTCGATTCAAAGTGCCAGACGGCAAATTAGTTTTCACGGCCGAAATGCTTGGCGACGAAGTCACAGCGCATGGTTTATTCCGAAAACATACACTTGAAAACACAGCTGCTCGACGGTGGCTTGTCCATCTCGCCCAAGAACGAGGCGAAGTTCCTGGTGAAGCAGAGCTGAATTATGAGGGCACGCTCAACGTTTATCAGCTCGAAGGAGCTGAAGCAGAACTGAGTTGTTCCGAACACCACCTCGTACCTACGATTTAACACAACCTAAATCGGCCGCCAGTCCAAATACTGAGCAATTGTTCCTTATTATGTAATACCACCGGAGAATAAAATGCCTCTAAAACCGAGCAACCCATGGATGTTAAAAGCTATTGCGGTGAGCGTAGCCTTAACTTGTCTACCCTCTATTGCTGAAGAGCAGGAGCCGATTGCGGAGGAGCGAGAAATTGAAACAACGACAGTTGTTGCAACAAAAACACCGCAGGATCTGCGAGATATCGCAGGCTCCGTATCGATTATCAACCAAGAAGAAATAGAAAATAAAATCATGCGGGACATAGCAGATCTCGTTAAATACGAACCTGGTGTTTCTGTTTCAGGCACCGGCAATCGTTTTGGTTTATCTGGTTTCACAATCAGAGGAATCGGAGGAAATAGAGTTCTAACCTTAGTCGATGGTGTTCGCGTGGCTGACGAATTTAGCTTCGGCCCTGCATTAAACGCCAGACGCGACTTTATTTCAGTTCAAAGCCTCGAAAGAGTTGAAATCGCAAAGGGCTCTGGCTCTTCATTGTATGGAAGCGACGCACTAGGAGGCGTAGTTTCCCTCACTACTCGCCGCCCTGATCAATATGTAGACAGCGAAAATACAGGTCATGCCAGCTACTTACTGGGGGCGTCAAGCGACGACTCAAGTTTCACTAACACGCTAACGTTGGCTGGCCTTAAAAGCGGCACATCTGCAATGCTTGAATACACACAAACCGACTCAGACGAGACAGAGACGGCGGGCAGTGCAGGATTCCCCGCGGGCGCTAGACAGGAAGCTGACCCTTTAGACCAAGAAGAATCTAATTTACGGGTCTCTGTTGGGCGAGCATTCACTGACATGCATAGATTTACTCTCTCTTATGAAGATTATGAATCAGAGGTAGATACAAAGATTCTCTCTGATTATGGTTCTGTAATAAGAGGTCGCGGCCCATCGACCACATTAAATTCTCGTGATGCCTTTGACACGCGGGAAAAGCAAAAGCTCGCTGCAAGCTATCAGTTGGAACAACCATTATTCTTTATCGACAATATGTCGATAGTAGCTTACAAACAAGAGAGCGAGAGCCAGCAAAGCGCAACAGAAAATAGAACACCAATTTCTGGCCCCCAGATTCGCTCTAGGTTTTCCAGCTATGGACAGGACATTCTTGGGATTAACGGGCAAGCAAGTAGCCTTATTTCCCTTGGAAATACCGCGCATCTTTTGACCTATGGGGTTGATCATTACTTAACCGAAAGCACAGGCTATAGAGCGGGCTCTTCGGTAACAGCTAGCGGTACTCCCGTTAGAGAACGTACCTTTTTCCCTACGCGTGATTTCCCTATCACAGAAGTAGAAAATACGGGTCTGTTCATTCAGGACGAGATTTCGCTCCTGGAAGACAGTCTTCGCATCACTCCTTCACTACGATACGACCGATATGAAGCTATTACTCAACCTGACGACCTTTGGGTGACAGCGCATGTGGGCGACCCATTACCATCTGACTATAAAGATTCTGATGTGACTGCGGGCATAGGAGTTCTTTATAAAATAAACGAAACTGCGACAGTGTTTGCAAGTTTCAGTGAGGGGTTTCGAGCTCCATCAGCTGCTGATGTAAACTCTGGTTTTACCAACGCTGCTGGCGGCTACAAAGTCTTGGGCAATCCAAGCTTAACGTCTGAATCTAGCGAAGGTATCGAGGCAGGACTGCGACTGGCTTTTGACTACGCATCAATCGAGCTAAGTGTTTTCCATAATGAGTACGAGGACTTTATAGAGGAAAATGTTATCGCTCCGCAATTCCTGACTACAGGAGGCGCAGACCCGTCTGACGGATACTTAACTTTTACAACGATTAATAGAGGTCAAGTGGAAATCGAGGGCGCAGAACTGGCAATTCAGTTTGACTTTGCCGCCCTGGGAGACGGTTGGATAGAAGATATTAGCCTAGAATTTGCAGTTGCATATGCGGATGGCACTGACGAGGTGGCCAACGAACCACTCGACAGCATCGAGCCTCTCAATGGAGCAATTGGTTTATCCTATGATGCTGCGTCTGGCGTTTGGGGCGGAGAATTGTCCCTAGTATTCGCTGAAGGTAAGAGCCCCGGCGATATCGCAAGCACAACGCGCTACGAAGCTGGCGGTTACGGACAACTCGATTTGCTTGGGTATTACAACTTTGGAGAGAGCGTAGATCTGAGCTTGGGGCTATTTAACTTAACCGACAAAGCTTACGTAAGGTGGTCGGATGGCATCGCAATCGGCAGTAGCGACGCACCATTAAGATTCTCTCAGCCAGGCTTCCACGCCGGACTAAATTTGAGAATCACTCTGTGATTCGAGTATTAGGACTGGCCTTATTGGCCGTCTGGCAGGGGGCAGTTGCTTGCCCCCCGCCAGCAACCGATTCATCTCGGTTAGCGATTTCAGGCGGATCAATTACTGAGATAGTTTATCTACTTGAAGAGAGCTCTAAGATAGTTGCTGCAGATAGAACATCTAACTATCCCATAGCCGCAACCAAGCTACCGTCAATAGGCTACGTCAGAAATCTCTCAGCAGAGGGTGTTTTATCCATAGAACCTACTCTCATTCTCGCTGAAAATGATACTGGACCACCTATTGTGTTGGATCAGCTTCGTAAGACTGGAGTAGAGATCGCTATCATTCCGGAGCAGATGGATGCGGAGGGGATTATTTCTAAAGTAGAGTGCGTTGCGAACGTTATAAATGCAGATCCTAAATCTACTGCGATCGCAAAGACTAAGTTGACAGAAGATTTAGAAGTATTAAAGGAGTTGCAAAACGCAGAGCAGCGAGGTGAAAGAAATAATACTGTTGCAGTAATCCTTGGACTGGATAATGGCCAACCTACCGTAGGCGGAATAAATACTTCTGCCAACAGCATTTTAGAGATGGCGGGCGCAACTAACGCTTTCGCCAGCTTTGAAGGCTGGAAACCGGTACCTGCCGAGTCCATGTTACAAGCCAATCCCGACATCATTATAATGCCAATAAGGTCAGTGAAAATGGCCGGTGGTTTAGAAAAAATATTGTCTATGCAGGCGATAAAACTAACCAACGCTGCAGTCAATAACCGAGTTATTGCAATCGACGGAATGGCCTTACTCGGTTTTGGCCCCAGAACATTAGGCGTAGCTATTGATATCGCAAAGGAAAATCAAAAAGTTAGTCAAACAAACCCTTGACGAAAATCGACACACATATTCCTGTAGAAATTACGACAGAAAAACCTGCTAACCATACCTTTAAATTAGTAGTGATGGCTCTCGTTCTAGCTCTCTCGATCGCATTTGCGTTGAGTAATGGCGCCGTAAGCATAGACATTCGTGCCGCGATATATGGCGAGTTGAGCTATGTACAAAATGAGGTATTGCAAAACATTAGAGCGCCAAGAGTTCTACTAGCTGTTCTTACAGGAGCAATCTTAGGGATTGCAGGTGCCTCACTCCAAGGACTCTTTCGCAATCCTCTCGCAGACCCAGGATTAATAGGGGTTTCTAGCGGTGCAGCCTTAGGAGCTATCGCTATGATCGTTATTGGAGAGAAAATCAATATGCCGGATGCGTTGCGTCCATACGCTCTCCCAATCGCAGCTATCTTTGGCGCGTTCATCGTTACCTCTTTGCTAGTAACCCTAGCAAGTCATAAGCGAACATCCTCTGTAATGCACATCCTGTTAGTTGGCATCGCCATCAACGCAATAGCAGGAGTTGGTATCGGGATATTTCAGTATCTTAGTGATGACGGCCAACTGAGAACGCTGACTTTTTGGATGATGGGCAGTTTAGGGCGTTCTACTTGGACGACCCTAATTCCAACTATGTTGCTAATCGTCTTCTCCACGGCAATACTTTTCCAGTCGAGCAAGGATTTGGATATCATGCAATTAGGGGAACCTCAGGCTCAGTATATGGGCGTCGAGGTTAATAAACTGAAGAGGAAAATAATTTTATCTACTGCCATTGGTGTTGGCGCAGCAGTTTCACTTACAGGGCTGATCGGCTTTGTTGGTTTAGTAGTGCCGCATATCACTAGACTCATGATAAGTGTTCGTCACACGCCGTTATTAATCGGCTCTGGAATAGTAGGCGGCGCTCTATTAGCGGCATCGGACCTCTTAGCCCGCGTATTAATGACCCCGGCAGAAGTACCAATTAGCATTATAACTAGCGCCGTAGGTGCTCCATTTTTTCTTTGGTTAATTATGCGGATACGAATTCAGTGAGCGTAAGGCTAGAGAATATTACCTATAAAATAGGTGACCAACCTATTGTTAGTGAAGCAAGCACTCTCATTAAATCAGGACACCTGACTGTAATTATTGGACCGAATGGCGCTGGTAAGAGCACTCTAGTAAAGCTGATATGTGGCGAAATAACTCCAAATAGTGGCGCTATTTTCTTAAACGACACCGCCCTTCCCCTGCTGGACCTAAAAGCGCAGGCCCGAATAAGAAGCGTAATGACTCAGAGTACCTCTTTGGCTTTTGACTTCACTGTAAAAGATATCTTAGAACTTTCATGGAGCAAAGGTAGTTTCTCGTCTTTCCAAACACGGATGTGTGGACTCGCCGAAAAAAATGAAGTCAGCCATTTGCTCCATCAGAATTTTAGAACCCTGTCTGGCGGTGAACAGCAGCGTGCGTTGTTTACACGCGCGATATTACAAATAGATGAGCCGTCAACTAGTCGCGATGATCAATATCTTTTTTTAGATGAACCAACCGCTCACCTTGATATAAAACATGAATTACACACCTTACAATTGTGCAGAGAATACACTTGTGCGGGCTTGGGAGTCGTAGCAGTTTTGCACGATCTGAATTTAGCTGCTAGATTTGCAGATCAGATAATTTTGATGAAGAGTGGAGAAATCGTTAGCCAAGGTCCGGCACCTGACGTTCTAACTGCAAAACACTTAACAGAAAGTTACGAGACGCCCATAGATGTCCTCTTTGATACACCTAGAAATCGTCTTTTTATTTACACTTAGGAAATTATATATGTTTATCGCAATGAATCGCTTTGATAT
>MDSY01069132.1_pt1 | contig 17277 bp, 16 predicted proteins | sample 811131 | NCBI WGS metagenome assembly MDSY01 (sample SAMN05326643, study PRJNA326480) | marine metagenome | isolation source: seawater | place: Atlantic Ocean: South West | collected 2010
ATTTTTTCAAATATAATTATGCTAACTATTTCTTTTTTATGCTTAATGTTTTCATCTTTTTCTAAAAATAGTGTAACTCCCATTATTTCTACTATTAGTATTGTTTTTATTGGAACAGCTATTAAATTCATTCCAATAGATATTTTTGAAATAATTAATCCATATATTTTCACGGGCTATATGGATATTTTTCTTAATGCTTTTTACATTCCAATACCATATGATACATTTTATAGCTGTGCTATGGTTTGTTTGTTTTGGTCATTGATTTTTTTGCTTATTGCCTATTATAATTTTTTAAATAAAGATATATTAGAATGAAGTTCTTGTTTAAATGTTTTTTCTCCATATTTTTTTTATTTTCAAAAGAATATAGCTCATTAAAAGATAGCCTTATTTGTCAACATTTAATAAATGAGACTCAAAATAATTTTTTAAAAATAAAAGATTATGAAGTCAATATATCTGTTGATCTTTATATGCCAGCGATTAGAATGCCTCGCTCAAAATATAAGGTTTATTATAAATATCCAAACAAAGTAAATGTAGAATCTAAAAATTTTGGAGTATTGCCTAAAGCAGGTTTGTTTGAATCACCTTTAGAAAATTTTAATAATTTAGAAGATAAGAGGCTCTCTAACTTTAAAGATTCTATTAATATAAATGATATTGTAATTGAAGGGTATGCCATTTTTGATAGTCTTAAATTTATTTCTCCTAATGAGTATTTTAAAATGTTAGATACGTTTGTTGAGGTTAAAATAGATACTGCAAACTGGGTAGTCAAAAATGTTAAAGCAAGCATTCTTACTCGCAAAAACAATGTTCCGCTTTTTGAAATTAATAATTTTTATGAATTAACTATTGATAATTTTTATTTGCCAACAAAATCTATTGCTAAATATTTCATTAAAGATAAGAAGTTATCAAACTGGCTAAATGATGACAGAGAAGACTACATAGAAAAATTAACAACCGCTAAAAATAATAATTCTGATAAAATAGTTGAGGGAAGAATTGAGATTTTTTATAGTGACTATATTATTAATAAAGGAATTAGTGATAAAATTTTTAAATAAGAAAGTCTAACTATTAAATTAAATTAATTATATAATCTTTTGAATCCGAATAATTTTCTTTTCCAATATTTTTAATAAAATTCATCTTTTCTAAATTTTCTTTAATATCTAGGCTTGCACCAAATACAAAAACCCTAATATTGTTTTCCATTCTATTTTTAATAAAATCTTCTAACCCAAAAGCACCAGATAAGTCTACCATACTAACGTTACTCATATCTATAATTAATATTTCCTGTTTGGGGACAGTGCTATAGATTTTAGTTAAAGATTCAACAGAACCAAAAAATAAAGGTCCATTTAGACAAAGAACACTAATTGACAAATTTTTATGCTCCTTTTTGAAAAAATCTGACTTAGTCACAGGAATTATTTTATGAATATATTTTGATTTTAAGGTTAATCTTACCTCTTTAATATATCTCAAAACAGCAAAAGCAATTCCGATGCCTACAGCTATCATTAATTCCCAAAAAACTGTTACAAACAAAACAATAGCAAAAATTAATAAATCTGTAATTGATAGTTTTCTTAAAACGGGAATAATACGATAGTCAAGAATATCTACCCCAACTTTAACCAAAATAGCTGCTAAACATGCGATTGGTATATGCTTTACATATTCATGAAACCATAATAATATAGATAATAGAACTAATCCATGGACGATAGATGCTAAAGGAGTTTTTGCTCCAAATTTAATGTTGGCAACTGTTCGCATGGTTGCTGTTGCCGTTGTTACTCCACCCATTAATCCAGCAGCAATATTTGCCATTCCTTGGCCAAAAGTTTCCCTGTCACTGCTATGACGTTTGTTTGTCATATTATCAGCAATCTTACAACTAAGCAAACTATCTAAAACCGCCAAACCCGCTAAAGCAAATGCCGGACCTATATATTGAGTAAATTCAGATAAATTAGGAATTTGAATTTTCCAACTCCAAGCCGTCTCTTCTTCTGGAGATGAAAATGGTTCCATTAGAGAACCAATTGTATATACTGGCTTAAGTTCTAAAAAAAGAGAAATTGATGTTCCAATTATTAAAACAAATAAAGGAGATGGAATATATTTTAAAAACGTCAATTTTTTTTCACCATAACTCCATAAAAACAACACTAGTAAACAAGGTATGGACACACACAGGACTTGCCAATCTAATCCTTTAAAAGTATCTCCAAGGCTAGCCAGAACTTCATAAACATGTTTTTTAGGCCCTTCCAATTCTACAAATCCTACAAAAGGATTAATTTGAAGTATAATTACCGTTAATCCAATTCCACACATAAAACCTGCTACAACAGGATAGGGAATATAGTGTACAAATCGTGAAATTTTTAAAAAAGATATTCCAATTAAAATAAGTCCACTTAAAAATATAATAGAAAATGCAGCATTTACAGGATCTGAAGATGTTCCAAGGAGCACAGCATAAAAAGTTGCAATTTGAGCAGCTTTAGGTGTGGTTGGACCGCTGACTCCTACCAAACATCCACCAAAAAGACCCCCTATAATTCCTCCAGCAATTGCTCCTAAAACTCCAGCAATTGGGCCTAATCCTGATTGAACTCCAAATGCAAGAGCCATTGGGAGAGCGATAATAGCAACAGCTATTCCTGCTAAAATATCACCCCGAACATTAGTGTGAAGCAATTTTATATTATGCCAAGGATTTAATTCTTTTAAACTGGTTTTAATAAATCCTGATATAGACTTAATCATAATATAAATTTAATTATAAAAGCGTGTTTCTAAAAAATGCTTTCTGGGCTTGGTGGATTTCAAAACCTTGTTTCAAGATTTATCAGTGGCAATAATTCTAAAGAGTATTTTTCACCCAAATCCGTATTTTCATAAAACCTAATATTAGAATAAGATGCAACTAGACCAACATTAATAAATATTATAGCAGGCTCTCTATTTAATATTTTAACTGATTGTCCCAAAGTTAGATGGGTGCTTGTACCCGCCCAGGTAGTGTTTCCATCACCACTCAAAGATCCACTTAATGATATTCCTAAAAATGAAGAATGATTGTATCTAGATTTTAAATAATGTTTATATCCAAAACCAACGCTTTGACCAAGAATAAAAAAATTTCCATAAGAAAAATAAATATAGTCCCTATCATTAATTGCAAAGTCTATTGAAACATCCAGCATACTTGACCCTGCTTTTTCAGAACTGTAACCAAATGAATAAGAGCTTTTCCAATAATCCCTATTTCGAATATTATCAACAAATGGGTAAGGGATATCAAGCTCTTTATCTTTTTCGAAATAGAAATAATTATAATCTTGAATTAGCCTGTATAGGGACCTTTCTTTCCTTATTTTATTATATCCGTGGTATGAATAAAAAAACAGACTTCCAAAAATAATATTATCAATTCCTGGAGGGCTGTTGTCCTCACCTAAGTCGTAATTATCCCCCCCCTCTTCCCATCGCTCAGGGTGGTTAATACCCTCTATGCCCGCACCCCAAGAGCCAATTAAAATTAAATAGGTCCACCATTTTTTTTCAAACTGTAAATTAGTATAAGATTTTTTATATTTTTTAAAATTTTGATTATTATAAAAATTAGAATCACAGATTAAAAAATTAATAAGTTCCTCATCAGAATAAAATTGGCCACTGCCAACATCATAAATTTTATTATCTTGAATTGAAAAGTAAGAAAGTGCAAATGAAACTAATGTTAAAATTAAATAAAATGGCCTCATAATATTTAATTTATCAATTAATGTTTAAATAATACTGTTTTATTTTTTTAATAACGTATAATTTTCATATATAAAATCTATTTTAATTAAATCATTAGGGGTTAATATGTATATAAAGGTAATATTATTTTCAGCATTCACACTTTTACTTTCTGATAAATACAATGTCCAAGATGGAATTGATTTCTATAATAAAAGGGGTGATGATAATGCCTATCTGGTTCCCAGTTCAGATAATATAAATAAAGCCATTTCTATTTTTGAATCACATCTCAACTCTACAAACGATAAATTAGCAGGAATTTACTTAATTAAATCGTATTACTACATGGCTCAATATGTTTCTCAAGAGAAAAATGATAAAATATTTTATTTTGATCTTGCAATGACAAAGGCTAAAGAATATATATACAAATATCCTGAATCTGTTGATATGCTATATTGGTATCTTGCATCAATGTCAAATTGGGCAAAAACAGTAGGGCTTAGATCAATCACCAAAATGGGTGGTGGTGATGAATTTAGAGATAAGGCTGTTGATGTTATTATTTTGGATCCAGAATATGAAAATGGTGGAGGCTATTTTTTATTGGGAGCAGTATACTTCACGGCACCATATATTCCTTTAATTAGTACATGGCCAGATAATACAAAAGCTGTAAAATATTTTAGAAAAGCAGTAGAAACAGGAAGCGCAACACCCTTGCAGCAAATTTATCTTGCGAAAGCATTAATTAAGGAAAAATTAATAGATGAGGCCAGGTTGGTATTAAAAGATATTTCCAAACTTACTCCGAATGAAGATAATTTTATTGAAGATGCCACCTATATTGAAGAAGCAAATATGCTTTTAATGGATTTGCCTAAATAATAACATCTTGTTTATATTCTTTCAGCCTATTTAGTGAATACTGATACCCTATTTCGATCATATTTAGCATAGCCTTATCTTTAAAATCAGTTAGACCGTAATTTTCTACAGGCAATTCAAGATATAAATTACTAAGCTTTATATTTTCTTGAGTTAATTGACTGCTACTTACAACAGACATTTTTAATATTAACTCAGGAATTGTTGGTATATGATTATACTTTTTCTTAAAACTTTCTTTTTTAAATATTTTTTCAAGAAACAATCTAAATTGATTTGGAATACTATCTAAATTTATAGCATTACTATCATCTTTGCTGCAGGATGAGCAGATTATATTTCCACCATGTTTTTTTCGCATAATGTCAACAGGTAAATTATTAAGTACTCCCCCATCTACTAGTGCAGAATTATCTTTAAAATGAGGGACAACAATTCCTGGCAAGGCACCACTTGATCTTATTGCCTCCCATATCGGACCGCTTTCAAATAATTTTAATTTTGAATTACTTAAATCCGTTGCAGGAGCAAAAAACGGAACCCACATATCTTCTATATCCCTATTATTTCCAACGAGCTTTGCGGCCTGTTCAATTTTTTTTGATTTAATTAAGGAAATATATGGAAATCCATATTCTTTGAACATTTTCAATTTATTAACAGATTTATTCAATCTAATAATTTCATCAATTTCAAGCCCCAGCGCAATTTGAGCGGCAATAATTGATCCTGCGCTAGTTCCCCCTATTACATCAATTGGAATATTGAGCTCATTCATTGCTTTATAAATACCTAAATGAGCAAACCCCTTAGCGCCACCTCCACCTAATACCAAGCCGATTGTGTTACCTGTAATAAATCTAACTATTCGTCCAACATCTAAGGCAGAAATCTCTTTTAAGTGAAATGTTTTAATATCTTTTCTTATTGATTTAATTATTTTTGTATCTCTAGGTATTTTTGTATCCCCGGCATGATTTATAACTAATGATAATTTTTTAAGGTCAATATCTTGATAATTATTAAATATTATTTGTTCTTCATTGCTAAGATTTTTCAAATCAGGCTGATTGCCAATTATTAATACTTTATCTGAGTATTGTAAAATATTAGATTTCCATTCAGTATTATTTAAGTCATTTGATTTTAAAATTAAAAAATTTGTTTTAGAAATAATATTTTCAATCAAAATTTCAAGATTAAAGAGGTCTTCATTTGCGCTTGTATTTTTTTCATCTATAACATTTATGCTTCCAAATTTTTTGATATTTCTAATAAAAAAATCCAAAAAATTATTAGTATCAGAATCACTCATTAATGAAATCACGCCAATAACAAGATTATTACTTTTATCATTAGAGCTACTATATTTTAATCGATTAATTAGAGCTTTTGAAACCTCCATCAAAGCCTTTGGATTATTATACATCACGCTATTAAAGGTATCTTTTGAAAAATAAATTAATCTTGTAAGCTTTGAAGCTTTAATGGTAGCACTCCTTTTTTCTCCGGTTATAAGCGCCATATCTCCTATAATATCTCCCCGGTTTAATTCACCCAATATTATTTCATTTTTCTGATCATAATTTTTTATTGCCTGCACTCGCCCGCTCATAATTATATAGCAAGAGTCTCCAGGGTCTCCCTCTTTAAATAAAATCTCAGAATCGTTAAGCGTTTTCCAGGATATATCCTTTTTCAATTCTCCCATTGTTTTTTCATCTATATCCTGCGCTATATTTTTGATTGCTTCGTTAATTTGAGGATTAAACAGCTTTATATTTATAATATCTAAAAGCTTATCCTTTATATGCGGGTAGAATTTTGAAAGATTATCTAAGTCTGATTTATTAAGCTCTAAGGAGATAACATCACATTTTGAAACTAAATCATAATTTTTTTTAGAATTAGAAAGCAAACTCACTAAACCAAAAAAATCATCCTTTTTTAATGTTCTAATAGTCTTTTTATTAGAATCAATTAGCTCACATTCGCCACTAATTAACATTATAAAATTAGTTACGCGTTCGTTTTTACAATATATTTTTACATCTTTTTTATATTCTTTTATTCTGCATATTTTAGCAAGCCTAGATAAAACATCAGCCTCTAAAATTGAAGATAGTTCTGAAGATTGTAGTAATTCATTTATTTGATGGGCTTGCATATAAAAAATCTATATTTATATAAATATTGCCACAGCAAACATAAGTCCCAAATAGATTCTATCATCTATTACTGGAATACTTAAATAATAATTATCTTTTTTAATTTTAAAAACACCAATATCCGCATCTATTATAACTTCTGTATCAGAATCACTAACTTTATTTCCCACCAGTATGGTGCCATCATTCATAAAAAATTTCCACTTTGATTTTTTAATATCTCTCTTTTCAATCTGCACTATCCCAAGTGCTGTTTCAATTTCAAAAACAGCATCATTTTCAGATAAAATGGTACCAATAATTTTTGTTCCATCCTCCATTCTAAAGGTTTGTACGCCCTGAGAGAATAGGGAAGAAAATAAAAAAAGAAGGCTAAAAAGTATGTATTTCATAAAATCCTCTTATAATTTTTAATAACTCGTTATATTATTTTGTATAAAATATTTAATGTAATTTTATAAGAATTAATGAAATAAAGAAATAATTATGAACAAAAGTTATAAAAAATGGATTTGGGGCGGGCTTGGATGGGCCTTAATAGGGCCTATTGGAGGAATACTAGGATATGCATTAGGATCACTTTCTCAAGATACAGGCCACTCTAGATCAAATCAGACCCGTGGCGGTGATTTTTTATCAGCAATATTAGTACTTTTTGCAGCAGTAATGAAGGCAGATGGAATTCAAAAAAAATCAGAGCTTGATTATATAAAACGCTTTTTAGTTCAGCAAGTAGGACTTTCCAATACAAGACAACTCCTTCAAATTTTCAAAAATATTTTACAACAAGATTTTTCATTAAAAGATGTTTGTCATCAAATTAAAGCCCAAATGGACAAACCATCAAGATTGCAACTAATACATATTCTTTTTGGTTTATCTCAAGCAGATGGAGATGTACATTCTGATGAGGTGGAGGTAATTAAAGAAATTTCTGGCTTGCTTGGAATTAGTGGTGTTGAGTATGAATCAATTCAAGGAATGTTTAAAGAAGACTTAGAGTCAGCATACAATGTTCTGGGTGTTTCATCATCATCATCAGACCAAGAAATAAAAAAAGCATATAGAAAAATGGCTAATAAATATCATCCTGATAAGATTGCCCATTTAGGGGACGATTTTAAAGATATCGCACAAGAAAAATTTAAATCTGTAAGTGAAGCGTATCAAAAAATTAAAAAAGATAGAAATATTAAATAATGTCTAAAAACAAAAAAAATTCAGTACAAAAATCTTTTTTTGGATCTTCATATAAAGAAAAACCAGGAGAGTTTCCATTTACTCATGGAATATATCCTAATATGTATACAGATCGTAAATGGACAATGAGACAGTATGCAGGTTTTTCTTCTGCAGAAGAAAGCAATAAAAGATATCAATTTTTAATTAAGGAGGGAGTTTCCGGTCTATCTGTTGCCTTTGATTTACCAACACAAACAGGCTACGATTCTGATCACAATCTTTCATTGGGAGAAGTTGGAAAGGTAGGTGTTCCAATTTCTACAATTGAAGATATGCGAATTTTATTAAAAAACATTCCCCTTGATAAAATTTCAATTTCGATGACTATCAACTCTACTGCTGCAATATTATTAAGTTTTTTAATTGTGGTCGCAAAAGAACAAAATATATCTTCAAAAAAATTAAGAGGAACTATTCAGAACGATATTTTAAAAGAGTATATTGCAAGAGGAACATTTATTTATCCTCCTGATGGAAGTATGAAAATAATAACAGATTTATTTGAATTTTGTAGTAAAGAAATGCCAAAATTTAATACAATTTCAATATCAGGATATCATATGAGAGAGGCTGGGTGTAATGCTATTCAAGAACTTGCCTTTACATTCTCTAATGCTATTGCATATGTTGACTCAGCAATAAAAAAAGGATTAGATCCAAATGAATTTGGTGCCCAACTTAGTTTCTTTTTCAATGGTCATAATAATTTTTTTGAAGAAATTGCAAAATTTAGATCAGCAAGAAGAATATGGGCTAAGATAATGAAAGAAAGATTTAATGTTTCTAATAAAAAGGCATTGATGTGTCGATTTCATGTTCAAACAGCAGGATCTACATTAACTGCACAGCAACCTGAAAACAATATTGTTAGAACAAGCATGCAAGCACTTGCTGCAGTTATTGGTGGAGCACAGTCAATCCATACGAATTCTAAAGATGAAGCGCTATCATTACCAAGTGCAAAATCTGCACAGACTGCACTGAGAACTCAACAAATTATTGCCTATGAATCGGGTGTTACGGACTCAGTAGATCCATTATCTGGATCTTTTTTGATTGAAGAACTAACTCAAGAAATTGAGAAAGAAACCTTTAAATTAATTGATAAGATTGATAGTTTAGGTGGAGCAGTTGAAGCAATAAAGGTTAATTTTCAAGAACAAGAAATTGCACAAACTGCATATGACTTTCAAAAATCTATTCAATCTAAAGACAGTATTGTTGTTGGCGTTAATAAATATCAAAATAATGATCAGCCCCAAAACCCTAATTTTAAAATTGATGAGGAGGCTATTCAAAACCAACTCAATCGCCTTAAAACATTTAAATCTAATAGAAACTTAGATATAGTTAATTCTAGTTTAGACAGATTAAAAGAATCGGCAATTAACAATAAAAATATTATAACTTTCATTATTAAGGCTATTGAGAGTAATGCTACTCTTGGAGAAATATCAGACACATTAAGAAAGGTATATGGAGAACATGTTTAGTCTATGTTTTCTATCCCCTTATTTTTATCAAATCTAAATACTCATAAAATCGGATTAAAAATAGAGTATTTAAAATCTACAGATTCTACTAACTCCACTATATTTAAACTTTTTGAAAACCAAAAAATGAAGTCTGGCAATGTTTTAATTGCAGATGAGCAGACAGAAGGGAAAGGTAGAAGAGGTAGTCGTTGGTTTTCATCATCAGAAAAAAGCTTAACCTTTTCATTGCTAATTAAAAATAATGATAATATGCTTAACAAAAAGCTTCCATTAATTTGTGGTATTGCGATTATTAAGGCGATTAAGAAAATAAGTCAAATTGACTGTTACTTAAAATGGCCGAACGATATTTTATACGATTCAAAAAAAATAGCAGGTATTTTAATTGAACAAAAAAAGAATCATTTTATTATAGGGATTGGAGTTAATGTTAATGGCACTAAGCTTGATGAGTCTATACAAAAAAATGCATCTTCTTTAGAATTAATTTTAGACTACCCAATTCAAAGAGAGCCTTTGCTTGCACAGATTTTAAATTATTTAGAAAAATTATTATCTAATGATATAAAAGATATTATTATAGAATGGGAGTCTTTTTGTAATCATATGAATAGTTTTGTTAAATTTCACAATTCTAATAACATAATTAATGGTCATTTTATTGGACTCAATCATAATGGAGATGCCAAGATTGATTTAAATGGAGAAGAAATAATCATAAATTCAGGAATTATTGAGCTATGAACCTTACATGTATTGATATTGGCAATACCAACATTGTTATTGGAACTTATAATAATAATAAACTTATTGATGTAAGTCGCCTAGAAACTAATCAAACAAATTTTGATTCGGCCCTAGATTTAAAAAATTCTAATTATATTGCAATAAGTTCTGTTGTTCCGTCAATTGAATTTTTTTTAGTTAATCATTTAAATTCAAAAGATTTGTTTTTCGTCTCCTATTTAAAAAGTAATATCAATTTAGATGTTGATATGCCTAAAGATGTGGGTAATGATAGAATTTGTAATATAAAAGCAGCACTGGCAGAAAATCTTTACCCATCCATAATTGTTGATTTTGGATCAGCCACAACCTATGACGTCATTAATGATAAAGGTCATTTTATTGGAGGAGTTATAGCTCCTGGTATTGATGTTTCTGCAGAGCACCTATTTAATAAAGCTGAACAATTAGAAAAGGTTCCGCTCAAATTTCCACAAAACGTTATTGGAAAAAATACAATTACCAATTTACAATCGGGTATTATGTATGGTGGAATTGATGCAATTAATGGGATGCTCTATAGAATTAAAAAAGAAATGAACGATTCTATAAAATACATTGTTCTAACAGGAGGATTTTCCACAATTCTTTCAGAGCATATAACACATCTACACTCAATAGATCAAAACCTAACCCTTAAAGGCATTAAGTTAATTTGGGAGGAAAATCATAAAAAACTTAATCAATGAACTCAATCAGATTATTAGTTGGCCCAAAAAGAGATTAGAACAAAATACAATTATTGAATGGCTATCAAATAAATTTGAGAATAATAAAAAATATTCTGAAAAAGAAATCAATCAAATTATCGAGAAATATCATGATTTTTCAGATATCCCGCTTTTGCGCAGAGAACTAATTTCTAAAAAATATTTAGCACGTAAGGATGATGGTTCAGAATATTGGAAAATAAATTAGCTTTATTTTACTTCTAATAGTTCTACATCAAAAATCAATATGGCATTTGGGGGAATTACTCCACCTGCACCCCGCGCGCCATAACCTAGTTCTGGAGGGATGATAAGTTTTGCTTTTGTTCCAACATTAAGTAACATAATGCCTTCATCCCAACCTTTAATTACCCTTCCTGTTCCAATTGGAAATTCAATAGGCTGATTACGATCAAATGAAGAATCAAACTTACGTCCATCCGCCAAGGAGCCAGCATAATGAACTGAAACAATTTGACCTTGTTTGGGTTTTGGTCCATTGCCTTGCTCTAATATAACATATTTTAAGCCACTTGGAGTTGTTTTTGCACCTTTCATTAATTTTGCCATCATCTCTTCCATCTCTTTTTCTTGTGCCTTCTTTTTTTCTTCCTCTATTTTTTCATAGTATTCTTGTTTTTCTTTAAAAATACTAACGGCATCAAATTTTGAAGCAGACACCCCAGTTCTTATAATTTTAACGGACTCAATAATATCATTTTGTTCAATTGCATCAACCACATCCTGACCAGATACCACCTTTCCAAAAACAGTATGTTTACCATCTAACCATGGAGTATCTTTATGAGTAATAAAAAACTGACTTCCATTTGTTCCTGGTCCAGAATTTGCCATAGATAAAATACCAGGGCCTGAGTGTTTTAAATCTGGATGAAATTCATCTGGGAAGTTATATCCAGGACCCCCTCTACCAGTTCCTTGAGGATCACCACCTTGAATCATAAAATCAGAAATCACACGATGAAATTTAATTCCATTATAAAAAGGTTCACCAGGAGCCTTTGCACTATTTGGAATTTTGCCCTCTGCCAAGCCCACAAAATTAGCTACCGTCATAGGTGTTTTTTTGTATTCTAAATCAATTATTATTTTTCCTTTACTTGTTTTTAATTCTGCCTGCATTGAATCTCCTTGATTAATTCCTAATAATAAAAGTATCACCAATAATATTTTACTTTTGTTCATCTTTATCTCCCCACAATTAATTGTACAAAAATTACAGCATCTAAAACATTAAAATTATTATCTTGATTAGCATCAATAATATGCATCATTTCATCAGAAAAAGAATTTTGACTAATAATAAGGTCAATCATATATACTAAGTCTAGAATATTTAATTCATAATCAATATTTATATCACCGCTTAATATATCCTCCCAAAAATAAATTCTATCAAATAAAGTTGGGTCTAAAACAAATGGGTTGGGCTTATTTTGTTGGTATGATGCAATTGCCCATGTACGATCTATTTCATCACTATCAGGCGCATCAATAAAATTCCAATTTAAGAGAGTCTCCTTTTGTAACTCCCAAAAATTATGGTCTGAGACATCATTATACATGGTATAAAAGTACACCATTGCCCTAGCCGTATTTCCTTTTTGCTCTTCTCTAGGCTCAAATCTTTCATCGCTTTGATTTGGTGGGTTATATTTTTCAGCATATTCATTAATAAATTGTACGGGAATACTTTGAATGTAAGAATCATTTCGATACCACTTGTCTGTGAGTGAATCAATGCTTTCTGCAAATGGATCATTTCCTCTAGAAGAATTTACATTTGACTTAGTTGGGAAAAGGTGGTGCATATCACTTTTCATAGGTTCAGATCCAGATCCTAGGCTTTGAGGCCAACTATGTTCACAATTAATTCCTTGTTCATATGCATTTGTGCTAGGATCTTGAGATAAATCAAGTGTAATTGTATATCCAGAATAAACACCTGTTAGTTGGTTCCCTGGCTTAATATCAATTTCAGAGTACATAATATCTCTAGCATTATTATATCCTAGAGTAGAGGATGTTTTATATTCATTGATTACTAATTGTTTTAAATCATCTCCAAAAACCTCAGGAAATAATGTTTCTGAAAAAATATTAGCTAATAGTAAAATAAATAAAATAATTTTAGATTTCATGACAGTCTTAATTTAAATAATTATTTACTATATTACTTAAAACTTATTGAATTAAAAATGGAAATTAAACGAAAAGAAATAATCAAAAAATTCCCATGGCTAATGAAAAAAAATTGCCAATACATTATTTCATCAAGTTATGATGGGTTGATTTGTGCTTCCTTTTTAAATCATTTTTTAAATTGGGAATTAGTTGGTTATTATGATTTTGAACATTTGTGGATTTCAGAAAAAGCTCAAAAAAATAAAGAGGAAATCATTTGGGTTGACTTAAATATCCTACCTATTAAAGGCAGAGCAGTTGGTGGGCATATTGTAGAATATAATAATGAAATTCCTGCAGGCTTCAATACTTCCTGCAATCCTAATATTTTGGTTCAATTATCATCCAATGATTTCAAATATAAATATCCATTTTCTACAATTATCTTTTTAATGTGGCTTCATAATAAAAAAATTTTTGAAAATAATGATGCAAGATTCGCTGTTTTAAATGCAGATGATGTTTGGCTTAAATATCAAAAGTATAAACCTAATTGCAATCTTTGGCAAAATAGTTTAATAGATTATGATTGGAGCCATTTATTTAAAAATATTGAAAAAAAAATGTTTGAGAAAAAGATTTCTAATACATATTACCCATTTTTTGAATCTCAAGGATTTTTTACTCAAAAAGGAAAAATTAAAAGTGAACATTATAACATATCTAGTAAACAGGGCTGGTATAATCTAGATTGGGATGAAGATATAGTATTAAAATTATTTGATTTTTTTGCAGAGAAATTAGAGTGGAACCCTCCAATCTTACCTAAAATATATAAAAGAATTGATGGAGATAGAAAGAAAGTTGAACTTGGAAAATTAAAAGACAAAGGTATTAATCATTTTATTAAAAAAAATAAAGTTTTTTCATATGCTATTACATCTACCAAAACTTTAAGTTATACAATATTTAAGAAAATGAATCGAAATCCTATTAATGGATGATTTATCTGATATAATTAAAAATTATGGTAAGCTAAAAGCAATAGTTGATTATCCTATAAATCAAAATGGCAAAAAATTAATTTTCAGCTTTGAAGAGATAATATATTTAGACTGTAATCTTAATATGTTTGTTAATAATCAAAAAATTAATGGGAATCACTTAGATATTTGGCAAGACTATATTAATAAATGGAAATCTGAGACTAAAGAGGATGATATAGCCGCTCTTGGCTTTTTTTCGTATGATTTTAAAAACATATTATATTCAGATTATAAATTTCGCCAAAATTCAAATACTAAAACGCCTTATTTTTGGTTTGGAAAACCACAAAAAATTATAGATATTCATAATTATAAATATAATTTTAGTCCCCAGACCTTAAGACTAACAAAGGATCTGGATGAGTTAAAAGATTTTAAAACTAAAATTAAAGAAATTAAAAAATATTTATATTCTGGAGATGTGTATCAAATAAATTATACTCAGCCGATCACATTTGATTTTTTAGGCAACCCCTTAGATTTATATATGCAAATAAAAAGTACGGCTAATCCTAAATATGGATTTTATCTAGACACTGATAAGAGCCAATTTTTAAGCTTTAGTCCTGAAAAGTTTTTTACCAAAAAATCTAATATAATTTCAAGCTATCCTATTAAGGGAACAATTAATAAAATTAAAAATAAAGAAGAAGCTCAAATTAAAAAATTATCAAATAGTAAAAAAGATAAAGCAGAACATCTCATGATTGTAGATTTATTAAGAAATGATATTGGAAAAATCTCAAAATTTAAATCAGTTAAAGTAAATGATTTATTTTCGATCAAAACATTTGAAACAATTCATCATATGGAAACCGAGGTCCAGGGTGAATTAAAAGAATCAATTAGCGAAATAGAAATTATTAAATCATTGTTTCCAGGAGGATCAATAACTGGAGCCCCCAAATATAAAGCAGTTCAAATTATTGACAAACTTGAAAACTATAATCGTAATTTATATACTGGATGTATAGGACATATTCAGGGTAATGGAAATATGGATTTCAATATTTGCATTAGAACAATGTCTATTAATAATAACATGGCCTCTTATCCGGTGGGCGGAGGTATTGTTTGGGATTCAAGTCCTAAAAATGAGGATTTAGAAGCACGTGAAAAAGCCAACATTTTAAACTACGAATGAAAGATTATATTTATTATATAAATGGAGAGTTTACAAATTCTAATGATGCCAAGATTCCATTTAATGATGGGGGATTCCAAAGAGGAAATGCTATTTTTGAAACGATTAGGTTTCATGGAAAAAAATTACTTTATATTATTGAACATATTCAGAGATTAAAAAAAGGAATCAATTATTTAGAATTTGATTTTCAATATACTGATGATGAGTTAATTAATATTGTAAATAAGGTGATTAATGTTAATCATTTAAATTCTGGAGCAGTGAATATAATCGTTAGTAACAACTTCAATATTAACAACCCCCTTGAATCAAAAACTAATATCTATATATCAATTCGACCAATTCAAAAATTAGTTTCTCCAACTGTTAAAATTATTTTTTTAAATGAGTGGAATTTTCCCATTTTGCGATTTAAAAACTCTATTAAAATAACTAGTTATGCTGGAAATATTAAGGCTCTAAAATTAGCAAAAAAAAATAATGCATTTGATGCTGTGTTTTTAAATAAGAAAAAACAAATAACAGAGGCAACAATGAGAAACATTTTTTTTATTAAAAATAATGAGATTTTTACCCCACCCCTATCTCTTGGAATTTTACCGGGTACAACTCGCAATTTAATCTTAAAATTATGTAAAGAACATGACTATGATTGCAGTGAAAAAATTGTTAAATTTGATAGCATTAATCATATGGATGAAGCCTTTTTAACTTCAAGCACATATGGAGTGATTCCATGCTATTGGGATGGCTGGAAGAGTAGGCATAAAAAAACAAATAAATTAAAAAAAATATTAGATTTACAAATATCAAAGGAATTATAAATGAGTCAATTAAAAACAAAAAGAATTTTTAGACCAACAGAAGACGAATCTTCATCTAGGATGGTTTCAGATTTTGTCGGCAACACTCCATTTGTTCAACTTTCAGAAAAAATATATGCAAAATTAGAATCAGTAAATCCAGGAGGCTCAATTAAAGATAGACCGGTTAAGTGGATTATTGATAATGCAGAAAAAAATGGGTTGCTTGCACTAGGAGATACTATTATTGAGGCAACAAGTGGAAATACAGGCATTGCACTTGCGATGATTGGTGCTGAAAGAGGATATAATGTAAAAATTGTAATGCCTTGCGATATGTCAGAGGAGCGTAAGATTTTGCTTAAGATGTTTGGCGCTGAACTCATTGAAGTTGATGAAGGAGATTTTGAACAAGCCATTAATTTAAAAGATGAAATTGTCGCACAAAAAAAATATTTTTCTTTAAATCAATTTGATAATCCTTTAAATATCGAGTGTCATTATAAAACAACATTTAAAGAACTTTTAAATCATTCTTTAACAATTGGAAAATATATATCTGCATTTATATCAGGAACAGGGACAGGAGGTACAATTATGGGAGTTCAAAAAGGATTTTCTGAATTTGATACTCGTGTTAAAATGATTGCGGTAGAGCCCGCTGAATCACCTGTTATGAGTGGTGGAGAAAAAGGATTGCATGGAATTCAAGGAATTGGAGATGGATCTCAATTTTTAGTTGATTTAAATAAGATTGATGAGATTATTACAATCTCCACCAATGATGCCAAAGAAAGGTGTAAGAGCTTAGCGATTGATAATGGTTTATTGGTAGGCATTTCTGCAGGAGCAAATATATTGGCTGCTGAAAAGTGGGTTGAAAAAAACAATCCAGACGGAATTGTTTTTACTATTCTTTGTGATCGCGGAGAACGTTATTGTAGTATGCTTTATTAATAAATTCTTTTATGCAACAACCTAAAGAAAGAATATCATTATTAATTAAAGAAATGGAAAAACACAACATCAACTATTATATTAAAAACAATCCCTTAATATCTGA
>MDSY01012017.1_pt1 | contig 17268 bp, 13 predicted proteins | sample 811131 | NCBI WGS metagenome assembly MDSY01 (sample SAMN05326643, study PRJNA326480) | marine metagenome | isolation source: seawater | place: Atlantic Ocean: South West | collected 2010
GGTGAGGTAAGAGCTCACCGCTTTTTTGGTGACAAAAATGGCAAGGTAAACCTTGTGAGCTGAAAGACCAAGTAAATCGAGAATTGAGGGCTGCTCGCCCAATCTCGATGGGTAGGTCGTTAGATCCCAATTGTGAAATTGGGACAAGATAAATGATAGGCAGTTGATTTGTTATTCAGATTAATGTACAGGACCCGGCTTATGATTTGCTCTTTTTTTATTTTAGAATGCTTACAGTCCCGCTCGAGGGCTTCGTTATTCCATCGTTGTATTCAATAATATAATAGTAGCTGGCTTGAGGTAGAGGGATTCCATTTGTGTATCCTTCCCATGGCATTTCTTCATAGCCGCCCTCTGCAGATTCATAAATTTTATTTCCCCACCGATTGAAGATGAGAACAATATTGTTTGGATAAATCACATCAAGATCATTCAAGGCCCAAGAGTCATTTATTTCATCTCCATCTGGTGTAAAGGCTGAGGGGATAATGATGCTGCATGTCTGGAATTGTATTGTAATAATTTGCGCGGGGCTCTCACAACCGTTTTCAGTGGCTGTTACATAATAGCTTATAGTTCCTGAATATATTTCAGGGGTGTATTGTGAATCGTTACTTAAAACATCAAGAAGGCCATCATCTGCATACCAAGTATAGCTTCCCGAGCTTCCTAATGCTTCTATGGGATTTGGTTGTTCATTGATACAATATTGCAGATCACCTGAGGTATTTGGGAGAACAGGGTTCGTAACAACGCTTAAATCCATGTAAATAGTGGAATCACATCCCGAACTATTCAAGAGATTTATACTTTGAGTGCCAGAAGAGGTATATGTTATACCATTCCACATATATGGGAGCTCATCTTGACATATCGAAAGGTTAATTGTGTTGGTATCAATTCCGTTTAAATTGACATTAACAGTGACTAAAGAATCGCATCCAAAGTTATTGGTTAGAATCACACTCTGTGAACCGGATGTTGTGAATGTTATACCATTCCATGTATAAGGCAGTTCATTTAGACATATAGAAAGGTTTATGGTGCTGGTATCAATTGCGTTTACATTGATATTAAGTGTGACTATAGAATCGCATCCAAAGCTATTGGTTAGAATTGCACTCTGTGACCCGGACGCAGTGAATGTTATGCCATTCCATGTATAAGGGAGTTCATTTTCGCATATTGAGAGGTTTACGGCGTTGGTATCAATCGCGTTTACATTAAGATTAAGTGTGACTATAGAATCGCACCCCAAGCTACTGGTTAGGGTCGTGCTTTGTGTTCCGGAGGTTGTGAATGTTATACTATTCCATGAATAAGGGAGTTCATTTTCGCATATTGAGAGGTTTACGGCGTTGGTATCAATTCCGTTCACATTAAGATTAAGCGTGACTATAGAATCACATCCGATACTGCTGGGTAAAATCACACTCTGCGATCCGGACGTGTTGAATGTTACGCTATTCCATAAATACGGAAGTTCGTTTTCACATATATCTAGATTTACCGTGTTTGTATCATTTGGGTTTATTGGTTGGCAATCATTTACTATGAATTGATTGATGTATGCGTCGTTCAAATTACTGTTAGGTGTTCCTGGTGTCTGGTCATTTCCAAGACATGCCCCTGGGTCACCTGCACAACCTTGAAACCAATCTGCTTGGTCATATGGATTATTACCTGTGAAGTAAAATACATCATCCGTTCCTGAACCTCCAAAATAGATGCTACTATTGAGTGTTATGTCCCCGTAGCTCAAAGAAAAAACCTCACATCCGCTCAAGTCTACCAACCGAATACAGTCTCCTGCATTTCTCATACCTATTCTGCTCCATATACCTCCTGCGGTCCATCCTGTATTTGGATAATCGCAGACGACAGCCCCTGGCGTATTCGGATTACTTTCGAATAGCGTAGTGTTTTCAATGGAAACAACAAGTCGACAATTACCGTCATTTACATTAAGATCATCTGCTGGTAGATCTACATTCGTCTCAATGCTATTGTAGACAGTAATCATTGTGCCTAATGGAATGCAACTCCAAAAAACATTATTAGAAAACCGATTGCACCCACTTGCGATACCGGAACTGCCATGGTATCCATTGTTGTCATCGATAATCCAACCTCGTATATCAACACATTGATTACACGCATTAGACACTGAAGAGGTATCAATAGCAATTAGCTCTAGGTATTCTTGGACGCCGGAAGGGCCATTAGAAAATTCATTTATTACTAGAGTTTGAGAATACAAAACACTTTGGGAAATCAGTATAGAGGAGACAAGTAGCTTTTTAAATAAAGACAAGGTTTCTTGTATTTCAAATCAAATCCGAAATTCGGATGAAGTAAATATAATCAATCTATTTTTTTATCACATCTAAATATTAATTGAGAATTAAAAAAGCCTGAACAAATAAATTTTGATACTTATTTCAGCATGGCCATTAATAAAATTTATAAGGATAAAGAAAAGTGCTGATTAACCGTGCATGCTTTGTTCTTTCCCATATTTTTTCATTAGGCCTGCCTCGAATTCTAAGAAAACTTTCCATCGTTGATCTACATCTATTGATGTGCTGTATTTTTTTGCAAATTTCAAAAAGGTCATAAAATGTCGGGCTTCACTTTTCATAAGCATATTGTAGAAGCTTTTCAAATCATCATCTTGAAGCTGCTGCGATAGTATTTTAAATCGTTCGCAGCTTCTTGCTTCAATCATTGCAGCAAATAACATTTGGTTTACAAAGTGACTTTCTCTTGAGCTGTTGTCGTGGTTTTGTTTTAAATAAATATTAAGGTCCTTAACATACGGATCCTTTCTCTCAAAACCCATATTGAAACCACGCTCAATTATTTTTTTGTGAACCATATCAAAATGCTCTATTTCTTCTTTACAGATTTCAACCATTTCTGAGACAAGATCGGGATAGTGCGGATATTGAACGATCATTGATATAGCATTGCTTGCCGCCTTTTGCTCGCAAAAAGCATGGTCAATTAAAATTTCCTCAAGGTTTTTTTCAACAATATTTACCCATCTTGGGTCTGTGGCCATCTTTAGTCCGAGCATATCGAGTATTTGCAACAAAGATATCGACTGTAGACATGAAAAAAAACCTTTTGACCTTTAAGTGACTTCTTTCTTTCGTTTTGCCACTTTTCGTATATTTGAAATTCATAAAAAAACATGTCGAAAATTACGGCTGAATCAAAGCAAAACATATTGGAAAAGGAAACCTTGAAGAAAGCGTTTGAATTTATGTGCAGGGCTAAAACTTTAGCCGAAAAGTACGAGGAAAACAAGGAGGTCACTTCGAAGTATGTTCATGCCACTTCAAGGGGGCACGAAGCTATTCAAATTGCTGTTGGAATGCAATTACAGGCACAAGATTGGGTTTCTCCTTACTACAGAGATGATTCAATTTTATTGTCCATGGGGCTAACACCTTATGAGTTGATGCTTCAGGTTTTTGCTAAAAAAGATGATCCTTTTTCAGGAGGAAGAACCTATTATGCTCACCCATCTCTAAATAGAGAGGGTTTGCCTAAAATAATACATCAGTCCTCTGCCACTGGAATGCAAGCGATTCCTACCACGGGAATAGCCATGGGGATACAGTACAAAGAAAATCAAGGTTTGATTGATAAAATGGAATCGCCTTCTGTAGTTGTATGCTCATTGGGGGATGCTTCGTGTACCGAAGGTGAGGTTTCAGAAGCTTTACAGATGGCAGCGCTGAAGCAATTTCCTATTGTTTTTTTAGTTCAAGATAATGGATGGGACATTTCAGCCAGTGCAGAAGAGACGAGAGCTCAGGATATGAGTAAGTATGCACAAGGTTTTAATGGGATTGAATTAAGAACCATTGACGGAAGTGATTTTCAAGAATCATATGAAACCGTTCAGGAGGTTTTTGATACTGTTCGTAAAGAACGTAGGCCATTTATTATACACGCACATGTGCCTTTGCTAGGTCATCATACGTCAGGAGTAAGGATGGAGTGGTATAGAGATGATCTTGATGAAGAAAGAAAAAAAGACCCTTATCCAAAGCTAATAGCCAGGATGAAGCAGCAGGGATGGTCAAATAAAGAAATAGAAGTAAAAGAGGCGAATATTCGCAAAGAAATAGATGCGGAATATGACCGTGCCCTTGCGGCAGAGGATCCTCGATTAGATTCCCTTACAGATCATATTTTTGCACCTACGCCAATTACTGAAGAAAAAGGCGATAGAGCACCTAAGGGTAAGAAGAAAACTGTTATGGTAGATTCTGCACTTTTTGCAGTTCGTGAGCTTCTTCAGAAACACCCTGAGGCTTTGCTCTATGGTCAAGATGTCGGCGGTAGGTTAGGAGGTGTCTTCAGAGAGGCGGCTACCTTAGCCCAAACTTTTGGTGATTCACGGGTCTTTAATACCCCAATCCAAGAAGCTTTTATCATTGGATCAACTGTAGGGATGTCAGCTGTCGGACTGAAACCAATGGTTGAGGTTCAATTTGCGGATTATATTTGGCCAGGATTAAATCAGTTATTTACAGAAGTTTCAAGGTCATATTATCTATCAAATGGAAAATGGCCAGTGAGCTGTGTTATTAGAGTTCCAATAGGGGCTTATGGTTCCGGTGGTCCATATCACTCCTCAAGTGTGGAGTCTGTGCTTACAAATATTCGTGGAATCAAGGTTGTTTATCCATCCACAGGTGCAGATCTAAAAGGTCTTCTTAAGGCGGCGTATTATGATCCGAATCCGGTAGTTATTCTAGAACACAAAGGGTTGTATTGGTCGAAAATAAAGGGAACAGAAGAATCTATGTCTGTAGAGCCGAGTGCTGATTATGTTATTCCTATTGGAAAAGCTAGAACAGTACGAACAGCAATGCCAAAAGAGATTGAGCAAGGGAATTCCTTGGGTATTATTACATACGGTCGTGGTGTATATTGGTCATTAGAGGCAATGGAGGGGTATGAAGGTAAAATTGAACTCCTTGATTTAAGGTCCTTAAACCCTCTTGACCATGAAGCTATGAATACACTTTGTAAGAAGCATGGTAAGATACTACTGGTTACCGAGGAATCTATTGAGTGCAATTTTATGCTTGGTATTGCGGGAAGACTTCAGCGAGATAATTTCATGCATCTGGACGCTCCTATTGAGATTGTAGGCTCCGTTGATACACCAGCAATACCATTGAATTCGGAACTTGAACTTGCGCTTCTACCAAATGGGAATAGCATAAAAGAAAAGATTGAAAAACTACTCAAATTTTAAGTAAATGACATTAAAAGAAACGATAGCTATGGTTGAAGCTTTCCATAATGCCTTTGGAATTGAAAATCGCCATAAACCAACTGCTGAATTATCTACTTCTCAACAAGAGCTTCGATACCGACTAATGGCAGAAGAAAATGATGAGTACTTGGAGGCTGTAAAAAACAATGACCTTGTGGAGATAGCGGATGCCTTAGGGGATCAGCTATATATTCTATGCGGTACTATATTAAAGCATGGTTTACAGGATAAAATAGCAGAAGTTTTTCAAGAGATTCAGCGCTCTAATATGAGTAAACTTGATGCTGAAGGTAAGCCTATTTATCGTGAGGATGGTAAGGTTATGAAGTCGGATTTATACTTTAAGCCAGATATCAAATCTATTTTGGACAAAAGCTAAGTTATCCACTTTCACATCTTTATTTCTTTTCCAGTGTAGTCTGGATTGTTTTGATTTCTGCAATAGATTTGAGTCATGAACGACTTGTCCATATATTTCTCTCCCTGCATTAATGATGACCTTGAATTCCAAGAGGAACAAATGGGTCAAATTGTTGAATCTAATTATGGCGAATTCCCTGATATAGAAGCTGATTCGATTGCTATCTTTTCAGTTCCAGAATTTCGTGGGGATTCCAATAATATCAAAAATGAATCTAAATCTTGTTTTCGAAAGGAATTGTTACTGCTTTCAAGATCCAAAAATTGGAAGCGAAAAATTTATGATCTAGGCACAATAATTCCCGGTGAAAATCTAAAGGATACTTATTTTGCTGTTACTAATGTTACAAGCGAGCTAATCAAGCACCGTGTACTACCTATTTTGATTGGCGGGTCTCAGGATTTGATTGTTGCTACCCACGATGCTTATGCAAAGCTTGAACAGTTGGTAAATATCTGTTCGATAGACCACAGTCTTGATTTAGGAGGCCCTGAAAGTAATGTGGGTTCAGACTCATATCTGACTTCTTTGATGCTCAAACGACCTTGCTATCTTTTTAATCATGCAAATATTGGTTTGCAGATCCCTTATGCGCAACCAAAAGACTTGAAACTTATTGAGAGTTTATATTTTGATATATGTCGATTGGGTGAGTTTAATGATGATTTCAAGCGCGCTGAACCTCATTTGAGAAATGCAGACGTAATTAATCTTGATTTCAAAGCAATTAAAGCATCTGAAGTCTTTTCCCATTCTGCCAATCCAAATGGTTTTCAAGCGCAGCAAATTTGTCAAATTAGTCGCTATGCGGGTATATCAGACAAGGTAAACTTCTTTGGAGTTTATAATTATTCAGATTTCAATAAAATTTCGGATAAACTTCTTGCCGAAGTTGTTTGGTATTTTATCGATGGAGTACAATCGCGTTGGGGAGACTTCCCAATAGGAAGCAAGGCAGGTTATTATAAGTTTACTGTTGAGCTTGAAAATGGCAACTATTCAATTACGTTTTATAAAAGCCATCGGTCTGATCGATGGTGGATGGAAGTCCCTTATCCACCTCAAAAAGGGTCGAAATATGAAAGACATCATTTAGTCCCATGTAATAAAGAAGATTATGATCAGGCCATGAAAAATGAAATGCCTGATTTATGGTGGAAGACCTATCAAAAGCTTACTTAGGAAGAAAAGCAACAAATTCTTTGTTTTGTTTTTATTATCAATAAAATTATTTATTTTAGCAACTTAAATATTCTGTACAATTTTGAATTGACAGCGATGTTTGTGTTAAAAAAACTATATGCAACTCAAAAAATGCTTAGCAGGCTTGCTTCTCCTTATGGTCTCGTTTTCGACCGTAGCCCAGCAAGATAAACTGATAACTCATTTTATTTATGATAAAATGAGCATCAATCCTGGAAAAACAGGTTTAGGTCTTTATAATACCATTTGCGCCACATCGATTTACAGAAATCAGTGGGATAAAGTTAATGGTGCTCCAAATTCTGCAGTACTTAACGTAGAAGCGGATTTAAGTAGGTTTTTTCCTGGAGGCATTGGTCTTTCTCTTTATCATGATGCGATTGGTTTTGCAACCCAAAACAACCTAGCATTAAATTATTCTTATCCTATCACAATTGGAAACGTCGGTACTTTAGGTATCGGGGTGGGTGTTGGTCTAATTAACTATGGTCTTAAACCAGACTGGGTTCCTCCCACAACAACTCCGGATCCAGATTTACCCGAAGAGTTTGCAGCAACTAATTTAGATTTAAATTTTGGAGCTTATTTCAATGGGAAAGATTTTTATGTTGGTATTTCTTCGACACATTTGACAGAATCGCTCTTGAAGCAGCAAGCTTCTAACGGATTTGAGCAATCATATCAGACAGCGAGACACTATTACATCATGGGTGGTAAGAAGTTTGCCAATATGTTTGGCGGAACAATTGATGCTCAGGTTTTAATGAGAACGGACCTGGTTAAATTTTCAGCAGATCTTAATGCAAGATACATCTATGATTTTGGAAATTCTAAAATTGGATATGGGGGTTTAACGGTAAGAACATCCGATGCGGTAGCCCTCATGTTTGGATACACACCGATGGAAAACCTAACTGTAGGTTATTCATATGATATTACTGTAAATAAGTTAGCAAGCATTTCGAGAGGGTCTCATGAGATTTTCTTTAAATATTGCTACAATTTACCTGAACCACCGAAGCAAAGTGCTCGTCACCCTCGTTGGCTCTAAATTTTTATGTAACTATTTTATCAGTTCATACGTTATACCCAAACTGAAACCTGTAGCAAGTTGATTTGGATACGTTGAACCAAAAAATATATAATGAAGAAGTTATTTTGTTTGATTGCTTTACTGACCTTCTTCTCCTCATGTAGTGAGGTGGAAGGTAATTTGGTAGGTGTAAAAGGAAGAGATGTCTTTTACCCAGACGTGTTAGGTCCAGGAAAACTACCTATTGGTATGGTTTACGTGCCTTCAGGTGCGTATCAATCCGGAGAGGATGACGAGGATATCATGGGATTGCATACGGCAAGGAAAAAAACTGTATCGGTTCAATCATTTTACATGGATGCTACCGAGATTTCAAATAATGAATACCGTCAGTTTGTAGATTGGGTGCGTGATTCGATAGCCAGAGAGAAACTTTACAGAAGAAGTTATGGCGAAGATGCCGAGCAGTGGGTTCAGATTCCAGATGATTTTTGGTTGATGATGGGTCCTTACGGTGAAATGTATGATGCAGGTTCAGACGTTCAAGGAGGTAATACACCTTTTGAGCTATTTATGGATTCCGCCAACAATGCTGCAGTTGACAAATCAATGCTTTTAATAGGTTCGCCTTTCATGAAAGGAGCAGAAGCCACGGGTCCAAACAAAAAAGTTTTTGGGAAAAATGTAAAACTGGTAAATGGTCTTGAAATAAAGCCGAAAGATTTAAAAGGTGTTCTAGGTATTAAGAATTGGACAAACGAAGAAACATTTGTTTTTCAGAATTACACCAAGAACAGTACATTTAAAGGGGATAAAACAGAAAAGAAAGGATATACCACGCAGCTTACTAAAAAGGCAAAAAAATATCAATTGGGTCGTTTGGAGGCGCGAAAGTATTTGACACTAGATTGGGAAATGCCATTAGATTATCAGGATCCTGAAATCAACTTCTTGCTTTCGGATATGTTCTACAGCGAACAAGAGCGTTTTTACAAAAAAAGAACAATCGATACACGCTTGTTATATTTCGATTACTATTGGATTGACTACAAGGAAGCAGCCAGAAGAGGTAAGGTGATTACGACCGCAGTAGATTCTAGAAAAACTTTTTCATACGATAGCTTGGGTAACGATACCTATCGTCAAGATGATTTGTACAAAAGAAACCGAAGAGATCCTTTATCTAAAGATTACAAAAGGGATGACCTTCACCGTTCCACGTTATATACAATGGATCAAAACAGTAATAAGGTTTGGGTAGATACTACTGTATACACTAACCAGGCTTCATCTGACAATAAGTCAATTGCAGATCCTGATAACCTTTATGGTACAATTTTGGAGAATCCGGGTCAGGATTTGGATATGGGTTATTCCAACAGTAAAGGTCAGCACAATGCAATTCGTGGCCATACGGACAGAAGTAGATTCATAATTAAGGAGCGAATTAATGTTTATCCGGATACACTTTGTTGGGTAAGAGACTTTACATATGCGTTCCATTCTCCAATGACTAAAAACTATTTTTGGCATAATGCATATGACAACTACCCTGTAGTTGGCGTTACTTGGACTCAAGCGAAAGCATTTTCAGTGTGGAGAACACAAATTTATCATAGTTGGTTAGAGGCCAATGGAGATTTATTTGTGAATGATTTCCGTTTACCGCTTGAATCCGAATGGGAAAGAGCTGCACGTGGTGATCTAGAACAATCACAATTTCCATGGGGTGGCCCATATATTAGAAACGCCAGTGGGTGTTTCTTAGCTAACTTTAAGCCAATGCGAGGTAGATATTTTGAGGATGGGGGTTTCCATACAGTGAAAGTATATTCTTACAACCCGAATGGATTTGGACTCTATTGTATGGCAGGAAATGTTGCTGAATGGTGTTCAACAGCATTTGATGAATCTCAATATGAATTCGGTCATGACATGAACTCTGATTACGAGTACGAGGCAAAAGATGGAGATCATGCAGTCAAGAAACGTAAGGTCATTCGAGGAGGGTCATGGAAGGATATAGGGTATTACCTGAACAATTCAACAAGAACATTCGAATATCAAGACACGGCCAAATCTTACATCGGTTTCCGAAATGTGATGACTCACATGGGAAGAGGTGGTAAAGACTTAGATCTAGAAAACGGAGAAGAGATTCAAAGCGATATACAACTTAAATAAACCAATACAGTTAACAAAAATCAAATCTATGAGTGGAAACGGAACTAGCTTTTTCGAAGGCAAGACTTGGAAGAATATTATGAAATATGTTTATGGCCTGGGTGCAGCGGTCGTAATTATGGGTGCATTATTTAAAATTATGCACTGGCCAGGAGCTTCTCTTATGCTTATTATAGGTCTGAGTACTGAGGCTGTAATTTTTATTATGTCTGTAATGGAACCTGTTCATTTGGATGCAGATTGGTCTAGAGTTTTTCCAGAACTTGCTAATACGGAGGGAGAAGGAGTTGAGGAAGTTGAAGGCGTAGGATTATATGACCTTATTAAGTCTGGCAGTGATGAGCCTGGTTCTCAAGCTGACAAATTAGCTGACAAATTAAGTGATGCCGGCATTGATAATGCTTTAATTGGTAGACTGAAGGATGGTATGTCGAACCTAGCGGACAATGCTTCTTCACTTGGTTCTATGGCCTCTGCTACAGGAGCAACAGACCAATACGTTAGTAGTTTACAGAATGCGTCCACTAGTTTGGACAATCTTGCAGACCAATATAAAGAATCAGCAACTTCAATCGCTGCTATTTCAGGTGAGGGAAATAACTTTGGTCCTGAAATGGAAAGGTTAAGTTCTAATATAGCGGCTTTGAATAGCACTTACGAACTTCAGTTGAAGAGCTCTCAGGACTACATTTCAAGTGCAGGGCAGCTTCAAGAACTTCAGGAAAGCATCAAATCGGTTATGTCAGATTTAGCAGCATCTGCTGGTGACACTCAGATTTACAGAGAGAACATGGCAACATTGTCTCAAAATTTAGGTGATTTGAACAATGTATATGGCAACATGCTTAAGGCAATGAAGTCGTAATCTTTAATTAACTAATTAAGAACGATAGAAAATGGCAGGAGGCAAGGAATCCCCAAGACAAAAAATGATCGGTATGATGTATTTGGTACTCACCGCCCTATTGGCGTTGAACGTATCAAAGTCTATACTTGATGCATTTATAAATATTGAAGCGAATATTCAAACGGGTAATATCACCGAACTACAACGGGGAGATGAAAAGAAATCCGACGTTTCTAGTAAGAAGACAAATGACGAAGGCGGTGAAAATAAAATTGCTGTTGGAATTTATGATGCGATGCAAAAGATTGATAAAGCTGCAGCTGAAAAGATTGTTTTAATTGATAGGATTAAGCTATTGATTTTTCAGGCATGTGCTGAAGACCTAGACCCAGCCGCAGAAAAGCCCATTTGTATAAAAGACAGAGCGGAGTGGAAATTAGATTTTGCAAATATTACAAAGCCTAGTTTAACGAAGAACAGTGACCCAATTAAGCCTATAAAAATGAATCTTAATCATGTAGCAAAGAAAGATGCTTATGATGAGCAGATGCTGATAATGGGAATTAATGAGAATATAATGGCACCAAATGTCAAAGCTCCTGGTTTTGCTGTTTGGCCTGCAATGATAAAATTTCGTAAAGAGATTTGTGATTTAATTGTAGAAGCAGCCTCCAATATTGATGAAGATGGGAAAAAGTACAGTTTCAAGGATCCGAAAATCAAAAAGTTTAAGGACATTCAGGATTTAGACAAGCAAATTGACAAAGCTCTTGAAGCATCTAATATTAAACAAGACGATAAAGGTATTATTTCAACACTTTACAAAGGTTTAACAAAAAACGAAATGCAAGAGGATCCTCATGAAGAGGGGAAGTTGCGTCATTGGGTTGGTGGTACATTTGACCATGCGCCGTCGGTTGCTGCAATTGCTGCACTTACGACTTTGCAAAGTGAGTTACTTACTGCAAGAGCGGATGCTATGGCATACCTTTCATCGAAAGTCGGTGGTGGTAATTATGCCTTTAACAAGGTAAGGTCACTGGCGATTGCGGCACCTTCCGTAACTGGAGGATCGACAGATACACTGACTGTTATGATGGCTGCCTTTGACTCTGAAAAACAACCAATTGTTACGCCAGACGAAGGAAAAGGTACATTAGTTGAAACCAAAGGAGGACAGGCGTATATTGCCTTTACAGCTCCTTCTGGTGGTGAAATCGAGCTTACGGGAACAATTGCAATTAAAGATAAATTCGGTAATTTGAAACCTGCTCAGTATTCTACCGTAGTAAAGGTTGTAGAGAAAGGTGGATCAATTGCATTACCCGAAGTATCTGTTTTTTATACAGACTGGCCTAATAAGGTAACTTATTCAGCAGCGGGAGTTGTATCTACATCGGTTTCTTGTAGTGGTTGTTCGAAGTCAACGAAAAACAAATCATGGAAAGATGCTGATGGAATTTCTTACAAAGGGGATTGGTTGTATGTGAACCGTGGAACGAGAAAGGTTACGGTAACACTGCAAGGAAAAGATAATAATGGACAAAATGTTAAATTTGGTTCGTATGTATATCCGGTTAAAAAGTTCCCTAAACCAGAGGTAAAAACGAAATCCATTGCAAAGCAACGTGGCGGTTTCTTAGATGTAGGTTTGGGTGATGCCTTTAATTTTAAAGGAATCAAGTATAAGGTTACTGGAGGAGAGATCCTTGGAAAGGGTTTTTCTGGAGACAGATTGAAACCAGCAAATTTAACTAAGGCTCGTCCAGGTCAGAAAATTGGTATTGTTCTTTTTACTAAAAGAACAGATACTGGAAAGAAAGACATTATCGATGGTGTCATCGAGATAAAATAGAGAAATTATGAAAAGTACTTCTTTAACAATCGTATTCAGTTTTTTAATGGGTATACTTGCGTTTTCGCAAGATGTCCCGCCTAGAGGGCCGTATAACACCTTAAAAGGTGGTATTACCGATGGTGTTGTAATTAAAGATGAAGTACCCATTCGAAGTGCTATCCCTTACGAGCATGTGCGTTACGCTGATTATGTATGGGCAAAGAGAGTATTCTCAAGAATTGATGCACGAGAGAAATTAAATCATGAAATTTTTTTCCCGTTTGATGAATTTGATTCGCAATTTAAGCCACCTGTAAATGAAGCAGAAGTGGATGGACCATTGTGGATTAAGCACCAGGAGAGGTGGTCGCTTTGGACGGTTATTTTACGCCATGTTATGTTAGGCGATTTACCAGTTTACCGAGTAGCAGATCCAATTTATAACCCAGCTCAAATAGTTGAAGATGGTTATCAGTTTAAATATCCTATTGAAAGAATTTCAGGTAGCGAGGATTATTTTTTGAATGAAGAGTATCAAACTTCAATAAATGAGGTAGTTGCTGCGCTTGGTCAAGGGCCAGTAATTGAGGTGAACATTGATGGTTCAATTGAAAAACTTCAGAATGACCCAGAAATAACACAGTCTGCTCAAGGACAGACATTTGAAGTATGGTTTGATTCGATTGTTAATTTAAGTTTTGATCCAACTCGTTCAGACATGCTTACTTTTCCAAAAGCAGAATTGGAAACACGATGGAATAAATCTGTCGCCAACGGTGGTTCTGGTTTAATGCGTGAAGACGGACCAATTTCTTTTCAGTCTTCCGAAGGAATTACAGCTTACAACATAAAAGAAGATTGGTTCTTTGATAAGGAGCGTTCAGTTCTAGACAAGCGCATTATTGCGATTGCACCAGTTTGTAAATACACAAAAACAGAACTTAAGCAGCATAAGGAGCTGCGCGGTAGTATGGTTGTTTTTCGTGATGGTTTAGAACAATACTACAGTCAAGAATTGAGTGAATTTGCTCCACTGGAAAGTGAATCTACCATACAGCTAGAAATGTTCTGGATGTATTTCCCAGATTTAAGAAACGTGATGGTTAATTATTATACTTATAATGACCGTAGCGACGCCCAATGGATGAGTTTTGATGACTTGTTTTGGAAGCGAAAGTACAGTGCGCAAATTTACCGTACCTCTGATAAATTTGACCGTGAAATTGAAGACTATAGATTTGGAGTAGACGCTCTTTACGAAGCCGAGAAGGTGAAAAGTAAAATTCGTAAATGGGAACATGACGTTTGGAACTACTAAATTTTTTAATATTGACAGAAACCTCTAAGAATTCTTAGGGGTTTTTTTATTTTTGTTCCATGAAAAGCATTGGTGACCGTATTAGTTTTGAGGATTCGAAAGTCAGAACTACGGTTGTTATTGTGCCAGAAAGAAATTTTCTTGTGAATACCTTGATGGGCGCTTGGTTGGGGATGTGGTATTGCATCGGTGGAACGGTCCTATGGTCTTTGTTCCAGCTTGTGCTTACTGATCAAGAGAGAATTATACTTTATATATTTTTGATTTTTTGGGTCTATTATGCCTTTAGAATTTCTAAGGCATATTTGTGGTTGATTTATGGTAAAGAGCTTTTAAGGTTAGATAAAGATGGATTTCATATTAAGAATTCTTTTTTTTCCTATGGTAAACTTAAAACCTATTATTACGAGAATATAAAAGAGTTGAAATTTGAGATCCCAGAAGATAGAACCATTCGCGCAGTTTGGGAATCTTCGCCTTGGGTTAGTGGCGGAGAACGTTTTGAGTTTGAATATTTTGGTAAAAACAAAAAGTTTGGACGAAAACTTGTCCTTAAAGAGGGTAAACTGTTGTTTAACCTGTTACAAGCAAAGATTAAGACTTATAGTAAATAAATAATTATGTACGGTAAATTAAAAGAGCATTTAGAAGCAGAGCTTACAGAAATCGAAAACAATGGTCTGTTAAAAAAAGAACGGATTATAACCTCTCCTCAAGGTTCGGAGGTGAAAATTGACTCGGGTGAGGAGGTTGTAATTATGTGTGCGAACAATTATTTAGGCCTGTCCTCTCATCCAGATGTGATCCAAGCGTCTAAAGATGCACTTGATTCCCACGGTTATGGTATGAGTTCGGTAAGATTTATCTGCGGAACGCAGGATCTTCATAAAAACCTTGAAAAGAAAATCGCAGAATTCTACGGAACAGAGGACACGATACTATATGCGGCTGCCTTTGATGCTAATGGTGGACTGTTTGAACCTCTTTTTAGTAAGGAGGATGCGATTATTTCAGATGAATTAAATCATGCATCGATTATTGATGGTGTTAGGCTGTGTAAGGCACAGCGCTATCGTTATAAGCATTCCGATATGGCGGATCTCGAAGTGCAGCTTATAGCTGCCCAAGCACAAAGGTTTAGAATTATTGTTACAGATGGTGTGTTTTCCATGGATGGTGACATTGCAAAAATGGACGCGATTTGTGATTTAGCTGATAAGTACAATGCTTTGGTGATGACAGATGAGTGCCACTCTGCTGGTTTCATTGGAGCGACAGGGCGAGGAGTTCCTGAATACTGTGGTGTTTTAGACCGTGTGGATATTATTACGGGAACGCTAGGAAAAGCTCTTGGTGGTGCAATGGGTGGGTATACAACGGGCAAAAAAGAGGTGATAGAAATGCTTCGCCAAAAGTCACGACCATATTTGTTTTCTAATTCCTTGGCGCCCTCTATTGTTGGAGCTTCATTAAAGGTATTTGAATTATTGAGCAGTTCAACTATCCTTCGTGATCAGCTGGAAGAAAATACGAAGTACTTTAAGGATAAAATAATCGCAGCTGGTTTTGATATTAAAAAAGGAGATTCTCCAATTGTTCCGATTATGCTTTACGATGCAGCCTTGTCACAAAAGTTTGCCGACGGACTTTTAAAAGAAGGTATTTATGCAATCGGTTTTTTCTATCCTGTCGTTGCGAAAGGTGCTGCAAGGATTAGAACTCAAATTTCTGCGGCTCATTCAAAGCAGGAGCTAGACCGTGCGATTAATGCATTTATAAAAGTTGGCAAAGAACTTGATGTAATTTGATGGATTTTTTATTTTTGGGTTATTGATTAAATGAAATCTACTTGTACGCAATATCTTTCTTTACTTTGTCTTATGCTGTTTTCAGTGCAAGTTGTTTTTCTCTATGCGAATATTTCTAAACAGTCAACTCTAAATCCATTAAGTATCTCTAAATCTTTAATTACTGATCCTAACGATGTTACTCACAATTCAAGTGAATCGGGTACAGATAAACCTGAACAAGAAGAAAAAGAGGGGAACCAAGAGAGTGAAGAAAATGAGGAGGGTAAGGAACTCGAGGTTGCTTCTCAAGATTTAGTTGGTGAGCAAAATAGTTTTCAATTGGCCGAGATGAATTATTTTTACCTATTAAAACCATCTGATGGCATAATCGACGAACAATTTTCCCCACCCGAGTGTAAAGTTTAAAGAACAGACAATTATCTATTTTTAAATTTTATAATAAACTCATGAATAAAAACTTTTTTAAACATTGGCAACATGATTTACCTGCGAGTATTGTTGTCTTTTTTGTAGCAGTCCCCCTCTGTTTGGGTATTGCATTGGCAAGTGGGGCACCACTTTTCTCAGGATTAATTGCAGGTATAATTGGAGGTATTGTTGTGGGAGCAATAAGCGACTCATCTTTGGGTGTTAGTGGTCCCGCTGCCGGTTTAGCGATTATCGTGTTAAATGCCATTCAAGACCTAGGAGCATTTGAGACTTTTTTGTTGGCTGTAATCATAGGCGGCTTTATTCAGCTTGTTTTAGGTTTAGCACGAGGAGGACTGATAGGATTTTATTTCCCTTCTTCAGTCATTAAGGGGATGCTAGCAGCCATAGGTATTATCATTTTTATCAAGCAAATCCCACATGCATTCGGCTATGATGCTGATTACGAGGGTGATTTAACTTTCCAGCAAGTGGATGGTCAAAATACTTTTTCTGAGTTGATCAATATGCTTGATTATGTATCACCAAGCTCGATGCTTGTAGCAGCGATCTCTTTATTTATTTTACTTCTTTGGGACTTAGTTCTTGTGAACAAGAGTAAGCTATTTAAAATCATTCCAGGACCATTAGTAGCTGTTGTTTTTGGGATCTTATATGAGTTGTTTTCATCTAAGTTTTTCCCTGAAATGAGTATAAAAGGGGAGCATCTAGTGAGTGTACCTACATCATCGAATATGGGAGAATTTCTTTCGAATTTTACTACACCTGATTTTACTCAGATTTCAAATCCGAATGTGTGGATAACCGGGGTTACAATTGCTGTAGTTGCTAGTTTAGAAACGCTACTTTGTGTTGATGCTACAGATAAATTAGATCCTGATAA
>MDSY01003773.1_pt1 | contig 17267 bp, 18 predicted proteins | sample 811131 | NCBI WGS metagenome assembly MDSY01 (sample SAMN05326643, study PRJNA326480) | marine metagenome | isolation source: seawater | place: Atlantic Ocean: South West | collected 2010
ACAGCATAAGGAGACCTGAGAAATGGCAAGAGCAAAGTTTCTCGTCGACGCTGAACGCTGCATTGAATGCAACGCTTGCGTCACCGCGTGTAAAAACGAGCATGAAGTTCCATGGGGCATCAACCGCCGGAAAGTCGTCACGATCAACGACGGCTCACCGGGCGAACGGTCGATTTCCGTGGCCTGCATGCACTGTTCCGACGCACCCTGTATGGCGGTCTGCCCTGTAGACTGTTTTTACCAGAGTGATGAAGGAATTGTTTTGCACTCCAAAGACCTCTGCATTGGTTGTGGTTATTGCTTCTATGCGTGTCCTTTTGGCGCGCCGCAGTTTCCACAAGCTGGCAACTTTGGATCACGTGGCAAGATGGACAAATGTACCTTCTGTGCCGGTGGCCCAGAGGAAAACCACTCTACAGCCGAATTCGCCAAATATGGCCGCAATCGGATTGCAGAAGGCAAATTGCCAATATGCGCTGAGATGTGTGCCACTAAAGCGCTTTTGGCAGGTGACGGCGACGTTGTCTCCGGCATCTACCGTGAACGGGTTGTGTCTCGTGGATTCGGCTCCGGTGCTTGGGGCTGGGGTACAGCCTACGACCAAAAAGGCGGCTAAATTTAGCTGTTTGAATATGTGAATAGAAAGGGCGATCTCGTTGGGTCGCCCTTTTCACCTAACAACCTCTGAGGAAACGATATGTTCCGTGCTTTGATTGCTTTGATTTTGACCCTGTCATTCCTGTCAACCGTGAGTGCGCAAAGCGCCGACGCTCCTGATCGCAGCGCCACCGGGGGTGCACAGACTCTTAAGGATATTATGGCCCGCCAAAGCGGCGAGGCTGTTGACAACGGCTTTCGCCGTGACGCCACTGGGGACGCCAGCCGGGCCGCTGAAATCTCAAACCAGCTTGGCACCTTAGGAGGGAATTCTGATCCAGAACTCTGGCGCGCCCTGCGTTTTGGCTCCGCTGACATTACTGCCTCCAACACCGGCCCCGCTGCGACAGTCTTAATCCAAGACGGTGGTATGAGTTGGTTGAAATTTAGGTCAGGACCACTGGCCACATATGGCGGTGCGCTCTTGATGGGTATGATTGCCCTGCTGGCCGCCTTCTTCATGTACCGAGGCCGCATTAAAATTGACGGCAAAAAGACTGGTCGCAAGATTACACGCTTTAAGGCAATCGAGCGCTTTGGCCATTGGTTGCTCTCGGGATCCTTTATTCTGCTGGGTTTGACCGGGCTGATTTCGCTCTTTGGCCGCAAGTTTTTGATACCCACATTTGGGCATGACGCGTTTTCATTTATCGCTGTTGGCTCCAAATGGGTGCACAATAATGTATCTTGGGCGTTTATGTTGGCGCTGGCGATGATTTTTGTCATGTGGGTTGCGGAAAACATTCCGCATCGCAGTGACATCAATTGGCTGCGTCAAGGCGGTGGCATCTTCTCAAAGGGACACCCGCCTGCGAAGAAATTCAATGCTGGGCAAAAGCTGATATTTTGGTCGGTTATCGTTCTTGGGCTTTCGATCTCAGTATCGGGCGTGTCGCTGCTGTTTCCCTTCGAGCTTAACATGTTTGCCGCTACCTTTGCAAAGATTAATGCCACGGGCATTGGTGGATTGCTTGGTTTTGGTGAGCTGCGTGAAACTTTGGCTCCTCATGAAGAAATGCAATATGCCCAGCTTTGGCACTCCGTCGTCAGCTTTGTCCTAATGGCCATTATTTTAGCGCATATCTATATCGGATCCGTCGGTATGGAAGGCGCTTACGATGCGATGGGATCGGGCGACGTGGAAGAGCAATGGGCGCGTGAGCACCATTCTTTGTGGGTTGCTGAAGTTCTTGGCGAAGAGGCTGTTGTGGCTAAGTCGGTAAGGGCTGCTAAAGCGCCTGATACGAAGGCAGCCAAGGCCACTGCTGCGAAGAATGCTAAAGGGCCAGCTGCGAAGGTTGCTAAAGCGCCAGTTGCGAAGGCCGCCAAGGTGCCTGCTGCAAAAACTACTAAAGCGGCTGCTGGAAAGCCTAAAAAGGCAGCTGTGGCCAAACCCAAAAAGACTCCACCGGCAAAATAGGTTCGACCTTCGGGCTGGTGGTCCTTAGAAAGAACGTGATTGACTGAATATCTACGCGCCGTCATGGTGCAAGGAGAGAAGAAAATGAAAATTATGTGTGCAGCGTTTCTTGCCATTGCCGTTGTTGCGGTTGGGGCAAATCTTGTTTTAAAACAAGCCGGATTTTCAAGCCAAGAGCGCACTTCTGGCGCTGCTGTTCGGCTGGATAACTGATCCAAACTCTCCGATTAGGACTGCTTTGTCATGAATGAAATTTGGGCCGGCGTACAAGAAGCTTTCCGGCTTATTTTCATTCTTGATGCAGATTTAATTGAAATAACTCTACGTTCTCTCGAGGTCAGCCTGACCGCTTTGGTGATCGCCTCCGCTTTGGCTTTTCCTTTTGGGACTTGGCTGGCAATTCGGAGATTTCGCTATCGTCGCTTTACGATTGCAGTGCTCAACGCGCTGATGGGCTTGCCCCCGGTGGTAGTGGGCTTGGTGGTCTATCTGCTGCTGTCACGCTCGGGCCCGTTTGGTGTTATGGGGCTCCTGTTCACCCCGACTGCCATGATCATCGCTCAGGTGATCATTATCACGCCTCTGATCGCCTCCATCACCCATCAAGCTATGCGCGAGCTGTGGTCAGAATATCACGACTTGCTGATCTCCTTAAACACAACTAAACGCCAGAGAGTAGTGGCTTTGATCTGGGATGGCCGACGCACCTTGATGACCGCGGCCTTAGCAGGTTTTGGCCGGGCGATTGGCGAGGTGGGCGCTATCATGATCGTAGGTGGCAATATTGACCATGCCACGCGTGTGCTCACCACAGCCATTGCACTGGAGACCGGAAAGGGAGACTTTGCTTTGGCGTTGGGATTGGGTTTTGTGCTTATCACTCTGACATTGGTGGTTAGCTTGGCCATTCATGCGTTGTCGCGCACAGAACAGGAGGGCACATGGTGAGCCTGGCCATTTCTGTTTGCCTAGATTCTGTCGTGGTCAAACGCCGAGGTAAGACCGTGTTAGGACCCGTGGATCTCTGTTTACAAGCGGATGGATTTACAATCGTTTTGGGGCCAAATGGGGCGGGAAAAACCACTTTGCTTAAAGTGCTTCACGGTGTTGAGCGTGTCTCACGTGGCTCCGTACAATGGTCCATTCCGAATGCGCAGGTGCGCGAGGCGCAGGCCTATGTGTTTCAAAGCCCGATCATGTTACGCCGATCCGTACGGCAAAACTTGGCCTATCCGTTGCAACTTATTGGTATTGATAAGGCCGAAATTGCCAGCCGGGTTGAGGATTGGGCTCAAAAAACTGGATTACAAGATGCGTTGGATTTCCCCGCACCGCGTCTCTCTGGGGGCGAAAAACAGAAATTGGCGCTCGGGCGGGCTTTAATCCGTATGCCTAAAGTGCTGTTTTTGGATGAGCCCTGCGCCAATCTGGATGGCCGCTCTACACGAGAGATCGAAGAGCTTTTATATGACGCAACAAAGGCCGGAACCCGTATTATCATGACCACGCATGATCTTGGCCAAGCTCGACGTTTAGCCGATTCCGTGTTGTTTTTGATGAATGGTGCCTTGCATGAGCATGGCGCGGCGTCAAAGTTTTTTGCAGTGCCCGCCACATCAGAGGCACAAGCATTTTTGAATGGAGATATCATCGAATGATCCGCATGTTGCTTGCCCTTATGATGATCAACACAGCTGCCCAGGCCCAGACCCTGCGTTTGGCGGCAACAACCAGTTTTAACAACTCTGGGCTTTCGGATGTGCTTTTACCCGCGATCAAGATGGATACAGGCATTGATGTTCAATTGCTGGTGGTGGGTACGGGGCAGGCGATCCGATTGGGGCAGGCGGGGGACGTGGACGCGATATTAGTGCATTCCAAAACTGCGGAGGAGGCCTTCGTTTCAGATGGTTTTGGCACCCACAGGCGAGAAATCATGTATAATGATTTTGTCCTAATTGGCCCCGTGCAAGACCCTGCCATGATCAAAACTTCAGCTACCGTCGCTCAGGCGCTTAAGCGTATTGCGACTGCTGAGGCCACATTTGTCAGCCGCGGCGATGACAGCGGCACCCATAAAAAGGAGTTGGCGCTTTGGTCGGAGGCGGCCCTTGAGCCGGAACAGTTCGGGGCATGGTACAAAGGTGTTGGTTCGGGGATGGGTGCCAGTCTAAACAGCGCCTCTGGGCTTGACGCCTATATCATGGCAGATCGGGCCAGCTGGTTGAATTTCGGCAATAAAGACGGTTTGGGCTTGCTGTTTTCAGGCGATCCTAAACTGTTAAACCAATATGCCTATCTCCCCGTTAATCCTGCTAAGCACGGCCATGTCAATGCTGAGGCGGCTGTGAGGCTTGAGCATTGGCTGACCTCCGGGCGCGCCAAAGACATCATCAATAAATATACAATAAACGGTCAGGCGTTGTTCATCTTTAACAGCCAACCATAGGACCTCTGTATCGCTGTGAATGTATTGCTCCGAAGCGATACCAATGGTGGCACGAGTTTCATTTATACTTTGGGTCTGATATCTGTAGCTGACCTGAGCGACTGGGAAGTTTATCTCAGCGCAAATTCAGACTGGGTAACGTAAATTAGGTGCAACATTGGAACGTCACATTATGAACACTGCGGTTTCTTTGGCCTCTCGGCTATCCGTTGCGCCGATGATGGCTTGGACAGATCGGCATTGTCGCTATTTCCATCGTTTGATGTCCAAGCAGGCTCTTCTTTATACTGAGATGGTGACAGCGCCTGCTTTGGTTTTGGGTGGGGCCTTAAGGCTGTTGGATTTCAACCCTGAAGAGCAGCCGGTGGCGTTGCAATTGGGGGGATCGGATCCTGAGCAATTGGGCCGGGCCACAGCTTTAGGCGCGGCGCATGGCTATGATGAGATCAACCTTAATTTGGGCTGCCCCTCGGATCGGGTGCAATCAGGCAGTTTTGGTGCCGTTTTGATGACAGAGCCGGATGTAGTGCGGGCCTGTCTGGAGCAGATGCTACAGGCCAGTGATTCTGAAGTGACTGTAAAATGCAGGATTGGGGTTGATGACCAAATCCCACAAGAGACATTGCCTGAGTTTTTGTCCATGGTTCAATCCACAGGGGTGAAACGGGTTACAATTCATGCGCGTAAGGCTTGGCTTAAAGGTTTGAGCCCTAGAGAAAATCGTGACATCCCACCTTTAAATTATCCTTTGGTGCTGCAGATGAAACTGGCCTTTCCCGGGTTGCATTTGAGCATCAATGGCGGCGTCAACAGTTTGGCCGCGGCGCAAGATCATTTGAGCGCGGGCCTAGATGGGGCGATGATTGGGCGGGCGGCCTACCAAAACCCCTATGACATACTTGCACGCGTGGATTGTGATGTGTTTGAGGGCGATGCCGCGCCAAGCGCTGATGATATCGCTGAACAAATGATCCCTTATATAGAGGCGCATCTCCAAAAGGGCGAGCGATTGCATCAAATCACTCGGCATATGTTTGGGTTATTCGCGGGGCAAACTGGTGCGCGACATTGGCGCAGACGTTTGTCTGAGTTGGGCGGGCAGCATGGGTCAAACCTTGCGGACTATAGAATTTTATTAGATGAAATGCGCGTGATCTTAGAACAACAACAAGAATTGGAAGTTGGCTGATGGAAGTGACCACGCTTTTGCCTGTGTTGGTGCGTTTGATTGTGATTGGTGCGTTTGCCGAGTTTTTGGCTGGGCTTTTGGGTGTGGGCGGCAGCATTGTTTTGGCCACATCATTGGCCACGATGATTGTGACCTCTATCCGCTCAACCAAAAGCCACCACAAAAAGGGTGCTGTGGACTGGTTAATTTTGCGCCCATCGGTGCCACGGTGGCGCACCGTATGGATGCCAAGCCCTTGAAACGGCTTTTTAGGGTCTTCTTGCTGATTGTTGCGTCTAATATGGTGCGCACTGCCTTATGGGGTTAAAAACGCTCCACAAGCACGGTTGGACCTGCTTTGCGCAAGATGCCAAAATTGCCAAATGGGTGGCCCATGTTCAGCCGCGTGCGGTGGACATTGCCTCAAATCCCGCGCATATTGCCGCCTGGTTGCGTTATGGCGGCACGTGGTTTGCGGGGGTGAATATCTTGCCAAATGATCGCTGCGGGCGTCTGGGTACTGGTCCGGCTCTTGCGGGAAAAGCCGTTGATTTTTTAACAGAGTTGCATGGTCCCTTAGCGCTGGACCAAGCGCAAATATCTGTGATTTACCCCGGCTACCCCGCCCATGATGGCTCCGAGAGTGATGCGGCACATCGTTACCGTCACATCCGCTGTGCAGCTCATGTAGACGGTTTACGTCCAGCAGGCCCAGACCGGCGACGTTACATCCAAGAGCCGCATCAATTTGTGCTAGGGATTCCATTGGTAGCCACCTCAGAAGAGGCCAGCCCGATGGTGGTGTGGCAAGGCAGCCATCATATCATTCGCGCAGCGTTTAAATCGGTGCTGGACACTGTTCCGAGGGCAGATTGGTCCTGTATAGATTTAACTGAGGTTTATCATCAAGCGCGCAAAAAATGCTTTGAGACCTGTGCCCGCGTGACCGTGTTGGCGGAGCCTGGGGAGTGTTATGTTCTGCACCGCTTAGCCCTACATGGTATAGCGCCATGGGGCGAGGGGGCAGTTGCCCCCACAACGGGGCGCATGGTGGCCTATTTTAGGCCGCAAAACGACGGTAATTTGCACGATTGGTTGGACGGTACCTATTAAAAACAAGTTTTGTGAGGTTCACTTCAACGAGGGTACAATATGGCTGCGACCGCCCCGACGTTTTTGGATGCGTGAAGCCCGGCTTGGTAATTTGGCCATGATCTCCAAACGCACTTCAGAGCTGAGGCTGGACCAAGCGCCAATTTCTTCCATGGACCGATAGCAGCCCACGCAAATCCGCTCTCCGGGATGGATTGAGCACAGCTTGACGCAGGGGCTGTCGATTTCATCTCTTTTCCAGAGATTATCGATATTTTGATCTTTCATCCCACCGCCCGAATATGCCGCGCTCGATCCAGAGCACCTTGTAAGATATACCCTGCGGCGACATGGTCAATGACCTCGGCGCGACGTTTACGTGACGTATCCGCCTCAAGCAGCACCCGCTCGGCAGCCACCGTCGATAAACGCTCATCCCAATAGCCGATGGGCAGATCTGTGAGCGCGGATAGGTTGCGCGCAAAGGCGCGTGTGGACTGGCATCTTGGCCCTTCTGTACCATCCATATTACGCGGCAGGCCGAGGATGATCGCTCCAATATCGCGATTAGTGATCACATCTAAAAGGGCCTGCGCATCCGCAGAAAACTTTTTGCGTCGCACCGTGTGTAATGGGGTGGCGGAGCTGAGCAACCGGTCAGAGACCGCCACACCAATAGTTTTAGTACCAAGGTCCAAGCCCATCCACGCCGATGTCTTGCGCGATTGCGCCATGATCTCTGCTATGTCTTCAAAGATCATTGCGTCAGCCCCACATTTATAGCCGCTTGCCTCAGAACCTCCAGATCTGTTGGGCGCTCTTTAAACAGCTGCAAGGCTTCGTTAAAAATTTCTTGAGCGGTGTCGATCTCTCCCAAGACTCCATAGGCCAAAATCAATTGTGCCCAATCGGGCGCGGGCCCACCTTCTGTGGCCAAGCGGTCGGCAAGCCCGGTGACCATGCCTGCGATCATTGCGTGGCGATCATCGGTGCTCATATCAGCGGCATTTTCGATGTCTTCAGCGCTGGGTCCTTGGACGGCTGGTGGCTCATAATCCACCCCGGTAATCATGGCCAGATCGCTGATGGTGCGGCTAATAAGTGGAATATAAGGCGCGCTCTCGGGCCCCGCTTCCAGCAATTTGCGCCATATACCAAAAGTGCGATCAGGCCGCCCAATTGCATCGAAATACATCCCAACCCGAAACAGTGCCATTTTATGGTTAGGATCGCGCCGCAGGGTTTGGTTCAGGGCCGCCTCTGCATCTGTCGATATATAAGTGTCCGCGGCAATGATCAGCAGTTCCGCATAAGTGTACCATTCATCGGGGCTGGCAGCTTCACCTTTTAACTGCAATACCTGAGCTTGGGCAGCATGGGCTTTTGCGTAATTGCCCAAACGCGACTCTGATTTTGCCAAAAGCTCATGGCCTTGAATATCATCTGGGCGGGTCTCAAGCGCGACTCGCAATTCAGTCACCAGCTGCACATAGGTTGGATCTTGCTCTGAGGAGAGGGCAGGGGCTTGCGCCTCAGCTTCCGTCTGGCTCAATCTTGCGGCTTTGAGAGCATCAGACTGGGCATATCGTGCTGCGATTGGAGTGTCTTTAACTGTGGGACTTCCGACTTGCGCATAAATCACGGCTCCTAGAATACAGGCCGCGCCGCTCACCACGAGCAAAGTCCAAAGGCCCGCACCGGATGTTTTGGCGGCAGGGTTTGTTTCCGCTTTGGCCGCCACGATCATCCGCCGTCCAATTTCAGCCCGCATCGAGTCCAATTCATCATCTGCCAGCACGCCTTTCGCGCGGTCGCGTTCCAGCCCGCGCATTTGCTCGGCGTAGACATCCACCTGCCGCATTGGGGTAACTTCTGAGTTTTGCATGCGCCAGAACAGCAGCCCCCCGATCAGTAAAATCGCCAGTACCAAAAGAACAGCTGAAATGATCATAAATATTCCCATAAGCTTTTTGAACACTGCGCCAGATGACAGATGCTGCCATTGCACTACAATGCTTCTGTCAATGTCGCAATAATTTCAAACAATGGCGCTCATGGGGTGCTGTTTAACCGCAGGATCATCGATAAGAAGGCCAAACACCCATAGGGGATTCTGTTATGAAGCGTAATTCAGTATTTGCAGTCGCGCGTGAAGCCATGCGTCAGCACAGCGGTTGGCGCCGCACTTGGGGTAATCCTGAGCCTAAAAAGTTGTATGATGTGATCATCATAGGAGCCGGAGGCCATGGGCTTGCCACAGCCTATTATCTCGGTAAAAACTTTGGCATCACGAATGTGGCGGTGATCGAAAAAGGTTGGCTTGGCGGTGGCAATACCGGGCGCAATACCACCATCATTCGCTCCAACTATCTGCAAGACCCTTCTGCGGCAATTTATGAAAAAGCCCGCTCGCTCTATGAGGATCTCAGCCAAGACCTGAATTACAATGTGATGTTCAGCCCGCGTGGCGTGATGATGCTGGCGCAAACTCAGCATGAGATTCGCGGTTATCAACGCACCGCCCATGCCAATTCCTTGCAAGGTGTGAAAACCGAGTTCATCAGCCCCGCCCGCGTCAAAGATCTGTGTCCTATAATGAACATTGACGGCCCACGCTACCCGGTGCTTGGTGCCCTTTGGCAAGCGCGCGGTGGCTCTGCCCGCCATGATGCTGTGGCTTGGGGCTATGCGCGGGCTTGCTCTGATATGGGTATGCATATTTTGCAGAAGACCGAAGTCACTGGCATCACCCAACAAGCTGGCATGGTCACCGGCGTCGACACCTCCCACGGCCATATTGGCTGCAAGAAACTTGGAATGGTTGTGGCGGGCCACGCCTCTGTCGTGGCTGAGATGGCGGGCTTCCAACTGCCCATCGAATCAGTTCCTCTTCAGGCGCTGGTCAGCGAGCCGATCAAGCCTTGCATGGATGTGGTGGTCATGGCCAATACGGTACATGGCTATATGAGCCAATCTGACAAAGGCGAAATGGTCATCGGCGGCGGTACAGATGCCTATAATGCCTATACCCAACGCGGCTCGTTTCACCATCTTGAGGAAACCGTGCGTGCGCTGATCGAGACCTTCCCGATGGTTTCCCGACTGAAAATGCTGCGCCATTGGGGCGGCATTGTCGATGTGACGGGCGACAGATCTCCCATTCTTAGTAAAACCCCTCTGGGCAACACCTTCATCAATTGTGGCTGGGGCACTGGCGGCTTTAAAGCTATTCCTGGATCCGGCTGGGGCTTTGCGGAATTGATGGCCAAGGGCGAAAGCCCCCTGACTGCCGAATTCGGCCTCGACCGCTTCCGTGCTGGCCGCTTCATCGACGAAAGCGTCGCTGCGGGGGGGGCGCATTGATCAATCTCATGCCGCCCACAAACGGGTCTGCCACTGCCTTATTTCATTTTAAGACCCAACAGGGAGCTTCACAATGCTTATCCTAAACTGCCCCTACTGCGGGCGTGAAAAAGACGAAACTGAACTGGCTGCAGGCGGTGAAGCCCATCTCAAACGCTTTGGTCCTGGCTCCTCCGATCAAGACTTCGAAGGCTACCTTTTTGAGCGCGCTAACCCCAAAGGCTTGCATTTTGAGCGCTGGCGCTGTGTGGCTGGCTGCGGAAAATGGTTTCATGCCGCCCGCTGCACGACCACGCTAGAGGTCTTTGGTACCTATAAGGCCCAAACCCTAGAGCCGCCCAAAGCCATCAGGGACACCATCACCGCAAAACGGCCCGGTTGGTCTTGGAGAAATTTCTCATGATGCTTCTTCTGGCCCAAAATACTCCCGCCGGAGGCCTGTTGTCTATCCGCCAAAATGGAGCTGTCCAATGAGCACCCGTCTCGCTAGTCACGGCCGGCTAATCAACCGCGCCCATGCGGTCACTTTCACCTTTAACGGCAGGGTCATGAACGGCTTTGAGGGCGACACTCTGGCCGCCTCGCTTTTGGCCAATGACCAAATGCTCATGGGCCGCTCGTTCAAATACCACCGACCGCGCGGTGTTGTGGCCTCGGGAGGCGAAGAGCCCAATGCGCTGATCAACCTCGGCGTTGAGGGGCATTTTGAACCCAATGCGCGCGCCACGACCACGGAGACCTTCAACGGCCTCACTGCCGCTTCGCAAAACCATTTCCCCACTTTGGAATTTGATGTGGCTGCGATCAATTCCAAACTGGCACGGTTTTTACCTGCTGGATTTTACTACAAAATGTTCATTCATCCGCGGTCCTTCTGGAAGCATGTCTATGAACCGATCATCCGCAAATCTGCGGGTCTTGGCAAAGCGCCGAAGGCGCGGGATGCAGATAAATACGAACACTTCTACCATTTTTGCGAGGTTATGGTCGTCGGTGGCGGGATTGCCGGTCTGCAAGCGGCCAAAACCGCAGCCGCCACCGGAGTTCGAGTGTTGCTGGTGGAACAAACTGCCCATTGGGGAGGGCGCGCCCCAGTTGATGGGGTGCGTATCGAGGGCATGCCGGCTGAAGATTGGATTACTGCAACCTTGGCGGATCTTGCCGCACGTGACAATGTTGTGATCCGCAACCGGACGCAAGGCTCAGGGGTCTATGACCATGGCTATGTGCTGGCTTATGAGCGAATTTCTGAGCACACGCCGGGCGACGGTCGACCACGCCACCGGCTTTGGAGGGTCCGCTGCAAGCAAATTGTGACAGCTACAGGCGCGATTGAACGACCCTTGTCCTTTGCGGGCAATGACATTCCTGGCGTTATGTTGGCGGCGGCGGTACGTGACTATGTGGTGAACTTTGGCGTCTCGCCGGGGGATCGCACGGTTGTGGTCACCAACAATGATGATGCCTACCGCACGGCTCTCACGTTGAAGAAGGCTGGTCTTGAAGTGCCGGTGATCCTTGACGCGCGCGCCGAAGGTGGTGGGGTATTGATGGCTGAGGCCTTGGCCGCTGGCATTCGTGTTGAGCTGGGACGTGGCATTGCCCAAGTTCTTGGCGGCAAGCGCGTGACTGCTGTGCAAATCTGTGCGCAGGCTGGAGAGGGCTCTGTCTTGGAAGAGATTTCCTGCGATGTGGTGGCTATGTCTGGTGGCTGGTCGCCTGTTGTTCATCTGTGGTCTCATTGTGGCGGCAAGCTCATATGGGATTCGGATCAAGCCATGTTCCGCCCAGATCCAAACCAGCCACCGCTTGGTGCAGATGGCGCAGGCTTTGTGCGGGCCGTAGGGTTGGCCAATGGTCATCTGCGCAGCGTTGCAGTGCTTGCGGATGCCGCCGCTCAAGGCGCTGCTGCGGCCAAAGCGGCCGGCGGCAAAGCCAAGAAAACGTCTGTGGCTAAGGGGGTAGACGCAGAAGAGCTGCCCCTGGCACCGGTCTGGCTGATGCCACAGGGTGCCAGCTATAAATTGCGCTCAAAAGCTTGGTTGGATTTCCAAAATGATGTGAAGGTCAGTGACGTGCAATTGGCCGCACAAGAGGGTTTTGAAAGCGTCGAACATGCCAAGCGTTACACCACCCTTGGCATGGCGACGGATCAGGGAAAATTAAGTAATATCAATGGACTTGCAATTCTTTCTAAAGCACTTAATGCGGATATTCCCGATGTGGGAACCACCACATTCCGTCCACCCTATACACCGATTTCCATGGCCTCATTGGCTGGCGAAGCCCGTGGAGAATTATTCCAACCGATCCGCAAAACGCCGATGCATGATTGGCATGAAAGCCATGGTGCAGATTGGGAGCCGGTCGCTGGCTGGCGGCGAACCTATGCTTATGTGCAGCCTGGCGAAACCGTGCATCAGGCTGTGCAGCGCGAAGTGATCAACACCCGCGAAAAACTGGGCCTGTTGGATGCCTCAACTCTTGGCAAGATTGTGGTTAAAGGTCCGGACGCGGGCAAGTTCCTCGACATGATGTACACCAATATGATGTCCAATCTAAAACCGGGCCGCTGCCGTTATGGGTTGATGTGTTCGGAGAATGGTTTTTTATTCGACGATGGGGTGGTCGCGCGCATCGATGAACAGACTTGGCTGTGTCACACCACCTCTGGCGGTGCAGATCGCATTCACGCTCATATGGAAGAATGGTTGCAAACTGAATGGTGGGACTGGAACGTCTGGGTGGTCAATATCACCGAGCAATTGGCACAGGTTGGCGTTGTAGGCCCCAATGCGCGCAAATTGCTTGAAAAGCTGGGTGGCATGGATGTGTCTGCTGAAACCTTGCCTTTTATGGCCTGGGCCGATGGGGAGATTGGTGGCTTTGCCTGCCGGGCGTACCGCATTTCTTTTTCAGGTGAGCTTTCGTATGAAATCGCCGTACCCGCCAACCGAGGTTTGGAGTTTTGGGAGATGCTGATAGAGGCCGGTGCTGAATTTGGTGTCATGCCCTATGGCACTGAATGCCTGCATATTATGCGCGCCGAAAAAGGCTTCATCATGATTGGGGATGAAACCGATGGTACGGTTATTCCGCAAGATTTGGGCTTGAATTGGGCTATTTCGAAGAAAAAAGATGATTTTCTTGGCAAACGGGCGCAGCAGCGTTCCTTTATGGTTAATCCAGATCGTTGGCAGCTGGTCGGTTTGGAAACACTGGATGGATCGGAGCTTGAAGATGGTGCCTATGCCATTGCTGTGGGCACCAACGTCAATGGCCAAACAAACACCGAAGGCCGTGTGACCTCAACCTATCATTCGCCCACAATGGGTCGCGGTATTGCGATGGGATTGGTGCATAATGGACCCGCTCGGATGGGAGAGGTTCTATCTTTCACCAAAATCGGGGCGGCACCTATAAAGGCCAAGATTGTCAGCCAGGTATTTTATGACCCAGAAGGGGAGAAGCCAAATGTCTGATCGTGAATTTCAAGGCTATGTGCATGTGCGTCAGGACAGCAGTCAATGCATGTTCACGCTGCGGGCGAATCTAGAGTCGACCAAGATCAAGGCTGCAGTGAAATCTGCAACCGGCGTGGCCTTCCCTAACCGTGGCCTTTGTGAGGTGTCTGAGGGTTGCACTCTGGCTTGGATGTCACCGGATGAGCTGTTGATTACGGTGCCGACCGCACAGGCGCAAAAGCTGTTGACTGGGCTTGAGGCGGCTCTTGAGGGGCTGCATGTCCTGCTTGAAGATGTGTCAGATGCACGGGCGAAATTCATCTTGAGCGGGGCGCATGTGCGTGAAGTTCTTGGGAAATTAGCGCCTATGGATTGCCATCCTGCCCAGTTCCCGGTTGGCAGTTTCAACCGGACGCGCTTTGCACAGGTGGCGGGTGCGGTGTTTATGGAGCAAGAAGATTTGATTAGCATAATCTGTTTTAGGTCTGTGCAAGATTATGTCTTCACGCTGTTTTGTGACGCTGTAGCGCCCGGGTCTGAGATTTTGCTGTAAGGGTATGGTCTTATTTTTGCCGCAGGATCTCTAAACACCATTTCGTTCTGCGGCTTTACCTTCTATAGTGCTTGTAACTACAATCAAACAACGTTGAAAGGATCGCTTTTATGGCTTTCACATTACCAGATCTTCCTTATGCGCATGATGCACTGGCGTCCAAAGGCATGTCCGCAGAAACTATGGAATTTCACCACGATCTTCACCACAACGCCTATGTCACCAATGGCAATGCGGCGATTGTGGGCACAGATTGGGACGGAAAATCTCTCGAAGAGATCATCGTAGGCACTTATGACGTTTCGTTAGTTGCTCAAAATGGCATCTTTAATAACATCAGTCAATTGTGGAACCACAACCAGTTTTGGGAAATGATGGGCCCGGGCGAAAGTAAAATGCCTGGCACTTTGGAAGCTGCATTGGTTGAAAACTTCGGCTCCGTTGCAGATTTCAAAACCTCTTTCTCCGCCGCTGGCGCAGGTCAATTTGGGTCTGGCTGGTGCTGGTTGGTGAAAAATGCTGACGGTTCTTTGGCAGTGACCAAAACAGAAAATGGCGTTAACCCGCTGTGCTTTGGTCAAACAGCGCTTTTGGGCTGTGATGTTTGGGAGCATTCCTATTACATCGATTTCCGCAATAAACGTCCGGTCTATTTGTCAAACTTCGTCGACAATCTGGTCAATTGGGAAAATGTCGCAAGCCGCATGTAAGCTAGTTTTACGAGATACATAATTTTAGAAGGCCTGTAGGAGTTTCTCTGTGCAGGCCTTTTTTATGCCCAAGGGTGAGGGCTAAATTTGGGGTGGTAGGGCGATTATGACACAACCGGTTAAAGGCGCTATTGCGATGCTGCTGGCCTGCCTCACTTGGGGCTTTGCGCCGCTGTATTACTCATTTTTGAGCCATCTTGGGCCTGAAGAGATACTGTCTCACCGCACGTTGTGGTCCGTAGTAACCTTTGTGAGCGTCATAGCTGTGACTGGGCGACGGAGGGAAACTCTTCGGATACTAAAACTCCCCAAAACCATGGCTTTGATCCTGTTGGCCGGGGTTATGATCGGGATCAATTGGTATGTGTTTATTTTTTCAGTGGGGGCTGGGCGGGTCACGGAATCTTCACTGGGTTATTATATATTCCCACTGGTGATGGTGCTTTTGGGATTGGTGGTGTTTCGTGAAACCCTGTCAAAATTACAATGGGTGTCAGTAGCGCTGGCGGTCATTGCTGTGATTGTTTTGACATATGGCTTGGGCAGGGCGCCCTGGCTGGCCATGATCATCTCGTTCACTTTTGGGATTTATGGGCTGTTAAAGCGGATCATCAAGGTGGATTCGGTGATCTCTGTCACTCTTGAAGTTGTATTTTTGTTGCCCTTTGCTATGGCCTATTTGTTCGGGTTTGGGCGCATGCCGGACGCACCCACATTGGCATTGTTGATGTTCTCCGGCTTGATCACAGCGGGGCCTTTGATGTTGATGACTTACGCCACGCAAACCGTGCGCATGGCCACGGTTGGGCTGGTGCAATATCTCAACCCCGTTTTACAATTTTTTTGCGCGATTGTGCTGCTGGGCGAGGTGTTGACCGGCTGGCATGTTATCGCGATTGGTTTGATTTGGACAGCCTTGGCCTTTTATACGGTCGCGGTGTTCAAAGCTGAACGCAAAGTAGTTTCTATCTCACCCACGGTTTGAGCTACAGAAAACAAATTGGTCATGCTTGGGTCGGCAAATCCTGAGGCGATGATATGATCAATGAGATCAAGCATTGGCTGCCAATATCCAGCGATATTTGCCACGATGATTGGCCGGCTGTGCAGTTTCAGCTGCGCCCATGTGAGCACTTCGAAAAACTCGTCCATAGACCCCGCACCACCGGGCAAAAGCACCACTGCATCGCTGTTGATAAACATTAATTTTTTGCGACTGTGCATGTCATCGGTGATGATAAATTGGTCAAGATCTCGCTTACCACCCTCACGCTGCATCAAATGCTCAGGAATTACTCCGAAGGTGGCAGCTCCGGACGCCTGAGCGCCTTCGGCGACTGCGCCCATCAAGCCAACGTCACCCGCGCCATAGACTAACCGCCATTCATTTTTGGCTAGAATTTGACCAAAATCGATAGCGGCCTGGCCAAAAGCAGGGTCCTTTCCCTTGCGGGCGCCACAAAATACACAAATTGATTTGGTCATATCAATGATTTCCTCAGTTCTTGCTGGACAGGTGTGGTGTGACTGATAGCATAAGTTAGCCATTGGGGGAATGCAGCTAAATGACCAATTCAACTGAGAATGGGGATGAAAGTAGAAAACGGGTTCGCTCGGCGATTTGGTTTGCATTGATTGGTGTTGGTTTGGTCTGGTGGTTTTATCCTCAAATTCGCGCGGTTATACAGCCGGAGCGTGTCGAAATTGCGACAGCTGACACTATACAGGATGAGGCTGTTGAGCGTGAAATTGTTTCAACAGTTGAGATTGAAGAGACCCCAGTCAGCGTTGAAACTGAGGCTTCTACCGATGCTCAGGCCACTCCGAAGGATGCGGCTGCGGCAGTGGAGGCAAGCCCTAGTGTTGCTGCCGTCGATGTAGAAACTGAAGAGGTGGTTGTGGCACCGTCTGGGGCAGAACAAGCCCCATCCGTTGAGCCAAAGCAAGATGCGAAGGCCACGGCATCCGTTGAAACAGAGACTGAAGCGGAGGCTCTAGCCGCCAGTGCCGCTGAACCAATGTTCGCCCCCGCCGCCGCCCCAAAGTTTGATTTGGTACGTATTGAAGACGACGGTTCGGCATTGATTGCCGGTCTGGCTGAGGGAACCGGTCACGTGATTTTGAGTGTGGACGGGATTGAATTGTCTGACGCACGTGCGGATCTCAACGGCAGTGGCCAATTTGTTATTTTTGCATTCCTACAATCCAAAATGACACCGCAGGCCTTGAGACTGCACCTCTATACCGTAGATGGTGCCGAGCCAGTGATCTCAACCGAAATTGTGTTTGTGGCTGCCGCACCAAAAGTTAAGCCAAAGCTTTCCGCTCCGACTGAGGAGCTGGCTGCAGCGTCCGATACGGACACCGAAGCTGCACCTGCCGAGGTCGCGC
>MDSY01123148.1_pt1 | contig 17267 bp, 14 predicted proteins | sample 811131 | NCBI WGS metagenome assembly MDSY01 (sample SAMN05326643, study PRJNA326480) | marine metagenome | isolation source: seawater | place: Atlantic Ocean: South West | collected 2010
ATTATTCTAATTAAACTTCCTTCTGTTATTTCACTCATAGGTTTTCCTACATAACCTGGCTTTGCTATAAATGATGGTTCGGTTAATGTTTTTGTACCAGTATAAGTAACGCACATTGTGTTACCACCTTGTTTTGGCATTCTGAAAACCTCATGCATATTTGTGTCATCACTGTTTTGAGGAGTACCATTAAAACCTTGTCTTTTCTCACCATTACCACCAGTTCCTATTCCTAGCAAACTAAAACAGTCTCTACTATCACACAATGAATCTTCGCCTTCATCTCTCATGTAAAAGCCAAATCTTTCAGAGTTACCCACGCAGTTTGTACTACAGCTTGTATTACGAAACTTTATTTGTCCAACAACCCCATAATTTTTGTTTATTAAATTAAAAGGTCTAACTATGTTAGTTTCAAAATCAGAGTCTCTATTTATTTTTACAAAAAACCTACCTTCAAATTCTGGTAATTTTTCTTCTACTTTTTTACTTATGTTTATATTAACAGACTCTCCATTAGCTAATCCAGCTGTTCCCATCCAAGCTGCTTCTTGCCCTAGTGGATCATCTAAATTTACAATGTAGTTGTTAGCAGTTCCAGATGGACCACCTGACGCAACACCTACAGCGTTAGTAGTAAAACCTCCTTTTGATATTGTAACAAAAACATCTCCATTAAATCCAGAGTGAAAGTTACTATTACTTTCTACACTAGGACCTATAAAGTTTATTTGAGAAAATCCAGTTTCAAAACCAGCGTTAACAGTACAATCCGCTATAGCTATAGATTTTTTATTAGTAGCTATAAAATCAGGGGCCTGACTTTGTATGTCTAATATCTTATATCTAGAAGGTCCTTCAGAAGGATTATCACTATCGTGTTGTTTTTTTAGTATTAAATAAGTTTCTTCATCAACTTTACTTCTTTCTGAAGAAGGAAAACTTAACCAAACATTACCATCTTCTGCAAAATAAAATCTATCAAGCGCTAAGTTGTAGTACTCGTTAGAAGTATCTTTTATGAAATACTTAGCATGTGTAAACAACGGGCTTATGTTTGGTATATTTTCTAGTTTAGCAGAAAAAGAATTAACCTTATCAGCTGTTTCTTTGCCTAAGCTATATGTAGCTATTGAGTTAGTAAAAACAGGGGTTTGTCTACCATAAGCATCTTGAAAAACTATACCTAATTGATATTTTCTTATAGATTTTATAGAAGCTTTAGGTCTTCTAAAATCATTTGAAACCTCATTACTTGAATCAAGAATATTACCCGGATGAATTGATGTATTTGCATTAAGAATTATTTTTGAATCTGGGGTATTAAAATTTTGTAAATAGTTTGCAAACACAAGTCTATTAGCTGTTATTTCTTGAGCTTGAGCTTTTCTAGGAACATTGTCAAAAACTCTTAATAATTGATTTGATTCAACTGTCTTACCTATTAACTCAGTCTTTAATTCAAAACTAGTTATCGCCCTGTCTTTTATAGTGTCAACTATATATATATTATTAGACGTTGAGTGTTTATACAACAAATCAACTTCAATAACTTCTTCGCTACCCCAACTCCAGTCTTTTAACAATAAAGATCTTATATGGTTTTGCATACCTATATTATAACCATCACTCGCTATATACTCAAAGTCGTCACCTTCAAAAACTACTTGAGAAAATGGAGAAAAACAAGAGTATTCACCGTTTTCGTATTTCCATCTATATGCAAATCTAGGAAAAACAAACTCAAACATTGGATCTTTTTCTTCTAATAAAACTTCCCACGTTATAAGTTCTTCATCTGTCTCTCCAAATCTAAGTATTTCAGATGGAATAGACATTATTTTAGCTGTTATTATAGATCCATTTACAGAATCTACTTCTAGTCTTATTTGATATTCGTCAGTATTGTTAGCGTCGTCTACAGCGCTTCCGTTTAACACTATGTTATCGCCTTGTACATAAGTTGACAATACACTAACGCCAACATCTATTTGTATCATTCCGTTAGAAGAGTCTAAAAAAGCAAACTTTCTACCTGCAGATAATTCTGTATCTGACAACCATTCTCCATATGTAGGAAGTGGTCTATATTTTGCTGCTAAGAAACTAGTAGCAGCATCGCTTATATATGTAAAATTAAACCACTTGTCACCAGATTGTGGAAAATTACCCGTAAAATTATAAATACAACTAAGCGGTGTAACACCTGTTCCAGGAACATCAGCTCCCGATGCTGATCTAGTTGACGTAGAAGAGTCAATTGTAAGACCGTATAAAGGAGATTTTTTTATAACTGTAACATCTTCTTCAGAAAAATCAACCGAGGTTGTTGGAAGAGAATATAAATTTGTGGATTTATTGTAGTTTGGAACTACAGTGTGTGTCGTGAAGTTTGTTGAACCAAGTTTCCATTTAGTTATATTAACTTTTTTTGGCTCGTTTAAATTATCAGTAAAATATAATAAATCATCTACTATATTTATAGCTGTAATTAAATGTTTTTGATTTTTTGAAAAATTTAATATACCTTTTGTATCAACAATCACAGGTGAAACTTTACCAGTAGATTGATTAAACTCAGCAATAGCACTTATGCTAGAACTTGTTGCGCTAGCATCACTAACTATAAACCAGTATATACACTCTGTTGGCTCGTCTCTTATAGAACCAATACAAACAGGGTTGATTAAATTACTTATATAAGAAGAGGACCAATCACTGTTAGAAAAAGGTTTTCCTTTTATTTGAATATTGCCTTTTAAGTTTTGTAAAGCACCAACATTGCTAGACTCAGACGTAGCTACTGTAACGTTCAAAGCATCTCTGTATTGACCGTTTGGAACCATTCTCTCATCAAGATCATGATTCATCTTCCCCTGAGTAAAATTATGAATAAATTCTGGCATATTTTAGTGTTTTATAATCTTAGACTTACCTCTCATTACTTGAGTTAACTCTTCTGATTTTAAATTTGATAATCTTAATTTAGCTTGACGTGTTGCTGCAAACTTTTCTTTTTTAAATCTCATTACTAAATACTCTTGAGTATTTGCTCTTGTTGCTAATATAGCGTAAGCTATGTGTTTGTACATTGCTTCTTCAGCAAACTTGTGTACAATCATCTCGTTATCTGTACCAAGAGAATCGCTTATGTATTTTAATGTAACTATTTTACCAGTTAAACTAGAGTCAAAGAATATTTTACCTCTTAAGTTGTCTATAAAATAAACACCATTGCTATTAGCAAACTCAGGACTTAGTCCATATCTACCACCTTGATTACTTTTATATCTTTCAAACTCATCTAAAATATCTGGATTAGTTGTGTTTCTGTTTGTAGCGTTTTGAAATTTACTTAAAGTTTCTGAATTTTCAGCCCTTAATAATGTTCCATCAGTATCAAAAGCATAGTCGAAATTACTATCTTGTATTAAAGCATCTGGATTACTAGTTTTTCTAGTTGGCATTAGTATTCTTTCAATACCATCGTTATCTAACCATGATAGTTTAACATAATTAACAAAATCATGAGGTAGTTTCATTGATAAAGAAGGTGGTACTTCTATTTCTTGTGATTTAAAAGATTTTAAAGTATCATAACTAAGCTCGGCTAAACCTCTTTGAGCATGAAAAGCAACATCTGTTCTTCTTATTTTACTTATAATTTTATCTTCACCTACGTAAGATATTATGAAATTGCTTATTATATTTTCTAATGAAACGTATTGATAGTTTCCAAATTGCTCTGTAGCTAATACTTCTCTAAGCAATATAGTTAGTCCTAGTAAAGGAGAACCATCAGCCGCTTGTATATTAGCGTTTATATTAGTATTATTAAATACTAAGTTAAATGAGTTATCGGGAGTTGTGTCACCTGGGTTAGTGCCATTGTAAGAATAACTATTTTTATTTACCTCTACGTTGTTTATAAATATTATTATATCAACTTGTTGAGTAGGTCTAGTAGCAAACGCAGCTGTGGTTACTGGTCCAACCGTAAGGTTTCCAGCTCCAGCACCTATAAAACTTTGGCTCTGCTCATAGTAACCTTGTTGTGTTCCGTTGAATAATGGCATATCTTATTGTTTTTCTTGTTGGATTGTTTGCATTTCTTCTTGATTTGCAACTTGATACATTTGAACTTCTTTAGTAGATAAACTAGCTAGTTCTAATATTTTTTCAACCAAAGCTATTTCTTCTGATTGATGTAACTGAAAGTCTACACTTGTAGTAGCGTTATATAAAGCTTCACCAAAAACCATTACATAACCCCAATTAGGAGCTAATGGTCTAGCTATTACATCACATGTTACATCTGCTATTATTGTTGCAGGATATAACTGTATAGTGGTTTCGCTTGTTCTAGTGTAAGCAGGTCTGATTAAGTTTGGAGTTGTTAGTGGAGACATTTCAAGCATTTGTATGCTTTTTTTATTTAATTTCTCTACTACTCTCGATACACCATTAGTCGTGTGAATTACATTACCTAATCTATAATTAGTTGGAAGAGTTCCTATACCAGTGTTAGCCATAGTAACATTTACTGGCGGTGCTTCAAATATACTTATTTTTTCTTCAAGTATATTTAGCATGTCTGAGTATTCTGTACTGTTACCGTGCAGTCTACCAAATTGATTTATGTCATAGAAATATTGTTCAAATATATCTAATTGAGCTTGTTCTGCAAATAAATTAAACTCTTGAGGCGTAACGTAACCACGTTGCTCTTTGTTTAATGTACTTAAAACAGTTTGATAAACAGTATCTACACTTACAGCCATAATTAATAAGGGAATTTTTTATTTAATGCTTCTTTTCTAGCGTCACAACCACAGTCTTTACCTGTAGCTTTACTAATTTTGTCAACAACTGTTTTTATACCAGTTGCTTTTGTTATAGCTTCAACTGTGTCGCCGAAACCTTTGTGGTTCATCTTAAAAGCCATAATAATATATTTAAGTAAATGTAACCGCCCGAAGGCGGTCACTTTACATTGTTTTTATTTTAATTTTTTGGATAAGTTTTTAAACAATTCCATTCCATCGTCAGTTTTAAAGAAAGCAGCTAAGGCATTCATAGGGTGTTCATCGTAAGGAACAGCACATATTTTCTTGCCATTAGGATAACTAAAAACTCTTTGATCTGGTGAAAGTTTAATTAAGTTGTTTTCAACAAACTTAGCTCCAATGTTTTTTAATTCTACATTTTCATCGTTTGCTAGTTGTAAGAACATTCCTGGATTTCTCCTAGCCATTAAAAGAACATCTCTTTTAATTTCTTTACTTGTCATGTTGTTTACGTTACTACCAATTTCTGATCTCAGTATAGCTTCAGCAGCATCTATATCTAGTCCTTTAGCAGCAATAAGAGCGTTAATCTCGTATTCCATATAAGCTAAATCATCTGTTGCTTCTTCTACCTTGTTGTACTCACTATAAGTACGATCTTTCATAGGGTGATATAATGATAGTAATTTCTGTAAACTTTGATCCGATTTTGGAACAAATAATTTACCATTTCTCATTATTATTCTACCTAAAGTTGCGTTACCATCTTGTTCGTCTACAAATGGAGACCAATGGTTTGTTGCATATTTAAGTTCCCTGTTATAACCTTCTGCTTCGTCAAAATAAAGTAAAGGTCTTTCTGATGTATGTAAAGATGGTATTGAGAAAACAATAGGTTTATGTCTACCGTTTAATTCATACAATCTATCTTTTATTTCCCAACCTTCTATTTTGGTTGGAGTTTTTGTTTTTGTTTTTTCCATGATATGATATAATTAAATAATTTAAATAAAAGTAATAGTTACCCCCGTTGATATAACGAGGGTAAAGATTACCTGTGTTGTATTATGATTTTTTCAATAATACGAAGTTGTTAGCAGCTTGTACACATAAACATCTTTCTGATAAGAAGTTTACAGTCATGCTATCTAAGTCAGAAGTATAACTTCCACCAACAGATCCTGTGATCCAAGACTTCATTTTTCTGTCATCTGCTTCAGAAGCTCTGTAACGGATGTGTAAGAAAGGTCTTGAGATATTTTTACCCATTGATTGATCGTATACTGTTGAAGTACCAGCAGGTACAACAACTCCTTCTACGTCAGCAATTAACCCACGAGTAGTAGCGTCGTTTAAGTATTTCCAATCAGATTTGTAGAAATCGTAAGATCCACGTCTGAAACCAGAAAAGCCTAAATTTAAAGCCATATCCTCAGAGTTATCGAATACACCGTAAGATGTACCACCAGCTCCGTAAGAATTTTGATTTGCTAACATTTTATCAATGCTTAATGCAGTAGCTCTATCTAAGAACATCATGTTCTCTTCAATAGCTCCTTGCTTATCAAGCTCTTGTAGAATAGCATCAAACTCATCAATTCCACCACCAACGCAAGCGTTAGCAAATCCTTGATTGTTGTATACTAATCCTCTTGATTCAATAGCAGCAAATAATCCTTCAGATCCACTGAAAGTAGCAGCTAAACCAGATGCAGCAACAGCTTTTTCAGCTTCAATCATTGCCATTTCTAATTTATCTTCAAATCTAATTCTTGTTTCACTTTCAGATTTTAAATACCAAAGGTACCCAGAAGCACCAGCTTCAGTAGCAACTTCAACCCATCCAATCTGTGCAGTATCAGATCCACTAATTTCGTACTTACCTTTTAATATAATAGGTTTGTTGTCAAATTTAGTGAATGGAGAATCTACAGATTGTTGTTCTGCGTTTGCAGTTCCTTTTCCGTATTCAGAACCAAAGATGAATAGTTTTAAATCTGCTCCGCCAGCAGCAGAAGCAGTAAATCCAGCATCGTTAGCACCAGCTAATGCAATACCAGCAAAGTCGTAAGCAGATACTACTAGATTAACTGTTCCAGCAGGTTTTACTTGTACTCTTGCTTTTACAGTTAAATTTCCTTGAGATACAACTAAAGTATCACCTACAGAATATAACGCCCATTGTTGAGCAGCGGTTAATCCGTCACCATTTCCAACAGGATCAGCTACTAATGTAATTGTATCAGTTGTTGCAGTTGTGTTTGCAATCGTAGCATTGTTAGATGCTACATGAATTCTACCTTGTTCAGACCAAACTACTTGATCAGAAGCCATTGGCATTTCAGCGCCAACCATTCTTAAGAAACCAGAGATAGTACGGTTACCGTATCTTTCTACTTCTTTCTCGTAAACTTCTGGTAAGAATTGCTTAGCAAAGTTAAAATCATTATCAGCAATTGACAAATAGTTATTGTCAAATGCAAGTTTGTTTGGGCGAGGTACCACGTGTGATAACTCAGCGCCAGTTCCAGCTAAAGCCATAATTTTTAATTTTTAAGTTTTGTTAATTTATTTTCTTTTTTTAAATCCCCACTTAACTGTTGAACCATCTGTATCGACAGATCTATAAGTAGTACCTGATGTAGGTGCTGCTGATTGACCTTTCCTAGGATCCATACTGATGTTTTTTGTATTGGCAACACTTTGCCTCATAGCATCAGACTTTCCTTGTTCGTAAAAATGATTTGCAATTGCATCGGGATTCATTGCAGTGAATAAAGATTTATGATAACCAGTAGCGTCATTCATCTCATTGTTTTTGTCAAGAAACTTCTTTACAAAATTATTGATGTTGCCCTGAGTACTTTTAACTTCATTCGGGTTTTTAACATTAAACCTATACCTTTTGTCTCCGACTTTGTATTCAAAACCTTTGAAATCGTCATTAAAAACTTGGTTAGTTTTATTGTTGAATGTTTGAGTTTGCTTATCAGCAACCTCTTTTTCTTTACTATATCTATTGAAAAAATCTACAGCTTTTTGTTGCTCAGGCGCTAACCTAGAACCAGCTTTAATTTCTTCATAGTATTTTGTTTTTAAGCCATTAAGATGATTTTTAGCATTTGCTAATTCTTCTTTTCTAGCTAATTTTTTTCTTTTAATATCTCTTTCATCTTCTATATCATCTTCAATAGCAAATTTATCTTCTATTAAAAAGTTTATTTCTGATGGATCTAAGTGAGGTCTTGTATTTTGATAATACTCAACTAGTAGTTGTTCTTCGTTTAAAGCATCTACATCTTGATTAAGTTTAACGTAATCTTCTAAACTTCCACCAGTTTCATCTATAAAGTCTACAACTTTTTGAATGTTTTCTGGCAAAGGTTTTCCAGTTTCTTGAGCTTCAACAACTGCTTCTGCAATTTCTTCAGCTTTTTCAACAACCTCTTCTTCTGTTATCTCTTCAAGAACAGCTGGCTCTTCAGGCACAACTTCTTCTTCAACAACAGCCACAGGCTCTTCAACCTTGACCTCTTCTTTAACTTCTTTAGCATCATCACCTTTTTTAGGCTTAGCTACTAGTTTGTCAAAATCTATTTTATGAGTACCGTCTTCTTTGACAGTAACTTCAGGTACTAGATCACCTTTTTCAGTCTCTTTTGTAGGAGCTTTTGTTTCTTCAACTAGCTCTACTACTTCTTCGACTACATTTTCTTTTTTAGCCATAATAAAATATTATAAAATTAATTACATAGGTCCAAATTGTCCTATATCAAAACCACTCATATTGTCATTTCCAGCAGATTCAAAATCTTTTGGAGACGAGTCGTTTGTTCTTTGATCAATCAACTCGCTTTGTTGAGTTGCTTGTATTTTTGTTCTTTCGTCTTTACGATCTTCTTTGTAAGCCTCTTTGTTTTTGTTACCATCAACTTCAATACCTTTTAACTTCATGTTAAATTCAAACTCTAAAGTCATTAAGTCTTTTTTCAACATAGCTTCTTGTTGCATTTGTTGAGACTTCATTTGACCTTTAAGTTGCTCCATTTGGGATTGTATCTGAAATAAAGCTTGAGATTTTTGAACTTCAGCTTGAGCAGCAACCTGTTGTGCTTGCGCATTTGCTTGAGCTTGAGCTTGCATATTTTCTTGTTGCATCTGCTGATCTCTATCTTGCTTCTTTTTTCTACGTTGTTTAAGTAGTTGATTTGCTAGCTTTATGTTTTTTATTTCTCTAAGATCTATAGCGTCTTCTAAATCAATCAAACCACCAGCAACAGCTGCTTGTATATTGTTTTCTAATAAAGCTTTTTCTTCATCATCAGGAGTTAACTCTATAAATATACCAAAATCATGTAAATATAAATTAGCTATATCTTCTAATATACCTACATTTTGATTACCTATTTTTTGTATAAAAGCTTCTTTAGTAGGTGAAAATTCTAATATGTCAGATATTCTTAATGATAAACCTTCTGCTAGTTCTTGTGTAATTGCTAAACCAGATTGAAGTATATGTCTTGTAGCTGTATTTGAATTTGCAGCAGCTAATTTTTGAACACCAACTAAAGCTCTGCTATCAGGTGTGCTACCATCTCTAGCTTCATTTAAACCGGTCACATCTCTTATCATTTGCATGTAATAGTTGTAGTTGGTTATTAAGCTTTGTATTTTCTGTCCACCAGAACCTGATTGAATTTCTTGAATAGGTACTTTTCCTGGATTCATATCTCCTTCAGAAGTGAAAGACCTACCTATTATAGATCCCGTCTGAAAGAACATATTTAATGCTTCTTGTGGATTATAATTAGTTCCATTACCTAAATCAACCTCAGCTAAGCCATCTGCGTCTAAATAAACACCATCTGGTACCATTCTAGACATAACTTGCTGTAACTTTAAATGTGTTAACTGAATCATGTCAGCAAAACCTGTTATTCGTTTTACTAATGAATCAATTCTACCCTTGTACATTCTAGGTGCGTTTATAGCGTAGTTCATTTTAACTTTACTATAATCACTTTTTGGCCTCATCATATTTTTAGCCATCTCCCATTTTAACAAATGATCAGTACCTAGTATTAAAACACCTTCATATAAAACTTCTAATGATCTTGATATTTTACCAAAATTACCAGTCATTTCATTTATTGGTGGATCAAATGTATCATCTCTTAGTATTATTTTTTCAGCACCTGTTGCTGTTTCTTTTACTTTATAAACCTCGTTCATATAAGTTTTATAATTGAAATATAAAACTTGTATTTGATTTTTATCGTCGGAGTAAGTAGAGTTATACCTACTAGTAGAATAAGTATTTTGATGTATACTTTGAGTTTGTATAGCTTTTAAATCTTCATCACTTAAATCAGGAAATTCTTTTTTTAATTCATTAATAGGTATTGTTTTTATTTCACCTACGTAATATATATCTTGAAAGTCTGGGTCTTCAGTATAAGAATAAACAATATTAGCTGGATCCACGTATTCAACTTTAACTCCTTCTGATTTACTAAAAGTATTTTTAACGCAGCCCATGCCAATAACAGCTAGGTCCATGTTAACTCTTTTTTTAACTAAATCATATCTATTACCTTTTAACAATACATTTATAGCTTGTTCTTCAGCTAATTCAATACCTTGTTTGTAACTAAGCTTCATGTGCAAGTCTAACTCTTCTTTAGAGTTTGGTAGCATTTCTGGAGGAGATTCAAACAATGAAATACCAAAAGCTTCCTGAGCAAACATGTTTAATTCTTTAGTTTGCATGTCTCTTAGTATAGAGTCCATATACTTTGTTCTTTTGTCAACGCCGTATGGATCTTGAGAATAACATTTTATATCAAAAGATCTTTCTGATATACCGTTAACAACTATATCTACAAATTTAGGCACAACAGGAACAGGTTTCCAATCTAAGTTTAAATAGCTTAAGTCACCGTTTACAGATAACTCATCTTTATACTTTTGAATAGGTTGTTCACCTCTAGCATAAAGTCTTAGTTTATGAAACTCAGCTTGGTGCTGATTATACTTTTGGTTAGATGTAGATCCATCAAACCACTCGTACTCGATTGCTTTACCTACTTGTAAACCATACTCAGCACTTAATTTCTCTGCGTCAGGTACAACTTGACTCGGAAAATAACCTTTTACAACTGACTCAGCCATATTAATTTTCTATTAGTTTTGAACGCATACCTGATTGTCCGTATTTAGCTATGCTTAAGTTTAATTTTTCTTTTTTCATAATTGGGTTTGCTCTGTACAAATGTCTATTACAAGCCATAACAGCTAGTCCTGAACTAATAGCCGCATCAAACTTTGTACGATTATTAATATCAAACTTTGCCCAGTCTTGCAATGTTTCGTTAAAATAACATGTTCCATATGTATTGTCAGACTTTATACCAACATGATCTTGTATATACATTTCAATAGCAGCCGCGTGGGCTTGCTTAATATCTTCGCTTGAGTTTGGTATACCACCTACTTCTTTTTCAGCAGTTGATAATTTATTCCAAACTTTATCAGGTCTATTCATTGAATAACCTCTGTAACCACGCCTTCTTAAATAATACAATAGACGAGGTTTATTATTTTCTGCTAATAATGGCATCCCGTAAAATACTAAAGCCATTAGAACGTCTTCAAAGAACATCTCTGCTGTTTGTGGTCTAGCTACATACTCTAAAAAGAACTGATTAGGCGGTGCATCTTCCATGCTAAACTTTGTTAACCCGTGCAAAGCTCCATTAGAGCCTTTACCGTCTACTGTTCCTGATATATCGTAACTATCACAACCAAAAGCACCCATGTGTTCATTACCTGGGTATCTCATACCGTTTTTAATGACACTTACGTTTTGCCTATTCATTGGTGGCACCCAGCTTATTTTAAATCTTCCTGCTGGATTTGGATAAAACATTACTGTTGAATCTTTTATACCATTAACCCATTGAAAACTACCAACTGTAATTTGAGAGTCGTTATTTAAATCTTCGTTAAAATCTATTTGCTCGTATATTTTTGCTAAATTAAATATACTGTTTTTTGTTTCGTCTCTGAAAGCATGTTCTTCAGTTCTTGGAAATTGTCTATAAAATTCATTTAAAGCATCTCCATCTGTTTTTAAACCATCAACCTCGTTTTGCCAATGCTCTAATATGCCGGTTTCTATATTTTCACCATGTGGCCCAAAAGATTCTTGCTCGGGTGTGTCGAATACAGGTAAGCCATAAGTATCAATGAATCCTTCGTAGTTCCATTCCATAGGTATGAACAAACTATATAATCCTGAGCTAGTCTGTCCATTGCGGTTTCTTTTTGTAACATCTGAATTTTTATATAGTTTCTTAAAATTATCACCACCTTTATCTAAGGCGTTTGATGTTGATCCCATCATACATTTACCTATAATCCTAGAACCTAATCTCAGTGTTGTTTTTGTAACTCTCCAGTTATTTAATATATTATTAGGTCTTTCCCATTTACCTGATTCATCATGTACTAATAGTTTTAGTTTTTCACCATCATAACTGTTATCACCTGTGTTTTTCCAATCAATAGTTGTATCTAGACCTTCTAGTTCTTCTGGTTTATCAGAGCTAACGATACTCCGTCTAGTAAGCTTGCTCGCTGGTACTCTATATGCGAGCTCTGTTTTTGGACGATCCATACCGTCTTGTATTGGTTTAAAGAAAAAAGGATAGTTAACGGATATTGGTACGACTTTGTCAGTAAACATTTTTTTAGCATCTGGTCCTGATTTTGATAAGATACCGAATCTAGCATCAGATGATATTGTAGCTTGGTTGACTGTTTCTCCTGAAGCCATAAAAGAGAATCCTGAACGTCTGTTTTTGAGGTAACACATTCCGTAGCATCTTGTATCTGCTTTGCAAGCTTCCCAGAATATATAGAATAATCTATTTGCTTCTCTAAAGTCTGGTTGCCCAACATCAATCTTGGACCACTGCAGGTACATATAATGAGTGCCAGTGATGTAAGTAGGAACACCTTTGTTAATATACCAAAAACCTTCATCTCTTTTTTTAAACTCATTTTCTATGTAATCTATATATTGTTTTTTGAAATCATCTGGATAATTTTTCCAATCAAATATTGTTTTTATTCTTTTAAGCTCCTTAGGATATTCAGTTACTTCCCATTTATCTTCACTAAACTTATGAGGGTTTAATGGTTTAGGTAAAGCTATTTTAAAATTTTGTATTTCGTATATTTCACCTATTTCACCAGTTTTACTTATAACAACAATATCATGTTCTTTGTTATAACCATATTTCCATTTTTTAGACTTGTTAAGTCTTTTTATGGTATTTATTTTTATAGGTTCTACAACCTTAAATAAAGTTTGATTATACATTACTTAGATCTTCTTTCAGCAAATCCACCAAAAGATGTTTCTTCAACAACCTCTTTAGTTTTATTGTTTAACATATCTTCTTCGTCCTGTATTCTATTCAATATTTCAAAAGCATCGAATATAGCTAGTTTTTTTGTTGCAGCAGCATTCTTAAGTCTATCAGCTGTTATATCATCTCCTGAATCTACAATAGCTTCTTTAGCTACTTTGATAAGCTCCTCAACTGCTTTATGCCCAGCTTGGATTATACTCTTTTTCGTTTCCTTGATATTCATATTTAATTGTAATTGCATTAGTGGGAACTCGGTATAACCTCTGCCCGTCTATTATAAACTCATATTCTGAATTAGGTGCAAACCCAACCAAAGAGTTTAAATATATATCTTTATCCATTAAGTCTGGATCTATGTGTTTTATAACACCTTTTAAAGGCACTTCCTTGTCCATAGAGAACTTATCTGTATTCTCTAATGGTTGTACAAAGCTAAAGCCTTTAACAGCTCTCCATACGTCGTTTCTTTTGTATGCAAATATTTGATCTGGCATAACAAAATACATGTCTTCTTTGTAGAAAGACTTTGAATTTTGCTCTCTATTCTTAATATCTTTCCATCTTCTAAAAACATTGTGATGTACTATAACTTCGTCACCCTGTCTAACCTCTGAACAACCTATTGTAGGTGTCTCTAAAACTATAGCATTTCTGCTAACGTTTTGGTGAGTAAAGATCTCAGTGTTTAATATAAGATCTTTATCACCTACTTTTTTAATATTGTTGTATCTGGTTTCTTTTGGTTTGATTATAAAGTTGGTTACACTTTTCATTAATAATCTAAGTTATATTCAACTGATATAGCCATGTTTTTATTAAAGTCTTTCCAAGGTAGCGTGTTTACTCCTTTTTTTATGTATATAGAATACTTGTCATTTTCTTCTATTATACAATCTATAGTATGACCACCATAAACTTCTTGGCCTACTGAGTAGTGCATTGAGTCGTTTTTATAATCTTTACCTATACTAATCTTCCTTACTAGGCTCATCTTTTTTTATTTCAGTTATAGAACCATCGTTAATATCTATGCTAACTTTTCCATAAGTATCTTCTAGGTTGCTTTGAATTTCTTTAAGATCTTCAGATTCAATTGTAGCTGCTTGATGCAGTAGTATATGCTTCTGCACTTCAATGTCACCAATCTTTAATTTGAATTGATTTAACTCACTAATTACGCCTTGTAATTTTTTTAATTCTTCTTTTTTAATTTTTTTTGCCATTTTATTATATTTAATTGTTTAACTTATATATATAGTATCACTTATTTATAGTGATTTATAAATTACTTAGCTGTAGCTAGTAATCCATTTGAGAATGTATATGTTACTTTACCCACACTAAAACTAGTTGTTGCACCGCTTACTGAAGCGTCGCTACCGTCTTTACCATCTGCCCCTGCGGCTCCAGTTGCGCCTGTATTACCTTTTGCTCCTGTTGATCCATTGCTACCAGCAGGTCCTTGCGATCCTGTATCGCCTTTATCACCCTTAGCTCCGGCACTTCCTGCATCTCCTTTATCACCCTTGCCTCCAGCAGATCCATTACTACCATTTTTTCCAGCATCGCCTGTATCTCCTTTAGCACCAGCGCTTCCATTTGAACCATTTGATCCAGCCGCTCCAGTGTCACCTTTGTCACCTTTAGCTCCATTTGATCCATTCGAACCAGCGGCGCCAGTATCACCTTTATCTCCTTTTCCACCTGCAGAACCCGCAGACCCTGTATCACCTTTGTCACCTTTTGGTCCTTGAGACCCTGTGCTTCCCGTGTCACCTTTAGCTCCAGCGGCTCCAGCTGCACCAGTATTACCTTTATCTCCATCACTACCGTCTGTTCCATCTGACCCAGCAGGACCTTGTGATCCAGTACTTCCTGTGTTACCTTTATCTCCCTTCGCGCCTGGACTTCCGTTAGTTCCATTAGAACCAGCTGAACCAGTACTACCTTTTGCTCCAGCAGAACCCGCAGATCCTGTGTCACCTTTATCTCCTTTTCCACCAGCTGAACCTGTGTTACCTGTGTCACCTTTTGGTCCTTGAGACCCTGTGCTACCTTTATCGCCTTTATCTCCTTTGGATCCGTCACTTCCATCTTTGCCATCTGAACCATCAGAACCAGCAGAACCCGTATCTCCTTTGTCCCCTTTAGATCCAGCAGATCCAGCAGATCCAGTATTACCTGTATCTCCTTTGTCTCCTTTACTTCCAGCTGAGCCTGTGTCACCTTTACCACCTTTTGAGGAAGCAGAAGATGAATCTTTACCAAAAGCATCTTTTATAAAACCATGTAATTCTTCTACATCAGTTCTTAAATCTTCTATTTGTTTTATTAAGAATCTATTTATCTGGTACAGACCATCGTCGTTGAATACTTCGCTAATATCTGTAAGTGCAGCAAGATCATCAGATATTTCCTTTGAAACAGTAAACTCACCGTCACCACCTCTAACAGCTAACTGCTTTGAAGTACCTTCTTTAAATAGCTTTTTACCTCTTATGTTGTCGTTTATATTTGCCATAATTATACTTGATCTAATTCTATTATTACAGAAGCAGCAACGCCTCTCCAGTATTTACCAGTTGCACTTTTTGCAAACCTAATTCTAATTCTATCTCCTTTTACAAAAGCAACACCTGATCCAGTAGGATTATATTCTATATAACCACCGTCGCTTGTTGTTGTAACCGTTAAAGATCCTGATGTTGTAAAAGTTGAACCATTTTTATAAACTTGTAACGTTGTAGTAAAACCACTACTCATACTTCCAGAAGTGTGTTGCATTACTATTCTTTTAACTCTGCCTGTACATGGAGCAGCCCAATGACGATAATATTGACTAGATGTGCCATCTGTTAAAGAGTTAAATGGAAAATACGTAGAACTAGTAGTAGATACGTCATCTGAAAAATTACTATTTAAAACAAATTGATTTTTATTAACTCCTAAAGCAACCTTAGTATCTGCTAAACTACATCTAGCACTTTCACCTTCACTAGAAACTACAACAAAATCTGTTATCTGTGGATCATCTCCGTCGATGTCATTTAATTCTGATAAATCTAAACCAATAACTGGTACTGATGTTGCTGATGAAACATCTAAACCAGTACCTACACTAACCTGTGTAACGGTACCTGTTCTGGCATTAGCTGAAATACCATCTAACTTACTACCGTCACTAGCAACGTCTCTACCGTCAACTGTACCGCTTATAACAATATTACCTGTTACGGTAACACCTGTATTTCTAGTTTCAAACTTTTTAGAGTTATCATAGTAAAGCTCTATAGGTCCATCTTTAGTAAATTTAGCAAAGTTTTCTCCTAATGTTCCTGACTTTATATTAACACCTGTGTCTGAGTATATTTCTAAACTTCCTGGACCTGATTCTTGAATAAACGAACCAGTACCTATGCTTGCGTGAAATATTTGAAGATCTTGATTACCAAACCTTAATCTTTTATCATCTGGTAAATCTACATCTCCTGCAAAAGTTGCATTTTGTGATGTATCTAAAGTTAAAGCAGTATTACTTGAACCAGAACCATTAGACCTTAAAACAAGTGATTTTCCACTTAATCCTGCTACTACTGCAATTCCTGTATCAAAAGTTATTCTTCCTGAATCGTGAGCAGCACCCCAATTTAATGTACCATCACTATAAAGTTCTATTTTATTATTAACACTTACATTCCCTGCAAAAGTTGCAACTTTAGATTTCTCTAACAACAATACTCTTTCCAATGCAGCAACTCCATTGTAAACATTAAAAGATAAACTATAACCGCCTACTTCTCCTTCTAAAATACTTGCGTCACCATTAGCCCAAGTTACAGAAGAACTTGAAGATAGATTTAAACCTGAAAACTGTTTATTACCTAAACCTAAAGTACCTCCTCCATTTGATGTAGGAAAAATATTACCACCACTTTCTATATTTCCTGCAAAAGCTGTGTCTGTTAAAAATTGTGCCATCTATTATATATTAAATTAAAAACCGACCCCGAAGAGCCGGTTGAATATTATTGTTATTAAACTG
>MDSY01095134.1_pt1 | contig 17265 bp, 10 predicted proteins | sample 811131 | NCBI WGS metagenome assembly MDSY01 (sample SAMN05326643, study PRJNA326480) | marine metagenome | isolation source: seawater | place: Atlantic Ocean: South West | collected 2010
GGCACATTGAGCGGAATCCTGTTTTGCTCTTTATAGTGCCGGCGGACAGTGACGATATCGCAACAGAATATCAAACACTTCTCGGGGAATTGGAAAAATACAATCCCGATCTGTTGAAGAAAAATCGGTTATTGGCGATCTCCAAAAGTGACATGTTGGATGAGGAGCTGCAAGAGGCGATACACGATGAAATTCGTGATCTAGATCCCCTGTTTTTCTCCAGTGTGGCCCAAAAGGGTTTGATTGAATTGAAAGATGCCCTCTGGAAATCCATGGATGAAGCAACAGTCTGGTAAGATGAACGAGTTCGTCAAAGTTCTGCCTGAAATTCAGGAGGCGCTGAACTCGCGACGTGCGATTGTGGCGCTGGAGTCTACCATCGTTGCCCATGGGATGCCTTATCCGCAAAATCTAGAAACGGCCAATCGATTGGAATCCATTGTCCGAGAGGGCGGTGCTATTCCTGCAACGGTGGCAGTAGTAAATGGGAAATTACAAGTTGGTTGCACAGAATCAGACCTTCTAGCGTTGGCGACCGAGCCGAAAGTATTGAAAGTCTCGCGTAGGGATTTGCCTCTCGCACTTGCCCGTAAATCCCTCGGCGCAACGACGGTCAGTGGTACACTGATTGGTTGTGAACTCGCGGGCATTCGAGTGTTCGCAACGGGAGGTATTGGCGGAGTGCATCGTGGAGCAGATCAAACGTGGGATGTCTCAGCGGATATTCCTGAGTTGGCACAGTCCTCTGTCGCAGTAGTTAGTGCGGGGGCAAAGTCCATTTTGGATTTACCGAAAACACTGGAGGCCCTTGAAACGGCAGGAGTCACAGTTGCAGGATTCGGTACGGATGAGTTTCCTGCATTTTTTACTGCGACCAGTGGTTTGAAAGTTCCACACCGTGTGGATTCGGCAGAAGAGATGGCTGCTGCGATGCACGCGAAATGGACCTTGGGTCTGAGGGGTGGATTTTTGATTGCCAACCCCATTCCTGCCGAGTTTTCAGCTGATCCGCAACAAATCACGGCCGCCATAGAACTCGGGTTGCGAGCCGCTGCAGCGGAAGGTGTAACAGGCAAGGACTTGACTCCGTTTTTGCTTCGCTTCGTAAATGAACAAACAGCGGGCAAAAGTTTACGTGCCAATCGAGCACTTGTCGAACACAATGTGCGCGTGGGTGCTACTGTTGCTGCAGCCTATGCAATTCTCATGCAGTGAGGTTGAGCTTTGCAGTTGTGAACAGTTATGTGGCCTTCAAGGCCTCGATTTCAAACCTAATTCTGCGCTTGGTCTATGTTGCACTATTTTCGCGTCATGAATCCGATAGATGCCACCTCAGATGCAGCCAATGTTCTTGCATCCGTTCAGGATTTCCGAAAAGCCTTGTTGGATGATTATCGTCTGATGTGCCTGAGCCGAGAGGCGTCGCTGTTGGGCCGGAAAGAGGTGTTGGGCGGCAAGGCGAAATTTGGAATTTTCGGAGATGGCAAGGAATTGGCCCAGCTGGCTTTGTCTAAGATTGTACAGCCCGGTGATTGGCGATCGGGATACTACCGTGATCAAACGTTGATGATGGCGCAAGGACTACTCTCGGCAAGGCAGTATTTCGCGGCGCTTTATGCAGATACAGACCTCGAGCGTGAACCGATTTCCGGTGGGCGCCAGATGGGCGGACATTTTGCCACTCGAATTTTGGATGAAAAAGGGGATTGGTTGGATCAAACTAAAGGATTCAATAGCTCTGCCGATATCAGTCCAACTGGAGGTCAGATGCCACGATTATTGGGGCTTGCTCAGGCATCCAAGCTTTATCGCGCCATGCCCGATTTGGCGAAATCGAAGGGAAGGTTTACTCTTTCTGGCGATGAAATTGCCATTGGAACCATTGGGGATGCAAGTACCTCAGAAGGTCCGTTTTGGGAGACCATGAACGCGGCGGGGGTATTGCAAGTTCCGATGCTGATGAATGTTTGGGACGATGGCTATGGAATCAGCGTTCCAAAAAAATACCAGACCACCAAATCTTCCATTTCTGTCGCGTTGAGTGGTATGCAAATAGAGGAAGGGACAAATGGGATTGTGATTTACCGGGTCAAAGGCTGGGATTACCCAGCGCTGGTCAAGACCTACGAAGCTGCAGCGCAGCGTTGCAGAAAGGATCACGTGCCTGTTTTGGTTCATGTTGAAGAGATAACCCAGCCCCAGGGGCACAGCACATCGGGCTCTCACGAGCGGTATAAATCGAAAGAACGAATGGCTTGGGCCAAGGAATTTGATTGCATCCGACAGTTTGAAAAATTTGTTTTGCTGGAAGGAGCGTCTACCCAGGAGGAATTGGATGCGATTCGCAAGGAAACGAAGCAAGAAGTTCGAAACGAGCAAAAGGCGGCATGGTCGGCATTTCGGTCGTCCTTCGATGAAGAGATCGAAGAGGTAGTTGGTCTCATTTCAGAGGTATCGGGCGCGGAATCGGAAGAGATTCAAGCCTTGCGCAATGGCCTATTTCCGGGGAAGGCAGAGCTTCACGCTGCAGCGCGGCGTACCCTTCAAGGTGCAGGTGTTCATCGCACAAGGGCTTTGGATGCGTTAAAGCAGTGGTCCGATTCCTATGGGAGCCAAAATCAAAGGCTTTTTAGCCGGCATTTGTACAGCGACGGTAGTGATTCGGCATTGGAAGTTCCGGTGGTGCCTCCCGTTTTTAGCGCGGACGATGAGCACGTCGATGGCCGACAAATCCTGCAAAAGAATTTTGAGGCGCTTTTCCATCGTTACCCAGAATTGCTCACTTTTGGCGAGGATACGGGAGGCATTGGGGGAGTCAATCAGTCCATGGAAGGCATGCAAGAAAAGTTCGGTAAAAACCGGGTTTCTGACACGGGAATTCGAGAGTGCACCATAGCAGGACAAGGAATAGGACTCGCTTTGCGAGGATTTCGTCCCATTGCGGAGATCCAATATTTGGACTATTTGTATTATGCGCTGCAAATTTTGCGCGACGATGCTGCAACGGTACGTTACCGTACATCAGGCGGTCAAAAAGCACCCGTGATCATCCGAACCCGCGGCCACCGACTCGAAGGGATTTGGCACAGCGGATCGCCAATGGGAGCTATTATTCATTCCCTGCGCGGAATGCATGTGTGCGTGCCTCGCAACATGATGGAGGCAGCTGGCATGTACAACACCCTTTTGCAATCGCAGGAGCCCGCCCTAGTCGTTGAATGCCTCAACGGATATCGGACAAAAGAAAAGATACCTTCCAATCTGGGAGAATTCACAACTCCGCTCGGAATCCCTGAAGTGGTCAAGGCTGGGGAGGATATCACGTTGGTCTCTTATGGGGCTACGTTTAATATTGCGGCTGTAGCTGCGACTCAATTGGAAAAGTACGGAGTACAAGTAGAATTGATCGATGCCCGAACGTTGTTGCCATTCGATAACCATAACGTTTGTGTTGCGTCTGTAGGAAAAACCAACCGGCTTTTGGTGGTGGATGAAGACGTTCCCGGTGGCGCAAGCGCTTACCTCATGGAGGATATTCTCAACCGACAAGGAGCTTGGAAGCATCTCGATGTAGCACCCAAAACCTTGGCCGCTCAACCGCATTTGCCACCTTATGGAACCGATGGTGATTATTATGCCAAGCCCAATGCTGAGGATATTTTTGAGGCTGTGATGAGCATGATGATTGAAGCAGAGCCTTCCCGATTCAATTGAAGATGACCAAAGAAAGTTTTGAGCTGAAAACGGAGTTCATCGATTTGCTGCAATTGCTCAAGGCTACGGGCTATGCGTCAACGGGTGGAGAAGCGAAAATGATGGTGGATGATGCTCTCGTCTCTGTCAATGGCGAGCCAGAAAGTCGAAAGCGCCGCAAGCTTCGGGTGGGAGATGAGGTAAACGTTGACAATCAAATCCTGATTGAACTCATTGCCAGTTAGTAAGAAGGCTGACGGCTTGATTTGTTTGTAATTCAGGCATGGCGTTGGTCCGTGAATCAGCTTTTTTTGCGTTTCTTGAGGAACGATTCAAATTGTATGACCATGTTGAGATTCATTTCGATTGCCCTTTTTGTTTTCTTTTCTCAGGCGCTTTCAGCACAAGAGATGCTCCGCGGGAGAGTTATTGACGGGGACCTTGGAGATCCTGTTTTTTCGGCCAATGTGATTGTTGAGGGCACAACACAAGGGGTGACGACAGACTTCGATGGTCAGTTTTTGTTGCCAGTGAGCCAGTTTCCGGTTAATCTTCAAGTCAGCTTTATTGGCTACAGCGTCAAGAAAATTAAGGTGCTTGATGCCAATGAACGCATCACCATTAAATTATCACCGGATCAAGTTCTCATTGAAGCGGCAGAAGTCGTGGGGGATCGAATCAGCCAAAAACAAAAGCAGGCGCCACTCACGATCGAATCCATGGATGTCATTGCCATCAAAGAGGCTCCGAGCGGTTCGTTTTACGAGGGCCTCGGAAACCTCAAAGGCGTGGATGTGACTTCGGCTAGTTTGGGCTTTAAAATCATCAACACCCGTGGGTTCAATTCTACATCGCCTGTCCGATCGCTTCAGCTCATTGATGGAATAGATAACCAGAGTCCCGGACTCAACTTCTCATTGGGTAACTTTCTAGGAGCATCAGATTTGGATGTGAAAAATGTAGACATCGTGGCAGGTGCAAGTTCTGCATTCTACGGCCCGGGTGCGTTTAACGGTGTGGTCTCCATGGAAACCAAATCGCCGTTTCAATTTCCTGGCGTTACCGCTTCATTGCGTGTGGGCGAGCGTGAATTGAATGAGCTGGCTTTTCGTTATGCAGATTACACTACTGACGATGAGGGCAACCCTGTTTTGGGCGTGAAGATCAATGCGTATCGCATGACTGCTTACGACTGGGAGGCGAATAACTACGATCCGGTTGACGGTGCAATCGTGGGTACGGACAATGCGGGCCGGTTTGATGCCGTGAATATCTACGGAGACGAATACAAGCCCGTCTTCGATTATGCCGGCGACGGCAGCAGCAATGCCCGCGGCCTTGGTACATTTTTCAGAACAGGATACAAGGAGATCGACCTCGTTGATTACAATACGGAGAATCTAAAAGTGAGTACTGCGCTTCACTGGCGGCTGCAGCCAGACAAGACCTACGAGAGCCCGGAACTGATATATGGGTTCAATTCAGGATTTGGTACCACGGTTTATCAGGGAGACAATCGTTTCAGCCTTCGCGACATCCAATTTTATCAGCATAAGCTGGAGTTGCGCAAGTCTGGCAAATGGTTTGTTCGGGCATACCGAACGAGCGAGGATGCGGGAAACTCTTATGACCCTTACGCAACGGCCTTGAAACTTCAGGAGGAGACCCGATCAGACTACCAATACTCCAAGGTGTATTATCGGTATTGGGTGGACAGCATCGCTCCGGGAATCTCAGAGACTTGGCCAGAGGGTGTTTTGGAATGGGTTGATGGAATTCCAACCTATACCATAGATGCTGATAGCATCGCACAGTGGTACGATGTGAATGGACAAAATTTGTTTGATTGGCATCAGCAAGTGGAAGAATTGACCAATGCCGGTTATGCGGGTTTGAACGACGTCGCTCAAAATCCAATCGGACATTTGGAGCCAGGAACTCCCGCGTTTGATGCTGCATTCAACGCGCTAGTGTCTGCGAAGAATAACGAAGGGGAAGGTGGGACTCGTTTCTTCGACCAGTCGAGTTTGTCGCACGTTCATGGAGAGTACATATTCAATCCGCAAGGACTCGAAGAAATAAGGGTAGGAGGAAACTTTAGGCGCTACACTCCCTGGAGCGATGGCACCATCTTTAGCGACACTACGAGCGAGCGAATTGTGAATCAAGAAGTTGGATTCTACACCGGTATCAAGCGTCGTTTTTTAGAAGACCGACTCATCGGAACCGCCACCATTCGAGCAGACAAGAATCAGAATTTTGATTGGGTGTATTCACCCGCAGCTTCGTTTGTGTTTTCCCCTCGAGAACAGGATTACCTGCGCATGAGCTTCAGTTCTGCCCTCCGAAACCCAACTTTGGCCGACCAATATTTGTGGCTGGATGTAGGACCCGCGACTTTGGTTGGTAACCTCGACGGCGCAGACAGTTTAATCACGATTGATAGCTTCATCGATTTTCGGAATAGTGCCAATGCGGCCGCTGGGCAATACAGCTTGAACCGAGACACCTTGGTTTACTTCGATATTGATCCTATTCGTCCAGAACGGGTGAAGACATTTGAAGTAGGGTACCGAACGACTCTGGGGGAGAAAGTCTATGTTGATGCGGGCTATTATTTTAGCGTGTATGAAGATTTTATTGGATACAATATTGGGCTAGACGCTTTATTTATTGGCAATGAGCAGTCACCTCGAGCGGTTGATGTTTATCGCTATGCGGCCAATTCTATCAGCGAAGTCCAGACCCAAGGCGCAGCCATTGGCTTGAATTACTATGTCAACAACCAATTGATGGTCGCGGGGAATTACAGTTGGAACGAATTGGTCAAAACCAATGAGGATGACCCCATTATTCCAGCCTTTAATACCCCGAAGCACAAATACAACCTGAGCGTGACCGCTAGGGATTTTAAGTTGAAGGGCAAATCAACTTGGGGATTTGGCTTGAATTACAAATGGGTTCAGGGTTTTGTCTTTGAAGGTTCTCCTCAATTCACGGGAACAGTGCCAACCTACGATTTGTTGGATGCACAGGTCAATGCCAACTTTAAGAAGATAAACACTACAGTCAAACTTGGCGGTTCAAACCTCCTTCAGAACTTGCACATCGAGGCGTATGGCGGTCCATTTGTCGGTCGAATGCTCTACGCGAGCCTCCTGTATGAGTTCAATCATAAAAAGAACTGAGTCTCTCCTAATTGTCGCTTGAACGGCATTTTATAGGCGTCTAAACTCTATATTTTGCATATAAATATCGTCCCAATTGGACGGGCTCACTTTTTTTTCACTACCTTTCCTGCGAAACTAAGACCAAACCAGAGAACTAAATCTGATGAAAAAAATTCTATTCAGTGCGCTTATCGCGTGCTTGGCTGTGATGCAAACGCAAGCACAGACCCGCTACCTCGACGAGGTGTTCGACGACGTCTCGGTAACATCCGACGTTGTGTATGGAGAAAATATTACGGTAATACCTGCACTTCAAGGCTTCCCTCCAATGATGGAAGACTTGAAATTGGATCTTTATGAGCCAACAGGAGATACGGAGACGAACCGTCCTCTTTTGCTCGCATTTCACACAGGCAATTTCCTCCCGCCTTACGTCAATGGTGGCGCACTGGGAACCAAAACGGACAATTACATCGTTGAGATGTGTACGCGTTATGCGAAAATGGGTTACGTAGTAGCTTCTGTTGACTACCGATTGGGTTGGAATCCACTCGCCGGAACACAAGAGGAACGAACCATCCAGCTAATTCAAGCGGCTTACCGCGGAGTTCAGGACAGCCGTACGGCGGTTCGTTTCTTCCGAAAGTCAGATGCTGAATCGGGAAATCCTTATGGAATCAATCCGGACAAAATTGGTATGATTGGCGACGGAACAGGTGGTTATGTGACCCTAGCCTCTGCAACCATTTCGGATTACAATGATATTATTGTCGATGATTTGGGCAACCCTATCAGCAAGTTTTGGTACAACCCAGGCGACGGTTCATACATTCCCATGGTGATTGAAAGCATTCATGGTGATGTAAATGCGACAACCGACACGTACGCGCCAGCTTCGTCTGGAGGATTTCAGCTTTGCGCTGCAAACCACGTCGGCTACAGTTCAGATTTCAGCTTCCAAATGAACGCTGGAGGTGCATTGGGCGATTTGAACTGGCTCGACCAAGGCGATGTGCCAATGGTTAGCTTCCAGTGCCCACACGATCCCTTCGCTCCCTATGAAACATCAGTTTTGGTGGTTCCAACAACCAACGAGCCGGTCGTAGAAGTTTCTGGTGCCATGGACATCCATGAGGAAATCAATGGATACGCTGAGAATAACAATGCCATTTTCGCAGACGCAGGTTTGGATGATGCAGGTTCACCTGCCAACCTCGGATTCGATGGTTTGTTCCCAGTTTTAAATAGCTATGTAGACGGAATGCCAACAGAACCATTTGATAGCTCGCCTTGGCAGTGGTGGGATCAGGCTCCTGTAGCAGCATATGATGCAGCCAATGGTACCAATATCTTGGCGACACAGCTGACTCTGAATCCAACGATGGGAGAGGACGAAGCGATGGGCTGGATTGAACAGATGATCGATTACAACACTCCTCGAATGGGACTCGCCTTGGAATTGGTCACGGAAAGTACCATTGATGGCGGTGTTCGATACATCGATGAGATATTTGAAGACGTGACTGTTGATGCAGGCATTGTTTATGGAGAAAACATTACGGTAATCCCTGCACTTCAAGGTTTCCCGCCAATGGCAGAAGATCTTTTGATGGACGTTTACCAACCTGCGAACGACTCTGAAACAGATCGTCCTGTGATTCTCTATTTCCACACGGGTAATTTCTTGCCCCAGTATGTGAATGGAAGTGCCTTGGGAACGCGGACGGATAGCAGTGTCGTAGAAATGTGCACGCGATTCGCTCGAATGGGATATGTAGTAGCCTCTGTAGATTACCGGTTGGGCTGGAACCCACTCGCAGGTACCCAGACGGAGCGGACAACTCAATTGATTCAAGCGGCTTATCGCGGAGTGCAGGATAGCCGCACAGCGGTTCGTTACTTCCGCAAGTCCATTGCTGAAAATGGAAACCCTTGGGGAGTCAGCGGAGATAAAGTTGCAATGTTTGGTGAAGGAACTGGAGGATATATCACCCTAGCCTCTGCGACTATTTCCGATTATAACGATATTATTTTAGATGATGCGGGAAGTCCAATTGCCAAATTCTGGTACAATCCAGGAGACGGTTCTTACATCCCAGTTGTGATTGAAAGTATTCACGGAGATCCAAACGCTACAACAGATACATATGCTCCAGCTGCGTCTGGAGGATTTCAAATGTGTATGGCCAACCATGTAGGCTATTCGTCAGACTTCAATTTCCAAATGAACCTCGGAGGTGCATTGGGTGATTTGAATTGGCTGGACGAAGGTGATGTTCCTATGGTCAGTTTCCACGCTCCTCACGATCCATTTGCGCCATATACAACAGGTGTATTGATTGTTCCAACAACCAACGAACCCGTGGTAGAAGTTTCAGGTGCTTATGATGTGCACAGTGAGATCAATGGCTATGCAACCAATAACAATGCATCTTTTGCAGATATCGGTCTTGTAGACCCAGCTGCTGCGCTTGGAAACAATGGTTGGGATGGCTTGTACCCAGTGATGAACAACTACGTAGATGGTGTTCCTACAGAGGTTTTTGATGCTGCTCCTTGGCAGTGGTGGGATGTGGCAACCACGCAAATGGTGGATGACATGAATGGGACGAGCATTGCAGCTACTCAGTTGACATTGAACCCAACAATGGGACCTGAAGAGGCATTGCCATGGATTGATATCATCCAGGATTACACGGCACCTCGTCTTGCAGTAAGCATGCAGGTCGTTGATCTTGGTCCTGGTTGCGACGATGAGACTGCATGTAACTACAATGCATTGGCAACAACCAATGACGGTAGCTGTGTGTATGCTGAAGAAGGGTTTGACTGTGAAGGCAATTCCCTTGTGGTTTATGGTTGCACTAGTGCGATTGCTTGTAATTACAACGGAGCGGCCACAGATGATGACGGAAGTTGTGACTTCAATGAGTCCACGACGATCATTACAGGTGCTGAGTCTTTGTGGTTAGTCGGTGTAACGTTGACAGGAACGGAAAACGAAGCCTTTGCAGCGGATTGTGAGGCAAGCGGTGGAGTGAATCCTAACGTAGCATTGAACGGTGTCTTCTTGGGAGACGGTACGGACGGCCCTATGCACTTTAGCAATATCAGCGATCAAACTGGCGGTTTGCTTGCAGATTTAGTAGGTTTGGCCGGAGCGGCCTCCATTTCTTTCTGTGATGATCTCATCCGATTTGTCGATCCTCTTTCAGGTGCGACGGTTATTCTGAGCGAATCAAATGGGGTTTACCAATCTGCTGTGCCTGTGATTGGTGCAAGCTACTTGTGGACTGCCCCCATGTCTGCGTTCAATTTGGGTTGCGGAGATCCAATGGCCTGCGGCTTTACAGATTTCTGTGACTTGAGTGTGGCCTGCGATTACACAGACACTGACGGCGATACAGTTTTGGATTGCCAAGAAGTTGTGGGGTGTCAGGATAATACAGCCGATAACTTCAATGAAAGCGCAACAGATGCGGGCGATTGCAACTACAACGGTTGCACTGATTCTGCCGCACAGAACTATGAGGAAGGAGCCAATGTGGATGACGGAAGTTGTTCTTACTTGGTTTCATTCCGTGTGAATATGTCCAATGAGATGGTCGCTGATGCCGGTGTGCATCTTGCGGGAAGCTTCCAAGGATGGGATCCTTCGTCCATCGAAGTAGCCTTGGTTGGCTATGGAGTGCATGAGGTTGTGCTGCAGCTTCAAGCGGGATCATATGAGTACAAATTCATCAATGGTGATGAGTGGGATGCAGATGAAACCGTAGGTGACTGCGGTAATGAAGGCAACCGAGTGATTGAGGTCTCAGGCAATGTTGTGACTTCAGGCGCTTGCTTCAACAGCTGCGACCAGTGCGCAGGTTGCGCAGATCCTGCCTATGCAGAGTACAATCCATTTAATGTTACAACTGACGGCTATTGCATGAATGCAATTTCAGAAGGATGTACATACGCAGACGCCGAAAATTATAATGCTGCAGCCAATTCAGACGATGGTTCGTGCGAATTTGCTAGTGGAGGAAATTGCCCTGGAGATTTGAACAATGACGGTTCTGTTGGAACTCCTGACTTGTTGCAATTCCTGTCGGTATTTGGTACTTCTTGCGAATAAGAATGGCCACTGTGATTTAGAAAGAAGGGACGCGCTCAGGTGCGTCCCTTTTTTTTGCTTAATAGTTGGTAGATATCAATGAGAAATGAGAAAATGGCTTAAAATTCGAAGAGCACGTTTCCATTTCCATGAATCTCACTATCTTTATATCTCGAATAACGAATAATTGCCATGAAACAATTTTTGACTGCTTGCCTTTTGATCGCTGGATCGTTTACCGTAGCTATTGCTCAGGGACCCTCAATATCCTTGGACAAGGATGTGCACGATTATGGAATTATTTCTCAAGGCACCGATGGAGGATGTGAGTTCATAGTGACGAATGATGGCACGGAGCCGTTAATCATGTCACGTTGCAAAGGGTCGTGCGGATGCACGGTTCCTAAGTGTGAAAAAACACCAATTATGCCCGGTGCAACGTCTGCGATTAGCGTGCGCTATGACACAAAGCGAATTGGCCCAATTAATAAGAGCGTGACCATCACTTCCAATGCAACGAATGATCCTACTAAGGTGATTCGAATCAAAGGAAAGGTCGAAGCTTCAGATATCAATAAGTCTGGAGGTGCTCCTATGAAGCCTGCTGCTGCCGGTGCTCCATTGAACAAGGAGTAAAGCGCACAGAAAAATAAGGCGAAAACGCCATTTGAGAAGTCGCTCCTCCACGTTGAGGAGCGACTTCTTTTTTGTGCCATTTTTGCATTAAGACAAACCTCTGAAAGAATAGTCATGGAATTGCCCGCTCAGTATAACCCCAATGCTTCGGAATCGAAATGGTACGAATTCTGGCTGGAAAATGGTTTCTTCGAATCCAAGCCGGATGACAGGGAGCCCTATACGGTCGTGATCCCACCTCCCAATGTTACCGGTGTTCTGCATATGGGGCATATGCTGAACAATACGATTCAGGATGTTTTGGTGCGTCGCGCTCGGATGCTGGGTAAGAATGCGTGCTGGGTGCCAGGTACAGATCACGCCTCTATTGCCACGGAGGCGAAGGTGGTCCATAGACTGCGGGAAAAGGGAATAAAGAAGTCTGACCTCAGCCGGGATGAGTTTTTGGAACATGCGTGGGAATGGACCCATGAGCATGGCGGCATCATCTTGGAACAGTTGAAGAAATTGGGAGCAAGTTGCGACTGGTCTCGTACGCGGTTTACCATGGACGAGAAGTACTACGATGGCGTGGTAGATACGTTTATCGATTTGTTCAATAAGGGACTGATTTACCGTGGAGAACGCATGGTGCATTGGGATCCAGTTGCTCAGACCGCTTTGAGCGATGAAGAGGTCATTCACACGGAGGAGAATGGAAAGCTGTATTATGTGCGCTACGAGGTCATTGGTGCGGAGGGAGAATACCTCACTGTAGCGACCACCCGCCCGGAAACCATCATGGGAGATACGGCCATTTGTATCCATCCGGAAGACGAAAGATTTATCCACTTGCATGGAAAACGTGCTCGCGTGCCCATGACTGGCCGCGATGTTCCAATCATCCTCGACGATTATGTGGATCGCGAATTTGGTACCGGTTGCCTCAAGGTGACACCTGCACACGACGTCAATGACTATGACTTGGGGCAAAAGCATGGGTTAGAGAGCATCACTATTTTCAATCCCAACGGCACCTTGAATGAAGCCGCTGGTGAATTGGCTGGAGCGGACCGTTTCGACGCGAGGAAACAAGTAGTCGAAATTTTGGAAGCTTCAGGTGATCTGGTCAAAACGGAGGATTACACAAACAGTGTGGGGCGTTCCGAGCGAACAAATGCGGTCATCGAGCCTCGGTTGTCCTTGCAGTGGTTCTTAACAATGAAAGGAATTGCGCAGCCAGCCTTGGACCATGTTATGGATGGCACCGTCGCCTTTCATCCGCCAAAATTCAAGAACAGCTACCGCCATTGGATGGAAAATGTCAAGGATTGGTGTGTGAGCCGTCAGCTTTGGTGGGGGCATCGCATTCCAGCTTGGTTCTATGGGGACGGTGAAGATGATTTTGTCGTGGCAAAGACGGCTGAAGAGGCACTTGCGGCGGCGAGGTCCAAATCTGGAAATGCGTTGATGACGTCGGATGATTTGCGACAAGATGAGGATGTCATGGACACTTGGTTTAGCAGCTGGCTCTGGCCCATTCAGGTCTTTGACGGGTTAAAGACCGAAGAGGAAGTTAGTTATTACTACCCCACAGCTGACTTAGTGACGGCACCAGAGATTATGTTTTTCTGGGTTGCGCGAATGATTATTGCAGGGTACGAATACCGCGGGGAAGCACCGTTCAAAAACGTTTATTACACGGGAATTGTCCGAGATCAACAAGGCCGAAAAATGTCCAAAAGCTTGGGCAACAGTCCGGACCCTGTTCAATTGATGGAAAAGTACGGTGCTGATGGGGTGCGCGTCGGGATGTTGCTCACCTCCCCAGCGGGCAATGATTTGCCATTTGATGAAAAGCTCTGTGAGCAAGGCCGAAACTTTGCCAATAAAATTTGGAACGCCTTCCGATTGACGCAGGGCTGGGAAGTGGACGCTGATCGAGATCAAGTGGATTCTTCCGCGGTTGCTGTTGAATGGATGGAAGGTCGAATCCAAGAGGTCCTGGAGGAGCTCGAAGGGCAATTTGCCGAATTCCGTCTGAGCGAAGCATTGATGTCGACCTATCGCCTGGTCTGGGATGACTTTTGCAGTTGGTACCTCGAATTGATTAAGCCTCCTTATGGTGAGCCAATCGACAACAAGACGATGGAGGCGACGGTAGTCATTTTTGAAGACTTACTCAAACTGCTGCATCCATTTATGCCCTTCTTGACGGAAGAAATTTGGCATTGGATCCGAGAGCGAGCGACGGCACAAGAGGCCATCTGTATGGCAATGTGGCCAACAAAGAAGGATAAGAATGACCAATTGCTCCAAGAATTCATTCCCTTCCAGCAAGCCGTGTCTGAAATTCGTACCATCCGCAAAAACAATCAAATTGCACAGCGTGAAAGTTTGGAATTAAAGATCCAGCGGGGCAAAGATTATCCGCAATCACTGGAAGCAGCGATGATGAAGTTGACCAACTTAAGCAGCGTGGAACGTGTGCAGGAAAAGGTGCCCAATGCATTTGGATTTGTCGTAGGAACCACATCATTTTTCATCCCGTTTGGAGCAGCCGTTGATGTGGAAGTAGAGAAGGCAAAAATTCAAAAGGAAATAGACCATTTGAATGGATTTTTAAAAGCTATTCGGGGCAAGTTGTCCAATGAGCGTTTCGTTCAAAATGCGCCTGAAAATGTGGTGACTTTAGAGCGTAGAAAGGAGTCCGATGCTCTTGCCAAGCTTGAAGTCTTTCAAATAAAGCTGATAGAATTGGGGTGACGTCGAACACCAGCGCGGCGGAGTTGTTAGATCGACATGTGGAATCCATTCAAGTCCGACCCTCGCAAGCGACTTCAAAAAAAACATGCGGCACTTCTCGCTGAGGCGCATCGCCTCAGTACCATTGACCGATCTCGTTCAGACGCCATGGTCGCCGAGGCGGCAGCGGTTGAGCAAGAGATTATCAACCTTCAAGAAGCAGGTCAATGAGCAACAGCAAAACGATAGCCATTGTTGGTGATTCCAAGGGCATAGGTGCTGCGTTGAGGGAGCAGCTGCTTGCAGAAGGGCACCGGGTGATTGGTGTTTCTCGAAGTGGTGTACAGCGTAATGAGCAAGCTGAGGGAGATTACCAAAGCTTAGTATTTGATGTGGTAGAGCATCCTTGTGACTTAAGCGGATTTGCGGAGCATTTGGACGGTCTGGTCTATTGTCCCGGAACGCTGCGGCTAAAGCCGTTGAAAGGAGTGAAGATGGAACATGCCCTTGAAGACTGGAAGGTCAATGCTTGGGGTGCGGCTCAAACTTTACAAGCCAACCTCCCATTATTAAAAAAGTCGCCGCAGGCTTCGGTTGTTTTGTTTAGCACAGTTGCTGTTCAGACTGGAATGCCTTTCCATGCGAGCATCGCCATGGCCAAGGGAGCCGTGGAAGGATTGACCCGTTCGATGGCTGCAGAGTGGGCACCGAAAATTCGTGTCAATGCTATTGCTCCTTCCTTAACGGACACCCCATTGGCCAGTGGCTTGTTGGGCAATGAAACCAAAAAAGAAGCTTCTGGAGCCCGGCATCCGTTAAATCGCGTCGGCTCGCCAAATGAAATTGCATCCCTCGCCGCTTGGCTTTTAGGTGACGGAGCAGCGTTTACAACAGGTCAGGTGTTTCAAGTCGATGGCGGCATGAGTGGTGTTCGGAAATAAAAACATTCATGAAAACACTGAATGACTTAGACTTGGAACTGATGCCTCGCAGAAAGCGGGGACGTCTTGTCAATAGCCTCAGTGGTTTTAAGAGCGCAAATGTCATCGGCACGACCGACGGAGCGGGCACGAATAACCTAAGCATTGTCAGTTCCGCGGTCCACTTGGGTTCGGATCCAGCCTTGATAGGAGTCGTATTTCGTCCACCATCCACCCGGGACCACGGCAGCCATACTTATTGGAACATTCGTGATACGGGTGTCTTTACCATGAACCATGTCGGAAAGGACTGGTATGCTCAGGGCCATCAGGCCAGTGCCCGATATCCTGAGGGTGTGAGTGAGTTTGACGAAGTTGGTCTAACTCCGATTTACCGATGTGGATTCGAAGCTCCTGCAGTAGAAGAAGCTCCGGTAAGATTGGGTTTGGAGCGTGTAGATGAATGGGTGATTCCTCAAAACGAATGCCGATTTGTTGTTGGCCAGATCCGCTGGGTGGAGTTTCCTGAAGAGGCTTTGGCATCAGATGGTTACTTGGATTTAGAAGGCTTGGGTGTTATCGCCTTGAGTTCATTGGATGGTTATCACGTAACGCAAAAGTTGAGCCGTCTGGGATACGCCACACCGGAGGAGCCAACGCCCACTTCCCAACCTGATTTCATGCAAGGGTGGGAAGATGAGTAAAACTGCCAATTAAGAAAGATTTTCGTCGAACTTTGCTCTATGGATACCGGGGCAATGAAAACGACCAACCGCACTTCGCAGTCATGCGGAGTTGAGCCCTCAGTGAGGACCTTGCTGCACCACGAGGTCGTTGCAGAAAGCCCTGAAGCACCCTGGTTGGTCTTCATCCACGGAGCGGGAGGAAGTATCCGCACCTGGAAATTCCAAATTGAAGCATTTGCACCTCATTTTCGTCTGTTGCTTATTGATTTGAGAGACCATGGCCACAGCAAAGAAATCATGCCGGAATTCCCGTCGTATGATTTTGATATCGTCGCTAAAGACATCCTAGCGGTCATAGATCATTTGAAAATCGAAAAGGCTCATTTCATGAGTTTGAGCATCGGAAGTGTGATTTTGCAAAAAATAGACATTGAACGCCCGGCTTTGGTCGACCGTATGGTCATGGCTGGAGCGATATTTGATGGAAGCCGCTTGATGCACTGGTTCGTTCATTCAGGCAAACTCTTGTCGTATATATTGCCGTACAGCGCATTTTACGGTTTGTTTAGCTTCATTGTGTTGCCTCGAAAAAATCACCGTTTGAGCCGTTATATATTTCGTCGCCAGAGCAAGCGTCTTTCGACGCGGGAGTATATGAAATGGGTTCAACTGTACAAGCCTTTTTTCGATTTGGCACAGGAATACATTCACAGGCCGGTGCTGAAAAAGGGATTGTTGGTCATGGGAGGACAAGACCATATTTTTTTGCGGGCTGCTAAACGATTTGCCAAGATTCAGAAGAACATGAGATTGACGGTGATCGAGAATTGCGGGCACGTCTGTAGCATTGAGGCTCCCGAATTATTCAATGAGTTGGTATTGAAGTTTTTACGTGATCAGGAGGTTCCAGGTGCGGTAACAGCCAATCCGGTTCCAATGAAGTGGTCCGAGTTAAAAGCGTTGCAGAAAGCTCAATTTCAGAGCGGAGCGTGAACCTAGCAGCGTTGTAGTGGTTTAGTTAGACGTGCACCGCAATCAATTTCCACCTGACCGCATCTGTTCTGTTTGTCAAAGGCCTTTTTCGTGGAGGAAGAAGTGGGAATCATGTTGGGACGAAGTTCGCTATTGTTCAAACCGTTGCCGAGGTCAACGTCATTCTTCTCCAAAACTGAATCATGCTTGAAAATTGGCAAAACACTATTTCGGGATTGCAGGAATTAATGTCCGCTGATGAGCTACAGTCGGTCTTGTGTGACCAATCAAATGCTTTGCACTGGGCGGAAATCATTAATGCCAGAGGAATGAGTCAGTCTGCAGATGGAGGTGTTGTAGGGTCA
>MDSY01008343.1_pt1 | contig 17250 bp, 20 predicted proteins | sample 811131 | NCBI WGS metagenome assembly MDSY01 (sample SAMN05326643, study PRJNA326480) | marine metagenome | isolation source: seawater | place: Atlantic Ocean: South West | collected 2010
ATATATTTTTCATTTGTAAAAGAGTTTATTATTTAGATGATTCGGGTAAATAATCAAGAACTAAACGCTGGTTAGGGTTCAGATATTTTTTAGCAACTTTTTGAATTTCTTCTCTACTAATAGATCGGTAGATTTCGATTTCAGAGTTTATTAAGTTCGTGTCACCAAAAAAAGCATAGTATTCTGCTAAAGAATTTGCGATACCTTCAACAGATGAATTAGAATCTACAAAATTAGTTTCAAATTTATTTTGAAGTTTTTGGTAATCCTTTTCTGTGATTAGTTCTTTTTGAATTTTCACAACCTCTTCATCAATTCCATCAACGATACTTTGAAGTGGAGTATCCCCAAGTGGTAATCCGAAAATAAGATACATTCCATAATCTTCTTGACTCATATTAAACGCTCCAACTTGAAGTGCCATTTTTTCTTCATCAACCATTTTACGGTATAGTTTAGACGAGTTCCCATCACTTAAATAAGCAGAAATCATGTCCAATACTCTCGAGTCTCTAGTTTTTATAGAAGGCATTCTGTAAGCAGCAACAACTGCTGGAATTTGAATGTTAGAGTCGTATGCTTTTGCGGTAATAGGTTCTGTTATTGGCTCTTCTTCTGGAATTGTACGCAAAACTTCAGCGCCTTTTGGGATATCACCAAAATAATCTTCGATCATTTTTTTTGTTTTGTCAAACTGAATGTCTCCAGCTACAACAAGTATAGCGTTATTAGGAATATAATATTTTTTGTTAAAGGCTAAAAATTCATCTAAAGTTGCATCATCTAAATGTTGCATTTCTCCGATAGTAGTGTGCTTGTATGGATGATTAATGAATAGATTTTTCTTTACATTTTCAAAAAATTTACCATATGGACTGTTGTCAACTCGGAGTCTTTTCTCCTCTTTTACAACTTCGTTCTGTGTATCGACACCAATTTTATTGATAACAGGATGTAACATACGTTCAGATTCTAACCAAAGTCCTAATTCTAAATTATTTGATGGAAAAACCTCATAATAATAAGTATAGTCATCGTTTGTATAGGCATTGTTTTTCCCACCGTTTGAAGAAACGATGCTAAACCATTCCCCTCGTTCGATGTTTTTAGTTCCTTCGAATAAAAGATGCTCAAAAAAATGTGCAAAACCAGTTCGGTCTGATAATTCATCTTTAGCTCCAACATGGTAAAGTACCGATGTTGTTACTACAGGAGCGGTATTGTCCTGATGTAGAATTATGTGTAGGCCATTGTCCAAATCATACTCTGAGAACGACACTTCTTGAGCGTGAACACCAACAATAATAAGACTGATAATAAAACAAAAAAAGTATTTTTTCATAATTTAAATTTAAGTTCTTATATAATAAGTAGCATTAATTATCAAAATGTTACAACAAAGCAAAAACTATAGTATTTATATTTGAATTATGTAGTTTAAATTTTTTAAATGAGGTTAATAAAATTATAATATGCAGTTTTTAGAATATTTTAATAGGTCCTTTCCCCTACTTGTAATATGCTGTGCTTTAGTTTCCTTACTCTATCCTCCTCTTTTTACTTGGTTTTCTGGACCATGGATTACTTATAGTTTGGGTGGAATTATCTTAGGCATGGGGCTTACCCTCCAATGGAGTGATTTTAATCAAGTCCTTAAAACCCCAAAATGGGTTGTTTTGGGGGTCTTTTGCAATTTACAGTTATGCCGTTTTTGGTTGGATCTTGGCATCCCTCTCTGACCTTCCTCCCTTTTTTGCAGTAGGTCTTATTTTGGTGGCAAGTTGTCCCGGAGGGACAGCTTCAACCGTAATTGTATATTTAGCCAAAGTAAATGTTGCGCTTTCTGTTACCATGACAACAATTTCTACATTAGCAGCAATTATTATGATCCCTTTACTTACAAGCTATTTTTCAGGAAGTTATTTGGAGGTTGATGCCATCGGTTTATTTTATAGCACCCTAAAAATAGTTTTATTTCCAGTAACTTTAGGTGTTATTCTAAACAAGTGCCTTCCAACGTAACTAAAAACATAATGCCATTTGAACCTTCAGCTACGGTGCTTTTAATTACACTAATCGTTGCAAGTTTAATTGGACAGGGGAAGGGAATAATATTGACTTCAGGGATTCGATTGCTGGGTGCAATTATGGCGTTGCATTTTTTTGGATTTTTAATGGGTTATTTAATAGCAAAAATTAATTTTAAAAACGAACTGGTAAGCAGAACAATAGCGATTGAAGTTGGCATGTAAAATTCATGATTAGGAGCAGTTTTGGCTCGAGAGAATTTTACAAATCCAGCTACTGCAATCCCTGCAGCAATTTCAAGTTTGGTTCATTCCATATATGGTAGTATATTCGCTTTATTAGTTAGTAATTCTTCAATTAAAAAAAGTATATGAAACTCAAAAAAGTGGTAATTGTTTCCGCAAAAAGAACACCGATTGGAAAATTTATGGGAGGGATATCTTCTATTCCAGCCCCTAGGTTAGGAGCGGTTGCAATAAAGGGTGCTCTAGATGCTATTGGACTTGAGCCGACTGAAGTTAATGAGGTGTATATGGGGAATGTTTTACAAGCGGGTGTTGGTCAAGCACCAGCTAGACAAGCAGCTATATTTGCTGGAATACCTGATACTGTTCCCTGTTCTACAGTTAATAAGGTTTGTTCCTCAGGGATGAAAACCATAATGATGGCAGCACAAGCTGTTGCATTAGGTGATGCAGAAATAGTTGTTGCAGGGGGAATGGAAAACATGAGTTTGGCTCCACATATTGTTTCTATTAGAACAGGGGTTAAATTTGGCGGAACCCAAATGGAAGATGTTATGCAAAAGGACGGGTTAGTCGATTCCTTTGAAAAAGTTGCTATGGGTACTTACGCAGATGCAACTGCTTTAAAATACTCTATTTCTCGAGAAGAACAAGATGCCTTTGCAGTCGAATCGTATCGACGAAGTGCTGCTGCATGGGAAAGTGGTGTGATGCAAAATGAAGTTGTTCCTGTTTCAGTTCCACAAAGAAGAGGAGATGACCTAATTATCTCGGAAGATGAAGAATATACTAACGTTATGTTAGAAAAGATACCAAAGCTTAGACCAGCATTCACGAAAGAAGGATCCGTAACTGCAGCAAATGCCTCTAAAATAAATGATGGAGCTGCTGCTGTAATTTTAATGTCAGAGGATAAAGCAATACATCTAGGATTGACTCCTTTGGCAACAATAGAAGGATATGCCGATGCAGCTCAAGACCCCAAATGGTTCACAACTGCTCCTGCAAAAGCATTACCAAAGGCTTTAGCGAAAGCAAATGTTTCATTAAATGAAGTAGAGCTTTTCGAGCTCAACGAGGCTTTTTCAGTTGTAGGAATAGCTAACACTAAGATCTTAGGGTTAGAGGCTATTAAAGTGAATGTTCATGGTGGGGCAGTTTCACTTGGGCACCCTTTGGGTTGTTCTGGAGCAAGAATTGTTGTAACGCTATTGAACGGAATGAAATATAAAAACAAAGAATTTGGTGCTGCAGCAATTTGTAATGGAGGAGGGGGAGCTTCTGCCATGGTGTTTAAAAGAAACTTTGGCGGATAGGGTTTTTAATAAATATTAGCATCAAGGCTTGAGTTTTTTTTATGGCTTTTAAAAAATATCTTATATTGTCTCAAAGCATCTTAGCCTTTTGATTATGAAAAAAACACTTGTACTACTGGTTTTGTTTAGCAGTTTTTCTTATGGTCAATTTTCTTTTTATAAGCCATACCAAATAGAAGTCATATCAGATATTCCTTTTGGTCCTTTAATTTCAGAAACTGATCAGTTACGCCTAGGATTGGAGGGACAACAATGGTCTGTGGAGATTTTAAAATACTGGTTAAATGAAATGCGAAAAAACCCATTTGTTTCTGGAGATCAAAAAATTAACTTCATCCTTTATGATAGTCAAAAAAGAAGGAGAATTTTAATTCAAGTTCCTGTAAAAGGAAAAACTATTGAAGCTTTCAAAACAGAAGCTGGTTTTCAAGATCATTATTTAGACTTTATTAAGGAGACTTACGAATGGATTCTGGAGAACTTCTAGCCAAAAAGACTCCCCTTTATTCAGCGCAATATTCTTCTCCAATGGAAAAAGAATTATAGACTGATTCAATCACTTCACCGCTTACAGAATTATCTGGAATGTATGAAGCTATCTCATTATTGGCGGAAAAAGAATTTGGATTAAAGGTATTACTGTCGGCATTCATTATAAAATAGTATTTACCGTTTACTATTTCTTTGTCAGTAATATCTCCACAACGAGTGTTATCTGAAGAACAGCCAAAAGCTAACAACAGAGCGAAGAAAGAGATTATAGACAAACGAAATGTCATATATTAAAAGGTATGTATAAGAACAAAAATAAATTAAAATATTTTAATGAGTCAAATAAACATGATCAAGGTTTTCTGATTTCATCTACTATAATCTGAACTGCTTTTGGAGGGGCAGGTGTTCTAGAACAAACCGCTAATGCAACTAATATATTTGCAAGCATTGCTAGAGTTCCAAAACCTTCTGGTGACACACCAAACCACCAATCTTCTGAAGTTCCACCACCAAAAAAGCCAAGTTTAAATTTCATCATATAAAAAAGCATTAATGAAATGCCTACGACCATTCCGCTTATTACACCTTCTTTGTTCATTCGTTTACTAAAAATTCCCATAACAATTGCTGGAAAGAAAGATGCTGCTGCAAGTCCAAAAGCAAGGGCAACTGTTGCAGCTACAAAATCGGGCGGGTTTATTCCAAAGTATCCTGCTAAAATTACTGCGAAAAATGAAGCAGTTCGAGCTGCGATTAATTCTCCTTTTTCAGAAATATCCGGTTTGATTATTTTTTTAAGTAAATCATGAGAAACTGAAGAAGAAATTACCAATAATAATCCTGCAGCAGTAGAAAGAGCAGCAGCCAGAGCACCAGCAGCCATAAGGCCAATAACCCAATTAGGCAGATTTGCGATTTCTGGATTTGCCATAACTATAATATCTTTATCAATTTCCAATTCATTAGTTTTTAGATCGGCGACGTATTGCACTAAACCATCCCCGTTTTTATCAGTATAATTTAAAAGCCCTGTGGTTTCCCAATTAGAAAACCAATCTGGAAGCGTCTCATAAGTTTGATTACTTACAGTTTGGATAAGATTTATCCTAGCAAAAACTGCAATAGCAGGAGCAGTTGTATATAGAATAGCAATAAACAATAATGCCCATCCTGCAGATTTACGGGCATCACGGACTTTTTTAACGGTAAAAAATCGAACAATTACATGTGGAAGTCCAGCAGTTCCAAGCATCAAAGCCGCGGTTATTAAAAACACATCTAATTTGGTTTTAGACCCTGAAGTATATAGATGAAAACCAAGTTCTTTATGTAGACCATCTAATTTTTCTAATAGATATATTCCATCAGAACCTTGAGAACCCATTCCTAGTTGTGGAATTGGTATCCCAGTCATTATTATAGAAATAAATATTGCTGGAACTAAAAACGCAAATATTAAAACACAATATTGAGCAACTTGGGTGTAAGTAATTCCCTTCATTCCCCCTAAAACAGCATAGAATAAAACAATAGCCATTCCAATAAAAACACCTGTATTAATGTCTACTGACAGGTATCTTGAAAAAACTAAGCCTACTCCTCGCATTTGACCAGCTATGTATGTAAAAGAAACTATAAGGGCGCAGAAAACAGCAACTGCTCTTGCTGTATTTGAATAATATCTATCACCGATGAAATCTGGAACTGTAAATTTTCCAAATTTCCTTAGATAAGGAGCTAATAGAAGTGCAAGAAGCACATAGCCTCCTGTCCATCCCATTAAATAAACGGAACCATCATAACCGGAAAATGAAATAATCCCTGCCATTGAAAGAAACGAAGCTGCTGACATCCAATCTGCAGCAGTAGCCATTCCATTTGCGACAGGGGAAACACCTCCACCAGCAACATAAAACTCTTTAGTTGATGAAGCTCGAGACCAAATTGCAATCCCAATATAAATGGCAAAAGTCATTCCGACCATTACCCAAATCCATATTTGTTGTTCCATAGCTAATTTATAGTTTTATCATCTAAACGATTCATTAAAAAAACATATATAAAAATCAAAATAACAAAGACATAAATCGACCCTTGCTGGGCAAACCAAAATCCAAGTTTGAAACCTCCAATTTGAAATTGATTCATGAACTCTGTAAACAAAATTCCAAAGCCAAAAGAGACTATAAACCATATACTTAGAAGAATACCTAGATACTTAAGATTTGTTTTCCAGTAATTATTCATATTAGATTTTTCCATTTTAATGATATTAAAAGTTAATTTAGTGCAATAATATGCTTTAAAAATTAATTAAATTTTAAAAATTAAATATAAAGCTAATTTTAAATTTTCACGAATAAATTATACCAACACCCTTAAATTTTGGTTTAAAAAATTAAATGTTGCCAATATGAAAAAGAACATTCTATTTTTATTTTTGAGTTTATTAAGTATAAATTTGACTGCACAAGTATTTACATTTATTTCTCAAGACAATAATAAATTCATAAAGCATAAAATATTGAAGGATTCTAATTACCTAATCGAAACTCAGTACACTAGCAATTCAAATGAATTTGTTAGCACACGAGGAGGTTTTTATGAGTTAACAGATAATAGTTATAAGGTTAATTTTGAATTCAACTCTAACTATATAAACGATAGCCTCAAAACAAAAACCTTTGAATCATCTAAATGGGAAAAAGAGATAATCTCAAAACAAGATCATTCAGGGAAATGGCTGATGGCAGGAAGGGTTAGAGAAGGAATTGAAAAAAGAAGAAAAATCAGTGGCCCTCGAAAAACATTAAAATTTTTAATTGACGGTCATTTTCAATGGACTGCATTTAATACTGAGTCTTTTATTTTTTTTGGTTCAGGAGGCGGAACATATACCGCTGAATTAGGGAATTATGTTGAAAACATCACTTATTTTTCAAGAGATAACTCAAGGGTCGGTGCCATTTTACCTTTTCGATATGACATTAGGGGATCAGACTGGCATCACAAAGGCTTTAACAGTAAGGGACAGCCTATGTATGAGATATGGACGGCTAGGGGGAATTAAATTTTTGCTTTATTTCCTTCTTCATCAATAGCAACAAAAACGATATCACAAGCACAATTTTGTTTCTTTATTTTTTCAATTAACCCTTCACTAGAAACGTTAATATGTATGCGTAAAGAAGTGTTTCCAATTTTTATTATTTCTGCGTCAAGAAGAACTAAATCTCCAATATGAATTGGCTCTAAAAATTCAATATCATCTACAAATTTAGTAACACAATATTTTCCTGCGTACTGAACCGACAAGGCATAACCTACCTCATCTATCCATTTCATTACTTTTCCTCCGTGAACATTACCTCGGTAGTTTGCATCTGATGGCTCTGCTAAGAAAGACATTTTAAGTTTCATTTTTCGCATAATTAAAGGTATGGTTTTTTGATTAATTACTAAACTTTATATTTAATGCTAGCAGTTTGCCTATCGATTCCCATTGTATTTTATATCTTTACTTAAAGATGAAGTATACTATATTTTTATTATTCCCTTTGTTTCTTATGGCACAAACAGAAGAACAATACTACGAAGTTATCCAAATTAAATCTAATTTTGAAATTCGTTATTATCCTCCGGTAATGATGGCGGCCTATGATGCACAGGGAGGAAATTCTTCTGGCTTTAGATCTTTATTCCGTTATATTTCTGGCTCCAACATGTCAGAGACTAAAATTGCAATGACGACTCCAGTTCACATGGAGAAAAAGAGAAACGGAAATTCCATGGCATTTGTATTACCTAAAAAATTCAATTCTGAAACAACCCCTCAACCAAAAGAATCTCGAGTTCGGGTTTATGAGGCAGAAGGGGGATACTTTGCTTCTTTCCGATATTCAGGCTATACCAACCCTTCTAAGGAAAAAATACATACTGAAACTTTGATGCGGAATTTAAAAGGGGAAGGAATTGAAATAGCGGGTTCCCCTAGGATTTTTGTTTACGATGCTCCATATAGTTTTATTAATCGCCGGAACGAAATATCAATTCCAATTGTTTGGTTGCCTTAGTTATATTTTTTGTTGCTGATTTTGAGTAAAATGTGTTTCAACTTCTCCAGTGTGTTTTGTCCTAGCCGGTTCAAAAAGCAACAACCAAACCTCTTCTTCTGCGATAGGTTTATGCGGAACCCCTCTGGGAATTATAAGTATTTCTCCTTCATTTAAAACAACTGTTTCTTTTTCAAAGACTAGACTTAAACTTCCTCTTACAATCAAAAAAAGTTCATCTTCGTCTGCATGTTCGTGCCATACAAATTCACCTTTTACCTTAGCGATCTTAACCTGTTGACCGTTTAGATCTCCTAAAACTTTGGGACTCCAATGCTCATTAAAAAGACTAAATTTTTCTTCTAAATTAATTTTTTCCATTTATGTTAAGGTTTCACAATTCGAATAGAATCATTTATTATCATTGAAATTAATTCAAGGGTATAATTTTTATAAAGCTATGGAATCTCAGCGAATGAGGTGTTTTTTGGAACTTTATTATAATCTTGAAACAACATACCGCTTATTGTTTGATGATTAAAAGCTACACTAAAACGAATACCCTATCCATCAGCATTATATTGATACGCGAAATAGTCTATTGTTTTTAGTTTGCTTATCGATCCAATATCGAAAGGTATCGAGATAATCTATTTTTCATTTTCTGGAGTAAAGTCAACAGGTGTTTTTTGATAATACCGATTTTTTATTTGTTCTGAATTTAAAACTGTTTTGATTGTTCCTAAATCTTTTAAACTAAATGGGAGTCTATTGAAATATAGAATCGAGTTTACAGATTCAGAATAAACTCAAGCTAAATAATCGAAAAGAGTTATTTGATAGCCATTAAGTGTTCTTGAAAATCCACTTTTTGAATGAAGCATGTGAATTTGCTCTGGCGATTTTTTTTCACTCCTGGTATATACTATTACTTGCTCATCTTCATTTTGAGTCTGATATAATATACGAAAACTAAATGCAATTTGTTTTTTTTTAAAGTCATTCATTTCGTGTACTTAATGGAAGCATTAACCCACTCTTTGGTATTTTTTTTCACAGCTTACAATACTAAAAAAGACAACAATAAAGGTCAACATATATTTCGTTGAATTCATGGGTTTGTTTTCAATGAAATACAAGATGTAATACAAGCAAACTGATGAGAAGCATTATTCCCCAAAATTTATGTTTAAAAGAAGCAGCCTTAAACAAGCCAGCTTTAGACCCAAGTTGTGATCGGTTTCCTATTAACGCAAAAAGTAGTCCTATAAGAATAACCCAAAATGCACGAACAAAATAGTTCATTTCTGGAAAAACAAGAAGTATCAATATATTTAAAGGAACCGTAATTATAAATGCTGCAAGGATTATTTTAGATTTAGGTTTTAAAATCAAAACAGCACTACAAATTAATACTACTATTCCACAGTTAATAAAATATCTCAGGTTATTAAGGGTATGGGTAAATGCAGAATTTGGATTTTCGAATTTGAGATAAAGAAGAATTATTCCCATCAATAAAGCTGTTCCCAAACTCACAAGAATTGCTTTTCGCCCAGCACTTATTTTTTGAGCATCGTTTGCTTTTGGATTTAAATATATAGCGTAAATATCTACAGACCATAGGGTAGCCAACGAATTAAAGGTAGAGTCCACTGTACTCATTAATGAAGCAAAAAGACCACACAAAATAATTCCTTTTACACCAACTGGAAGGTAGGTTTTAACCAAATAAGGAAAAGCTAAATCAGGTTCTCCCAATGTGTCTCCAATAATTCCATAAAGAGCAATTCCAGGAACTACAATAAGTACTGCCATCACGTATTTTATTAATCCACCAACCATCAAGCCTGTTTGCGCATCAGCAATACTTTTTGCAGCAAGCGCACGTTGCATTACGGTTTGGTTTGCGCACCAATAGTTGATATTTAGAAAAAACAAACCAAATAGGTGGGTCCAAGGAATATTTTCATGAGATGCAGGAAGGTGTAGGTGCATTTTTTCGGGTGTTTTAATATACAGTTGCTCCCAACCTCCAAGATGGTAAACAGTAGTCAAACAAACCACTATTCCACCTATTAATAATACGCCAAACTGAACAACATCAGTTCTAACTACTGCACTAAGTCCACCAAAATAGGTATATGTCGCAGAAAAAATCCCTAAAATTAAAATCAAAATTCCAATTCTAATAATTCTATTAGAATGTATAAACTCTAGTTGTTCTCCAAAAACCATATCAGCAGCATAAGCTCCCCAAAACAGTGCCGCTCCTAAGGTAATTGTTGCAAATAGGCCAATGTTTGCTATGGAGTAAAATAATGCAACTCGTGCACCCAATTTTATTTTGATGTACTGCGTTATTGTTGTGATTTTTTCTTTTAGAAAAAGAGGAATAAAAACGAATGTTCCAATTAAAATTCCTTGAACTGCATTAATTTCTAGATTTGCTTGTGCCAATCCATACAAGTATGCCGATCCCATCATACCTAAAAACTGATAACCTTGAATGTTGGTGGCTATTGTAGAAACTGCAATAGAATACCAAGGAAGATTTCTTGAACTTAGAAAATAATGTTCTGCTGTTGTGTTAGACCTTATTTTCCCTTTTAATGCAATAAAAAAAATCACAACAAAATACGTAAGAACAATTATAAAGTCAATCATAAACTAGGTTCTAGGTCCTTTTTCTAAAGGTGTATTAGGAATCTCCATTGGGACTCTACCCAAAACCTCCGGAAAGGAAACCGTTTTTAATCTCGGCAATACAAGGTCTGCAAAATAGGCAGCTTCTTTTTTATGTGGGTATCCTGAAAAAATAAAAGAACGGATTCCCATTTTAATGTAGCGTTGAATTTTGTTATAAACCTGATCAGGATTTCCAACAATTGCAGCTCCGCAACCTGATCTTGCCAAACCAATTCCGGTCCATAAATGGGATTCTACAAAATAGTCTTCATCCGCAGAATCTCTCAGGTACGACTGTCTGGAAACTCCAAGAGAAATATTGTCTTGAGCTCGGTTTCTAAGTTCATTTCCCTTTTCTAGATCCAGGTTTGAGATTAAATGTTGCGCATAGGCTTTTGCTTCCTCTTCTGTTTCTCGAACAATTACATGAACACGAAGACCGAATTGAACTGTTCTTCTAAAACCAGCAGCTTTATCTTTCATAGTATTCATTAATTCTTTGAGCTTCTCTTCAGTTTCAGGCCACATTAAATAAACATCGCAATGCTCTGCACAAAGAGCAACTCCATCAGGGGAGTAACCGCCAAAGTATAATAGAGGACCTCCTTTTTGTTGGTATGGTTTTATTGGCGCGGCAGGAAGCTTTATATTATAGTACTTTCCTTGAAAATTTATTTCATTTTGCGTCCATGCTTGTTTCAAAATCTCAATTACTTCTCTAGAGCGAGCATAGCGCTCAGAAGAAGAGAGAATTGTGCCGGGTAAATCTGACGAAATAATATTGATGGTTAATCGCCCTTTTAGAATATGATCTAGTGTTGCTATTGCTCTAGCAAGCATTGGCGGATGAACCTCTCCACATCGAATAGCTGTCAGTAAATTGATTTGTTTAGTTAGTGGAGCAATTGCAGAAGCGAAGGTCAAGGTGTCTTGTCCGACCTGATAAGAAGAAGGACATAAAATGTTTCGGAATCCAAAAGAGTCTGCCGCTTTAACAATTGCTGAAGTATTTTCCCAATTGCTTTTAAATTCAGGGTTTCGATGTCCTAAAAAATCATCATCTCCATCACACAGAGGTGCAAACCAAGAAATTTCGGCTCCTTCAAAGATAGGTTGCTGTGTGTGCTTTTTTTCTTTCATTTAAGATAATTCGTAACAAGATTAGTTAGAATAATTTATTTAAACAAAATTTTGAGTATAATCTAAAATAATCGCTTTAAAGTTAAATAGTTTTGAAATTAAAAAGTAAGTTGTTAAACTTGAATAGAACTTTTCCTTTTCAATCATATTTATAGACTTTATGGAAACTCCGGTGACCAAGGCAAGCATTTTTTGAGTTATTTTTTTTTCAGTCCGTCTTTTATTTACTACTTCTATTATTAATTAACAAACCAAACCAATATAAAACCAATATAAATTACTAAAAGGTTAATTTACTTATTTATGGGGATTATATTTTTTTGACCAATTAATTAAAACGAAAGAATAAATACAACACATAAATTTAGAGAAAAGCCTAAGTATTCTAGTTACCTTTTTTCAAATTCATCAAAGCTATTAATTAATTTTCAGTTTGCGAGAATCGTTTAAATCAATTGGCCAAAGTTTGATCGACTAAAATAAATAATGGTCTTAAAGTGACTAAAGACAAAGTGAATGTTCAGGAAAATATCCTAACAGAAATTTTTTGAATATTAAGTTTATCTTTTGTAAAGATTATCTAAGAAATATGCACTAAAAAAGTAAATAAAACTCTGCATTAAGAAAAAATCAAAAAAAACCCTTCAAATTTTGAAGGGTTTTAAGGTTTTGGTGTAATATAGCGGAAATTTAAACTGATAGTTGTAAATATTAATCTTATACAAATGTAATATATTTTAGTTAGATTACCTGATTAAATTCTCAATTTTATGTAGTTTTTTATTAAAACCAAAAAAAATAGTTTCAAACTAAACAATAGTATTTTAAAATCAGATTTATAAATTGTTTACACTTTATGAATTATAACTAGGGTTTAATCTGTTGTCAGTTTATTTAAATTATAATCGAGCAAATTTAATCATATCTAAAATGAAATCAAAAATAATTGAAACTGGGAGGAGTGTATACCCAACCCACCATAAAACTATAATTCTTGATTGAATTAAAGATCTAGATTTAGCGAGAGTTCACCTAATTCCGTTAATTTTTTACTAGAAAATAAACGAAAAAGTAAAAGGGAAGTTTTTAATTTAGCAGTATTAAAAGGATATTTTTTCCTTGAAGTTATTCAACCTTCTGAATCTTTTTCTAAAATTGAATTAAATAATAAACTAACCTAATAGAAGGTCAGATAATATTCCATCGCTTTTTTCTCCAAAAAGCATTTAGAGAATGCTCTAGGATGATAAGTAAATTATATTGATTAAACGATGTAATCGGAATGGGATTAGGAACAGTGTTACAGTATCCAGCAATAACATATTTATATACTCAACAAAGAATTATTAGGTAATGTAAATGAAAGAACAAACTAAAGATACGGCATCACGCTTTTCGGTTTTAGACCGAGAAGAACAACTAAATTCAATTCAAACAACAAGCTTTGATTTAGCTATAATTGGAGGAGGTGTAACTGGAGCAGGAATTGCCTTAGACGCTGCTTCGAAGGGGCTGAAGGTTTGTTTGATAGAAAAAAATGATTTTGCTTCTGGCACAAGTAATAAATCTACTAAATTGATCCATGGAGGTCTTCGTTATCTAAAGCAGTTTAAATTAAGCATTGTAAGAGAGTCAGGATCTGAACGTACAATTGTTCATCACTTAGCCCGACATCTTGTAGTTCCTGAAAAAATGCTTTTACCCTTGATTAAGGGAGGAACATATGGTAAGTGGATGACTTCAGTCGGTCTTATGATTTATGATTTTTTAGCAAATGTTACAGGAAGTGATCGTCGCAGAATGCTTACCAAAAAACAAACTTTAGCCAAAGAGCCTCTTTTAGATAAAAGCACAATAATAGGTGGTGGATATTATGCCGAGTATAGAACTGACGATGGGAGATTGACTCTTGAAATTTTGAAAAAAGCAAATGATCATGGCGCTTCAATTATAAATTATTGTGAAATGAAATCTTTTATTTATGATTCTAAATCGAAGATTGACAGAATTGATTGTATAGATAATAATACTGGGAATCCGTTTCAGGTTAAAGCAAAAACATATGTTTCTGCAACAGGTCCTTGGGTAGATTTAATTCGAAAAAAGGACAATTCAATAAACCACAAATATTTACATTTAACTAAAGGAATACATATTGTATTTCCACATAAGAAATTGCCTATAAAGCAATCACTATATTTCGATGTTGAAGATGGGCGAATGATATTTGCAATTCCCCGAGGTCGAACTACATACGTAGGAACAACAGATACAAATTATTATGGGACTCTTGATCGAGTTGTAGCGACTAAAAAAGACGCCACTTACTTATTAAAAGCTCTCAACAATACTTTTAAGGGTTTGAACCTTAAAATTAATGATATTGAATCTAACTGGACTGGTTTACGCCCATTAATTCATGAAGTTGACAAAGACCCTTCTGAGCTTTCTAGAAAAGATGAGCTTTTTGTTTCGGACAGCGGTTTGATATCTATTGCTGGTGGAAAACTTACGGGGTATCGTAAAATGGCAAAAAGAGTAATCATCGCTGTTTTAAAACAGGTTTCTCCTAAAGTTAAAAAAAATCTTAAGAAATCTTCAACCAAAAAAATATTACTGGTCAGTCCAGCTCTAAAAACAGATAATCAAGTAAAAATCTACCAAAAGCAGCTAAAAGTAAGTTTGCAATATTTAGGTGTTTCGGATGACTATTTTGCAGCTTATTTATGTTCTACCTATGGGAAAAATTCGGATTTAATTATTGAAAAAGCAAACTCATTCAAAGAAGGTACTTTTAAAGAGCAAATTATTCGTGCAGAATTGTGGTATTGCATACATTACGAGATGACCAACAGCCTGGCTGATTTTTTTGTTCGCCGAACAGCACGACTATATTTTGACATTGGAAGTGTTTCAGAATTCTTTGATGTTATTCTTCAAGATTTTATTGAATACTTAAAATGGGACAAAAAGCGTATTGAGTTGGAAATAAAAATCATGAAAGAATTAATTCAAGACGCCACCCAATACTATGATAAGGAATTTGAATAGATCTAAAGTTTTGATCTCATACCTTTTCGATTAAATTTATATAAATTACGCATTATGAAAAAAACACTGCTAATAATACTATTGTTATGTTCAATCAGTTCTTATGCACAAGAAGTAACTACATATTACCTAGTTCGCCATGCAGAAAAAGATCGAAGTGATAAAACAAATCCTAATCCTGAATTAACTGAAAAAGGGAAGCAAAGAGCAATTCAGTGGAGTAAAGTTTTTAAAAATATATCTTTTGAAGCAATTTATTCTACTAATTACTTAAGAACTTTGGCTACAGCAGAACCAACTGCAAAATCTCAAAAATTAGAAATTCAATTATATAATCCAAATGAGCAGTATTCAGAAAAATTTAAAAATCAAACTTCAAGTAAAAGTGTCTTAATTGTTGGACATTCAAATACTATTCCTCAATTTGTAAACGCAATATTAGACGTAGAAAAATATCCTCAAATTAAAGACAATAACAATTCTAATTTATATGTTGTAACACTTTCTGGTGAGAATTCAACTTCTATTGTTTTGAAAATAGACTAGTTTTTCAAAAATTATAATAATTTCAGATATTTTTATAACAATCAAAAACAATTAAGTATTGATTATTAAAAAAATATACTATAGTGTTGTCATATATTTGCTGAATTTTCAAAAAAGCTATAGATTGTTGATTATTAACTATTAATTGTTTTTAAAATGAAAAAATTATCATTATTATTTATTGTAACAGTTTTTTTGGTAGGTTGTGAGCAAGCACCCAAACAGGCTCCTGCTAATTCAAAAATGGAAACTTTCAATACAAACGTCGCTACAACCAAAGCTTTTTTAAGTTCATTTATGGAAAACGATTCTATAACTTTTTTCTCAGATAAGTATATTGGTAAAGACTTTATGTGGTCTCCTCCAGCAGTAGGAATGGATTCACTTCCTCGTGTGCAATGGGAAGGAGCGTTTAAAGGGTTTATGGTTAATTATGACAATAAAATGCTTATGGACGCACAATACTATGCCGCTTTGAACGAAAAAAACTTACCCGATGGAAACGTAAGAGTTTATGGAACTTGGAATTCTACTTTTGCTGAAACAGGAAAGAAGAGTATGCTTAAGTGGTATGCAGTTTTTAGATACGATTCAGAAGGCAAGATTGCTCATTATATGGAGTGGTACGATTCTGCAGATTTATCAAAAGAATTTGATTAAGCCAGCAGTAAGCTAATTTTTCGTGATACTCCATTAAGTATAAAAAAATCCTTCACTTAGATGTAGGGTTTTTTTAAATCAAATAGCGGTAAGATAGCTCCCCATATTATTCAAAGTTGGAGCAAAATTTCTTTTGAATATGTCAAAAAGAATTTTCTATCTACTTTTTTTATTATTAATTCCATTAATTGGAATGGCTATCACTGATGAAATTAACTGGAGTCTATTTGATTTCATTATAATGGGTTCTCTAATAATTTTCCTTAGTATTGGAATTAATTTTGTCAGTAATCGTAACAAGAATTTAAAAAATCGAGATCTATACATTGGAATATTGGTTTTAATATTTACGCTTATATGGGCAGAATTGGCAGTAGGTCTTTTTGGAACTCCATTTGCAGGTATTTAAGTAAAAAATCGATTCAGTGTCTGACAATGAGAAGTATTTAGCACTCCTGAAAAAAACGAATCTAATAACGGGAAAGGTGAAACCAAACAGTTTTCATTCTTAATATTTTTTTAAAAACCGCAGTATCTCTAGTTCAGACCAGTAGTGTTTTCCTTTAGACACAAAACCCACATGTCCGCCATAGCGTGGCGTAATTAAGTTAAAATGTGGGTTTTCTTGGGCTTCAGCATTCGGAAAACAAGACTCAGACAAAAAAGGATCGTCTAGGGCATTGATGAGCAACGTAGGGCGAGAGATCGATTTAAGGAAAGGCTTACTACTCGCTTTGGCATAATAATCTTGTGCGTTTTTAAAACCGTTTAAGGTAGCAGTAAAATACTCGTCAAAATCAATGAGTTTTTTAACCTTTTTAAGCCGATTAATGGGTACTTGATCGGAAAATTGCTGATGTTTGAGGTGGACCTTGTTTGATAGAGTGCGTAAAAACCGCCAAGTGTACAAGCGATTCTCTAGGTCTTGTAACTTAATGGACGAACCATGCAAGTCCACCGGGACAGAGATAGCTACACTGGCCTTTATTTTTGGATGCAAAGGATAAATCCCATCACCATTGTATTTTA
>MDSY01026543.1_pt1 | contig 17240 bp, 14 predicted proteins | sample 811131 | NCBI WGS metagenome assembly MDSY01 (sample SAMN05326643, study PRJNA326480) | marine metagenome | isolation source: seawater | place: Atlantic Ocean: South West | collected 2010
AGCATCCCGGCCATGGCGGCGGCCACGTTGTCGAGCACCGTCGTCATCACCGGGTTCAGGCCGAGGATGTCGACGACCGAGTGCACCACCATGACGTCCTTCAGCCCCACGTAGGGCCCGAACTCGTGATGACCGGATGCCGTCGGCGCCACGACGATCTTCGGGACGCCGACCGGCAGCTCCTGGATCGCCGCCGCGCCCATCACCGAGCCGACCCCGCCGATGCTGATGCCCCCGACCAGCTCGCCCGCGTCGAAGCGCTCGCGCACGAGGTCCTGCACGAGGCCGCGCATGATCTCCACCGCGCGGCCTCGTGTGCCAGAGGCCTGAAGCTGGGCGAGGGTGATGCCGCCCCGCCCAGCCAGCTCGGCATGGCTCACGTCGGGGACGATGCCCACCGGTTCGCCAAGGATTCCTGAGTCAACGACCAGCGACTCGACCCCGAGGGCGAGCAGACGATCGCGCAGGTGCGCGACCTCCGGCCCTTTGGTGTCGAGTGTCGCGACGATGACTACCTTGCCCATGCGCTCAGGCGCCTACCACTTGTCGTTGATCAGCGGCAGCAGCGTCTCGGAGTTCACCTTGACCAGCCAGTCGTAGAACTCCTCGGTGAGGATCGACGAGCCGTGGTCGATGATGAACTTCAGCTGCTCCGGCGGGATGTCCAGGCCCTCGAAGTTGGTCTCGAGCGCGTTCGGGTACTTGTTCGCCGGGGTGCGGTCGACCGGGGCGACGAACTCGGCCGTCAGGGCGCCGTCGTAGCCGATCTCGTTGAGCACGCCGATGAACTCGGTCCAGTTGTAGTCGCCGTAGCCGCAGGGCATCCGGTTGTTCTCGGCGACGTGGACGTCGACCAGCTTGTCGCCGACGAGGCGGATCGCATCGTAGAGATTGGTCTCCTCGATGTTGATGTGGAACGCATCCAGCACCACGCCGAGGTCGGGGCCGACCGCGTCGCACAGGGCGAGCGCCTGCTCGGCACGGGTGATCAGGTAGGACTCGAAGCGGTTGAGCGGCTCGATGCCGACGCGCACGCCCTTCGCCTGCGCGAACTCGTAGACCTCCTTGGTGCCATCGACCAGCCACTCCCACTCGTTCTCGGGCGTCGAGTCGGGAACGACCTTGCCGACCGTGCCGGGCACGAGGGTGAGGATCTTGCCGTCGAGGTCGTGGACGAGCTGGATGCAGTCCTTGACGTACTGCACGCTCTCGGCGCGCACCGCCTCGTCGCCGGACTGCATGTTGCGGCCGTCGACCATCAGGGTGACGGAGCCCCAGCAGTTGAGTCCGTAGTGGTCCAGGAGGCCGCGGACGTGCTTGGCATCGTACTTCTCGGGCTCACCCGAGATCTCGATGCTCTTGTAGCCGTACTTGGCCAGGCGGGCGATCGTGGTCTCGATCGGTTCCGCGCGCATCCAATTGTGCATAGACAGGTGCATCACTACTCTCCTTTGAGTTCGGGCACTGGGTGCCATTCTGCAGGTGTTGCCGCTATTCAGTTGTGGGGATCGGCTACCAGCGGCTGTTGCGCGGCGGGCCGAACCCGAGCTTTCCGGGATTCATGATCCCGTCCGGGTCCCAGGCGTCCTTCATCTGACGCATGAGCTCGAATCCGGCGCCGTACTGCGGTCGCATGAAGCGGCCGAGCTTGATGCCGACGCCGTGGTGGTCGTTCAGCACGGCGCGATTCTCGAGGCCTGCCAGGATTCCCGCGTCCCAGAGCCGGTCGTGCAGGTCCATCGCCTCGGCCGGATCGGTCGGCGGCTCGTCGACGTAGAATCGGTCGTAGAGCATCGCGCCCCAGTCGTACCAGTGCGAGAGGTGCGCGGTGTAGCGCGCGCCGTACTCGGCGAACTGCTCCTCGATGACCTTCTTCTTGGCCCGGTAGATCGCCGGGATGTCGGCGAAGCGCGCGACCTGGTCGAAGGTGCCGTACATGAGCGGCGGCTGCGGCAGCTTGCCCTTGGCGTAGGGCTCGTACTTGCCCTCCCACCAGGTCTGCCCGACCTCGGGGCCGAGGGACGTGCCGCCCGCGCTCTCGACGAGGCTCGTGATGGCACGCGTCTCGTAGTCGACGAGCTCCTCGGAGCCGTCGCACATGATGACCATCAGCGTGCCGGTGAACGGGGTGCCGACCCAGTCGCGCAGCTTGTAGCTGTCGGCCTCGTCGTAGAGGCGGATGACGGCGGGGCGCAACCGGTTGGTCATGATCCGTCGACCGGCTTCGATTCCGGCGAAGATGTCGGGGAAGCTGAAGGACAGGAAGCCGCGCGCCGCGGGAAGCGGGTCGATGCGCAGGCTGGCCTGCGTGATGACGCCGAGCGTTCCCTCCGAGCCGACGAAGGACTGCAGCAGGTCGGGCCCGGCAGCGTGGCTGGGAACCGGGAGCGTCGTGATGGTCTTGCCCGGGGCGACGACAGCCTCGACCTGGAGAACCTGGTCTTCGGCCTTGCCGTACTTGGTCGAGACGACGCCGGAGCCGCGGGCGGCGATGAAGCCGCCGATGGTCGCGCCGAGGTGGTACGAGCCCGGGTAGTGGGCGAGCGTGAGGCCCTTCTCATTGAGCGCCTTTTCGAGCGTCGGACCGTCGATGCCCGCGCCGGTGGTGACGACGAGGCTCTGCTCGTCGATCTCGACGATGTCGGTGAGGCGGCCGAGGTCGAGCGAGATGCCGCCGTAGGGGGCGAAGGTGCCGCCCTGGGTGCCGGAGCCGCCGCCACGCGTCACGATCGGGATGCGGTAGTCGCTCGCGATCTGCACCACGCGCTCGACCTCGGCGGTGTTCGCCGGCCGCACCGCGAAGTCGGCGGCGGGCTGCTCAAGGCCCTTGTAGGTGAGGAACTTCGAGTACCACGACCAGTCCGAGGCCTGGGCCTGGAGGTCGGCGGGATCCTGGCTGACGTGCTCGGGCCCGAGTGCTGCGGTGAGCTCTCGGGCGATCTGCCCTCGGAGGTAATTCTGCCCGCTCACTTCGCCGGCCGACGATGTCGTGCTCACTGGTCTCCTCCGGTTCGGCAGGTCGCGCGGCGGCCCTGCCGGTCACCGCTGACCATGTATCCGTACTTGTATACAAGTCAGAACACTATGCCGAATGAGAGCGCGGTGTCAACACCCGGTGCGCGAGCGTCCGGGTGTCGCGAGCGCGGAGCCCTAGAGCGGGCCGAGGAGACTGGCGGCGACCGTCGCGTGAACGCTCTCGGTGTCGCTCGGGTGATAGATGCCGGCCAGCACGTCGCGCTGCAGGCGCGCCAGCTCGCTCGCGGAGCGGTATCCCCCGCCGCCCGCCGAGCGCATGGCCTGATCCACGACGACACGCGCGGTCTCGGTCGCGCGGTGCTTGGCGCCGGTGAGCTTCCGGAACCACAGCGCGCCGTGATCGACGAGCTCGTCGACATCGCGCGCGAGAGCGTCGAGGTCCGGCGCGAGAGCGTCGAGCGCGAGCGCCGCCTCGGCGATCCGCCAGCGGAAGTCGGGATCGCGGTCGTAGCTGGTGCCGGTCTTGACGCTCGTGCGACGCGTGACCGCCTCGACGCCGAGCTCGAGCGCGCGATCGGCGATGCCCGCATAGACCGAGCCGATCAGCAGCAGGAAGTTGGCGAAGATCGCGAACACGAACGGATCCGCGTTCGGCCCCACCGGCAGGAAGCGCGAGATGCGCTCCTCCGGCACGACCGCGTGGTCGAGTTTCGTCGTCCGACTCTGCGTCGCCCGCATTCCGAGCGTGTCCCAGTCGTCGAGCGTGGTGACGCCGGCGTCGTCACGCGTGAGGAAGCCGTGCACGAGACGGGGCCCGTCCGGACCGTCGAGCTGCTTTCCGAACACGCCGAGCCGCGTCCAGGCTGGGGCGAGCGAGGTGAAGATCTTGGTTCCCGTGAAGGCGTAACCGCCGTCGACGGTGTCGACCGTGGTGAGCGAGTCCCAGAGCGCCAGATCGTTGCCCGGTTCGCTGTTGCCGAAGGCGAACAGCTCGCCGGCCTCGGCATCCCGCAGCACCCAGTCGAGGCTCGCGTCGCCACGCTCGTGGAGCACCCGCGCCACACCCGCCCACACCAGGTGCATGTTGATGCCGAGCGCGGTGGCCGGCGCGTGAGCCGCCAGCAGTCGCTGGTCGCGCGCCGTCTCGAGCAGCGAGCGCGGGGCGAGATATCCGGCCGCGCGCAGCGCCTCCAGATCCTCGGCGAAGAACGCGTTCTCGCGGTCGTAGTCGGCAGCTCGGGAGCGGATGCGGGCCAGCAGCTCCGGGGTCAATACGGTCACGCGCCCAGCGTACGCGCCGCGCGCGCCAGCGCTCAGTCCGCGCCCAGCTGTCGTCGGGCCTCGTCGATCACGCGCAGCTGCTCGACGCTGCGATCCAGCGGATGCTCGGGAGCCTCGGTGAGCCCCGCCGCGATGTGCGCCGCCACGGCCGGCGCCTGGTAGCAGAGACCGTCCCGCCAGAGCAGCGGAGCCGGGTCGCGCCACACCAGACGCTCCTCGTCGGCGCGGATCGAGAATCCGCCGACGCCGCAGAAAGGACTGTCGAAGCTCAGCACGGCCTTCTCGCCGCCGATCGCGGCAACGATCGGGGTGTGCGCCACCATGCTGGAGCTCGCGACCGCGGTCGCCCCCGCATAGTCGAGCGTCACGACCGCCTGCTCATCGACCCCGGTCACCGCCAGGCTTCCGCTCGTGCGGACGTTCTCCGGATCAAGACCGAGCACCAGACCGCAGAACCAAATCGAGTACACCCCGAGGTCGAGCAGGCTGCCGCCGCCGAGCGCCGGGTCGAAGGCGCGGCTCGTCGGGTCGAAGGGGAACCGCGAGCCGAAATCCGCGGAGACCTGGCGCGGCGCGCCCAGCACGCCGTCATCGAGCAGCCGTCGGAGCACGGTCGTCTGCGGCAGGAACCGCGACCACATCGCCTCCATCGCGAACACGCCCGCCGCGCGCGCCGCCGCGACGATCGCCGCCGCATCCTCCGCGTTCGTGGCCATCGGCTTCTCGATCAGCACGTGCTTGCCCGCCGCGATCGCCAGCTCGGCGAGCACGCGGTGCTCGCTGTGCGGTGCCGCGATGTAGACGATGTCGACCTCGGGGTCGCCGACGAGCGCCTCGTACTGCCCATACGAGCGCTCGACGCCGTGCGTCGCCGCGAAGGCGGCCGCGCGCTCGGCAGAGCGGGACGCCACCGCGACGACCCGCTGGTCGGTGTTGGCATGCACGGTCGTGGCCCAGTCGTGCGCGATGCGGCCGGGGGCGAGGATGCCCCAGCGCAGGGTCGCCCCGCCACGCAGCGGGGTGTGGGTAGACGACGGCAGTGTCGAAGGAAGAATGCTCACCCGCCCGACGCTATCAGCGGGCTTCCCGCCGTCACGTCAGGCGGGGGAACGCGAGTCCGGGCCGCTGCACGGCGAGGCGCACCGGGTCGCCGACGGCGGGCAGCTCCACGGTCGACATGCGGATGCGCACGCTCGGACCGTCGATGACGTCGCAGGTGAGCATCGCGTCGTGGCCTGCGTAGGAGAGCGCGCTGACCCGAGCGTCGGCGCCCGCCGCGGCATGCGCGAGCAGCTCCGGCCGCGGCACGATCCACTCCGGTCGCAGCATCAGCCGCACGCGGTCGCCGTCGGCGGGCGCGAACCCGACGGCGGTCGCCTCGACCGAGCCGAGCGCGCAGATCACGCGGCCGCCGCGCCAAGCCCCGTCGAGCTCGACGACGTCGCCGACGAACGAGGCGACCCAGGCGGAGGCGGGATGCTGGTAGATCTCCTCGGGAGTGCCGAACTGCTCGAGCCGACCGTCGCGCAGCACGGCCACCCTGTCGGCGAGCGTGAGCGCCTCCTCCTGATCGTGGGTGACCAGGAGGGAGGTCGTGCCCTGCGCGCGCAGCAGCTCGGCGACCTCGCGGCGCAGGCCGACGCGAAGCTGAGTGTCGAGGGCCGCGAAGGGCTCGTCGAGCAGCAGCAGCTCCGGTCGCGGCGCGAGCGCCCGCGCGAGGGCGACGCGCTGCACCTGGCCTCCCGAGAGCTGATTGGGCGCGCGGCCGGTGAGACCCCCGAGCCCGACGAGTTTGGCCAGTTCGGCGATGCGGCGAGCGCGCACCGAGGCGGCGCCGTGACCGCGCGCCAGCGCGAATCCGATGTTCTCGGCCACCGACAGGTGCGGGAAGAGCGAGGCCTCCTGGGGAACCCAGCCGATGCCGCGCTTCTCGGCCGGCACCGTGCGTCCCGGCCGCGAGAGCTCGCGCTCCCCGATGCGGATCGACCCCGCCCCGACCGGGAGGAGCCCCGCGATCGCCAGCAGCAGAGTCGTCTTGCCGCAGCCGCTCGGCCCGAGCACAGCGACCAGATCGCCGCCGTCGATGCGCAACGACACCTCGTCGACCGCGAGCGTCGACCCGTGGGTGACGCTCACGCCGTCGATGACGAGATCGCTCACAGCTCCTCCTTGGCGACGGTGCGGACCCCCGAGAGGATGACTGCCGGAACGGCGGCCAGCAGCACGAGCATCGCGGCGTACGGCGCGGCGGCCCCGTACTCAACCACCACCGTCCGGTTCCAGAGCTCCGTGGCGAGCGTCGACATCCCGGTCGGGCGCAGCAGCAGCGTCGCGGGCAATTCTTTCATGGTCGCGATCGCGACGAGCAGGGCGCCGATGCCCACGCTCGGCAGCGCCAGCGGCACCGTCACCCGCCACCATGCCCGCAGCGGCGACGCGCCGAGCGTGCGTGCCACGGCGACCAGTCGCGGCGGCACATCGCCGAGCCCGGCCCGCATCGTGCTGATCGCCTTGGGTGCGAACAGCACGGCATAGGCGAAGACGAGCACGACGGCGCTCTGATACAGCGCCGGCACGACGGCGAGCGCGAAGAACACGAGCGAGAGGCCGACGACGATGCCCGGCAGCGCGTGTCCGAGATAGCTCAGCGACTCGAGCGCCGAGACGAGTCGGCCGCGGTAGCGACTCGCGAGCGCCGCGACCGGCAGCGCGAGCAGCACCGCGAACAGCGCGGTCGCCACCGCCACCCCCACAGTCGCGCCGACGGCCTCGAGAAGGCGCGCGACATCGAGCTCGCGCAGGGTCTGCGCCTCGAGCAGGCGGGCGAGAAGTCCCAGCAGGGGCACGACGACACCGACGGCGGGCGCCGCGGCGACGACGGGCAGAAGTGCGAGGAGCGCCCCGCGCCGGATGCGGCGGGGGGCGACGGCGCGCGCGGCCTGGCGCGGCAGCTGACCGCGGGCGCTGCGCTCTCCCACCACCACGAGCACGGCGAGCACCACGAGCAGGAGCGCCAGCACGGCGGCCTGGGCGCGGTCGAAGCTCGCCGCGTACGCCTGGTTGATGCCCCAGGTGAGCGTCGGGAACCGCATCATGGCGACGAGCCCGAAATCGCTCAGCGCGTAGAGCGCGACGAGCAGCGAGCCCGCGATCGCGGCGGGGCGCACCTGCGGCCAGGTGGCGACGAAGAAGGCGCGCACCGGACCGCGGCCGAGCGTGCGCGCGACGCCCTCCAGGTCGCCGGATGCCCCGCGCAGGGCGGCCGCGACCGGCAGCGTCACGTAGGGAACGGTCACGGCCGTCAGCAGAATCCAGCTCGGCAGGAACCCATTGATCGCGGGGAGGGTGACGAGCCACCCGTAGCCGGCGAGATAGGACGGCACGGCGAGCGGCAGCGAGGAGACGAGCAGCCACGTGCGCGGGAACGGCACGCGCAGCCGGCTCAGCACGACCGCGGTCGCGGTGCCGAGCGCGAGGGCGGTCAGCGTGACGGCCGCGGCGAGCCCCAGCGAGTTGGCCGCGTACTCGAGCACGCGCGGGCGGGCCAGCACCTCGAGCATCGTCTCGAGGCCGCCGCCCGTGGCCCGCACCACGAGGTAGACGAGCGGAATCGCGGCCGCGGCGGCCGCCACAGCGGCTCCGAGCACAAGCAGGACCGGAGGTCGCCCCGCCGTCGCGCGCGCGATCACGGGCGCGATCACAGCCGCCGCGGGTGCGGGCGGATCGACGGCGTCGAGCGGGCGGACCATGGCTCTATTGCATCACCCTCGGCCGAGCCCGCGAGACGGCGGGAGCGGGGCGCACCTCGCTCCCACCGTCTCCTGCGGATTCGCCGTCAGATGAGGCCGTATCGGGCGAGCAGCTCCTGCGTCGTCGCCAGGTCGTCGAGGTCGCTCAGGTCGAGCTCGGGGTTGACGAGCGAGTCGAGAGCGGGGAGCCCCTCGGGGGCGGCCACACCGGGGAGCAGCGGGTACTCGAAGGTCTGCTCGACGAAGTAGGTCTGCGCCTGCTCCGAGATGAGGAACCGCACGAACTCGAGCGCATCGGCGTCGGCGGCGGCGCCGCTCAGGATGCCCGCACCCGTCACGTTGACGATCGAGCCGGCGTCGCCCGCCTCGAGAAAGGCGATCTGCGCGCGCATGTTCTCGGCGCCGACCTCGGCGGCCTGACGGAACCAGTAGTAGTGGTTGATGAGACCGACGTCGAGCGCTCCCTCGTTGACGGCGGTGAGCGTGGCGGTGTTGTTCTCGAAGATCTGCAGGTCGTTGCTCGCGAGCGCCTCGACCCAGTCCTCGGCGACCTGCTCGCCCTCGATGACGCGCAGGGCGGTGACGAAGGACTGGAAGCTCGCGTTGCCCGGCGGCAGGCCGAGGCGGCCGGCCCACTCCGGCTCGACGTACTCGAGCACCGTGTCGGGCAGCTCGTCGGCCGAGAGCTCCTCGCTGTCGTAGACGACGACGCGGGCGCGACCTGTGAGGCCGACCCAGCTGCCGTCCGTCGAGGTGAAGCCCGCCGGCACTGCCTCGGCGACATCATCGGGCAGCGCGGCGAAGAGACCGGCCTGGCTGAGCGCGCCGAGCGCGCCGGCATCCTGCGAGAGGAAGACCTGGGCGGGGCTCTGGTCGCCCTCCTCGAGCAGCAGCGCGCCGAGCTCCGCCGTGTTGCCGTAGCGCACATCGACCTCGATGCCGGACTGCTCCTCGAAGATGTCGATGAGGGGCTGGATCAGCTCCTCGTCGCGACCCGAGTACAGGGTGAACGCGCCGTCGGCGACGACATCGGCGCCGGAGTCGACCGCGTCCGTGTCGGTCGCGGCGGAGCAGCCGACGAGGAGCGCGGCGCTCGCAGCGATGGCGAGAAGGGGCAGAGTGCGTGAAGCGTGCATGGGGGAAAGAACTCCGTGAAAGGTGCCAGGAGTCGAACCGGTTCGGTTGACCGAACTTAGGTTAGGCTAACTTCACTTCGGGCACCAGTCCGGTGTGCGGCGGGCACCGCCTCAGTCCGCCGCATCGCCTCGCAGCTCCGCAAGCACGGCCTCCAGCTGATCGACAGCCCACTCCAGATCCGCCAGCTCGATGATGAGCGGCGGAGCGAGCCGGATCGTCGATCCGTGGGTGTCCTTCGCGAGCACGCCGCGCTCGGCCAGCAGCTCGCACACACGTCGCCCGGTCGCGAGCTCCGGGTCGATGTCGATGCCCGCCCAGAGCCCGACGCAGCGCACCGCGACGACGCCGTGCCCGAGCAGCGCGCGCAGCCGCTGATGAAGGATCGCCCCCAGGTCGCGCGCCCGCGCCTGCAACTCACCGGTCCCGAGCAGCTCCACGACGGCCCGGCCGACGGCGGCCGCGAGCGGGTTGCCGCCGAAGGTCGAGCCGTGCTCACCGGGACGCAGCACGCCCAGCACGTCGCGGTTCGCGACCACCGCGCTCACCGGCACGATTCCGCCGCCGAGTGCCTTGCCGAGCAGGTACATGTCGGGCACCACCCCCGCGTTGTCGCACTGGAAGGTGGCGCCGGTGCGCCCGAGCCCCGACTGGATCTCGTCGGCGATGAAGAGCACGCCTGCCTCGGCGGTGATGCGCCGCACCTCCGGCAGGTAGCCCTCGGGCGGAACCACGATGCCCGCCTCGCCCTGGATCGGCTCCAGCAGCACCGCCACGGTGCTCTCGTCGATCTCGGCGGCAAGCGCGGCGGCGTCGCCGTACGGCACGCTCACGAAGCCGGGTGTGTACGGCCCGAAGTCGGCACGCGCTTCGGCATCGTTCGAGAAGCTGATGATCGTCGTGGTGCGCCCGTGAAAGTTGCCGTCCGCCACGACGACCTTCGCCTGGTCGTGCGGTACGCCCTTGACCCGGTAGCCCCAGGCGCGCGCCACCTTGATCGCGCTCTCCACCGCCTCCGCACCGGTGTTCATCGGCAGCACCATGTCCTTGCGCGCCAGCCGGGCCAGCGACTCGAGAAACGCTCCGAGCTGGTCGTTGTGGAAGGCGCGGCTGGTCAGGGTGATCCGGTCGAGCTGCTCCTTCGCGGCGGCGATCAACGCGGGGTGGCCGTGCCCGAAGTTGACCGCCGAGTAGGCGGCCAGGCAGTCGAGGTAGCGACGCCCCTCGACATCGGTGAGCCAGGCGCCCTCGCCCTTCGCGATCACGACCGGAAGCGGGTGGTAGTTGTGCGCGCCGAACTCCTCAACCTGCTCGAGGTAGCTCCGGGCGCCGACCGCGGTCATCGGCGCAGCTCCAGAGTGCAGCACTTCACTCCCCCGCCGCCGAGCAGCAGCTCCGACAGGTCGACCGGATGCGGCACGAAGCCCCGCTCGCGCAGCTGCCTGCCGAAGTCCTCGGCGCGGGCGGCGATCACAACGTTGCGCCCGTCGCTGAAGCTGTTGAGCCCGAGCACGGCGGCGTCCTCGTCGGTGACGTGAATGGCATCCGGGAAGCGCTCGTCCAGAATGTCGCGGCTGGCGGCGTCGAAGGCCTTCGGGAGGAACGCCACGCTGCCCGGTCCGCCGTTCGAGTCGAGCACCGCGAACGCGGTGTCCAGGTGGTAGAAGCTCGGGTCGACGAGGCGCAGGGTGACGACCTCGCGGTCGTAGATGCGGCGCAGCTCGTCGTGGCTCGCGGTGTCGCTGCGGAACCCGGTGCCGGCGAAGATGGTGTCTCCGACGAGCAGGAAGTCACCCTCGCCCTCGTTGGTGGACACCGGCTCGCGCACCTCGAAGCCGTTCGCGCCGAACCACTCCATGTAGGCCGGACCCTCCGCAGCGCGCTCCGGGTACTGGAACCGGGCTCCGTAGGCGATGCCGTCCAAGGTGAAGCCCCCGTTGGCGGCATAGACCATGTCGGGCAGATCGTCGACCGGGTCGATGAGGTGCACCTCGAAGCCGAGCTCCCGATAGATCCGATAGAGCTCGTCCCACTGCCGCACCGCCAGAGCGGTGTCGGTGGGCTGCTCCGGATGCATCCACGGGTTGATCCGGTAGCTGACGGTGAAATGCTCGGGCCGACACATCAGCACCGTGCGCTGGGTCGCCACACGTTCGGAAGCGAGGGGGGCGGAGTCGGTCAACGTCATGACTTCCAGTGTTGCACGCATGCATCCGATGAAATCTGGCTCCGTGCGCACGATTTCACCGTGATCGTTGTCATGCACGCAGTAATTCAGCGTAGGATCGGCGCGTGGACAACCTCGACTACGGCATTCTCGACCTCCTCCGCCAGAACTCCCGCGCCGGCTACGGCGACATCGGCGACCGGATCGGCCTCTCGGCCTCGGCCGTGAAACGACGCGTCGATCGCCTCGTCGCCGACGGCGTGATCCGCGCGTTCACGATCCAGGTCGACCCCAAGGTCGACGGCCTGGCGACCGAGGCCTGGGTCGAGCTGTTCTGCCGGGGCACCGTCGCCCCCGAGGAGCTCAAGCGCATCCTGCAGGGCGTGCCGGAGGTGGTGGATGCCAGCACCGTCACCGGCTCCGCCGACGCAGTCGTTCTGCTGCGCTCCCGCGACATCCCCTCTCTCGAGGACGCGCTCGAAAAGGTGCGCGTCGCCCCCAGCGTCGACCACACGCGCAGCGCGATCGTGCTGAGCCGACTCATCCACCGCAACTACGACTGAGCACGCGAATGCCGCGGTCCCGCTCCCCTGCGAGCGAGACCGCGGCGGGCGGTCGCGGCTGACTAGGCGGCGACCATCTCCCGTGCGCGGGGAGTCGCGGCGGCCGGTTCGACCAAGTAGCGCGAGTAGGCCGCGATGGTGAGGAACGTCGGGAAGTCATCTCCCAGCGTCACCTCGCGGAACAGCTCGGCCGCATCCTCAATGCGGGAGCCTTCGCCGGCGCGCTCGGCGACCTCGCGCTCCAGCAGCTGCTCGACCAGGTCGGCCGTCACCCGCGTGCCCTCGGCGGTCACGACGCCCTGACGGATCCACTGCCAGAGCTGGGACCGGCTGATCTCGGCGGTGGCCGCGTCCTCCATGAGGTCGTCGATCGCCGCGGCGCCGATGCCGCGCAGCCAGCTGTCGAGGTAGCGCAGCGCGATCGACACGTTGGCGGCGAGTCCCGCATCGGTGACCTCGCCGTCGATGTCGAGGTCGGTGAGCTGCGCCGCCGTCACGTGCACCTCCTCACGGAGACGCTCCAGCTGATTGGGCCGCTCGCCGAGGACGGCGTCGAATTCGGCGCGAGCCGTCGGGATCAGATCCGGATGCGCCACCCAGGTGCCGTCGAAGCCGTCGCCCGCCTCGCGGCGCTTGTCGGCCTGGACCGCGGCGAGGGCGCGCTCGGTGACCTCCGGGTCGCGCCGGTTCGGGATGAACGCGCTCATGCCGCCGATCGCGTGCGCACCCCGCTTGTGGCAGGTCTGCACGAGCAGCTCGGTGTAGGCCCGCATGAACGGCACGGTCATCGTGATCTCCTTGCGGTCGGGGAGCGTGAAGCGCGCCCCGCGTCCGCGGAAGTTCTTGATGATGCTGAAGATGTAGTCCCAGCGTCCCGCGTTGAGCCCCGCGCAGTGCTCGCGCAGCTCGTAGAGGATCTCGTCCATCTCGAACGCGGCGGTGATCGTCTCGATCAGCACCGTGGCGCGGATCGTGCCGTGCGGGATGCCGAGCGCGTTCTCGCTGAACGTGAACACGTCGTCCCACAGCCGCGCCTCGAGGTGGTTCTCGAGCTTCGGCAGGTAGAAGTACGGTCCCGTGCCGCGCGCGATCAGCTCCTGCGCGTTGTGGAAGAAGTACAGCCCGAAGTCGACGAGCGAGGCGCTCGCGGGCGAGGCGATCCCCGCCTGGTCGGTGTAGCGCAGATGCTTCTCGACGAGGTGCCAGCCGCGCGGCCGGAACACGATCGTCGGCGTCTCCTCCCCCAGGGTGTAGCTCTTGCCCTCGGGAGTCGTGAAGTCGATCTGGCGACGGATCGCGTCGAACAGATTCTGCTGACCGCCGATGACGTTCTCCCAGGTCGGGCTGAGCGCATCCTCGTGGTCGGCGAGCCAGACCTTGGCTCCCGAGTTCATCGCGTTGATGGTCATCTTGCGATCGGTCGGGCCGGTGATCTCGACCCGGCGATCCTCGAGGCCGGGGCCGGCGCCGGCGACGCGCCACTCGGTGTTCTCGCGCACCGGCCTGGTCTCGTCGAGGAACCGCAGGTTGCGGCCGTTGTCGATGGCGTGACGGAACAGCATCCGTCCGGAGAGCCGCTCCTGGCGGCGCCCGGCGAAGATGTCGTGCAGTCGGGTCAGGAAGCGCAGCGCTTCCGGCGTGAGGATGCGTGCGGTGCTCTCGTCCTGCGGACCGAGCACCTCCATCCGAATCGGGTGAGTCATGATCGTCTCCTGTCGTGTCTCGTGGCCTAGTGGAACTGCGCGGACTCGGTGGAGCCGACGAGCGCGAGAGTGGCACTGTCCGGGTTGAGGGCAGTGGAGATCCGGTCGAAGTACCCGGTTCCCACCTCGCGCTGGTGCTTGGTCGCGGTGTAGCCGCGGGATTCGGCGGCGAATTCCGCCTCCTGCAACTCGACGTAGGCGCTCATGTGCCGCGTCGAGTAGCCCTGCGCCAGCTCGAACATCCCGTGGTTCAGGGAGTGGAAGCCGGCAAGTGTGATGAATTGGAACGCGTAGCCCATCGACGACAGCTCGCGCTGGAACTTCGCGATGGTGTCGTCGTCGAGGTGGCGCTTCCAGTTGAAGCTCGGCGAGCAGTTGTAGGCGAGCTTCTGGCCAGGGTGCTCGGCGTGAATGCTCTCGGCGAAGGTGCGCGCAAGCTCCAGGTCGGGCTCGCTCGACTCCACCCACAGCAGAACGGCGTACGGGGCGTAGGCGTGGCCGCGGGCGAGCACCGGACCGATGCCGTTCTCGACCTCGTAGAAGCCCTCGCTCGTGCGGCCGCCCGAGAGGAACGGGCGGTCCCGCTCATCCACGTCGCTGGTGAGCAGCGTGGCGGCGAGCGAGTCGGTGCGGGCGATGACGATCGTCGGCACGTCGGCGACGTCGGCGGCGAGCCGGGCGGCATTGAGGGTGCGGATGTGCTGACCGGTCGGAATCAGCACCTTGCCGCCCATGTGGCCGCACTTCTTCTCGCTCGCGAGCTGATCCTCCCAGTGCACGCCCGCGGCGCCGGCCTCGATCATCGAGTGCATGAGCTCGTAGGCGTTGAGCGGGCCGCCGAAGCCGGCCTCGGCGTCGGCGACGATCGGCACCATCCAGTCGCGCGAGGCGTCGCCCTCGGTGAACTCGATCTGCGCCGAGCGCTGCAGCGCGTTGTTGATGCGCCGCACGACCGCCGGCACCGAGTTCGCCGGGTAGAGACTCTGGTCGGGGTAGGTCTGACCGGAGAGGTTGGCGTCGCCGGCGACCTGCCAGCCGGAGAGGTAGATGGCCTTGAGCCCGGCGCGCACCTGCTGTACGGCCTGGTTGCCGGTGAGGGCTCCGAGCGCCGCCACCCACTCCTCCGGGTTCTCGCTGTTGGCCTCAATGAGCTCCCACAGGTTCTCCGCCCCGCGACGGGCGAGCGTGCGCGCCTCCCGGACCGGGCCGCGAAGGGCGATGACGTCCTCGGCCGTGTAGTCGCGCCGGACATTGGCCCACCGCGGGTCGGTGTCCCACTCGTGCTGGAGTTCGGCGGCCGTCTGGGTCTGATCGCCGGGACGCGGGGGGTTGATGCTCATGGACTGCTCCTTTGCTGAAGTCGTGCTTCGACTGTGCGCCCGCGGCAGCCGGAATTTCTCAGAACTTCGGGCAGAAATTCCCCGGTATTTCTGATGCGAAGAACAATCGGACCTGGGATGCTGTCGGAATGGCCCCCCTCGATGCCGCAGCCCTCGACGATGAAGACATGCTCGATCCGCTCACCATCGGCCGCCGCATCCGACAGCTGCGCTCCGACCGCGGGATGACCCTCGAGGTGCTCGCGCAGGCGATCGGCCGGGCGCCGTCGCAGGTCTCGGTGATCGAGAATGGCAAGCGCGAGCTCAAGGTCGGCGAGCTGCAGCGCTTCGCCCGCATCCTCGACGTCAGCCTCGACGAGCTGCTCTCCCCCGAGCCGCCGAGCTCGCGGGATGCGCTCGAGATCGCGCTCGAGCGCGCCGGCCGCGGCCCGATCTTCTCCTCCCTCGAACTGCCGCCGGTCCCCGTGCGCAAAGGCCTCAGCGACGAGGCGATCGCCACGATCCTGCGGCTGCACGACGAGCTGGAGCGCCTGCACCGGCAGCGCGCCGCCACCCCCGAGGAGGCGCGACGAGCGAACGCCGAGCTGCGCGCCGAGCAGCGTCGGCGCGGCAACCACTTCCCGGAGCTCGAGCGCACCGCGCGCGAGCTGCTCACGGCCGTCGGCCATACCGGCGGGCCGCTCTCGCAGCGGGTCGCCTCCGAACTCGCCGCGCACCTCGGCTTCTCGCTGCACTACGTCCCCGACCTTCCGGCTTCCACGCGGAGCGTGACCGACAAGGAGAACGGGCGCATCTACCTGCCGGTGCGGCACGGCGACACCGACCCGCGCTCGACACTGCTGCAGGCGCTCGCGGCGCACGTGCTCGACAAGAAGGAGCCGCATGACTACGCGGAGCTGCTGCGGCAGCGCGTCGAGACCAACTACCTCGCGGGCGCGCTGCTCATCCCGGAGGAGAGCGCCGTCACGTTCCTCACCGCCGCGAAGCAAGCCCGCGAGCTGAGCATCGAAGACCTGCGGGATGCCTTCGCCGTCAGCTACGAGACTGCCGCCCACCGCTTCACGAATCTTGCGACAGAGCACCTGGGGCTGCCGGTGCACTTCTTGAAGGTGCACTCCAGCGGCACCATCTCGAAGGCCTACGAGAACGACGGCGCCGCCTTCCCGACCGACGCGCTCGGCGCGATCGACGGGCAGATCGTCTGCCGCTGGTGGAGCGCGCGCCAGGTCTTCGAGGTCGCCGATCGACTGAGCCCCTTCCACCAGTACACCGACAAGCCGGCCGGCACCTACTGGTGCAGCTCGAGCATCCAGTCCACCGCCGCGGGCGACTTCTCGGTCAGCGTCGGCACACCCTTCGCGCACGTGAAGTGGTTCCGCGGTCGCGACACTCAGCGCCGACTGCGCTCCACCTGCCCCGACCCGTCGTGCTGCCGCCGTCCTCCGGCCGAGCTCTCGCAGCGATGGGCCGAGAAGGCGTGGCCGAGCGCGCGCCTCAACGCCTCGCTGCTCGCGGCGATGCCGACCGGCACCTTCACCGGCGTCGACACGACGGCGGTCTACGAGTTCCTCGAGAAGCACTCCGGGGGGCGCGCATGAGGCTCACCATCGATCACGAGGCCGCCGAGGCTCCGTTCGAGCAGCTGCGCCGGCAGATCCGGGATGCCGCTCTCACCGGCGACCTCGCCGCCGGATCCAAGCTCCCCACGGTGCGCGCCCTTGCCGCCGAGCTCGGGCTCGCCGCCAACACGGTCGCCCGCGCCTACCGCGAGCTCGAGTCCGACGGCGTGATCGAGACGCGCGGACGCAACGGCTCCTTCGTCACGTTCTCCGCGGATGCCGCCGAGCGGTCGTTGCAGGAGGCCGCGGCCGCCTTCGCCGCGCGCGCCCGCGCGCTCGGTGTCGACCGGGCGGCCGCGCTCGACGCGGCCAGCGCCGCCCTCGACGCCTAACCCGCGCGCCCCCCACCCCACGCTGCGCGCCCGAACCCCCGCGCACCCCCGCGCACCCGCGCACGCCGCGCCGCGCACTCCCGCGCACCCCACCTCCCCGCGAGCGGTGCCAAACGTGGGGTGCACGGCCCCAACACCGCACTTTTCGCACCGCTCGCCGGGGGTCGGCCGCGCGTCGGAGCACCATCAGCGCACCGGTACGTCTCACCCCGTGCCGCGCACCCTGCGCGCCGCTCGCACGCCTCTCCTCGCGCACGCCGCGCATCCGCGCACGCCGCGCACCCGCGCACTCACGCGCGCCGCGCGCCGCACGTCCCCGCGAGCGGTGCCAAACGTGGGGTGCACGGCCCCAACACCGCACTTTTCGCACCGCTCG
>MDSY01134576.1_pt1 | contig 17239 bp, 20 predicted proteins | sample 811131 | NCBI WGS metagenome assembly MDSY01 (sample SAMN05326643, study PRJNA326480) | marine metagenome | isolation source: seawater | place: Atlantic Ocean: South West | collected 2010
GGGGGGGGAGTGTCACACCACACATCGAAAAAAAATGACTTCTTTTCCGGTACTTCTTTTCTACCCTGCTTAAGTACTAATGTTATATTTACATATTTTACTCTACCAACTAATTAAAAGAGTACATTGTGGTACAGAACAAAAAACACAAGACGAAAAATTTGGTCTTTGAGTGAGGTGGGAAAATCAATTTCCCCCCCCCCTCAACCTAAAGACGAAAATTTTGGTCTTGAGTGGTGTCAAGTGAAATCAAGAAATTATTTTTTTCCATTCTCTATCAAATACTCCATACGATGAAGTTTACGCACTTGTTAGGCCCCGGTATCCAAACCTGCAGACTATCTTTTGTTTTCCACCTGGCATCTACGATTAATGAATAAAAATTGTGTGGCGTGAGAAACGATTCTGTAATTTCGGAATCGTCTAAGGTTTCGCTGGACTCCCAGGCCATGAGCAGGTTTTCTTTGGGTTGCGTGGCGTTGAGAATCGCCCATCCCGCACCGGTGCTGTTGTCTTCTGCAAAATGGTGATACTCAACCATGTAGTCGTTTTTTACAACCAGTGGTTCTCCGGCGCACACAAGAGCGGCGGAGCTGACGCGGGGCGGGAATATGGCGTCGGTGACGTACTCCCCGTACGTCCCGTACAAATTCACAACCATTCCGACGCCCAGGCTGAGTACAACGAGGAAGAGGCAGTATCTAAACAGCACGCTCCGGCATTTGGGTTCCTCTTTCACCCGGTCTACGGCCCTCCTGGCAACTCTCCTAGCCCGCTGTTTCCTGTTTTCGTGTATAATGGTAATTTCCTCCTCGCTCGACTCTGAGTCTTGGTGTTCATCCATTTCTATATCATCCTCGTAGGCTTCACTGTCTCTGTATTTCTTCTTCTTTTTCGCCGCCTTGCTTGGCATGATGAAGTCTTTTACATAACGGAAAAAGACTCCACTCTTATACCCCGGCATCGTTTTTTAAGTTGGATCATTGTAGTATTTGTAAGTGTTGGAGTGTTTGGAGGTGATGCTCACGTTCATGGCTACAAAGAAGCCGGTCGATAAACCAAGGAAAATGCTTATGAGGATAATCAAGAAGAGTTTTGTCTGTGCGTTTTCTGAGCCACACATGAATGCAAAGAAGGATAAGATGAGAAATAGGGCAATGCATACAATCGTCATGATATTGTTGACGTCCGGGGCAACATTTTTAAATGGCGAGCGACTGGCAAATACGAATAAGAGCACGCCTATGACCACCATGAGCACCAGACACTGAAAGTATATTTTTCTAGTCAGCCTGTGAACTTGCGCCATTTCATGATAGTGTGCCATTTTTTTAAAGTCTTCTTCGTCGTCTTGTCGTTCTTTATTTTGGCTTCTTGGTTCTTGTTGCTCAACATCTGTGTAGTTCGACGACTGCATGATGCTCTGTTGTGTTTTTAATTGTGGTGATATAGGTACAACAAAACTGCATATAAATGAAAGATTGCTTTTGTTCGTGTGTGTATCATGCAAATATCACCACCCCGTTTGAATGATTTGCACTCGCCTCTAAATTCCCCGTGCGCTTCTGTTGCGCACAGCCCGCTGCACAGTCAGACGAGCTCCGAGACTGGGCTCTGTTGGATTTGTTTTGACGATGAAAGCCAAGAGCTGTTGCTTGACAACGTTTGCGGATGCAAAAGTAGAAATGTCCACGCGTCTTGTCTGGTAAAATGGATTAACCGCAGCAAGCAAAAAGAATGTAAAGTGTGCACCCAAACATGGCCCAATGTCTTTATTTCTTCTTCCGAAATAATATCGATAAGCGCTCATATGGAACCACGCGAAATTGCGTGTTATTCCATGAGTCTCCTTTTTTCTTACGGGTTTGTGTATGGAATAGTATACGCGGCGTTTGCTATTAATGATTTAACCATGCAGTTTTTCATCGCCGCGCTGGGTAACGCAGCAATTATTGGCATTTGGAACAAAATTTGTGCATCTCCCACACGCCGAACTATCCGTAAAAAAGCCTGTGAGGACGTGTCATTTTTAATTGCAGTGTACTCTTTTTTTCTCACGGGTTGGATCTGCGGTTATATGATTGTTCTCCCCGATTTAAAAAACTTTTTGATGTGTGGGCTCATTGCCCACGGTTTTAATTTTACCTCTTGCTTTTTTGTGTCTTTTCTTCGTTGTTTTTGTGTCAACGAAGAAACAGAGGCGGAAGAAGCATAATAAGTTGCACCGTATATAATTGTTGGCAGCCATCCTGTCATAACAATGGCTCGATTCGTAGCGCGATCAGAGCCCGTTTTGGTTGAGTACACATTCCACAACGTCACAGAGAGCAAAATACAAAGATTGCCCGCGCAGGTGGAGACCGCTATCGAGTCTTTGGTTGGGCGAGAAAGGCTTCCAAGCGACGAGAATGTAAGAGAATTCATTCATGAAAACAGCAGCAACGGAGAAAGCGGCGAAGAACCGCGTGGAACTGCCCGTGTGCAAATTATGTTGCCTCACGAGATTGCCGTGGAGGTGGCACTGGATAGAAGTTTTAACACCGAGCAGCCCCGGCAAGACACGCCTCTGAGCACGATGGAGTTAAGAATTTTAACACGTCGCAGCGTGCGAACGCGATTGCGGACTCTGCGTCATCGACTTAGCAGAGAAAACATACTGCCAAGGGAGTACAACACGTGTTGCATTTGCTTGGATCAAATACGTTACAACAGCGATAAGCTCACACTAGAGTGCGAGCACAGTTTCCATAGACACTGCGTAATAACCTGGCTGGCAAAAATGCCAAGGCAGTGTCCAACCTGCAGATTCGATGTGGATCTGACGCCGAGGCTCGACGAAGAACACCTGTCTGCGGCATTGAGGACAAGATCCAGCGTCGGTTCGGGGGAAGAGGATGTAGTTGTATTCTAATGTACACATGTATATAAAGAGAAAAAAAGTATTATTGAACATAAAGTAACATGTCTCACGTATCAGCGCTCCCGTCTTCTGAACCCACACTGGACCAAAGCGCCGTGGAAGTCGCTCAGTATGCCCTGCAGGCATTTTCTTTCTCTGGTGTACAAGACATTGACATGATGGACGCAGCAGTAGGTGTAGTTGGTGCTGCGGCGGTTGCTCGGCTTGTGTATCTTACGGCAAACCACCCCTCTTTGATTGATACGCTGCATAAGATGCTATCTCTGCTGAAAAGAGTTAAAAAGTAAGATTGTTTGTTGGCACGTTTGTTTGTAAGAATCGACTTTGCTTGGAACCCGCCGAGCTTTTCTTATGCAGCGCGTCAAGTTCTGATTGAGACGGCGAAAAGTACATCTTCATGTCTCTTTCTGGCATGAGTTGCTTCAATTGTTCTGAGGTCATTTTCAGATCGTGGACAAAGTGGGAAAATGTAAAGCGGAGCTCCCGCAAGAAGTGCGGATCCAAACCGAATTGAATCAAATCGTCGCCTGTTAGCGGCACCTTATTTAGAATCAGGGGGGCGGCGAGACCCAAGGTTCGGTAGTGTTGTGCAGAAAAATGGCGAAGATCGTCGGTGTCAAATCCCAACTGGCAGAAATGGTCAAGCGTAAAACCGAATTTTACAAGGTCTTCAAGATTGTATGCGTTTGCTAGTCGTTTGAATGTCATGTCTGGACCAGATTGGATGAAATCTTCAGGGGTAAACCCGGTTCGCCGCAGCGAAATAAGACTAGAACTGCGGTCTACAATGTCGCCGAGGTTGGCAGATTTCCCATTTTTGCTGAAGAGCAGACTGGCACGGGTGAAAAGAGAGTCGTGCTCGCGCGTAACCCCGGCACTGCGCTGGGCAACTCTGGCTTCGATGAGAGCCTGCACCGATTTCCGCTGGCATCCCCCGAGGTCGATGGTGTAAGACTTTTCTTCTGCGGGCGGCTGGGATTTTGACGCTTCGAGAACAGCAGCCATAATAGAATACGATGAGACATAACAAAAGTAAGAGCTTGACTTTGTTTATACTAACGGTTTAAAATTATTTTATAAAAATGTAGGAGCGGTGAGCTTGACGTCAATTTGGTGGTCGGGGCGACCGCTGGACACAGCCTTGGCGACGACGAGACGCGCTGATTTGCGGAACGACGCAATCATGTACGGAGCCAAATACTGAAGAGGTCCGTTTTCTTGGAGAAGGATGTCCCAGGTTAACTTACCCGGGAATTTCTTTTTAAGATCTGCTAGAGATTCCTTTGTTCTGACAGCCTCAATCATTCTGGGGATGACGGTACTCTCGACAAAATTGGCGGGGACGCGTTTCAACGAGAATCGAACTTTCTCCAGGGGCACACCGCGGCGAGAGCCACCGGGCTTCTCGGGGATGTGCAGCATGAGTTTGTCGCCCATATGAATAGTATCAGCACTGTCGTTTAGGATAGTCTTGATGCCAGAGCACTGAACCGCGAGGCCCTGTTCCTGCAGGGCTGCGTTCGCAGAGGTGAAATCGCTCTGACACAACCCTGCGAATTTGCAGTCCGATTTGTAGAGAGCCTCGTTTGGGTCGGTCTCTCCCGTGGGAGTCGTGTACCCATTGACACTTGAGAAAACAAAGCCTCGCCCATGCGGACTGAATCCGGACTCGGCTCTTGAACTTACGAGCGGCTCCCCCGCTCTCACGTCGAATACCTCATCATTGGCGGTATAGACGAGGTTGGCGTTCAAGCGCTCGTAGGTGTTCCGCAGAGCTTGGTTCTCCCCTGCGCCTTCTTTTTTTAACGGTTTCATTGTGCTTCCTTTCGTGGTTCCCCGCCGTGCGCCATATTTACGAGTGACAGTAATGTTTGGTGAGAGGACCGCATTATAATAGGCTCCGTGGGGTTGGGCCAACCTTCGGGGGATTACCGATGGATTGAGAGACATGACAAAAACTCAGGGGGGTGGAGTACTTTGATTTTTGTGTAGTAAAAAATATTGGTAAAGCTTATACTCAAAAAGTTTTTTTGTTCGTTTTATTCTAACAACAGCTCCAATTGCGGGGACAGAGTGTAAGTGTTCGTTTCAAAGGGTGCTTTCGTCATTTGCCTTTTTGTGCACCGACCGCGCATAAGAGAGTTGCTCACCGCGCCCAAGTGTACATGTTCGATGAAATCAACCGTTGGCGCTCCAGATCGCCGAGATCCAAAGATCTCCGGCTCTCTGTCACCCGCAGATGGCCACAAAGACCAAAATTCTTCACAGAGGATTCCGTTAAGGGTGGGCAGCCACTGCCAGCAGTGGTACTCGCCCTGCTTGTCAAACTCTTTACCCAAGGCGTCCGTGCAGGCGTTGCCTTTCTCTTTCATCTGAGCGTCGTCTTTCAGCGTAAGGACGTAGTTTTCGGTCACGGTGGATTTTGCGCTTGGGCCAAGGATAGACAAGCCTGCCTCAAGAGTAAAGTTCATAAGATTTACCGGTACAAGCGCAAGACCAAGATGGTCGCCTGAAACTACGTTGCGTCCAAAAAGGTTGGCTATTTTCGTACGCCCGAAAACATCGCAATTGTGGAGGATTACGGGGCTCCCCGGAGTTTGGTATGAGTTTCTAAGCGAACCCACAAACGACCACCCGCTGTTGGGCTGTTCCTCTGTTCCCATATAGCTGCCGGGTTTGAACTTGTACGATCCGGCGTCCATGATGGATTTTCCAGAAATACCTTCATTTGTTTGTTGATCCAGCGCTTCGCGAAGAAGCCAGTTCATGGTAGGCAGGTCGGCAACGGATCGAAGCTGGGTGGAAAGTCCGTGCGACACCAATTTGCCGTCGCGGCGGACAAACAGAAGAGCCCCCGGAGAAAGCGGTGGGATATTTGCTGTCGTGCTCCAAGGACGGGCTTGGATTGGCACGGATGAAGTCGAATTGCTGCCTAGATCGATCACACCCGATGAGTACGACGCACCAAGACTTCTTGCGTCCGGGGGCGCCTGCCCAGAACTCATGGCTCCCACAGCCCCCGGGTAACCCGGCATGCTGCTATGGATGCCCATGTTGCGAGGTTTCTTGTAGGCCATGCTTTCCTTTCCAAAACGAGAAAGGTCGCTGCCCCCATCGCTGGAGCTGAACCGCCCAAAACTGTCACGCTTGCGGGAAGTCATGATTTTTCGCAACAGAAACAGAAATCTATGGATGGGTCTCTCAAAAAACCAACCTTATCATATATACCCACATGAAAAAAATAGTTCATCGAGACACGCGGAGTACGAGTGTCTGAGAACTCCAGTCTACAATCAGGTCTTTTATAAATGTCTTAAACTGGCCCATGAGATTTTTCACAAATGTAAGAGAAAACGCGTCGAAGTTGCGCAAGTAAATATCAAACACCTCGTCCGCCTCGTTTCGAGTAAGGTTAAATTCAAACGCGCAAAAGTCTTCGGGGCGGTTCAACACCCAGAGAACGATCGACCGGATAATTGGAATTTCCGAGGCTGAAGCCGGGGATAGTTCACCAAGAGTTTGTTCTACGTATTCGGGGAGCTTTTCTATTGTCTCTAGTTCAATTTCGTCGTCTCGCTTTCTTTTTGTCCCGCCCTTTTTCTTTTTGTCTAGGTGCGACTCTCTCCAGCATTCGACAACCACTGCTCGCCTTGGCAGATCAAATTTCACGGATCTAGCCGTGTTCATTTTTAATGACAGATTTCGTATTGTCGTCATGTCTAGATCGCGAGGGTTGCCAATTTGGAAAATGTAGCGCGACACCAGCGTGTCCACAACACGAAGAGTGCTGACAAAATTAGAAGAACCAGTCGTGCGCCCAAGAAGTTCGTACACACCCGCAACGATCTCTTTGTCGGACGAAGCAATCCGACCGGGAACGTCCACCGCGCTCATAGTATTTACCACCCAAGTGTACCCTGTGTAGACTTAAAACCTTGGTATATACCTACCAAATGGCCACTTCCGCTCAAAAAGTAAGGCTAAGGCAAAGGGCGCGCTCCAAGGTCAGGAACAAAAAAGTTGCAGACGATGCAAACTCTCTTGCCTACTCTCTCACCGAGAACGCAACGTCCGCCAATTTGGATCTTAAAGCAGAAGTTGTTGGCTATACGCACAGAGGGGGGTTTAAAGTCGCCATCAGTAACATTGAACAGCTCACGGACGGCCTAATGGACCACTGGAAATCAAAATGTGTCGAACTTGGATACACCGGCAGGGTAGCTTACAATGCTTCTCTCTCCACTGCAATATTGTACGTGTCGAGCTCAAACAGACCCACGCTGGACGATGAGTCGAAAGAAAAGCCCCCTGTTAACTTTTTTGGCAGAGTTCATCCTCTGACCATTGTAGCTGCTGCGCTTTTTGCCGTAAACGCGGGGAGACACTATTTTTCATAAAATAATCAATTAATTTCAATGCTTTCTACGACTTGCAGTGTAAGCAAATCCTCCAAGTAGAGCACGCGCTTGTTGTTTTTCACCCGGACGGAGTAGGGATCGCGCCACAGGTCGTTATCCTCGACGTCCTGCAGGGAAAAGGGACCAAACGCCGTGCAGCAGTTGCCAATATTCTCGCAGTCAGCGTTTGTCCAATCACCGCTCTCGTAGAAACTGTCCTTTACGAGCACAACCACCAACAAATCCAAAGCTTCCCCCCCTTTCACGATATGAGCGAGATCCTTGTCCACGTGGCTTTCACCCTTGACCTTTTGAAAGCAAAAAGAGGGCTTGTAGTTCGTCTGGCGACTACCAAAGAAAGATTTCACGTGCGTCTTTATCTTGGTGTCGCCAAACGTCATCACCATGTCCGGGTCGAAACTCTTCTCCGCTGTCTCGTACACCGTAAAGTCGGGGGAACTCACGCTCGTGGCGTAAGAGCCAAACACGGTCTTCAGCATGTGCTCTGCCGCCATCTCCCCCAGAGCCCCGTTCGCGATATCCGAGTAGATCTTGTCTTCGTTGCGGTTAGCGCGCCGGCTCTTGTAACAACCCAGGCTCGTGGGCAGCCGGGCTCGCGCAAAGGTCCGCGCCGCATCCCTTTGGGCGTCACTGAAAGAATAGTCCATGAGGGATATATATTTTCAAAAAAACCATTTCCCGCTTTCCCGCGAACCTTGGTGTCTCTATATAAGCACCCGCGCACCCCTACGTGCATGTATACCTATGCAGAACGTCCCTCTCGAAATCGTATTTGAAATATGCCAGTACTTACTGGTAAACGATACAAAAGAGTACTGCATTTTTGCGGACGAGTCCACGCCTTTTCGTCTCACCTCGAAGACCTATTACAACTATTTGTACCCTAAACTACCAGAAGCATCGCTTTTGTACGGGCCATGTACGTCCGTGGTCGAGATGTGCCCCCCTTTACGCCCAAGCGAGAGGATCAGTGGTTTGCGCTCGAGCTCTCCGTACTTAACAGTGCGCGGGTGGACCTCTACCGCCAAAAAAAGATGTGCATACCACTGTCACTGTAAAATGAAATATCAGTTCGAAAGATATGAAGTATGGATGATGAAAGATATGGCAACCTCATTGATCCATCAGATAAAAAGCAGAGACTCTGAGGTTGGTAATTTTGCCATTTTGAAAGTGCCCAGTTTTGGTTTCTTGGAAAAATTTCATCAATTCTTAAATCAGTGTGGTGTAATTACGTACCGTGAAATGTCCATGGTTATGACAAGGCGCGCAGGGGCGGCGGAAAGTACTGTTACATACACAAGAAACATGGATTTCCTGTTTCCGACTGACTCCTCGCCCTTGATGGTGCGTATTTAGTGGTACAAGACATGGATGCACCACGAGAAAACAGGGAAAAACCCCACCAAAACATTTAAACAGGATATTTCATGTTCATCACCCCCATCTACGCAGCCGTCGGTCTAATCACCGCCGCCTTGGTATTCTGGCTGACCACCAAAGGCGTGCTCCGCGACGACGGGAGCTACGAAGAGTGGTGCTCGACGCTGGACCCCGCGTGGCGCGGTGTGGCCATGGGCGCGTTCCGCTGCGTGAACCACAACAAGGACTGCGAGTTCGAAGAAGACGAGGACGACGACGACGAGAAATGCGACAGTCTGGATTATTTTCAGAACGAGGACGGCACCGTCAACCCGGATTGGCTGTGGAACTACCTAAGCCGCAACGAGGAGAACCTCGAACGGCTGAGGCTGAATATTGAGAAACAAGCCGAGTGCATCCGGATGCTGGTGCGCCGCGATCAGCAGATGTACATGCGCTTTCGCAGCGGAGCGGCGCTGCGCTGAAAGGGGAGATACACAATAACGGAGAGAAAAGACTATTTTTTATTTTTCTATACAATATTATCTTCGTCTTCGGAATCGCCAGAGTAATCGTCTTCGCCCTCCTCGCCCGGGGACAAATCATCTTCGTCCGACTGCTCGTACGCGTCAAGACCAGCGGCGTTCTTGTCTTCGGCTAGTTTCTCTTCTTCGGTGAGCATCTGAAAGTCGCTTCCAGTGGAAATCGAGTGGGCCAGCCGAATGTCGTTAGCCTGCAAAGTCATTCGCCCAGAGCAGGATGCGATTTTGTTCCCGTTCTTGAGAAGATCGATGAGGTACGCCTCGCACGCCGTCTGCAGCCCAGAGAGAGCGTCGTCTTGGAATCTAAGGTCGTATTTGTAGGACTCCGCGGTTTTGCGAGCCAGGCGTGCAAAGCAGGAGCGGGGAATAAGCGTACTAACAGCGTATTTTCCTTGCTGGTATTTCTTGATTTCGCTGATGGCTTTACGCTGCGACGCCTTTCCCTTGCGCCTTTTTTTCTTGGGCCGGGAGATGGGAGCTACTTTAGCCGACTTGCCTGCTGCGGGTGCCTTGGTCATGGTTGGAGGTGGTTCAAAAAGAGATGTGTTGCACAAAGGTCTTGAACGCCAAGGTTATAGTGCGCCAACCATTCCCACGGAAATTTTTGGGGCGGTTTTCCGAAAATTCCGACTGTCCGGTGGAGATCCAAGATTGGCGGCAGCGTCCGCGTCGCTGCCGCTGTCGCTGCCGCTGTCGCTGTCGCTGCTGCTGCCGCTGCTAATATCGTCTGCGTCTACAAAGCTAGTTTCGTCGTTGTCCGGTTCGCCGTCGCTGCTGCTGGTGTCGCTCTCAGGACCCGCTATAGCCGCCTGTATAGCCACCTGTTGATTTGCGTAGCCTTGCAAGTGGGGTGGCAGCTCGGGTGTCACCGCGGGTGGAGTCCTCCGGCGTCGTGGTGCAACGACGGCTTGCCTCCGGCGTCGTGGGTTTGCAGCATAGACGCCCTCGGTCTGAGCGGATTCGAGTGGTACATCAAGTTTTGTTTTGTGTTTCTTGCGCCGTGGCCCCAATGTGCGCAATTTCTCTTTGTAGGCCTCTAGCTCTTTGGCTGTGGGACATCCGTGAGAGCCGACCATTCCGATGGCGCCCCTCGCAGGCCCTCTGGTATTTGTGGATGTGGACATGTACGGCTTGTCCCAGTAAACGGTGCCCATTTCCGCTGCGTAGCTCCTAAACAATCCAATGTGCATTTTCTCCATCTCAATGTCCATCAGGCGCTGTGGATTTGTTCTGATTTGGTTTGCGTCTTTTTCTCTTTGTTCCTTTGCGGCTTGGTACTGCGCTATCAGGTACAAAAACTGTTCTTGGATTTTCAAATGTTCTCTGTGGTTCTCCAAATATTGAATTTTTCTGGCCTTCTTTCTGGGACCAATGAATCTGGGATCGTACGGGATCCCTTGCATAGGATCTAATGATTTGACAAACGCATACAACGGAGCTCTGCACCCGTGGTTGGTTACCAGGTAATTGTATGCAAGGTGAACAGCCTGTGATAACCATGAAGACCCTACGTAGTACTCTTCTTTTCTTCTCCCGACCTTTTTGATGTAAGAGTTCACAACCATGACGGTTTTGGTTTCTTTATTTTTCTTCGTTCTCAGGCAAAACTCAATGACGTTTTTGTTTGCCTCGTTAACTTTTACGTTCATGTGAAGAAGATAAGATTTGGCGCGTTGCATAAACCAGTAGCTCAACGGTACCCTTTTAAACCCAGCAAAAATGACTCTGTGCTGTCTCTTCTCTTCTCTCAGCACCGCTAAGAGGCCTTCCGCAGTGAACTCTGTGCCACTGGACGGGGTAAGGTCATAGGCACTGAATCCACCTCCGCTCATCAATGCTGGTTTGTTTTCCCACAAAGTGCGCTAATCATATATACACAGATTCGATAGGGCAAAAAACAAGAAAAAAAAATTAGTTGTATATAAGAGAGGGGGGCACATTCTTCGATTGATCACTACTCTACAGCTTTTGTGCAACTGCTTTTTTTGATCCATCATGTCACGCATTAGCTCTGGCAAACGCGCCCCTGCAGCCGCGCCAGCGGCCCCTGCTGCTGGCCCCGGGGCGGCAAATTTGGCTTTAGACGAGCCTGCTGCTCTTGAGACAGATTCTGTGTTTCAAAACACATCAGTAGAGTCTTCAACGGCGACGAACCTTGGTGACGTCCACTCGTGTCAGATTGTCGTGGACACCACCGCCACGGCTACGGAGTTGGCTCTTGGAAAAACCGTTTCGTTGTCCGATAATATTAGTCACATTTTTTCAAATGGTGCCCCTGACGCGGTAGACACGAACAAAGTAATTATCACTGGTATCGATCTCGTGAACGTGTACAGTGATGTGCCTAAGCGTGTCACGGTGGGAATGAATCTGTTTGATTCGCACCAGCAGAAGCAGGGTCTGAAGAATGACGCCGGGTGGCTGTACAGCCAGACCTCCTCAGATTTGGCAGATAATGAGCACGTCTCATATGGAGGCGATGACGGTGCATTCACTAATCTTTGCTCCCTGCTGCCCAACGAGAAGGCTCGCCACGAGCCCGCCGCCAGCCTTTACACCCCTACACACAACACCCTCACGTCTCGTCACATGGTCGATTACAACGGCATTTCACAGGAGGAGCAGCTCTGGGATGGCATTGTGCCGGTTACGAAAGACCTTTATTATGTGGTAAGTAATATTTGTTGCGAAAAACACCCCCGTGAATACACTATTTTATCCATCCCGCTCACATAACTTTCACATCGGTAAAAACTTTTTACACACACACACATTTCAACAGCCGCAAGACTCAGTAGTCTGCAAAGTGGTCTCTAAGAACTGGGATCGCTTCGGATTCCACCCAGATCAGGAGCAGCTCGTCGAGGACGGCTTCTACCGTATCTCGAAGCCCATCGTGAACAGCGTCATTTCACAGCTTTGGACGCAGGTCATCAGCCGCATGCCGTACACCACCGTTTCCAACATGAAAATGCATCTCCAGAGTAATATTCAACCGAGTTCCAAGCCTATGAACGTGAGCATGCAGCTGCGCGTCAAGTATCGCTTTCCTTCCGCGGCAGAAGATCAGTAAATATAGAGTACAAATAATTAGCAAAAATAAAATTACTCTTCGTCACTATCTATAGCCTTTAAATGGTAATCAACGGATTGTATGTAATGTTCCTTTCCCTTTTTTGCGAAGCTGACAAGCATCAAAGCCTTATCTCCAGCCTCCAAGTATACCTGACCCTCTTCCAAATTTTCGTCCGTGAGGTGCGAAGAATCCAGCATGGCCAGTGTGCTTGTGTTGACGGAAGGCGATGAAAAAGAGACGGCGCAAGCCAAATTAAACTGGTCCATGGTCTGTTTCAGCTCTTGGAGAGAAATAGAGTTCTTTCCCGCCCCGTAAACGCCGCTTGTGTGATACACCTCCCGCCCATCTTGTTCTGATTTCACAGCCCGATTGCTTGTAAAAAGTTCGGCGCAAGCGCTCTGCATGTTTTTGATCACTTTCTGTTGAATTTTCAATTCCTCGCTTGTACTGACAACTCCAGGGTGTGTTTGCGGAGTAAAGTTAAAAAACATGTCGCTGCTGACGACCTGCGGTTGTTGGCGTCTTGCCTTTGAGGAAAGCAAGGACATCTTCAAATTATAAGCGAGCGGTTCTGAGTGTACAAATCTTGCAAGTTCAATGAAACACAATGATATATACTTTCAAAAAAACAACGAGGTGTTTTTTGTCTTTTTAAGGAAGGTATATACACAAAGTTGTGTTGTGTCCTGAATATCTGCAACCCCTTTCAAGCATGTCAAGCCTGTTGAAAAATATGCAGGAAAAAGTTACGGACCACACGCTGCGCGTTTACGGGAAAAAAATGCCACAGTCCGTAACAGAGGGAAAGAACGCGGTGCTCCACGTACTCGGAGCGCAAGCAGACAAAGTGGAGTCTGTCGTGTTTCTGGAAAACTTCAACCAAAGCCTGTGTGAATCCGCAGTGGCGGGTACCATGAGATGCACTGGTGTTGCGGTCATTCTCGATAGTTCTTATGAGTTGTCCGCCGCGGACTCCGTGTGGCTGAACGGTTTGTACGGAGAGACAACTTCAATTTATCCCATGGCGAAGAGTGGCGCGAATAAGGTACTGACCCCCGCTCTCATGAAAAAGACGGACTCAAATCTTGTTTGTGGTGTGTACGAGAAGCCCGGTTTCGACCCCGTAACCGGAAGTAGTAACATAAAGTGTTTCACCATTGTAAATGCTTCCGCTAACAAACTGTCTCGGGCCCTGTCGCACAATTGGACCACCACTGGTATGCAGATCCGCGACGCCTACGAGGACGCCGCTACAAAGAAACTCAAGGGAAAGACTCTTGATAGCAGCACAAAGATTTTCGAAAATTTAGCTGAATTCACAAAAGACAGGAATGCCAGACTGGCTTCTGAGTTTGGAGCCATCGATGCCTGTTACACTCAAACTAGCAATTGCTTTATGCGAGGGAAATCTGGGAGTGTTGTTTACCTCAACGGCGCTGTGCCGAGCACACAGGGCGCTCTCACTCATGTGTCCCCCTTGCACGGATTTGTTGAGTTCCCGCCGTGTTCGGAGCGAAGATTTTACCCGTCCGCGCTGTTGTCCCACGATTACGTTGACGTGGTGGGTCTGAACAAAGAGCAGAGAGACAGCATTTACAGCAGAGCCAAATGGTCTGGCGACACCACTGTCAATGGCTACGCTCTCCGGACACCTATCCAAAACTGGAACGCCGCCCTGCCGCAGCCGTGCAGCGTGTACAGAATGAGATTCGCCAACTTTGGACGCGACGAGCGCGAGTCCGCTGCTATCCCCACGGCGAAAGTGTTGCAAATGACCCCCACCGCCGAGCACGTTGAAGATTCTGACATGAGAGTATCCTACCCACAGCACGTGAGGAACAATCTTGTTCGAATGCAGGCAGACGACACGTCCGTGGCAAAACTCATGGCTCTCAGACATCAGCACAAAGTTCTTAATCCTGAAATCTTTGACGGGACTTATCTTAATCTTCCTAGAGAACTCGCTGAAAAATTAATTTAATTTTAGTTTATCTTTACGTGTATATTAGAGAAATGTTCTATTGTATTCAGAAGGCAAGGATGAAAGAGAAGGAGGTGCCCGGAAACTCCACTCTGGGCGCTGACAATGACACTGACCCCGACTTCATCATCTCCATTGTAAACACCGTTTTGGCATTTGCAAGTCTGGCTACTGGCATTGTGGGAGTTTACTTTATCGTCCAGTCCGGATATACACCTCCACCCATCCCGGTTGGTTATATTATTGCCAATGTATTGATACTATTTGGATCGGCTCTTGTCTTGCAGGCTATTGTTTCAATATCCATCGTGCTGGGCGTGGACGGGTGCTCTCCCAAAACCCACCCTCACACGGCCAAACAAATTTTCTTTCTTTTGTGGGGCGCGGGCATTGCAACATATGGCGTCTTCTATTTTTTAATTGACCACCCGTTTGTGTTGAGCCAATGTCCCTGCCCAGCTTTTCACGCCACAGATGCAAACGGTGGCTGTGTACCTTGCCCGGGGTTTGAAAAGGGAGTGTGCGAAGACGAAGACTGCGTGTGTGGAAACGGCGTTTGTAGTGAAACAACAGCGACCTGCAACTGCGAATTCAACTGGCAAATCGACGAAAACATGACGTGCACCCAATGCAGTGATAGAACCAAAGACAGCAGCTTTGGGGAGTGCTCGCGCTGCAAAGAAAGATTCAAGCCAGATTCGACGGGGGATTGCAGCCTGTGCAGAAACGGGTACATTGGCAGCGATTGCAAACAGTGCCATCCTAACTTTGAGCCCAGGCGCAACGATGACGGCTCAGTGTTTTTCACGGACGAGGGTGCCATGGTCTGCGGCCCCGTGTTCCCGGGATGCAAAGACGACCAGCCAACGGGAGGCGCCAGGTCGGGGGCCATGTGCGAACCCGTGGAAAATTGCGCGCAGTGGGGCGACGTCAACGCTAAGGTGCGAGAATCAAACGCGGACGTGGCGCTTGCGCAACCGGCAACGTTTACATTCAACGGACAAGGGGGGTGTCTTTACGATCACGACTGTGAACAGAGTTACAACTGTCGGGGCGTCTGCTCCTGGGGCAAGGGGGGCCTCGAGGGGGCCTTATGTTTAGAGGACGAAGACTGCGGCGGTGGCGTCTGTGAAGGAAGGGTGTGCGGTCTCGAGCGCAGGGTGGGCAGCGACGACTGCAAGTGCTCGAGAGCCGGATTTCAGCAACCCCGATGCCACTCCTGCCCCGGTTTTAATGGGCTGTGGGCAGAATCCGTCTGTTCGGGTCGTGGGTCCTGCCAGGCGCTGTACGTGGACGTAGGGTTGGGGTGGGCCTCCGAGTACGACTCGCTCCAGTGCGTCTGCGGAAAGCCCCTTGGCACGCTCTCTGAGTTTCCCAGATACAGCGGGGAATACTGTGAAAAAATAGTAGGAGACGACGGGGCGGTGCAGGGATGCGCCGAGGGGTATTTCGGAGACAACTGCGGAATAACGTGCGAGGGCGGCGGAGGGTGGGGCGGAGCTGCCGTGTGCTCTAGCCGTGGCGCTTGCAAATTTGACGGCACCGAGGCTTACTGCGATTGTGATAGTGATACAAAACCGGGTGGTATTGGGTTCTTCGCAGGTAAAGGCTGCGAGGCGTGCGCGGGTGAGTTCGCCACCTCGCAGTGCTCTCCCTGCCCAGGGCTGCAGGTGACCTCGGATTGCGGCCCGCACAGTTTTAACATCAGCGAGACAACTTGCTTCAACTCTTGTAATATAAAGACGTGTGACGACGGAAAAAACGGAAATGGATATTGTTTTTAATTTGTAATATTAACGAGCCGTTTTTGGGTACTCCATACACTTATAAGGTACTTCAACCGGACCAACAACGGAGAATCCAAAGTGAATAGCCCTTCTTCGTACCCGGGCCACTCGTAATTTACTCCCACGTCCCCCCCCTGCGCTTTGTTTAACTCTTCTTGTATTCCCCAATCTCTTAAACCAGTCTGCCCGGGGAATAACACCAGAGAAGGTTCCTCTTCTGTTCCCAAGCGTAAGATACCTTCGAATGTTTCCAAAAGTTCTTTTGCGCCCCACTCTTCCCACAACCGTCTCGAAAAAGAACCTTTCTGATTGCTTACAGCAACGCTGTAATCGTGAGGGCTCAAATTCCATTGCATGTACTTGGTTTTTGTTTTCTTGTTTATTCCTTCCTTTTGGTCTTCAAACTTCTTGTTCCTCTCCACATGTGGTTCAATTTCCTTAATTTGGCTATTTTTGAAGGAACTCTTGTAGAACGGAAAGTAAAGTATCTCTTCCCTAACCCTCTGATTTCGAAGTACCGGTTGTTTGATGCCACCAAGAAGGTGACTTAAAATCAGCGAGACCACCTTTAAATCGTAACCTTGCCAAAACTCCTCCCTTTCTGAGTATCTGATTCTTATCTTGTTGAATTTTACATCAGGGTATTTACGATTCAGTTGCTCATAAATTTCAATGGGCCATACTATCCACTCGTACAACTCTTTTAAAAGACCTGCCTCAAGTAGATCTTTTTTTGAAAATAGTCTCTTCCTAGGTCTGTTGCGCACAAGACTAAGTACCTTGTCGTTTTCCAAAAAACGAATCATTTTTTTTCGATGGGGGTAATAATCGTTGCGGAAAGCGTACTGTTCGTCTGTTCCGGAGTATTCCAGTTCGTCTCGCCGAATTATACGGATTTTCCTCATTTTTTCCACGTAGGCTTCTGCATTAGCCTTGCGATTCTCCGCAAGCAGCCGTCTTTCCTCTTCTGATTCAAGTAAGTCTCTAGCGTCTTTGGTGTACTTACTGCCAAGCCTTCGCAATGCGTTGTTTAAAGTTGGGTTGCTCTTGCGAGCCGCATCATTTGCGGCGCGAAACCTTAAATATCGTGATCTCTGTGTCTTGGTCCATCCGTCTCTGTTAGCTATGGTATTCAGTTTAGAATTGCTCAGAC
>MDSY01099599.1_pt1 | contig 17238 bp, 5 predicted proteins | sample 811131 | NCBI WGS metagenome assembly MDSY01 (sample SAMN05326643, study PRJNA326480) | marine metagenome | isolation source: seawater | place: Atlantic Ocean: South West | collected 2010
ATATACATATGCAATGTGTCAGATTTTGCGTGCAGTGTCCGACTAGCTAGTGAGTAGTGATGTAGTGTAGTCATACATGATGCGTAGTTAGTGTCAGTTCAAGCTAGGACCGTACAGAAGTAATATATTAGAAACGTATATAACGTGTCAGGATGCACGTGCTGCCACCTGGACCTGCCAGTGCGTATCCTGATCAATGATTGCGAATTCGAATTACGATTGGTAGCTCGCTGACTCCCATCAGTTAGAGCAGTCGAGTCTCGATACATACTCAACGCATGAGCTAATGGCAGATCTCACCCCACATGACCGACGAGGCTCTACGCACCAAAACCTCACAAAGCGGAGAGCTGCTTGCGAAGCGCCTCAACAGTCGGCGGGCTCCCTTTCCGATTGACGACGCTAAAGTCCGAATTCAGTGCACTGCCCGACTCGAGGGTCTGCGCGATCACCTCCGCGAGGGTGGAGCGGAGCGTGTCACCCACGAGCGAATCACCCCCCTCCATCTCCACCTCCTGCGTCGCAGCGTCCTTGTCCAGCTGGAAGAGAGTGCCCAAGTAGTAGTTGTTGTCATATGGCCCCCCGAAGAGCTGCCCTGGACGGACGATCGTGTAGCTGAAGCCGGCGTCTGCAGCGTCGGCCTTGAGGGCGTCCTCGCCTTCGGCCTTGGCGGTGAGCACGCCGCACGTGTTCAGGATCGGGAACGGCATCTGCGTCCGCCGCTGCACGCCGATCGAAGACATGAGCACGCAATGCTTACGCTCGGCTCCTGACGCCGCCCAAGCGTCGAGGAGCGCCTTGGTGCCGAGCGCATCGACGTTGCGCGGCGTGTTGAGTCCCTGAGCATCGAGCGATTCGATCGCTGCGCCCACGTCGAAGCTGCTCTCCCAGAGCGCCTGGAGTACCGCGCCACTCACGTCCGACTCCTCCGACTGCGACCACGCCTTGGTTGGAAACGCAGTGGTGCCCGTGCAAATGACGAGGCCGTTGACGCCCTGGAGCGCGGCATGGAGCTGCTGTTCGGCACCTGCGCCTCGAAGGTCCGCTTCGAAGAGCTCAACCGGCGTGCGGCCCGGCGCGCCCGACGTGGCGGCGCCAGCGGCGAGGAAGGGACGCACCTTGTCGGCGGCGCGGACGACTCCTCGGACGGAGTATGTGTCCGCGAGGCGCAGCGCGACGAGTTTACCCACGTTCCCCGACGCGCCGATCACAGCCACCGTGTCGCCCGGCGCAAGCGCAACGCAAGCCACCGCCGCAGGCGCGAGCAGGAGTGAGAGAAAGCGCATCGGCCGAAGTTTCGGTCAATACTATGAGTCACTAAGGGAGAGTAGTTGCTAGTAGCAGAGTAGTACACAGCACTTAGTGTCACTTAGTAAAGATTAAGACGGGCCCAATTCCAAATATAACTCCAAGGCAAGCGCCTTTCAATGCCACACGACCGGTGGTGCGCGGCGCGCCGCTGACATGGCCTTCCTCTTCCTCGTGGTGGCGCCGCGGCAGGCTCATTTGCTGCTGGTGGTTCGTCTGTTCATCGTCTTCTGGCGCCTCGCCTGCAGCCTCGCAACCAACTGCTCGATCACCGGCATCGCCCCGAGCGCGGGCCCGACCGCTGGCGGCACCCTGCTCAGTGTGAGTGGCGCAGGTCTGGGAGTGGGCTCCTCATGGCTGTGCGCGTTTGGGAGCGAGGTAGTCGTGGGCGCCGAGTATGTCGCCCACCAAGGGATCGTCGCCTGCTACTCACCGCCCGTGGCCACAGGCGGCGTGCTCCAAGTCAACATCAGCATCGATGGTGGCAGCAGCTGGTGCACTGGCGCTTCGGGATCGAGCGTGGGGTTCCAGCTGTACCCGGCGCCGCACGTGAGCTCGGTCTCACCTGCGAGTGGCTCCGTCCTCGGCGACACGGCCCTCACCATCAGCGGCTCGGGCTTTGCGGCGACCGGCGCTGCGGTCTGCACGTTCGGTGCGCCGAACGCATCCTCGGATGGAGCCTCACCTTTGGCGTCGACGGCGGTGGTCTCTCTGAGTGACAGTGAGCTGGTGTGCCCAACGCCCACCGCCACCCACGCCGACGCAGTCGCCACAGCCACCATCAGCTTCGACGAGATGCCACAAATGAGTATCGTCGAGCCGTGCGTACCACCTGCGTGCGTCTTACCTCCGATCCGAAGGTACGAGGACTTGATCGCGGGGCACACGCTCACATTTTTGGGCGACGCCTTCCCGCACGAGGGCGTCGCCAAGCTCACGCAGAACCGCTTCGACGACCGCGGCGCGATGCTCGTCGAGCCCTTCAACCCTGGCGCCGCCGCCGGTGTACCGATCGGCGATTTTGAGGTGCGCTGGAATTCCCTCGTCGGATTGGGCTCTGGCGCTGACGGCTATTCGTTCGTCTTTGGAGATGTGCGCAATCTGACGGAGCCCTTCGACGAGATGGGCGCCGGAGACGGCTTGGTGGTCCGCTTCCGCACCTACGCACGCTTTACGGACGCGTATAGTGTTGGCCACGGGCTGATGGAGGTGGTGTACGATGGCCACGTCCTGAATGAGACCTTTATGGGAGATGATCTGAGGAGGGAGAGCAGTGGGGTGCTCACGCCTGTCGCCGTGGCCGTGCGCAAGGACGACTCTGGGATCCGCGTCACCTGGGACGGCCTCACACGCATTGTCGTGCCGTGCCCGCAGTGGGCACCGACGGCTGAGTGGGCTTTCGGGTGGGGCGGCCGCACGGGGGTGCGCAAGGACGCACACTGGATCGATCATCTCCAGATCATCTCGGGCTTTCTTCTCGGACACGGCGAGGCGTCGCTCGGCGTGTCACTCAACGACGCTTATGACAGCTCCGCCTACGCGCCCGGATGGACATACACACACAAACCCGCCATCCTCAGCCTGGCTCCCGCCACCGGCCCCGTGGGCGGTAACACAACAGTCGCCGTCGCCGCCTCGCAGCTCGAGGGGGGGTCTGACTACATTTGCATCTTCAGGAGTGGTGAATTTGAGATGGGAACGGTTGCAGGCAGCTACGACCGCGCACTCTCGAGGCTCCTTTGCCGCACGCCCACGATGAGCGCACCGACGCTCGCGACGATCGAGGTGAGTCTCAACGGCCTGACAGCCGAGTCGAGCGACAGCGGGCTCAACTTCACCTTTTACGAGGCGCCGACGATTGCCGCGGGTCAAGGGGCGACACGGTACGGCGCACCCGCGGGCATGAGCACCAACGCGAGCTTGCTCGGCACCCATTTTGCTGGCGGCGATGACTACCGCGTGCGCTTCTATCATGGGGGCGACGGCGACGGCGCCGCGGCCTATGCGCAAGTGCCCGCCACCTTTGAGAGCGAGACGCTCGTGAGGGTCGAGACGCCGTCGGACGTTGGCGCCACGTCAGCAACCGTGCGCCTCACACTCAACGGACAGCAGTACACATCCGCCGCAAGCTTCCCCTTGTTTGCGGTGCACTCGCTCAGCCCGGCGAGTGGTCCGCTCGACGGTGGGACGCCCGTCCTTGTCAACGGGACCGCCTTCGACGAGGGCGGAGCCTACCGGTGCCGGTGGGGCGGCGAGGCGGGTGATGTCACCAACGCCACGCGGATCGATGGCCAGACCCTCGAATGCGCCTCGCCGTCGAGTGGCGTGGCGCAACGCGTCTCGCTCGAGGTGGCGCTCAACGCTCGCGACTTTGGGATCGACAACGTCCGCTTTAGCTACTTCACAGCGCCTCAGCTCGATGGGGACCCCGGCGCTGTAGTGCCCGCGGCGGGTCCCGCCGCGGGCGACACCCTGGTCGCCGTGCGCGCCGCCGGCCTCGGCAACGGCTCCCATTACCGGTGCAAATTCGGCGAGGCCGTAGTGGCCGCCACCTACGTATCCCACGTCCCGTCGGTCTCCAATCTCCGAGGTCCGCACCCGAACTTGCAGTACTTGCTCTCGTCGCCACAAGGCGGCGGGGAGCTTGTGCTCGGGGAGATGTACGAGCTGTACGAGGCCGGCGCCGCCTTCTGCCGCTCGCCCTCGGTCGCCGAGGCGGCGCCCTCGCTCATTCTCGGCGACCTCGAGCCGTTGCCCTTCGCCATCTCTTTGAACGGCGGCATCGATTATCACGGCCGCGCCGAGGGCTTCACCTATTACGCACCACCGGCGGTGAGTGCGGTGAGCCCACTGCGCGGACCCGTCGCGGGAGGCACTGCGCTCACGTTGTTGCTCTCCTCGCAATACGGAGCGCTCATCAATACCACCTCGTGCCGGCTCGGCACTGTCGAGCCGGCGGCGGCCGCGCAGCAGACGCTCACGCCGGCGAGCTTGCACGCGGGCACTTCGGTGGTGTGCGCGACGCCGCGCGCCGAGCTCGCCGGAGTGAGCGGCGAGCGGCGGCTTGATTTCGGGAGCAGCACACCCGCGCCGGGCGTGCTCTACGGCGACGCCTCGCTCCTCACCGATTCGACCGAGCCGTGCATGCTCGGTGCCTACTTTAGCTGCAACGCGAGCGCTCGTGCGCGGGATGCCCATGTGGAGGAGGAGGGAGAGAGCTCGGCGTGCGCGTGGCGCTGCCCGGTGCGTGGCGGCGTCCTCCAGCTCACCCTCCCCGCCTACGGCTCGCAGGGCAGCCTGGTGATGCCGACGGCTGCACCCGTGCATTCGCCGGCGGCGGCAGAGTTTAGCGCCTCCTTCGACGCCTTTGTCGGCGGCGAGGGCCCCGAGGGTGACGGCCACCTGAGCTTCAATTATGGGGAGCTCTCCTCTGCTGGTTCGCCCCTCGGCCGCTTTCCCGCCACCTCCCCCTTCGGCCTCGCGGGCGCCTCCGCCGGCCTCGCAGTTCTCTTCCGCCCCGGCCGCAGCCCGTTGCTCGAGGTCTGGTTAGAGGATGTGCGCATCGGTTCTACATCGCTGGGCTTCCGGCTGCGTTCGCATGCGTGGGTGCCGATCAGTGTCGCTGTCGACGCCGAGGCGCGTCTCACCGTGCGCGTCGCGCGTGAGACCCTCGTCGAGGCGCTGACGCTTCCCGGTTACGCGCCACAGCCGAGCTGGCGGTTCGGCTGGGGCGCGGGCAATGGGGCGTCGAGCAGGGATCTGCACCTGCTCGAGAATGCGGTGGTGCGCTCTGCCGCGCTGGTTGAGCTCGCTGCCGTCTCGGTCGCCCTGAGCCTCAACGGCCAGCAGTGGAGCACGGACGCCGCCGACGCGCCCTTTGGTTTCTACGGCGCGGCGCGCTGGCCTCAGCTGCTCACGATCAGTCCGAGCAGCGGGCCCGCGATGGGTGGTACCAATGTGAGCGTGCAAGTGAGCGGCTTCGACGCGGGGCTCCAAGTGCACGACGAGGACGCCTTCGCCGACACCGCGGCGGGCGGCGTCCCCACCGCCTACCGCTGCTTTCTTGGCAACCACTCCATCTCGGCGAGCTACGACGGCACGGCGTCCGTCGGCACGGTGCGCTGCACGCTGCCGATGCTGGGCGCGTCTCTCGCGGGCGAGGCGCTCTCGCTCTCGGTGAGCCAGAACGCCCAACATCCCATCGGCCCCGCCGCCACCTTTGTCGTCTACGCCGCCTCGCCGCAAGCCGACGCGGCGTCGCCGCTCTCTGGGCCGAGCGCCGGCGGCACTCTCGTGTCTCTGAGCGGGCTCAGCTTCGAGAACGGCTCCGACTACCGGTGCCGCTTTGGCGAGGGGGAGTCGGCGGGAGAAGGCGTGACGCGCGCCACCTATGAGCAATCGAGCGCCAGTCTCAGCTGCCGCGCACCCGCCTCGGCTGCCATCGGGAGCGTACCACTCTTCATCTCGCTCAACGGCCAGAACTTTGTTCGCGCCGCGAGCTTCGAGTTCGTGTACACGGCGCCACTCGTGGCGACCGCCTTTTCGCCGAGCTCCGGGCCGAGTGCGGGCGCCACGCGTGTCACCATCGCCATCGACGCCGACGAGGCAGGGGTCGCGCCCTCGTGCCGCTTCGGACTCGTGATCGTCGATGCGAGCTACGGCGACTCGAGTGGACTTTTGTGTGACTCGCCCAGTGCGGAATCGGCCGAGACGCGCGCGAGAGTCGAGCTCTTCGACGGTGGCGACGCGGCGTCGCCCGCGTGGCTCGGCGGCGACGCGCACATTCGAACGGGCGGCGAGCTCCGGCTGACGACCGGCGAGGCCTCGTCGGCGGGCGAGTTGCGCATCCCTGCTACGGCGCTTCACACGACCGCCTCCGCTCATGGCAGCCTCCGCGTTGCGCTCGAGCTGCGCGTCTACGGCGGATCGGGCGCAGACGGCCTCTCCTTGTCGTATGGGGACCTCCCGGCGCGCGCACTCGGCGAGGCGGGCGGAGGTCTTGGGCTCCGCGTAGCTCTGCTCACTTTGGCGCCGTGCGAGGCGATCGACGACGCGATTGTCGACGAGCCAGGTGCACGCTGCGCCCAGCTCGTGGTGCGCTACGCGGAGGAGGAGCTCCTCCGCTTACGACTCGACGCGCACTTTCGCGGCGACGCGTGGACCCCGCTCTTGCTCGAGGTCTCAGCAGCAGGCGGCGTGTACATCCGCCACGGCGAGCGTGAGTACGTGCCGCGTGGCGCTCTCCGCATCAGCCGCTGGTCTCCCGCTCCCGGCTGGTCCTTTGGCGTCGGTGCGCGCTCAGGTCTCCGCACCGACCTCCACGAGCTGCGCGCTCTTCAACTCACCCTCGGCGCCGATGTGGACGCGGCGCCGATGGCGATGGCCGTGTCGTTGAACGCGCAGCAGTTCGAGACGATAGGCACTTTCCATCACTACGGCGTCCCCAACGTGACCCTCAGTCCGACCACGGGCCCCTCGTCGGGCGGTGGCGCAGAGATGCGATTCGTGGGCGCTGGCGTTGGCACCGCCGGACGACTCGGCGGCGGCTCTGCGTACGGCTGCCGCTTTGGCGCGGACGGCGTCGTGGTGGCTGCCACGCACGACTCGTCGAGTGACCAGGTGGCGTGCGTCGCACCCGCGCACGCCGCCGCCGGCGGGCTCGAGGCGGCGGTGGCGCCCAATGGCCAGCAATACCACGCCGCGCCACTCGACTTCGCCTACCTGGACCCGCCCACATTTGTAGGCGAGGCGCTCTCACCGGCGTCCGGCCCGCTCGCTGGTGGCACGCGCGTCACAGTCACCGGCGCCGGCCTCGCTGGCGGCGATGACTACCGTTGCCGTTTCGCCCGGAGCGAGGGACTTGCGAACGACACGCGCGCGGCTGCCGAGGCCGCAGAGGCCGAGGGACTCACGGTGGTGGCGACGCTTGGGGACGACGGCACTACGGTGAGCTGTGTCTCGCCCGCCGCGGCCACCCCGGCCGTCCGCTCGCTTGAGCTCGCCCTCAATGGACTCCACTTCGAAATGGTGGGCGATTTTGAATACTACCGCAACCCGAACGCGAGTCAGCTCCAAGTGAGTCCGCTCGGCGCGTCGATTGACGGCGGAGCCAACCTCACGCTGCGTGGGAGCGGCCTCGGCGTCGGCTCAGAGGCGCGGTGCGGCACCGGTGCCACTGCGACCGTCGCGACGATCGACTCTGACGACGACGGCGGCGTACTGATGCGCTGCATCTCCCCCGTCGCGGAGGCCGGTCAGACGCGCCTCGCGATCTCTCTCAACGCGCAGCAGGTGAGCGCAAGCCTCCCGTTTGGCTTTGTTCGACCACCCACGCTCCTCTCTGTCGTGCCCAACTTGGCCGACGCCGACGCCGAGACTGGCGGCTTGCTACGGCTGAGAGCGGAGAATCGGAGCGACGCCAGCGCCGACCCGCCCTTCACGAGCGGCCTCGAATACGCGTGCCGATTCAGCGGGAGCGAGCTCGCCGTTGACTTCGACACGCCAGCAACCGTCGAGGATTCAAACGCCCTCGCCTGCCGCTCGCCCACCTTGGCGGCTGCCGGAAGCGCGAGAATCTCCGTCTCGCCCAACGGCCAGCAGTTCGGCGATGATGCTCTCCCCTTCGAGCTGCTCGCCGCTCCGACGATGGTCGCGCTCGCACCCGCCTCCGGGCCACTCGACGGCGGCGCAACAGTCACCGTAAGCGGGGGCGCCTTCGCAAACAGCTCGCACCTCGCGTGTCGCTTCGGCTCGCCATCTACGCTCACAACCCTCGTGCAGACGGCCGCAACCTTTGTGGGCGAGGCGGAGCTCCGCTGCCGCTCGCCCGACGCGGCGGCGTTCTCGCTGCAGGCTGAGTGGCGCGCCGATTTCGAACTGGCCGCCGCCGCCACCGTCGCCACCGCCAGCGCTCCTCTCGGCTCATACGCGCTCCTCGGAGACGCGGAGCTTGTAGCGGGGAGCGTGGCGCTCACGTCGGCGTCGGCTGGCGAGCTCGGCGCGGTGCTCATCGAGCCCGTGCACAGTGGCGCGCCCTACTTCGTCGCGCGCCTCTCTGCGCTCATCGGCGGCGGCGACGGCGGCGACGGCTTCAGCTTCTGCTACGGCGACCTGAGGGCGCTAGGCGGCGAGGCGTTCGGCGAGCTCGGCGCGGGCGACGGCCTCTGTGTTCGCGTACGCACGCACACGACGATGCGCCTCGAGCTCGCACTCAACGGCACCGTCCTCGCCTCCGCACCGATGAGCGACGGCGTGCGCGCCAACGCCTTCCTCTCCCTCTCCATCGAGCGGCTGCAATCTGCCGGTGTGCGCACCGTGCTTGACGCGGCGGCCGGCGACGGCGGCGGTGCGCTGGTCGTCGATCTCTCCGAGGCCGAGCTCGAGGCTGCGGGCGGCTGGGCGCCAAGAAGCTCATGGCAATTTGCCATTGGCGCGCGCTGCGGCGGCAAGAGCGATGCGCACCTTCTCGAGCGGCTCTCAATCGTGAGTGCCGCGTTTGTGAGCGCGGCGCCGATGACGGTGAGCGTTGCCAACAACGGGCTCCAGTTCAATGGCGCGCTCGCCTACCAAAGCTACGCCGCCCCACGCGTCTCACGAATCAGCCCGAGCTCGGGGCCCACCGAAGGCGGTACGCTCGTCCAGGTGTCTGGCGCACAGCTCCAAGCCGGGGACTCTCCCTCGTGTCGGTTCTCGGCAGCCGAAGAGGGCGTCGTGGCGTCGCGACGGACTGACGATGCGGGCGAGGTGCTCCTCGAGTGCCTATCGCCGCCGCTTTCCGGTCTCGACTCGAGCTCCTACGCTCTCGAGGTTTCGCTCAACTCGCAGCAGTATTCGGACATGGGTCCATCCTTTGACTATGTGCCCACGCCGCAGCTGAGCGGCCTCACACCGAGCTGTGGGCCCACTTCCGGCGGCACGCGCCTCCTTCTCAGCGGCGCCAGCCTCGCCAACGGCTCGGCGCCCACCTACAGCTTCAACGCTTCACAGCTCGATTGTCCTGCTATCGGCGGCGGCGGCGGCGGCGGCGGCGGCGGCGGCGGCGGCGGCGGCGGCGGCGAGTCGCTCCTCTGCAGCAGTTCGCCCTCGCCCCTCCAAGGTGTCACCGAGGTGTTGGTGAGCGCGAACGCTCAGCAGTTTGAGCAATCGGGGCTCCAGTTCAGCTACTACGCGGCTCTCGTCGTGAGCGCTACGCGGCCCGCAAGCGGTCCGGTGGGCGGCGGTGCCGTCGTGACCGTCTCAGGTGTCGGGATTGGCGGAGGCGCATGCGACATTGCTTGCCGTTTCGGAGGATTGACGGTGGTCGGCTCCCCGACACCTGCGGGCGAGGTGACGTGTGTGGCGCCTCCCAACGCCGCTGCGCTCGGAGAGAGCCTCCCCTTCAGCCTCTCGCTCAATGCTCAGCAGTTTAGCGCTGGCGACGCGAGCTTCCGCTACACTGCCGAGTGGGACGACGAGACCCTCAGCGTAACGCCGGGCTCGGGCCCCGTGGGGGGAGGGACACTGTTGGTGTGGAGAGGCGCAGATCTTGGCGGCGGCGACGCGTATGCCTGCCGCTTCACGCGCGCGGGTGTGGCGGCCGTTGCGACGGCGAACGCATCGCTCTCCACCGAAGGCAGCGTGCGGTGCATCGCGCCTCCCCTCGACGAGCTCGGTAGTGGCCCGACGCTCGTGTGGGTCTCGCCAAACTCGCAGCAATGGTTCGGCAATCTCTAATGGAGTGTCTTTGATTCGCCCTCGTCGATCAGCGCGACGCCCGCATCAGCACCCACCACGGGCGGCACCCTCGTCAGATTCAAAGCCGAGTCCGGAGGGCTGGGCGGTGGCGACAACTACACGTGTCGCTTCGGCGATGCGTCGCCTGCTCTCCTTTCTCCTCTGTGTGCCTACTTCGAGGCCGAAGACGAGCTGCGCTGCGAGGCGCCGCCCGTAAGCATCCCAGCGGCCGTCCCGTTGCGCATCTCGCACAACGGGCAACAGTACTACAGCGTCTCGCGATCATTCGAGTACTACACGTTGCCAGCGGCGCTCTCTTGGAGCCCCGCGTCGGGTCCCGTGGCGGGTGGCACCAACGTGAGCGTCTCGATCCCAGGCGACGCCGCTTACGATGGCTGCATCCACGCTAAGAATGGCAGGTGCGACGAGCCATGGGCGTGTGCTGTGGGGAGCGACTGCACTGACTGCGCCGCCGACACGGGCCGAGGCTGCGGGCTCAGCGCAGGCTCGGCGCCCACGTGTCGCTTCGGCGCCACAGTCGGGAATGCAACAGTCGGGAATGCAACAGCCACCGTTGCGGCGACCGTCGACGGCCGCCTCCTCCGCTGCCTCAGCCCGCCGGTCCCTCGGAATCTGGAGGGTGCTCCGGTCGCGTTCACCAGCACGCTCGAGCTCGCCCTCAACGGCCAGCAGTTCAGTGCCCAAGGGGTCGGCTGGGCGTATTACGACGCACTGAGCGCGACAATACCAACGGGCGGTCCAATCGATGGAGGCACGCATCTCATCATCAGAGGGATCAATCTCGCTCAAGGCTCCGACTACCGTTGCGACCTCGGAGCGGACGGCGTGCCGCTCATCAGCGGCTCGTACGAGCTCGCGACGGACGCGGTACGCTGCGTCTTGCCTTCGCTGCAGGAAGGGGTGTTCCCGTTAACGGTACGTCTCAACGGTCAGGACGTCCCAGATGCTCTTGACCTCTCCTACAGCACGTGGCCCACACCCCACGTCGGCAGCGTTTCACCAGTGAGCGGCCCAGCATTCGGTGGCACACACGTAAGTATTCACGGCTCCGCCTTTTTGAACACCTCGGTGGCGGGCGAGCTTCGCTGCCGCTTCGGCGCGCAGGAGGTGGCCGCTACATTCATCAACGAGACCCAGATCGTCTGTGCCACCCCCAACGCGGCCGACGCCGCCGGACGCATCGTCGGCGACTTTGGAGCCGACGCCGCCGGCGCGGCGAGCGCGCCTCCGCCGCGCACACCTCTCGTGAGCGCCGAGGGTCACCTGATCCTAGGCGGCGCGCGCCTCGTGGGCGCCGGCTACAATGAGCCCCTCCCCTACCTACGCCTCGCCCAGGCGGCCGCAGCCGGCGCCGGCGCCTGCCTGCTACACGCGCTACCCCCGCAGTCGCTCGCCGGCGCTGACTTCTTCGAGGCGCGCTTCGAGATGCGCATCTCGGGATTCGCCGAGGCGCACGGACTGAGCTTTTGCTACGGTGAGCTACCCGAGCGCGCGTGGGCCGAGTCGGGCGCATCGCTGGGCCTCTGCGTCCTCCTGCGCGTCGCCGAGCAGCGGATTCGCGTCGTGCTCGGCGGCACTACTCTTCTGGACGTTCCCTCGCCCGTGCCGTTGCGCGGCAGTGAGTGGCGGCTGATGCGCATCTCTCACCTTGCCGACGCGCGCATGGCGGACGGTGGGATTCGATCCGCCGGCGCTGGTGGCAGCCACGCGGGCCTCGCCGTCGAGCTCGACGGCGTCGTCATGCTCGAAGGTCTCTCTCTCGGCGTATCGTGGCAGCCGACGCCACGGTACCGCTTCGGCCTTGGCGCGCGCAGTGGTCCAAACCCATCCATGAGCGAGGAGCGTTATGACGTACGCTCCATCCTCATCCTCACCGGCGCGCGCGCGCCGCTCTCATGCGTGAGGCCCGAGGTGAGCCTGAACGGCCAGCAGTATGTGTCCGTCGCCAATGGACAAGGCGGCCAAGAGAACGAGTTCACCTTCTTTGGATCGCCGACGCTCAGCAGCCTGATGCCGGAGAGTGGTCCAATCGCCGGACTCACGCAGATACGAGTGCGCGGCGATGGCCTCCACGGCGGCTCAGACTACCGGTGCAGGTTCACGCCGACGCATCCGAATGCCACGGCCGACGGCGGCGAGGACGGCAATGGCGACTCTCGCTGGGCGGTTCGGGTGACGCCCGCGATGCTTGAAGGTGACGAGTTGGTGTGCGCGAGCTCCAACGGCGGCGAATCCCTCGCCGAGGCGCCCCTCCACCCCGAGCAGTTCCAAGTCTCGCTCAACGGCCAGCAGTACTCGCCGCCGCTCAACTATACCGTCTATAGCATCAGCGTCGTCGCGATCTCTCCCTTGGCTGGACCGACGCTCGGCAAGACGACGGTGACGCTTCGCCTGTCCCACCGCCCGCCGCATGCGCAACACGCATGCGCCTTCCGCGCCGCCTTCAACTCCGCCGACGCTTTAGGCACCTCCTCGCCTGCCATCGTCACCGGTTCGGTGGGTGCCGACGCGAACACCGTCGTCTGCGAGTCGCCACTCGCAGAGGGCACGGGCGTGGTAGTGCTCGAGTACACGGCGTACAACGTGCAGCCCGTGTCGTGGAGCCACGGACGCAATTTCACCTACTTTGGAGCGCTCAGCGCCAATCCGACGAGCGGCCCCGTCGATGGCGCGACAGAAGTGGCCGTGAGCGGTCTCGCCGCCCTCGAGGATGCCTTGGTCCTCGGCTGCCGTTTCGGCAGCACTCATTCGCCGGCATCGAGGGAGGGCGCATCTACAGTGCGCTGTGTCGCTCCCGCGTCCGATGGCTCCCAGGCGGTCGCGGAAGAGCTTGCCGTGACGCTCGACGGCCACGAGTACGTTACTTTGTCGACGCCCTTCGGCCGATACCGGACGGATGATCGGATCGCGCTCGCGCCGGACGCGGGTCCTGCAACGGGAGGTGACACCGTGGTCATTCTCACGGGCTTTGCACCCTTGCCGAGCGTCTGTGAGCCCCGCTGCTTCTTTGACGGCTCGGCGGCGCGCGCGGACGTCGCGGGCACCGTGCTAGCCGATGGCTCGGTCCGTTGCGTCAGCCCGCCCGAGCTGGCGTCGCTCGGTACGCTCGCGGAGGATGTTGGCGGCTACCAAGAGCTCAGCGTCGCGCTTGCGCTCAACGGCCAACAGTTCGTCCACGCAGGGCCCTTTTATAGCTACGTGCTGCCGAACGCGAGTGGCCTCGTGCCAGGCTCGGGGCCTACTTTTGGAGAGACTGCCGTCTCCCTCCTGCTCCCCCAGCGCGCGCCGGCGAACGCGTCTGCGAGGAGCAGGTGCCGCTTTGGCGTGAGCGAGACGCTCGGAACCCTCCTCGCCGACGGGATGATCGTCCGCTGCGTCGCGCCCTCCGCGACGCAAGCGGCCGTCCTCCCGAGGCTCCTGCTAGCCTTCCCGGAAGAGCCGAGCGATTACGGAGGCGACGACGATGGCGGCGATGCGCTCGGCGGAGGCGTCTTGCGCGGGGTTGCGGCGCTCGTGGGCGGTGCGCTCGCACTCACCCCCGCCGTTGGCGCCGGAAGCTGGCTCTTGACGCCGCCCAACCCCACGGGCGCCACGCTGAGAGTCGGCTTCGAAGCGCTGCTCGGCACGGGACGCGGCGCCGACGGCATCAGCTTTGCATTCGGCCCGCTCCCCCCAACAGGCGCTCTGAGCGAGATGGGCAGCCTGGGCGCGCTTGATGGAGCAGCAGCAACGGGAGCAGCAGCAACCGGGCTCGAGCTTCGGATCCGCACCGGCGACGTCGATCTCCTCCAGCTGAGCCACCGCGGCGCCGTCGTGCTCTCGCGCAAGATGCACGGCGCGCTGCGTGCTGATGCCTTCTTGAACGTCTCGCTCTCGGTCTCCGCCTCGGGCCTGGTGGAGCTGGACGCGGCTGACGCCATCGTTGTCACCCTCCAGCTCGAGCAGTGGTCGCCGCGGCCCGGGTGGGCGCTCGCCTTTGGTGGGCGCTGCACGGATTCGTGCTCTGAGCCCGAGAATGCGCAGTGGATCGACAACGTGCTCATCCAAGCAGAGGCCCTCGTCGAGCGCGCGCCAGCGAGATTGGAGCTCGCGCTCAATGGGCAGCAATTCGTCGCCGCCGGCACCTTCGAGTATACTCCACTCCCGAGCGTCTCTCGAGTGCGGCCGCTCCACGGTCCTGTGGAGGGAGGAACGCGGCTGACCATCCATGGATCGCATCTCGCCCATCTTCCTGGGTCCAATCTCGCACATGTGCCCACAGAGTCGAGGTGCCGGCTGCGCAACGCGAGCGGCTACGACGCGTGGCGCCTCGTCGAGGCCACGCGCGTTGATGCAGCCACGGTCGCATGCGAAACGCCAGCGTGGCCGGCGGCTCAACCGGCTGTGCTCGAGGCCTCTTCCAACGGCCAGCAGTTCGCCGCAGCGCCTGAGGAGGAGGTATTCATCTTCTACGCGGCGCCCGTCGTCGAGACCCTCCTCCCAACCGCTGGGCCAGCCGCCGGTGGCTCGCTCCTACGCCTCTTTGGCGCGGGGATCGATGGTGGGCGCTCCGGCGAACGGCGCTGTCGCTTGGGCGCCTCCGGTGAGTCGGTGAACGCCACTCTAGATGCGGAGATGGGTGCGCTCTTCTGTCGAACGCCGGCGCTCTCGGACGCTCTTCTCCCACTGACAGTCCGTCTCTACGTCTCCCTCAACGCGCGAGACTTCTCGGACACGGGCGTCGACTTCGGATACTTCGAGGCGCCGTTGCCGCAAGCGCTCACGCCAGCGCAAGGGGGTGCCGATGGTCTCACGCATGTCCTCATCAACGGCTCCGGGCTCTTTCGCTCCGACGCGTCAGAGCCCGCCCAGTGCCGCTTCGGCGACTCCCTCACGAACGCCTCCTACGTCGACGCAGCAACGATCGCATGCCTCTCTCCCGTTGCGAGCGCCGCGGGCGCCGCAGCCACCGTCTTCCCGCTCAATTCCCCACTCAACACGTCTCAGTCTCAGCCGGACTTGCGTGGGAGTGCCCAGCTCTTGAACAGTGAGCTGCGACTCACTTCATACGACCCGTTCAATAGCGGCGCCGTCGGTGCCGGCCGTGCGACCGCTGGCACCATCGTCTTCACACCTCCACGACCCGCGCTGCCGGTGCGCCACTTTCGGCTCCGCTTCGCGCTGCGGATGGGTCGAGGCAGCGGCGCTGACGGATTCAGCGTCTCGTACGGTGACATACCGAGCGAGGGCGCGGTTGGCGAGCTGGGCGTTGGTGGAGGGCTCCGCGTGTGCATGCGCACGCACACGTATCACCGCCTCGAGGTTTACGTGGGCGATGTCTTCCTCCACAGCGCGGCCGCCACTGCGATTGCCGGAGACGAAGATGGGCTGCGCGACGACGCCTTCGTCCAAGTGGAGGTCTCGCTGAGCGGCTCGGGGCTCACGGTGACCCACGATGGGCACGCGTACGCCCAGGCGTTGCGTCTCGACGGTTGGCTCCCAAGGCGCGGTTGGCGTTTCGCACTCGGAGCGCGCACGGGCGCAGGAAGCGATGACCATCATGTGCGCGAGCTGCAGCTCGAGACGGGCGCTGTGTTTACGGACGAGGCCGTGCCCGTCGAGCTCACGCTCAATGGGCAAGACTTTAGCGAGAGCGGCCTCCAATTCACCTACTCCCCCATTTGACCCCCTGCCCTAGCGCACCCGTATTATTTGTGTATTGTTGTAGTGAAAGTGAACGAGTACGAGTAGTACAATAGGAATAGTCGTAGTCTAGTGGTATTCAAGTATAACTGTACGTATTTCATTTTTTTTTGCTGTGGTTTCAGTTGCGTCGCTTCAGCTCGTGAATGTGTGCTCCCCAGTCGGAGCCGGTAATTAATAACTATATATCTGATGCAGAACTATTATACTATATCGAGTAATATTTATATTATACATATAGATATAGGACCGCTCTTTTTAAATACATTACGACACTATTGTAGAATATGTATATTGCATTGCGATATGATATCGATATCGGATATATATGTATATAAAAATCAAACGGGGGACAATATGGGAAATGTATTACTGACATACAGACAAGAAGCTATAAGCCCTCCCACTGGACCTTTGCAAGAAAAATCTCGTCGGCATGCGAGTTTTTCTGTACGCGCTGGCGCTCCAGCGTCCGCTGCAGTCGCCTCGGCTGGCGTTGCGTTCGGATGGGTTGACGATGCAGCTGCCAGGCATTGGCAACAACATGGCCGACGGCTTCGAGGACTTCAAGCGCAAGTTCGGCATGGGCACTGAGCCGGACACCGGGCTGACACAGGAAGAGTCCAAGGAGATGGAGGGTCGGATGAAGGCGGGCGAGATGAGCTTTGACGACTTCCTGAAGCAGGTACAGGTGATGCAGAAGGCTGGCAGTATGCAGGCCATGATGAGCAAGGTGCCGGGCATGGGTGGTAATGCGCTCAACGCCGAGCAGCTCGCTGAGGGAGAGAAGAAGCTGCAGCGCTACTCGGAGTACGTCAAGGTCATGGAGGCGGACGAGCGTGCGGATCCGAAGCTGCTGATCGCGGAGGCTGAGCTGATGCGTGGTAATGGAGCACCGGGCGAGCGCATCGCACGCATCGCCCAGGCCTCCGCCAGTGAGCCCTCGCAGGTCGCTCTCTTTGTGAACGAGTTCTCCTCGTTGCGCACAGCCGCTCTCAAGTTTTCGCGCGGAGAAAACCCTGAGACGATCCGCAAGGAGATGATGGAGGAACAGAAGCAGGTGAAGCCAGTCAACAGGGCGCAGCGGAGGCAAGCAAAGAGGAAGAAGACCGGCGCCGTGCGCGCCAAGGGCGGATTCGGACCGGGGCGGTAGGATCCGATCAGTATTGAGTATATATAATTATAATATTGAATATTAATATATATATGTATTGTAATTTTAATATGTATTTCTATTTGTATATTAATGTTTATATTACTATTCGAACTATGCTGCACAATTCTCCTTAATTACATGCTTATTAGCTGTTACGACGAGGAGGCCGAACTAGGACTATGGCCTGAAGTCATCTCATGAGGGCGCATCTGACGCCAGCTGACGACAATAGAGCTGGGCCGAATCGCCATAGAGCAGCTGCGGCGCTCTTTAATATATATATATTAGATAAAGGGCTGAAGCCAGGCTGAGGTACATTTAACTGTTTACCAGGGGGTATCCTGGGACTGTGGGCCACG